>Ga0315273_10008386_pt1 | contig 13021 bp, 10 predicted proteins | sample YL17G02_0_MG_FD_205753 | JGI IMG/M metagenome (GOLD analysis project Ga0315273, IMG submission 205753) | Sediment microbial communities from Yellowstone Lake, YNP, Wyoming, USA - YL17G02_0 | ecosystem: Environmental > Aquatic > Freshwater > Lake > Sediment | place: USA: Wyoming | collected...
CCGTCCAAACCCGGTTCTCAGCCGCACGAACCGCCGTCATGACCAGGAACTGATACGGCGCCCCGGTGCGCCCGTACCAGGCATCGTTCGTGATCGCGAGGAGGACCTGGCCTCCATCACTCACGAACCGACTCACCAGGTTCGGAAAAAGCAGTTCATAGCAAATCGGCACGCCCGCCGTGAGCGTCGCGCCGCTCGGCAGCGGGATCGCGATGGCGCGCGGCGTGCGACCCGGCGACACGTCGGTCGTCGCGGCGCCACGTGCGATCGCCGAGACGAAGCGACCCAGCAGATCGCGCAGGGGGACGTATTCGCCGAACGGAACCAGGTGGGTCTTGTCGTAGCGATCGACGATGCGCCCGTCCGGCGCGACGACGAAAGCGCTGTCGTAGTAGCGCACGCCGCCTTGGGCGATCCGCTCGGCGCCGACCGCGCCGACGACCAGTGTGGCGTTGGTTTCGAGCGCGAGCGCGCCGAGTCGCAGGGCGAGTTCGTCGCTCCAATCCGGCGAGCCCGGTGCCGCCGTCTCGGGCCACAGCACCAATTGCGCGCCCTGCTCCGCAGCTTTTCGGGTCAGCGCCTCATATTCCGCGAGCGTGCGCTCGGCCCACGCGGGACTCCACTTCACGCCCTGATCGATGTTGCCCTGGAGGGTGGCGACGCGAACGCTGCCGGTGGGCGCCGTGTGGTCGAGAACCCGGTCGAGACTGCCAAAGCCGTGCAGCGCAGCGACCCCCAGCAGCGCCGCGAGCGGCGCGCGCCGGCGCCGCTCGCCGCTCGCGAGAGCGGCGAGCGCGGCGCTGCCCAGCACCGTCGCAAAGCTGAGTCCCCAGACGCCGGTCCACGGCGCGAGTCCGAGCAGCGACGCGTTCTCGTGCTGCGCGTAGCCGATCAGCGCCCACGGAAAACCCGTCAGCACGAAGCTGCGCGCCCATTCGAGCGCTACCCACAGCGCCGCCGCGACGAACGGCGATGCCAGGCCTGCCGCGCCGAAGCCGCTCCACGCGGCCCCGAACACAGCAAAGAACAGCGCGGGATAGACTGCGAGCGCGATCGGAGCAAGCACGCCGACCAACACCGGCGCATCGCCATAGTAAACCGTCGCGATGTAGATCCAATGGAACACCAGCGCGTGCGCGGCGAGCCCGGCGACGAACGCCCACTTCGCCGCCGCGCGCGGCGCGAGTCCGCGCAGGCCGAGAATCAGCAGCGCCGGTGCGAGCCAGGCCGCGCCGAAGCCGAGATCGAATTCGAAGGCGCCGAAGCGTTGCGGGAACGCCAGCAGGAACGCGACGGCGAACGCGCCGAGCAAGGCCGCGCGACGGCGCCCCGTCATGCACGGACCGCCTGCCAGAGGCGTCGCTCTTCGGCGCGCATGCGGCGCGCCTCGTCGGTCTCTTCGTGGTCGTGGCCGAGCAGGTGCAGCACGCCGTGGATCATCAGCTTCGCGAGTTCGTCGTCGAGCGCGCGGCGCGCGCGACGCGCCTGGCGCGACGCCTGCTCGACGTCGATCACGACGTCGCCGAGCAGCGCGCCGCGATATTCGCTGTGGGCGCCTTCGAGCAGCGAGAACGAGAGCACGTCGGTGGCGCCGCGCTTGCGGCGGTGGCGCTCGTTCAGCCCCGCCATCGCGACGTCATCGACGAGCGCGAGCGAGAGTTCGGCGCCCGCCTGCGCGACCTCTCGCAGCACGCGTCGCGCGCGGCGCGCCAGCAGCGGACGATCGAAGCGCGCCGTCGCGAGCCCGCGCGGCGGGCCCGAGAGCCGCAGCGTCATCGCTCTTCGAGACGCGGAGCGCTTGCGCGTTCATAGGCGCGGATGATGCTCTGCACCAACGGGTGGCGAACGACGTCGGCCTCGGTGAAGCGCATGAAGCCGATGCCCTCGACGTCAGCGAGCACGTGGGACGCCTCGACGAGTCCGCTGGTCTTCTCGGGCGGCAGGTCGATCTGCGTGGTGTCACCCGTCACGACGGCCTTCGAGTCGAAGCCGAGCCGGGTCAGGAACATCTTCATCTGCTCGCTTGTCGTGTTCTGCGCCTCGTCGAGGATCACGAACGAATCGTTCAGCGTGCGGCCGCGCATGAACGCGAGCGGCGCCACCTCGATCACGCCGCGCTCGATCAGCTGCTCCGCTTTGTCGAACGGCATCATGTCGTGGAGCGCGTCGTAGAGCGGTCGCAGGTAGGGATTCACCTTCTCGGCCAGCGTGCCCGGCAGGAAACCGAGTCGCTCGCCCGCTTCCACCGCGGGTCGCGCGAGAATCACGCGCGACACCTCGCGGCGATTCAGCGCCGCGACCGCACACGCCATCGCCAGATACGTCTTGCCCGTGCCGGCCGGCCCGAGCGCGAACACCATGTCGTGGTCGCGGATCAGTTCGACATAGCGGCGCTGCGACAAGTTCTTCGCCAGCACGCGACGCCGCGTGCCGGTGTCGCCGAGCACGTCCTCGTAGACATCATGCAGCTCGATGTCGGGACGGCCGGAGGCGAGACGCGCTACCGACGCCACGTCGCGCGCGTGGAACGGATGGCCCGCGCGCAGCCGGCCGTACAACTCTTCGAGCACCTTGCGCGCCGCCGCAACCTGCACGGGATCCCCGATCAGACGCACCTCGTTGCCACGTGCGCGGACGTCGATGCGCAGCTCCTGCTCGAGGATGCGCAGCGTGCGCTCGCCGCCGCCGTAGAGCTCGGCGGCCATCCGGTTGTCGTCGAAGATCAGGGTCTGCCGGGTACTGGCATCGCTCGGAGCTTCGGATCGGGGCTCGGCGTGCTGCAGCGGCTTGGAGTCGGCCAGGGACATCTCCCGATGCGAATTCAGCGATTCAGCGGCCTGAGGGCGTCGGCGTCGATGCGAAGCGAGCGATCGGGCGCGAGCACGATGGGCCCCTCTCTGCTTGCGCCGACATAGTAGGCGTCGCGCTCCGCGGGCGTCAACGCGGCGGTCCCCTCCTCGGCCCACGTCGCGACGCTTTCGAGCCCATCGGGCCAGCGACCTTCTGCGACGCGATAGGCGAGGACCATCGCACGGGCATTCTGCGTCGCGAAGCCCGTGCGCGCGCGTTCCAGTGCATCGCGGCCGACGTCGAAGCCATCGGCGTTCGATCCGGAGCGAATCAGGCCGATTGCCGCGATCCCGGCGAGCAACGCGAACGGCGCCCACATCGCGACCCAGCGACGCTTCGCCGAACTCGCATCGGGCTGCGCGCTGTGGATCTCGGCGGCGCTGCGTACGTGCACCGGCTCGATCCACCCCGCACGCGCGAGCTGCACGAGAAGCCGCATCGCGCCGAAGCTGCCGAGACGGGAGAGATCGATCACCCGCCGCACGCTGGCGCGACCATCGACCAACAGGAAGACGCGCTCCGCCTCGATCGGCGACGCCATCGCGCGACCGGCCGGCGAGTGGCGGTACTCCTCGATGCTGCCGCGGCGCCGGAATACGACCGTCTCGGCCGGCGCCTCGTTCGAGAAGGCGTGCCATTCGTCGACCATGCGCAGGCCGTCCATCAGGACCTGCTCGGCGCCGAGCAACGACTCGGCAGGTCGATCGTGCAGAACGGGCTGCGCGACGAAGCGAAACGAGCCGTCCACCCAGCGCAGCAGCTCGAAGATCGTCTCGCGCGTGAGCAGGTCCTCGACTTCGCGCAGCGACTCCGCGCCCAGCAATCCTTCCTCGACGAGGTGCTGCGCGATCGGCAGCGATGCTTCGTGCGGCGCCTCGAGCGCGGCGAGGCGGTCATGCGGGACCAGTCCGCAGCGCACGATCATCTCGAGCAGCGCCTCGTCGGCACGCGTTCCGACGGGCGCCGCGGATACGACGCTGCCCGCGTCGAAGCGCAGCGTCACGTCGCCCTTCTGGCCGCGCACCTCGAGCACGCCAGTCTTGCGCTGCTGACCGATCAGCTGGAACACCTCGCCCATGCCGAAATCGCGCAGATTGCCGTGCAGCGCGACCGTCATGTGCGGCTCCGCCGCTCGAGCCGTGCGGACAACAGCGCGATCGCCGCGTAGAGCGTCACACAGAACGCCGTCGCAATACCGAAGGTGATCGCACCCGCACGGCCGACACGGGCCGGATCGGGGACGACCGCATCCGCGCCCATGCCGAACACCAGCGCTCCGGCCATGCAGAGCGCCGCCAAGAGGCCGAGCGCTGGCCGCCCTGCCGAGCGACCTGCGAGACCGGGGAACACTGTGCCAACCGCGTTCGCAGCGCGCACCCGCCGCGCGTGCGCTCCGCTCGCTCTCGGCTCCCAGCCCGCTGCGGCACGCATTTCGATCCGGCGGGTGCGGCAGCTCTCACAACGCAGCTCCGCGGCGATGCCGTCGCGAAGCGCTTCGGGAGCGGTTCCGCAGTGGCGACACAGTCGCGTGCCGCAGTCGAGGCAGGTCGTCGACGATTCGAAGCCGCGGCCGAGCGCTGCGCCGAGCGCGGCCGCTGCCGCGAAGGCGAACGCGGCGAACCACGACGACCGCCCCAGCCAACCGGGCGCGAGCGGGCGGCGCAGCCGATCCGCGGCCCCGCTCGCGTCGCTGCTCGCAAGTCGGTCGCGCAGCCGCTCTAGCGGCATCGGCACGTCGGCGACGTAGGCGCCGCGAGACCCGGCGAGGCGAGCCGTCAGTTCGCTCACCTTGTCCGGATCGATGGACTGCGCGGCGGCGAGCGCGCGAGCGTGCTGCTCGACCTCGATCGCACGTCCGTGCGCCTGCGACAGATTGAACCAAAGCAGCGCCGTCGGCTCCGAGGCGATCGCACGGCGGTAGAGTTCGACGGCCTGTTTCGGAACGCCGAGCGCGATCTTCGCGCTCGCAGCGCTCGCGAGCACGACCGGATCGTCGCTATTGCGTGTCAGCAGCACCGCGAGACGCGCGTCTGCCTCGGCGAGATCCCCCGAGCGCCGCACCCATTGCGCGAGCGCGTACATCGCCAGCGGATCGTCACTTTCGGCTGCGGACCCGGACACCGAATCGGACGCGGCCCGCGCAAGGCGCGCCGCATCGACGGGATCGAGCGCGCCCGCTTCCGCTGCGACCGCGGCCGCGACGATCGGGTCGGCGCCGATCGCGGCGAGCCGCGCGCCCGCCAAGTTCGCCACGGGATGGATCGCGACGACGAACAGCAACGCGGCGCAAGCGAGTGCGATTCGCTGTGCGCGCGTGCTCTGCCACCACCCGAGTACCAAGAGCGCGAGAGCCGCGCCGGCCACGCCTTCGCCGAGCGCCGCAGGCAGCAGCACCAGCGCGGCGACGAGCGCCACGCGCGAAAAGTCCGGCATCGACGGCTCGAGGCGATCCCCGAGGTCGTGCGCTGCATGCGACGCCGATGCAAAGCCGCGCGCACCTAGATACACCAGCGCGCCGCCCGCGAGCGCGAAGAGCGCCAGCACCCAGCCGGTTGCGCCGAGCCAGAGCCAGCCGTCGAGACTGCGCGGCAACGCCGCGATCGCATCGATTGCCGACGAGGCTGCCGCTCCGACGGAACCGGACGCGAATCGCACACGCGCGAGCGCAGCATGCGCGGCGGGCAGATCGGGCGCGAGCAGCACGGCTGCTTCGGCGCGTTCCTCGGAGCTGCCGAGGTCCTTGCCGCCGAACACCAGCGCGCGGGCGAGGGCATCGACGTTCTCGAGGCCCACCTCATCCGCGACCGCGCGGGTACGCTCGGCGCGATCACGGAGCTCTCGTGAACCACCGCTCCATGCGCCCTCGATGCGATCGATCACCGGACCCGGCAAACGACGAACCGGCGGCGGCGGATCCGGGATCGAGAGCGGATCGATGGCCGGGGCCGGTTCTGACGATAAGATCGCCGGCGACAGCGCCGCGGTCGTGGGCTCGGCGCTGGGGGACGCGTCCTGGGCCTGCGCTTGCGCGGGCAGACCCAATGCCAGGACCGATGCGATCCATAACGGGGCGATCCCGCGAGCCACTCGCTGCCAGGTCACCAAGGTCCCCTCCTCGGGCGCGCCCCTTTGCTGGCGCACCCGTCCACACGCGTGTATCGGCGGGCGCCAGTGGCGAGTTGATTGGGAAGGCCCACGGCGGAGAAGCCGGAACGGAGCCAGCGCGGGGCAGCCGCAACCCTGGCGACCGTGGAGGGCTCCGCCTATGTTGCCCGTCCCTCGACGCCATCGGAGGTCGTTTGGCCCGTCATAAGTCTGCACAGAAGCGCGCCCGCCAGGACGTAAAGCGCCGCGAGCGCAACCGCACGATCCGCACCCGAACCCGCGGGGTCGTGAAGGCGCTTCGATCCGAGATCGAATCCGGTGGCGCTGGCCTCGAAGCGAAACTCCGCGGGGCCGAAGGCGCGCTCCGCCGCGCCGCGACCAAAGGCGTGATTCCGAAGCGCCGCGCCAGCCGCCAGGTCTCCCGGCTGGCCAAGGCCGCAAACCGCGCCAAAGCAAAGTGATCCCAGCCTCCGAGCCATCGTCCTGACAGACTGACCAAAACTGGATCCCGTCTCTCGGAAGCCGAGGCGCGAGGGCGTGACGTTCGTCCAGAACGTCCTCGGCGGACGGGCGTCGCAGCTTCGCGTCCGAGAGCCGGCGGGCCGCCTGCGGATTGTTCTGGCCGAACGCCCCGCCCCCGCTAATTGCCATTGCTTCCGGAATACTTGCTGCCGAAGACCGCGTGCCCAGCGCGGGCGGGGGACTCGGCCGAAACAATCCGCAGGCGGCCCGCCGACTCTCGCCGCGAAGCCGCCGCTGTTCGTCCGCCGAGGACGTTTCGGACGAGTCCACCGCCCGCGCGCCTCGCAGCAACGATCCAACCAAAACAGGGATCGAAATGTTGGGCCTAGGCGGCGAGGCCCATCACGAGTCGCTCGAGCGCCAAGGCCGGCGGTAGCGATCCCTGACCCTTCAGCGCTTCATCCGTATCGTGGATCGCGCGCAGGCAGACTTGCAGCCGCGCCGGCGCGTAGCGGCGAGCCTGGCTCTCGAGTTTGCGCTGCACGAACGGCGGCGCCGCGACCACACCGCCGGTGCGCAGTCGCAGCAGCTTGCGAAAGTGACTCGCCAGCGCGCCGAGCACGACCGGCGGCGCAGCACCCGCGCCGAGCACCTTGCCCAGCACCGCGAGCGCATCTCCCGCGCGGCCTTCTCCGATCGCGTCGGTGAGATCCCAGACCGGTTCTTCGGCGAGGTCGGCGGCGGACGCCGCGACGTGGCTCGCGGTGATCTTCTGCTCGGGGCCAGCCAGCAGGGCGGCCTTTTCCAACTCGCTTCGCAAACCGATCAGGCTCGCGCCGACGCGCTGGACGAGTTGCTCCGCCGCGCCGCCATCGAGCGCGAGACCGAGCTTCTTCGCGTCGCGCTTGACGAACGCAACCAGCTCGCGCGTGCCGCGCGGCGCTTCGCATTCGACCACTGCATCGCCAAAGCCACGCACCCAGGAGGTGCGCCGATCGATCGACGTAGCGGTCACCACCAGCACCGCGGGCGCGTCCGATCCGAGCTCTTTGACGAGTCCGGGCAGCGCCTCGCAGACGGATTTCCAGCTACCACGACCGCCAGTCGGCTCGCGCAGCCAAACCAGCCGTCGCGCCGCGAAGACCGGGAGCATCCGGAGCGCGTCGCCCAGCGCGCCGGGGCTCACCGCGTCGCCTTCGAAGCGGTCGAAGTTGAAGTCGGCGGGTGCATCACCGAGCACGCCGCGCTTCAGCGCCGCGAGCGATTCATCGCGCAGCAGCGCCTCGGCGCCGGCTACGAGATAGGCGCTGCGCACGCGGCCCGTGTCGAGTTCCTGTTGCAGCGCGTCGGGCGTCAACGCGAGAGCCGGTCGGACAGGAACTCGCGCGTGCGCTCGGCCAGTACCGAGGCGACCCGCCGCAGCGCCTCGTCGCGGTTCTTGCGTTCGGCTTCGACGTCGGAGCTGGTCAAGTACAGCTCCCACTCGCGCAGCGCGCTGAAGGGAAGCACGATGACGCTCCCGTCGCTGCGCTTCGCGGTGAGCGCGAGCCTCACCTCCACCTGATACTCGAGTCCGAACGCCACCGACGAGAAGCTGCGCGCCGTCGTGACCAGATCGAGGACCGTGCCGGTCAGCACCAGGTCTGCCTGCGCCGGGTCGGCGACGACCGCGGCGGCGCCGCCGCGCTGGAACTCGCGCCGCAGCGCCTCGGTGATCATCATCTCGATGCCGGGTTCGAACGAGTGATTCGCGAGCGTCGGCACCGCGACGCGGTGAACCGGACCGAGCGCGGTGTCGGTGCGAACGACGTGGTATCCGCTGCAGCCCCAGATCCCCAACACGGCGAACGCGGCGAGCGCCAGGACTGTCGGACGAAGAACGCGTGCGCGCAGCATCGGCGCGCACCTATAGCAGAGCGCGTTAGAGCTGGAAGCGCCGGACGTGCGAACGCATCGCTTCGGCGGCGTCGCGCAGTTCGCCCGAGGCGGACTCCATCTGGCCGGCAGACTCGTGATTGGCGCGCGCCTGGCCCGAGACGATCGTCATGAACTGCGCCGCCAGCTGACACGCCGACGTCTGACCCTGGAGCGCCACGTGGATCTCCTCGACCGCAATGCGCACGACCTCGACACCCGAACGGATCTGGTTGCTGCCGCGCGCCTGCTCCTCGGTCGTGCGGTGGACCTGCTGGGAGACGTCGCGCATCGCCGTGGTGCCGCGCAGCACGACCTCGTGCCCCTGTTCCTGCTCGCGCATCGCATTGCGCAGCTGCTCGACGCCCGAACGAACGCGTTCCATCAGCGTCTGCACGTGCGACGCGGCGCTCGCCTGCTCTTGCACCGCATGCACGATCTCGGCGATCCGCGAGCCGCTCTCGCGCGCGGTACGCGTGATCGCCTCGAGCGACTCGCCCGCCTCGGCCGAGCGCTCGACCCCCGCCCAGACGCTCTCGGCGCCGCGCTCGATCGCCGCCGTCGCGGCGACGCTCTCGTTCTGCACCGCGCGAATCAGCGAGCCGATCTCCTTGGTGCTCGCCATCACGCGGTCCGCGAGTTCCTTGATCTCATCGGCGACCACCGAGAACGCGCGCCCGTGTTCGCCGGCCTGCGCCGCAATGATGGCGGCGTTGAGCGCCAGCAGATTGGTCTCGTCGGCGACGTCGTCGATCACGTTGACGATCGCGCCGATCTCGTTGGCCCGCTCGCCGAGGCCGCGAATCACCTTCTCGGCGACATCGGTGGCGTCGCGAATCGCCTCCATGCCGGCGATCGTCTGCTGTACCTTCTCGCGCCCGCCCTCGGCAACCGCCACGACCTGCGCAGAGAGTCGCGCCGTCTCGCTGGCATTGGTGTCGACTTCGCGCATCGATCCCGCCATCTGCGAGATCGAAGACTGCGTGTCGATGGCCGCGTCGGAGAGTCCTTCCACGTGGCGTCCCATTTCGGCGACGCCGCGGATCATCTCTTCGATCGAACTCGAGACTTCTTCGACACGTGTGGAGAGCACCGACGCGGTCTGACTCAGCTCCTCGCCGGCCGCACCCATCTGCAGGATCGAGCTCGACGATTCCTCGACCGACGCCGAGAGCGCCTGCGCCGAGCCGGTGATACCCGTGACACGCTCGCGGATCGCGGCGGTGGATTCGCTGGCTTGCGCAATGCCGCGCTCCTGCTCGCCCGCCCCTTCCGCAACCGCCCCCCCGACCGTCGCGAGCTGCCCGGCAGCCGCTTCGACGCGATCGGCTGCGTCGGCGACGCGGCGCACCGTCTCGCGCAGGGCCTGGCGCATGCGGTCGAAACCGCGCGCAAGATCGCCGAGCTCGTCCTCGGATTCGAAGACTTCGGCGCGCGTGAGGTCACCACAGGCGATCCGATCCGCCTCGGCGCGCAGCGCGCGGATCGCACGCGCCAGATCGCGCGCGACGATCCGTGCGGCCGCGCACGCGATCGCGAGCGCGAGCGCGAAGAGCCCGTACATCTCGGGCGCGACGCCCGCGAGATGCGAGACGGCCGATCGCGGCAACATCGTTACGATCACGCGATCGCCGCGTCCGTTGCGCTGCCAGGCGTAGAACTCATCCTGGCTGACGCCCATTCCGGTGGCGCCCGTCGCGCCCGAGAGCGCCGCCATCGGATCGCCAACGCGAGCCGAATCGCTGCGTGCGTAGGTCCGGCCGGACTCCGGATCGACGAGCCACCAGGCACCACCGAGTGACACGAAGGGAGCGTGCAACGACGAGGCGAGATTCTCGGGCTCGTCGCTGTCGAGCCATTCGCGCTGCTGCGCGTGAACGAACTCGGCTGCGAGGATTCCGACCTGGCGCTGCACGACGAGCATCATCACGACGATCGGCACGACCGTCGTGAGCAGCACCGTCCCCTGGAGTTTCCAGACCAGCGGCAAGCGCCGCACGACGCTTTCGCGCAGATCGGGATCTTCGATGCTGCGAGCGAGTCGTGCGCGCAGCGGCTCGACCTCGCGCTTGAACAGGAACGCGACGGTCGGACTCGACACTGCGCCGCCGAGCGCGCCGGCAGCGCAGAGCGAGATCACGTCGGGCCAGGAGACCGTCGGCGCGAAGAGCTTCATCGACAGCGCGACCGCGGCGGCCCCGACCGGCCAAAGCAGGAACGAGTTCAAGATCACCTGGCGGACGATGTCGATCGAACCCGCGAAGGCGCGCAATTCGTCTTCGCGCGTGGCGGTGCCGGCAGCTTCGCGGTCGAGCCAACCGGCCAACTCGCGCACCGCGCGCTGCATCGCCTGCGCGATGCCGGCGAGCACCAGGATCCAGCACGAGGTCACGACACCGAAAGTCTTCCACTCCGCCGTGTGCCAGTCGAGCAGTCGCATCAGGAACGGCGCGATGACGGTGATGTTGAACAAGCTAGAGGCGAGCGTCAGCAGCCCGAAGCGCAGTTGCAGACGCTGGCCGGGTGTCCAGCTCGAGTTGGCGTGCGAGTTGGCGTGCGGAGCGGCCTTCCCGTCCACGGGCCGCCTCACTCCGCTTTGAGCAGGCTCTGCGCGATCCGCAGAACCTTGTTCGCCTGGATCGGCTTGGTCAAATACTCGTTGGCACCGAGCGCAATCGCGCGCTCGCGGTCTTCCTTGGCGCCCTCGGTCGTGATCACGATGATCGGCATCTGGCGCAGACTGTCATCGCCGCGGATCAGGCTGATCAACTTGAGGCCGTCCATCACCGGCATGTTGATGTCGATCAGCGCCAGGTCGAAGTGATCGCTCGACACCTTGCGCAGGCCGTCCATGCCGTCCTGCGCCTCGACGATGTCGATGTCCTTCAAACGCTTGAGCGCGAAGACCAGCAGCTGCCGCATCGTGGGACTGTCTTCGACGATCAAGATCCGGTGGCGAGCCATGCCCTGTCCTTCCCCGCCCGGGCTTCGGGCGGTCCCTGCTCACTTGGTCAGGAGATCGATGAATCCCTGGATCGTGTTCAGCTTGCGCTCCGACTGCGAGTAGAGGCGCGCGGCGAATACCGCCGTCGCGGCATGACCGCCGAGCAGCGTGAAGAGTTCGTAGTCGAGCGGCGTGAAGCCGTCCTTCTGCTGCAACAGCTTGTGGATCGCGATCGCGCCGATCGGACGCTCCTGCACGCGCAGCGGCACGCACACGAGCGGTCGCGTGAGGTCTTCGGGGCCGGCGACATCGCCGCATTGGGTCTCGCCGGTGGCGACCGCCGCGCCGACGATTCCATGCCCCATCTGGCACGGCGGGAAGTCGCCGATCGCGCGACCCTCCGATGCGACCGGGGTCAACACCTCGGTGCGCTCGTCGAGCACGTAGATCGCGAACACTTCAGCGCCGATCAGGTTGATCACGATCTCCACGACGATCTTGATGACCTCCGAGAGGTCGAGCGTGGAGTGGAGCTGATACGACGCGACGTAGAGACTCGCGAGGTTGTTGTTCTCTTCCTCGATCTCGAGATAGCGCTCGGCGAAGTGACGGTTCTCGACTTCGACCTGGTCCAGCCGGTCGAGGATGTCCTGCTTCTCGCCTTCGAGATTCTGGATTCTCGCGGCCAGTTCGTGGCGCAGCTTCTCCCACTCGACGTCGTCCGAGGCGGCCATGTTCTGGGCCTCGAAGCCGGCGACCTGCAGGCGCAGCCGCTCATTTTCCTTGATCAAATCCTGTGTGAGGTCAGCGCCGCGCCGGAACAGCGAGAGTACCTCTTCCGCGCGCGCGAACAGCCCATCGCGTTTTTCGCTCATGCCGACCTCACGCCGCGCCCTGGTGCAGCCGCGGCCAGACCCGACTCGATCACCGACGCGATCTCCGGGAGCGGCAACACCGCGTCGACCACTCCGGTGCGAATCGCCTGTTGGGGCATGCCAAACACGACGGCGGTCTGTTCCGATTCGGCCACCACGTGCCCCCCGGCCTGCTTGATGGCGCGAACGCCCTCGCGACCGTCGTCGCCCATGCCCGTGAGAACGATGCCCATCAGGTCGGCGCCGAAGTGCTTTGCAGCCGACACGAAGAGCCGATCGACCGCGGGCGCGTACTTGTCGCTCGGCAGCGAGTCGGCAACGCACGCGACGACGCGGTTGCCCTCGCGTTCGAGTTCGAGGTGACGCCCGCCCGGCGCGACCAGCACCGAGCCCGGGAGCGGTACGTCACCGTTCTCGGCTTCGCGCGCGGCAAACGGCGTGAGCCGATCGATGCGCTCGGCGAAGCCGCGCGTGAATCCCGCCGGCATGTGCTGGCAGATCAGCACCGCCACCGGCGGCGCTTCGACGAAAGAACCGAGGATCTGCATCAGCGCCGCGGGCCCACGCGTCGACGAACCGATCGCCACCACGCGCGGAGCCGAAGCGCTGTGCTGCTTCGCGACGCCGCGCGGCAGCGGTCCGGAGTCGAGTCGCGCGCGCACCTTCTCGATGCGGAGCTGGCGGATCGCGTGGACCTTGCGCAGCAGCTCCTGCTCGATGGTCTCGAGTTCGGCGCCGGCGCGCGGAGTCGGCTTGGCGATGAAGTCGACCGCGCCAAAATCGAGCGCGCGGAACACGTCCTGCTCGCCGCTGCGACCGCTGATGACGATCACCGGCGTCGCGCAGCGACTCATCACCAGGCGCAGGAACG
>Ga0315273_10008387_pt1 | contig 13020 bp, 9 predicted proteins | sample YL17G02_0_MG_FD_205753 | JGI IMG/M metagenome (GOLD analysis project Ga0315273, IMG submission 205753) | Sediment microbial communities from Yellowstone Lake, YNP, Wyoming, USA - YL17G02_0 | ecosystem: Environmental > Aquatic > Freshwater > Lake > Sediment | place: USA: Wyoming | collected...
GTTCGCCCTTTTCTTGTATCTGTTCAGCCTCGATGTGAAACTGAACGCGGTCGCGAAAGAGATCGACGGGCTCAAGGCGAAGCTCGCTCGGGGGAAGGACTAGAGCATGGACAATGGACGAACGACCGCGGAAGGCGAGACTTCTCCGCCGGAGGGCGCGCGCTCTGCCAGCGAGAGAGTGCTCATAACCGGGGCTTCCGGCGGGATCGGCTACGAGCTCGCCAAGCTCTTCGCCCGTGACGGGCACAATCTCGTGCTCGTCTCGCGGGACGGGTCCAAGCTTCAAGAGGTGGCGAGAGAGCTCAAGGCGGCGCATCATATCCACTGTATCGTCTTCGAGGGAGACCTCTCGGTCCCCGGTTCACCCGACGCGTTGTTCGCGGAAGCCACGAAGGCGTCGGCCGACGTCGGCATCCTCGTGAACAACGCGGGGTTCGGCTCGTTGGGGCCCTTTCACAAGCTCCCGCTCGACGACCAGCTCCGCATGATCCAGCTCAACGTGACGTCGCTCGCTCATCTCACGCACCTTTTTCTCCCTCAGATGATCGCGCGCAAACGCGGCCGGATCGTCAACATCGCATCGATCGCCGCATACCAGCCCGGTCCGTTCATGGCGGTCTACTACGCCACAAAAGCGTTCGTCGTGTCGTTCTCGGAGGCGATCGCGAACGAGCTCCACGGGACGGGCGTCAGAGTGACCGCGATATGTCCCGGCCCCACCACCACGAATTTCGGCAAGAGGGCCGGGGCCGAGGGCAGCGCGCTTTTCAGTAAAGCAATGACGATGGATGCGGTAACGGTCGCGCGAGTCGGCTACGAAGGCATGAAGAAGAACAAGACGGTCGTCGTGGTGGGGTGGAAAAACAAGGTCCTGGCGGCCACTGGCCGCATCGCCCCAAGGTCGCTGACCGCAAACGTCGCGCGCACGCTGAACGAGCCCCGCATGAAACGGGAGCCATGAACTGTCTCACCCATCTCGAGTGCTCCCTGTGCGAGAGAACCTACGACGCGGACAGACTCCAGAATCTCTGCCCCGAATGCCGACGTCCGCTCCTCGCCCGTTACGATCTCGACGCGATCCGTAAGAGTCTTTCGCGCGATGATCTCGCGGCGAGGCCCGCGGGCTTGTGGAGATACCGGGAGCTCCTTCCCGTACGAGACTCCCGGTATGCGCTGACGCTCGGAGAAGGGTTCACGCCATTAGTGAGGGCCTCGCGTCTTGCGCTCGAGATCGGGGCCGAGGACCTTTTCATTAAAGACGAGGGGAATAACCCCACAGGATCCTTCAAAGCGAGGGGGCTCGCGGTTGCCGTGTCGCGCGCGTACGAGCTGGGAGCTCGATCCCTCTCCATCCCTTCGGCAGGGAACGCCGCGTGCGCGATGAGCGCGTACGCTGCGCTGGCCGGCCTCGACGCCCATGTGTACATGCCAAACGATGTTCCTCAGCCATTCATCGCGGAGTGCCGCGCGCTTGGAGCCCACGTCACTCTCGTCGAAGGGGTGATCACCGACTGCGGCCGCGCGGCGGCCAAGGACGCCGAGGCCTTCGACCGTTTCGACATGTCCACATTGAAGGAGCCCTACCGTCTCGAGGGGAAGAAGACGATGGGGTACGAGATCGCCGAGCAGATGAACTGGACGCTTCCCGACGTGATCATCTACCCTACGGGCGGCGGGACGGGTCTCGTGGGGATGTGGAAGGCCTTCGCCGAAATGGAAACGCTCGGATGGATCGGCTCGAAGCGCCCACGAATGGTCACCGTCCAACCCGAGGGCTGCGCCCCTATCGTAAGGGCCTTCGAGAAAGACGCCGAGTTCGGCGAACCGTGGGAGAATCCACGGACGATCGCCGACGGGCTTCGCGTGCCCGCGGCGGTCGGTGATTTTCTCATGCTCCGCGTGCTCCGCGAAAGCCGGGGCGCCGCGCTCGCCGTGAGCGACAATGCAATGATCGATGGCGCGAACCTCGTCGGACGGACGCAAGGGATGTTCGTCTCTCCCGAGAGCGGAGCGGCGGTCGCCGCTTTTCTCACGCTCCACGAGAGCGGTTGGATCGGGAGGGGCGAGAGCGTCGTTCTTTTCAACACGGGGAGCGGCGCAAAGTACGCCCATCTGTGGGGGCGTTGATTTGCGGGGGCGTTGATCGCCCCTGACCTTCCACCTAACAATCTGTCTTATATATAGTTATACGACATGGACGGGGCCTTTCGTGGGTCGGCTCCGCTGGCCTCGCGGCTTCCCGTTCGCCGGTGGGACCCCCCGCTCCAGCGCTGGGTTGCCGGGCAGCCGCCGGAGGGCGCGCAGGGGAGTTAAAAAAATCCCTTGCAATCCTCCAAGCGCGCCCCTATTCTAGCGTTCAACGAACAATCTACTACCTGTGTGGGTACCGGTAGATGATGGGCGTAGCCGGTGTTCGGCTGTGCATTTTTTTTAGCTTGGGGTCCCGTGAGGACCCGAGCCCACGGGAGGTAAGCGTATGCACAACAACATGTTTCGTTATGCCGTTTGTTTGACGGCTCTGCTAGTGCTCGCGTTTGGATGCGCCAAGGCGCCCCAAGAGCAAATGACAGCAGTGCGGTCGGTCCTGGATTCAGTCCAGGTGGCAGAAGTCGAGAAGTACGCGCCGGAGCAGTACAAAGCGGCGCAGGACTCTCTCAATGCCGCCATGGCGGAGATCGAGAAGCAGAACTCGAAGTTTGCGCTCACCCGCAAATACAGCAAGGCTGAGGCGCAGCTCACAGCCGCGGCGTCGATCGCCCGGTCGTCCGCCCAGCAGGCCGTAGCCAACAAAGCGCGGGTCAAAGCTGAGGCCGAAGACATGGTGACGCAAATGACGGCAGCAGTTGCCGAGGCAAAGACGTTGATTTCGCAGGCCCCGCGCGGCAAGGAAGGCGCGGTTGCTCTCGAAAGCATCAAGAACGACGTGGCTGCGGTGGAAATGGCCGCGACCGACGTCGCGAACGCCATGGGCAAGGAAGACTTCATCGGCGCTCGCGAGATGGCCAAAGCTGGCTTGGAGAAGATCCAGGCGATAAACGAGGAGCTCAAGCAGGCCATCGAGAAGAAAAAGGGCAAGTAGGGATAAGCGCTAGTTCTTGACGTCCGGAAGCCTCAGTCCGCGGGACGCAAAGACCCACGGGCTGGGGCTTCTGCTTAGTGCACCTTTGGAATGGGTGAGGTAGAGGTTGAGCATCCGTGACCGCGGCATCCTTGGCTGGTTTATAAGAAGACGTCGACGCTGGAAGATAATCATCTGCTTGTGTGTCCTCGGGGTACTCACGACGATCGCCGCCGCGGTCGCGATGATCACGGCCGAGGAACCGCCGGTGGGCGCTTACGACAGGGCCCGAATCGCCGTGAGCCACGCGAGGAAGGCAGGGGCCGGTCAGTTTGCGCCGAACATCCTCCGTGGGGCCGAGTCCCGGCTGGAGGAGGCAAGATTCGCCTGGCAGATGGAAAATCTCAGATGGAGCCCCCGCCGCAATTTCACTAAGACGAGAAACTTATCCCTCGACGCCATCCGGCGTGCCCAACTCGCCGAGCGGCGAGGCATCGCTGTGAGGGACTCTCTCAAATCCTTCTCCTCATCGCGCATCAGCCAGGTCGGCAGTGAAATCCAGGCGTTCTGGTCGTACTACGACGACGTTCCGATCAAAGGCTCTCTTCGGCGAAACGTCGTAAAAGCGGAGGTCCTCTTCAAGGAGAGCCAGTCTGCCTTCAAACGCGGCGACTACATCAAGGCCACGGCGAAGGTCCAGGAGGCGTCGAGACTCATCGATCACGCCGCGACGAGCTCGGAGAAATTCCTCGAGGACTACATGGCCAACCTGTCGCAGTGGCGGACGTGGGCCAGAGAAACGATCGCCTGGTCGGCGAGCACGGGCGGGGTTGCGATCGTCGTGGACAAGGTGGGCCGCTCGTGTAAAGTGTATCGTTCCGGGCGCTTGAGCGCGGAGTATCCTGTCGAGCTCGGCGCGAACTGGATCGGCGACAAGCAGAGCAGGGGCGACAAGGCCACGCCCGAAGGCCGCTACCATGTCCGCAAGAAGAAGGGCCCGGGGAACACGAAGTACCACAGAGCCCTTGAAATCGACTACCCGAACGAAGCAGATTTGAAGTGGTTCCGCGAGGCGAAGCGGCGGGGCCAGATCTCGGCCGGTGCGAGGATTGGCGGAGTCATCGAGATTCACGGCGAGGGGGGTCGGGGCGAGAACTGGACCGAAGGGTGCGTGGCTCTGCGGAACGACCACATGGACCGTGTGTTCGAGGTCGCGGGGGTCGGCACGCCCGTGACGATTGTCGGCGCCCTCGATTCGAACGCCCTCGCGAAAAATGGTCACGCGCGCAACGGAAACGGGCATTGAGACGGATGTCGCGCGCTAGAAAAAACGATCATGGCGGAAAACACAGTGGACCGGCCGTTCACAACGAGAGCATCCCCCGAACGAAAAGGGTGGGCCCGCAGGTTCGTCGCGCCGATCGGCAGAGCGCTTAAGTTCCTCTTCACTCCGCGCATCCACATTCCGAGGTTCGTCCCCGCGATTCTCGCTTCTCTGATTCTCCTCGCGCTCATCGTGTTCTTCGCTCCCACGCTTCGCGAGTGGACGTTGGCCGTCTTGCCGGGGCCTCATCATGTCGAGGCCGCAGGATCCAAGGACGTGTCGGCTGATATCACGCGGCTGAAGACACGGATCAAGAACCTGCAGAAGCAGTACACGACCCTCCTGCCCCGCCGGCCGTACCTCATCGTCGACACGTCGAACAACCGATATACGCTGATGTCCGGCGGGAAACTGATTCGCCAGGGGGTTTGCTCGACGGGGAGCTACGTCCTCCTCAAGGCGGGAGATGACAGGCAGTGGGTATTCAAGACCCCCCGGGGTCGACTCTTCGTCCAGAACAAAGAAGAGTCGCCTGTATGGCACAAACCTGATTGGGCGTTCATCGAGGAAGGGCTTCCCGTCCCCCCCGTCGGCGCACCGGAACGTTTCGAGACGGGCGTTCTCGGCGACTACGCTCTTCATCTCGGACGCGGCTATCTCATACACGGCACGCTGTACAAGCGCCTCCTCGGGATGCCCGTGACCCACGGGTGTGTGCGGCTCGACGATCCAGATCTCGAGGTCATTTACAAGAACATGGCGGTGGGGTCCGCGGTTTTTATCTATTGATCTTGTCCTTTGAGGGAAGACGCCGGCCGGACCGGCGTCTCGACGTGAGATGAGTCCTGTGACGGCAAAAGATACGAAAGACGCATCGGTCCGCGAGCCGGAACACACCGGAGGGCGCCGGCGTATCCTCCACACGATGGGAACGATCGCCCTGGTCTGCGTCGCCGTTCTTCCCGCGATCGCTGCGCTCGTTTTTCTCGTCGCCCTGCCGTCCGCACGCGTGTATCAACGAGGCCAGCCGCACTCGAAACCTGCTGTTGAGCGCCCGGCGACACCGGCGCGCGATTCGGCCGGGCGTCAAAAGGACCAGGAGGCCTCCCGGCTTCGACGCGACGAAGCGTTCTGGAACGCGAGGCTGGAGCTTGCGAAGCAGGAGACAATCAGCCTCGCCGTGGACCTCGTCGACAGCGTCGCGAGCCTCGACATCCACGGCGTTCCCGTCAGGAACTGCAGGATCCGCCGCATCGAAGTCAGCAGCGCCGTGCGCTTCCTGCAGAATCGCGGCGACTGGCGCGGCCGGATGTCGAAACCGCTCGTTGTGCGTAGCGAGGATGCGACCATTCCAAAAGAGCCGCTTCGCGTCACAGAGGCGCCGAAGGATACTATCGAAGCCATGAAGCTGGCGGCCCGACCGGTTCCTTCGGATTCGATGGATGTGTTTTTCACGTTGTATTTCGACGGCAATCTCTCGCTCACGGTGAGACAGTTCGAAAAACCGTCCTCGGAAGGGTCCAAGCGACACGCTCGGTTTCGCTTCAAAGAAAACTACAGGCAAGCCAAAAAGGCCGTCACGGCGATCGTCCACTCCAAGGTTCCGCAGCACCAGATGCGGATCGAGGTTGCGGTGTCCCAGGACGATGCCAAAGCCATCTACCGCGCGCTGGGACCCAAGGCGGGTATCGCGCTGCGGTTGTAGCCTCGGTCTTGCTTCAGTCGCAACAGGACCAGCGGCACGAGGGTTGCTTTACGAAACGGCATTCCCCCGTCCACCCCGGCTACGCCGGCAATCGAAGCATTCAACTCACATCGCCCGGAAGGGGTCCCGGTGAAACGCGCGTCCGACATCGTCGGGGTCAGCAGGCTCTCTCGCGTGTCAAGCATGAGCAGGTCGCTGCGAAGCGACTTTCTGACCGTTGCGACGCACACCCACCGCGTGCCCAGGTGGATTCGCGTGCTGCCGCTATACGTCATTCTCGCGGCCGCTGTGTCAACGTTCGTCGTCTGGGAAACCCGTACGTCATGGGTGCAGTCGCGCGTGCTCTCGCGGTATGTCCGCGGCATGACCTACTCCGTCGGTCCCGGACCCAGCTCTCTCACTCTTTTTCCCACAGACGGACCCTACGACGAGAGGCTCGGTTACACGCAGATCCCCAAATTCGTGGAGACTCTCCAGAGCCAGGGGTACACCGTGGAATCCCAGGCGCGGATGTCCGAGAAAATGTTCGAAGAGGTCGATGCCGGTCTCTTTTCTCTCTACAAGGAGAAAAGCCGCGCGGGACTTTCGATCCTCGCCGACCGAGGAGAGGCTACCTACGCGTTCCGTGTTCCCGAGAGGTTTTACGCCGCCTACGATTCGATTCCCGAACTCGTCCTCAACACGCTGCTCTTCATCGAGAACCGCGAGATGATGGACGCCCAACGTCCGTACTGGAACCCCGCCGTGGAATGGGACCGGCTGGTGAAGGGAGTGTTCGAGCTCGCGAGGACGACCATCGATGACTCCAGGCCTGCCGGAGGCAGCACGCTCGCCACACAGATGGAGAAGTACCGGCATTCACCGGGCGGCCGCACGTCATCTGTGAAAGACAAGTTCCGGCAGGTCCTCTCGGCCTCTTGCCGAAGCTACCTCGACGGAGCGGAGACGACGGAGGCCCGGCGCCGCATCGTTCTGGACTACATGAACACCGTGCCCCTCGCGGCGATTGCCGGGTACGGAGAGGTCTACGGGCTCTCCGACGGGTTGTGGGCCTGGTACGGGGCCGATGCCGATCGTGTCAACCGTCTCCTTTCGACGCCGACGGACACGTCCTCCCCCAAGCGGCTCGCCGAAAAGGCGGAAGCCTACCGTCAGGTGCTGAGCCTCTTTCTCGCTCACCGCCGGCCCGCGTACTACCTCGTGTCGGATCCCGAAGCGCTCTTCTCTCTCGCGGACGCGTATCTTCTCCTTCTCGCCGACGCGCAGGTGATTTCGAAGGAGCTTCGCGACGCCGCATTGAAGGCGCACTCCGAGCTGCGCCGCAAGGCCCCGGAGAAACGGCGATCCCAGTCGACGCGGCTCAAAGCCGTGGAAGGGGTGCGGATCCATCTTCTGAAGCTCCTCGGCGTCGATCGTCTCTACGACCTCGACCGTCTCGATCTCGAGGTCGAGAGCACGCTCGATAAACGTGTTCTGGAAAACGTCTCCACCGAGCTCAAGCGGCTCCGCGACCCGGCGTATCTGCAGTCGGCCGGGCTTGTCGGGGAACGATTGCTCGATCGTCCCGATGCGCAGGGAGTCGTCTGCAGCTTCACGCTCTACGAGCACGTGGAGGACGCGGACGTCCTGCGAATCCAGACGGACAACTTCGATCAGCCGCTCAATATCAACGAAGGAACGAAGCTCGAGCTCGGGTCCACAGCCAAGCTCCGGACTCTGGTCACGTACCTCGAGATCATCTCCGACCTGCACGATCGGTACGTCTCATTACCCGCGGACGAGATCAAGAAGATCGCGATTCCGGAGGCGGATAATCTGACGGAGTGGGCCGTCGACTACCTCAGAGGAGCGCGGGACAGGAGCCTCGCCGCGATGCTCGACGCGGCCATGGAACGCCGGTACTCCGCCGACCCGAGACAGTCGTTCTTCACGGGCGGCGGGCTGCACGAGTTTTCCAATTTCGACGAGGAAGACGACACCCGCGTTTATTCGGTCCGGTCGGGGTTTCACCGATCCGTCAACCTCGTGTTCATCCGTCTCATGCGGGACATCGTCCAGTACTACATGTTCCAGGTGCCGGGCTCAACCGCTCAAATCCTCCAGGACTCGAAGGACCCGGCCCGCGCGGCGCTCCTCACGCGCTTCGCCGACTACGAGAGCCGGAAGTTCATGGTCCGCTTCTACCGCAAGTACCGCGAAAAGAAACCGGATGAGATCTTCGAAGAGATCTCGCAAAAAGTATCGGCGATCCCTTCACGCCTGGCGATGATCTACCGCCAGCAGAATCCCGATTCGAGCTACGATGCGTTCGAACGATTTTTCACGGCCCGGCTGCCCGAGGAGAGACTCAAGGGCAAAGATATGCGGCAGTACTTCGAGCGGTATTCGCCAGACGCGTACAACCTCGCCGATCAAGGGTACATCACGCGGATCCACCCGCTCGAACTGTGGACGGCCGCGTATCTTCGCCGGCATCCGGGCGCGCTCTTGAGTGAGCTCTTCGAGGCGAGCGAGAAAGAGCGCCAAGAGGTTTACACCTGGCTTTTCAAGACGAGGAGCAAGAATGCGCAGGATAGCCGGATCAGAACGATACTGGAAATCGAAGCCTTCGAGGAAATCCATCAGGGCTGGAAGCGTCTCGGGTATCCTTTTGAAACGCTTGTGCCATCGTACGCTACCGCCATAGGAAGCTCAGCGGACCGGCCCGCGGCGCTCGCCGAACTGATTGGCGTCATCTTGACAGACGGCGTCCGCTATCCTTCGGTTCGAACGAGACGTTTGAGGTTCGCCCAGGGCACGCCGTACGAAACGACGCTCCAGCCGGTGGTCGCCACGCCCGAGAGAGTCACGCGCCCGGAGATTACAGCCGTCGTGCGCCAGGCGCTCATCGGCGTGGTGGAGAACGGGACGGCTGTCCGCGTGCGGGGAGCTTTTGCCCGCAGAGACGGCACGGTCATTCCCGTCGGAGGCAAGACGGGAACAGGCGACAACCAGTACGAGGTCTTTGGAGTCGGCCCCACATCATCCCCGGTATGGGTCCAGAACCGCACGGCTACTTTTGTCTTCATGATTGGCGACCGTTTCTTCGGAACGGTTATCGCTTATGTGTCGGGTCCCGAGTCCACGAGATTCGGTTTCACGAGCTCTCTGCCCGTTCAGATCTTGAAAGTCCTGGCCCCGTCACTCATGCCCATGATCGAGAGGGCGGAAGCGACCCCTCTCGATTCCATTCCCGTACCTGCTCACGACTCCACCGATGTGGGAAAGATGGAGTGAGCTCGCGCGAACGTTGGCAGCTATACAAGTAGCTTATTTTGTGGTATAATACAGGCGTCAAAGCATCTGGAGTGCCTGCAACAGCGTCGCGGAGGGTCGTTCCCGTCAAGGGTGCGCGCGGCGCGGGTGCTATGAGACTCGCTGTCCAACCGCTTCCTGTTACGGGTTGACGTAAGTGCCGACCTACGTCACGGCGCCTCCACAACGCCACCGAGTGAGCGGACACCTGATAAGGTGGTGCGTCGTGGCTACATACTTCCCCCGCACAGATTCAATCGACGTTCCACGTGCGCCCGGCGTCCGCTCTGTTTTCCGTTGTTTCCCTTCAAACCCCTGGGAGGTCCTGACATGAAAGGGAGGATCGCGGTCATCTCGTGCCTCGTCCTTGGGCTCTTTCTTGCCGTCGGCTCCGCCTCGGCAAAGAACGCGCCCGGCAAGTACTCACAACACAGGTTCATCCAAGAACCGCAGCCGATGACGCATCCGACCGAAATCGGCGGATCGATGTTCCAGGCAGCCGCTGCGACGACCACGGTGCTTTGCTGGTATCAGTTCGATACCTCGAGTGGCGGCCCGACGAAGGAGGGCTGGACGGAACACGATGCGTCGACACAGCCCAAGGTATACTTCCACGTCGATGGCGCTGCCACGACGGGCGGCTGCCACGGTTTCTCGGCGGTCGCCGGTGCGCAGTCGATGTGGTGCGGCCAGTGGGTCACAACCGCCGATCCCTGGTGCGGCTGGACGGGACTGCCGGGCTACGGCAACAGCTGGTCGCAGAGCCTGGCGCTGAATCCAACCCTCACGGCGAGCACTGTGACTTACACGATCATGTGGGACTCGGAGCCCGGGTACGACTTCACATACGTTCAGTGGTACGACCCCGTGAACCTGGTGTGGGTGAACGCCACCAACGCTCAGGGCGGTACCGTAGAGTACACGAGCGGTCCGGCGAACGGCGATCCCGGTGGACCGTCTACCGAGACGTTGACCTCGCCGTACGGAGCCACGAAGGTTCGTTTCCAATTCGAGTCCGATGGAGCGTGGAGCGATGAGGACGGTCTCTGGGACACCATCGGCGGTGTGAACCTCGATGACCTCTCCATCAACGGCGGGGCGGTCGAGGACTTCGAAGGCGAGGCCTGCGGCGCTCTGCAGTCCTCGGACGGCACGTGGCAGGCAGCGGTCACGCCTCCGTTTGGTCTTTATGCGAGGCTCGTCCACGGATCGACCTGCGTTCAGGATGATCCGTGCTTCAGACAAAACTCGTATCTCTGGGCATTCTTCGATGACCCGGCTGTGACGAACTACACGTGCGGCGGCTGGCCCCTTCAGGGCGCGATACCGTACGGCCCGGACGAGAACGGCCTCTACATGAACAACGAGATCTGGTCGCCGTGGATTCCGGTGACGGGATCAGGAGCGTCGTACATTCTGGAGTTCCTGACCTACCGTGACTTGCCGCTCGACGCCCTCGTGTTCTACACCTGGTCGGTACGTACGCGCGACATGGCAACAGGCGGGTGCCCAACGAACTGGAAGAGCAACAACAACGTGTACTACGGTGGGGATTTCGACTGGTTCCGTCAACGGATGGATGTCGGTCCCTGGATGGCCTCGACGGTGACCGACGCCCAGATTGGCCTCGGCGTGGTCGACATGTGCGGCGTGTGGTGCGGGGAGGTCGGCTCGGGCTCGTGCCACAGCCACGCGCCCGTGTTCGATCAAGTGCGGCTCGTCCGCGTCAACGTGACGGGTCCGCAGTGGACCGTTCGCGACTATCACCTCTGGCAGGACAACTTCCCCGAAGAGGGCGAAATCGACGCGACGGCCTACGCGCGTTGCGATATGGCCCTCGACATTCTTATCGGGACGAACCCGAACATCCTCCCGGGCGACTCGATGCACGTGGTCGTGTCGGATCCGGCGGGGTTGGCCGTTGACGCGACGGGTGGCCGCTCGCGCAAAGCCGTCTACGCGTTCGTGAAAGTGACCGACCGGTTCGGCGTTACGAGGCCGTACACATCGGCTCAGATCCAGTCGCCTGAGATCAAGTCGTTCAAGACCGATGCGACTGGATTCCTCCGGTGGCCGTATGTGGCGGCCGTGTCGCCTGCAGGCTGGAATGCGTACCGGTTTGACTACACGCAGACCAACTCGGGCGGCCGTATGGTGAACGGCTACTGCTGCGACCTTATGGACCTCGGGTCCGGCGCAACAGGCCCTCACTACAAGCACGTGAACGAGAACGTCGCGGCGAACGTGGGAATCTTTGTCCCCGGCGACGTGATCAACTATGTGCTTGCAGCGAAGAACGCGCTCAATCAGTGGAGCTACTACACGAGGAACCTAAAGGGCCAGGGTGGCTGGTTCCGGACGAGCAGTCTGAGCGAAGCGCTGGAGAGCCCGATGGAATGGTCAGTGCTTCCCGACGCGGGACGCATGGTCGGAGACCTCGGGGACATTCTCTATGTCGACGACGGCGATGACCGCGTGTCGCCGCTCTACTTCGACTGGGCGTTTGCGGCTCTCGGACTGACGAACCGTGTGGACCGCTTTGACGTCCTCGGTCCGTCGACGATGGGCGGGAACAGCTTGGCTTCGCGCGTGAAGAACATACAGAACCAGATCATTGGTGATCCTATCGAGGTTTACCAGAAGGTCATCTGGAACGCGACGAACCTGAGCTCGGGCATCATGGGCGACGGCGGGACCCCGAACGGCGGAACGAGCACCGAGAAGTCGGATGACTTCGGGCTGTGCTTCACGTTCCTCGATCAGTCTCCGGATAACCCGGGCTGGGCGTTCTGGGGCGACGATGTCGCTGAGGACTGGAATAACCTGACCGGCACAGGCGCCGTGAACACGAAGAGCATCTACATGAACTACCTGTTGGTGAACGAGGACCAGCTGAAGATTCCGGGAGCGGTCATCTCCCCGAAAGTCTGGCCCGTGGCTCTCAGCCCGTGGGTCGGCGAGACCTTCATCGCGTTCGGCGGCTGCGGGATCATCAACAACTTCGATGCGATTGGCGTGACGGGTACAGCGGCGAAGGTGTCGCACCTGTACAACAACAACGTCAATAATCCGGCAGCGGTCTACCAGTCGACGGCGAACGCGGCCGGTTCGACGGCGCGGTTCCACCTGGCGGGCTTCGCGTATGACTTCATACGCGACGACGACGCCCTTCCGCCTCTGGATCGTGTGAACTACTTGAAGTACACGCTTCAGTATTTCCAGAACACGATGCCGACCCCGGTCGGTATCGATCCAGTGGCGTTTGCGAACACGCTGGAAGACAACTACCCGAACCCCTTCAACCCGACGACGACGATCAAGTACAGCATTCAGGATCGTGGTCAGGTGACGTTGAAGATCTACAACGCGGCGGGTCAGTTGGTACGCACATTGGTGAACGAGGAGCAGGCGCCCGTGGCGGGCGGCTTCTCCAAGGTCTGGAACGGACTGAACGATCGCGGTCAGTCTGTGGCCAGCGGTGTGTACTTCTACCAGCTCACGTCGAAGAACTTCGAGCAGACGAAGAAGATGGTTCTTCTGAAGTAAGACGTTCTTTGGTGTGCGTTTCGGACAAGGGCCGGTGCTTCGCACCGGCCCTTGTTTTATCCCGGCGGCCGTGATGAGGTGCGCTGTGGGGTC
>Ga0315273_10008388_pt1 | contig 13020 bp, 12 predicted proteins | sample YL17G02_0_MG_FD_205753 | JGI IMG/M metagenome (GOLD analysis project Ga0315273, IMG submission 205753) | Sediment microbial communities from Yellowstone Lake, YNP, Wyoming, USA - YL17G02_0 | ecosystem: Environmental > Aquatic > Freshwater > Lake > Sediment | place: USA: Wyoming | collected...
CGCCGCGCTCGATGATGCCGGCCTACCCGCATCTCCTGACGCAGCGCCTCGACATGAAGGAGATCCAACGTCACGTCGACGCGATGGCGATGATCGGGGTCCCCTATGGCGACGCGGTGAACCACGCGCCCGCCATGGCGAAGGAGCAGGCATCCGGGATCGCCGCCTCGCTCGCCGAGATGGGTGCGCCGAAGAATCTCGAGGATCGCGAGATCGTGGCGCTCATCGCGTATCTGCAGCGGCTCGGAACCGACATCAAGAAGCCGGGCTTGACGCTGGGCGAAGCGGCGGCGGGCGAAGGGCGATAGCGTGCGGCTCAGCGACGTCATGGCCCACGCGGGCCTCTCGATCTACGCGGAAATCGCGCTCGTCATCTTCTTGGGGGTCTTCGCGGCCATCGTCATCCGCCTCTTCACGTCGAAGCGTTCCGATCTGGAGCGCCACGCGCGGATGCCGCTCGAGGACGCGGAGTCAAAGCACGACCACATGGTGAAGGAGTCCGACCATGCATGAGCAACACTCCGGCGGGCCGGAGGAAGACCGGATCCTCGACCACGAGTACGACGGAATCCGGGAATACGACAACCCACTGCCGCGCTGGTGGCTCAACGTGTTCTATGCCACCATCCTCTTCGCGGTGGTCTACCTCCTGAACATCGTCCCCGGAATGGGGACCGGCCCGGGCCGGATCGCGAACTACGAGGCGGAGATGGCGCACGCCCAGCAACTCCGGGACGCGGAAGCCGCCAAGGCGAGCCCCGTGACGGGGGAGGCGCTCCTCGCCCTGACCCAGGACCCGGCCGTCATGGCCGGTGCCGCGGCGAGATTCAAGGCGACCTGTTCTCCCTGCCATCGCGAGGACGGCGGCGGCAACATCGGACCGAACCTCACCGACGATTTCTGGATCCACGGGGGCGACCCGGTGCAAATCCACCAGACCGTGACCCAGGGGGTCTCCGCCAAGGGAATGCCCGCGTGGGGCCAGGTGCTGAAGCCCGACGAAGTGAACGCCGTCGTGGCCTACGTGACGACCCTTCGCGGCACGAACCCGAGCAACCCGAAGGCCGCGCAGGGGGACCGCTACGTTCCGGTGCCCGCGGCCGCCGCGGGCGGCGATTCCGCGAAGGCGCTGCCATGAGATCGTGATGTCGTCGGAATCCGATCCGGCACGGCCCATCCCCGGGCCGATCGCCGCGCCCCCCGGACGTGTTCTCTCCACCCTGAACGAGGACGGATCCCGCAGGCGAGTCCGTCCTCGCTACTCCCGCGGCAAGTACTACGGCAGGCGGCGTCTCGTCGCGTACGCTCTCATGCTCGTCTTCTTCCTCGTTCCGTATCTCCGGATGGGTGGGAAGCCGCTCATCCTCCTCGATATCCCCCGTCGCGAGTTCACGCTCTTCGGCACGACGTTCCTGCCGACGGAGACGCTCCTCTTCATGCTCCTCTTCCTCGGGATCCTCCTCACGGTCTTCTTCGTGACGGCGCTCCTCGGGCGCGTCTGGTGCGGGTGGGGATGCCCCCAGACGGTGTATCTGGAATATCTCTTCCGCCCGGTCGAGTACCTCCTCGAGGGGGGATGGCGCGGCTCGAAGAAGCTCGACAAGAAGAAGGGAATCCACGGCCGGCGCGTTCTGAAGCAGGCGATCTTCTTCGGATTTTCCCTATTCCTGGCCCATACCTTCCTCGCCTACTTCGTCGGCGTGGAGGAACTGGCGAAGTGGGTGCAGCGCTCGCCGGTGGAGCACCCGACGTCGTTTCTCGTGATGCTCGGCACGACGCTCCTCATCTTCGCCGACTTCGCCTGGTTCCGGGAGCAGACGTGCCTCGTGGCGTGTCCCTACGGCCGCCTCCAGTCGGTGCTTCTCGACCGGCGATCGCTCATCGTCGGCTACGACGACCGCCGCGGCGAGCCTCGCCGGAAGGGCATCATCGATCGCCCCGCGTCGGCGGGGGATTGCGTCAACTGCGAGCTCTGCGTCCTCACCTGTCCCACCGGCATCGACATCCGCGACGGGCTCCAGATGGAGTGCATCCACTGCACGCAGTGCATGGACGCCTGCGATTCCGTGATGCTTCGCGTGGGGAAGCCGGCGGGGCTCATCCGCTACGGCTCGCGCGACGGGTTCGACGGCCGGCAAACACGCTGGCTCCGGCCTCGGGTTCTCCTCTATCCCGTGGCGTTGGCGATCGCGTTCGGCTCGCTCGTCTTTCTCCTCGGCACGCGCGCCGACGCCGAGGTGACGATTCTCCGCGGGCTCGGCGATCCCTATACTCTCCAGACCGACGGGGCGGTGGCGAACCAGATCCGGATCAAGGTGGAGAATCGAGGTGGGAGTGCGCGCGACTACAAGATCACCATCGAGGGGGTCCCGGGCGCGACGGTCATCGCGCCGATGAATCCATTGCCGGTCCCCGCGGGGGAGGCGCGCACGACGAGTGTCTTCGTGGTCCTGCCTCGCAATCAGTTCGAGCACGGGGAGCGGGCCGCCACGGTGGTTCTGAGCGACGGCGGACGATTCACCGCGTCGCTTCCGTATCGCCTCCTCGGCCCCGAGAGCGACGACGCGAACGAGAAGGAGACGGAGGAATCGACGCCATGAAGCCCGCAGCCCTCTGGCCCGCCGCCGTCATCGGCGCGCTCGTCGTCACCGTCGGGGCGAACATCGCCATTTTCGTTCTGGCCAACGACTCCGACAAGGCGGTGGTGGAGCCGAACTACTACGAGAAGGCGGTGGCATGGGACTCCACGATGGCGCAGGGACGCCGGAACGAGTCGCTCGGCTGGTCGATTCGCGCGACGCTCGCGCCGAGCGGGGAGGGCGCGCGGCTCCACGCGATTCTCGCCGATCGCGGCGGCGCCTCTCTCTCGGGGGCCACGATTCGCGTGGAGGCGATCCACAACTCGGACGCCGCCCGCCGCGTCGAGGGAACGCTGCGCGACGCGGGAGAGGGCGCCTACGACGCCGACCTCCCCTTCCGCCATGCCGGGCTCTGGGAACTCCGCTTCACGGTGGAGCGGGGCGGCGAGCGCTTCACCGGCGACCTGCGGCAGGAACTCGCCCCCCGCGCGCGAGGGGAGTGAGGGCACGATGGCGGTCGTGGAACTCGCCGGCGCCGTGCTCGGCGCGACGCTGATCGGAAGCCCGCACTGCGCGGGGATGTGCGGCGGCTTCGTCTGCTTCGTCTCGGGCGAGGGCTCGGGGGCGCGGCGCTGGCTCGCGCAGGCGGCCTACCACGCCGGGCGCTTCGTCTCCTACGTCTCCCTCGGTCTCGTCGCGGGGCGCCTCGGCGAGGGGATCGAGCGCGCGGCCGCCTCGGTCGGAATTCTCCGCGCGGCGCCCATCGTGGCGGGTGCGCTCATGATCGTCTGGGGCGGCGCGAATCTCCTCCGCGCGCTCGGAAAGGGGGGCGCCGCCGTCCACGCGCCCTCGCCGCTCGGCCGTTTCCTTGCCCCGGCCGTTCGCGGGATGCGCGACTGGCCTCCTCTCGCGCGAGGCTTCGCGATCGGCCTCGTCACCACCCTCATCCCGTGTGGCTTCCTCTACGGCTTCGTCGCGGTCGCGGGCGGAACCGGCTTGCCGCTCGGCGGCGCGCTCGTCATGGCGGTCTTCTGGGCCGGAACGCTCCCGGTCCTCGCCGCGTTCGGATTCCTCGCCGATCGCGCCGTCGGAGCGCTCAGGCTGCGACTTCCGGTCGTATCGGCGTCGATCCTCATCCTCCTCGGGCTCCTCACTCTCGCCGGACGGATGCAGCCGATGGCCGCGCATCACCACCACGGCACGATGCCGATGGGAATCGAACCCCCAACGCCCGGAACGCAGGGATCGCACGCCGCCTCCCATGACGCTCGCTGAGGCGACCCGCGCCGCTTCCGCCGCGCGCTGCGCCCATTGCGGGCTCCCCGTGCCGGGGGGCGATCCGCCGGCGCCTGCCGAGGAGCCCGCGCGCGGGGCCGAAACCCCGCTCTTCTGCTGCTCCGGCTGCGCCACCGTCTACGGCATCCTCCGCGAGGGAGGGCTCGACGAGTATTACCGAATGGCCGAGCGGCGCCGAGAGCCGGTCGCCTCGAGCGGGCGCGCCTTCGAGGAGTACGATCACGCCTCCTACCGCGATCTCTACGTCACGAAGCGCGCCGACGGACTCCTGGCGTGCGACTTCTATCTCGAGGGCGTCACCTGCGGCTCGTGCGTCTGGCTCGTTGAACGCGTGCCGCTCCTCGTCTCGGGGCTGACGCGCGCGGAGCTCGACCTTCGCCGGGCGCGCGTCCACGTCGTTTGGGACGGCGCGAGCGTGAGCCTCTCCTCGATCGCCCGCACTCTCGACACGCTCGGCTACCGCCCGCATCCCTATCGCGGGCTCCGCCTCGAGCGCGCCCGCCGCGACGAGGACCGCGCCGCGCTGGCCCGGATCGGCATCGCCGGCGCGATCGCGGTGAACACGATGCTCGCGGCGCTCGCCCTCTACAGCGGATGGCTCACCGGCATGGAGCCGGCGTACGAGCGCTACTTCCGCTGGCTCAGCCTTCTCCTCGTGACGCCGGCGCTCATCTGGCCCGGACGCGTCTTCTTCCGCGGCGCCTGGGCCGCCGTCCGGACGCGCTCGCTCCACATGGATCTCCCCATCGCGATCGCGCTCGGGGCGGGATACGCGCGGGGGCTCTACAACACCGTCCGCGACGCCGGGCCGATCTACTTCGACGGCGTGACGCTCCTCATCTTCCTTCTCCTCGTGGGCCGCTTCCTGCAGCAGCGGGCGCAGCGCGCGGCGGGGGACGCGGCCGAACTCCTCTACTCCCTTTCACCGGCGTCGGCGCGCGTCTTGGAGGGGACAGGGACGGGGACTCGTGACGTGCCGGTCGAGGCGCTCCTTCCGGGCATGCTGGTCGAGGTTCGCGCCGAGGAGACGCTCCCCGCCGACGGCGTCGTCGTCGAGGGGCGGTCGGCCCTCGACCTCGCGCTCCTCACCGGGGAATCGAGGCTCGTGACGGTCGCGGCCGGCGCGGAGGTCTTCGCCGGCACGGTGAACCGCGGATCGATCCTCCGCATGCGGGTCGATCGGGCGGGCGAGGAGAGCCGCCTCGGGCGGATCCTCCGCGAGGCGGAAGCCGGGGCGCTGCGCCGCGCGCCGATCGTGGCGACGGCGGACCGCCTCTCAGGCGTCTTCGTCCTCGTCGTCCTGGCGCTCGCCGCCGCCACGCTCGCCATCTGGTGGCGACTCTCGCCCACCCACGCCGTCGATCACGCCATCGCCCTCCTGATCGTCACCTGCCCCTGCGCGCTGGCGCTCGCGACGCCGCTCGCGGTGTCGGTGGCGATCGGTCGCGCGGCGCGCCTCGGCATCCTCGTGAGGGGGGGGGCGGCTCTCGAGGCGCTGGCTCGCCCCGGGAGGATCTACTTCGACAAGACGGGCACCGTGACGGAGGGATCGGTTTCGCTCCTCGCCTGGGAGGGTCCCGAGGAGGCGAAACGGCTCGTGCTGGCGCTGGAGCGGCATTCGTCTCATCCCCTCGCGCGGGCCTTCGAGGTGGTCTGGGACGCGCCGCCGGTGGAAGGAGAGGCGGTGGCGAAGGATGTCGTCTACACCGCGGGAGGAGGCCTCGAGGGGATCGTGGAAGGGCGCCGTGTCGTCGTCGGCTCGCCGGCGTTCGTGTCGGCCCGCGCCTCGCGCCCCGGCGCCGAGGGCCGCGGTACTTGTCCGCCGGCGGGGGCGTCCGCGCTGGGCTCGGCACCAGAAGGAACGCCCGTTCATGTGGCGATCGACGGCGCCGTGGTCGGACGCGCCGTCTTCGGCGACGCCATCCGCGACGACGCCCGGGCCTCTCTCGCCTGGCTCCGCGCCCGAGGGTACGATCCGCATCTCCTGTCGGGCGACGATCCCGGTATTGTCGCCTCGGTCGGGGCCTCCCTCGATTTCGCGGCCGACCACTGTCGGGGGGGCGCGATTCCCGAGGAAAAGCTCCGTGTCGTCGAGGAGGCCGAGCGCCGCGGGCCGGTCGTCATGGTCGGGGATGGCGTGAACGACGCGGCCGCCATCGCGAGGGCCGCCGTCGGGATCGGGGTGAGCGGCGGCGCCGAGGCGTGCCTCGCGTCGGCCGACGTCTACCTCACGCGGCCCGGGCTCGGGACGCTGGTGACGCTCGTGGAGGGATCGCAGCGGACGCTCGCCGTCATTCGCCGCAACATCGTCTTCTCGGTCGCGTACAATCTCGTCGGAGCCGCGCTGGCGATGACGGGGCTCATCAATCCCCTGATCGCCGCCATTCTGATGCCGGCGAGTTCGATGACCGTGCTCCTCGCCTCCTGGAAGAGCCAAACCTTCACGACCGACCGATGAGCGTCATCTACATCGTCATTCCTCTCGCCCTGATCGTGGTCGGGGTCGCCGTCGCCGCGTTCCTCTGGGCCGCGAAGCGCGGGCAATTCGACGATCTGGAAACGCCCGCGGTGCGGGCGCTTCACGAGGACGCGCCGGCCAAGCCGGCGAAGGAGAACCATGACCGCTCGTAAGGGAACCGCGCCACGCCGAAAGCCGTCGTTCAAGGCCGCCGCGCTCGCGCTCTCGCTCTCCGGGAGCGCCGCCGCGAGCCTCGCCGGTGCGAGCCTCGCGGAAGCGGCCGCGGGCGAGTCGCCCCAGGGGACGCGCTACGTCTGCCTGATTCGCCACGCCATTTACGATCGGGTCGACTCTCTCGACGAGAAGACGGCGAACGGGCTCAACTCGCTCGGCCGGGAGCAGGCGGTGCTCATCGCGGCCCGGCTCGCGGCGCTTCCGGTCAAGGCGGACCGCTTCGTGAGCAGCGATCTCCTCCGCGCGCTCGAGACGGCCGAGGCGATCGGGAAGGCGATCGGGCGGACGGCGGAGCGCGATACGCTCCTCGAGGAGTGCACGTCGCCGTCGTCGAGGCCCGGCCTCGATCAGCAGAACGATCCCGCCGACCTGGCCGCCTGCCAGGGGGCGATGGAGGCGGCGTGGGCGAAGTATTTCGTCCCCTCGCCGTCGTCCGACGCGCACGACATCCTCGTCTGTCACGGGAACGTCATCCGCTGGTTCGTGAATCGCGCGCTGGGGAACGACGTCCGGCACTGGACGTCGCTCGACATCGGAAACGCCTCGCTGACGGTCATCGCCGTGCGCGCCGACGGAACCGCACGGCTCGTCATGTTCAGCGACGTGGGGCATCTGCCGGTGGCGAAGCAGACGTGGGCGGGAAAAGGCGCGGGATGGGGATCGCCGAAGCAGTAGCGAGGACGTGGGGCTAGTCGACGACCTCGAGCCGCACGCGCGCGACCCCTTCGCGCACGATGTCGAGTCTCTGCGCCGCGAGCTTCGAGAGATCGATGATCCGCTCGCGCCGGTAGGGCCCTCGGTCGGTGACCGTCACCTCCACGCTTCGGCCGTTCTTGAGATTCGTCACCCGCACCTTCGTCCCGAAGGGGAGCGTCCGGTGCGCGGCGGTCATCCCGTCGCTTCGGTAGGTCTCCCCGCTGGCCGTCTCGCGCCCGTGAAATTCCCGCGCGTAGTACGACGCCATCCCGGTCTCGGAACGGAACCCGCCCGTGGAAAGGGCGCTGGGGCCGGCGCACCCGGTGATGAGCGCGAGCGAGAGGAGAAGGGCCAGGACCCGGATTGGGCGCATACGGTATTCATCGGCGCAGCGGGCAAGGCCTGAAGGGGGTACGGTGACTCCCGGTTCGTCCGTAGATTCCGTCGCAGGGGCTCGGCCGCGACGTGGTCGGATTGGGCCATATCCCCCTCTTCGCGTCATTTGGCCCAACGCTGAGGCCGCCCGGCGAATGGGCGGGCGGCATGTCCCGATGCAGGGCAACGAGTTGTGGGCTCTCCGCCGGGGGCTTGCATTCGGCACGCGGATTGCAATATGCAGGACCGCCATGCGAGAGAGAACGCCACGATCGGGATTCGGATTCGCGCTCACGATGATCGCCTTCATCGCCGCCACCATCCTCATCCTGACCAACCTGGTCGAGAAATTCCCGAGACGGTAACGCCGCGCGCGTCCCGCGCGCCGAGGCCGCCTCTGCCCGAGCCTCGTGAAATGGGGTATAACTGATGTCCCGGGGTCATCGAGCCGTCCGTCCCGGACCCCAGCCGTGGAGGGAAGCCCCCATGTCCCAGTCGATCGCAGGCGAGCGAGCCACCGAACACAAACGGGGTCTTCTTTCCAAGATCCCGTTCTATACCCTGGCCCCGCCCGAGCTCCAGCGGGCCATCAGCGAGGCGGCCAGCGTCGTCCGCCTCAATCCGGGCGATTACTTCCTCCGGGAAGGCGACACCTGCGCGCACTTCGCCGTGCTCGTCACGGGGCGCATGCGTGTCTTCAAGCTGGCCGAAAGCGGGCACGAGATCACCCTCTATCACGTCGGCGCCGGCGATGCCTGTCCGCTCAACGTTTCGTGCATCCTCTCCGACCGCACCGTCCCCGCGATGGCGATGGTCGAGGAGGCTGTCGAGGCGATCGTGATCCCCGCCGCGACCTTCCGCCGCTGGATGGCGGAGCACGAGGCGCTCCGCACGTTCGTCTTCCAGATGTTCGCGACCCGTCTGACGGAGGTGATGTCGCTCGTCGAGGAAGTGGCCTTCCGCCGCATGGACCAGCGACTGGCGCGGCGGCTGCACGATCTCCTGCTGCAGGACGGCACGCCGCGTGCGAGCGTGGAGATCACCCACGCCGAACTCGCGGCGGACCTCGGTACGGCGCGCGAGGTGGTGAGCCGTCTCCTGAAGGAATTCGAGCGACTCGGGGCCGTGACCCTCTCGCGCGGGAAGATCGCGCTGAAGAACCCGGCGCTGCTTCGCGAGATGAGGTCGGGCGGCGGGGAGAACTAGAGGCCGGCGGCGCGTCGGCGATTCATGGGGAGCAGTTCTGACCCTCGACCTTGGGGGCTGTTCGAGATGTGAGGGCCGTGAGGCATTCTGAATGCCGAGCGCCGCCGGGTTCTCGACCCGGATCATCGCCCCTGACGTGGGAAGGCCTCCGTGACTTGAGTCACGAAGGCCTTCTTTTCTTTCCGGAAAATCCTTCCGAGGAGGGCTACGGGGTGGCGGTCTTCGTGGCCTTCCCCTTGGCGAAATCGCCTGCCTGGATCATCGTGATCTTGCTCAGGTCGATGTATTTACGCATGGCCGCGATGATCTGATCGCCCGTCAGGGTCGAAAGCGACTTCTCGAAATCCCGGTCGAAGGAGAGGGTCCGGCCCTGCTCCAGGCGGCTGGCGAGCGCCCCAACCAACTCGCGATCCTGGGAGCGCGAGACCTGGCGCGACTGGAGCCAGCCCTTCTTCGCCTCCGAGATCTCGTCCGCCGTGAACCCCTTCTCGAGCATCTTCGACATCTCGTCCTTGAAGGCCGCCACGAGACGTTCCGCGTTCTGCGGCGCGTAGATGGCCATCGCGAAGAAGCGCGCGTCGTCGTCCCACGGACCGGCCATGAATCCGGAGCCGACGCCGTAGCTGAGGCCCTCCACTCGACGGATGCGGGTCGCCAGGCGCGAATTGATGAAGCCGCCTCCCGTCATGAAATTGCCGAGGATCATCGCCGCGTAGGCCGGGTCGTCATCGCGCATCTGGATCCGCTGGGCTGCCTGGAAGTATGCGCTCTCCTTGTCGGGCGCCTCGATCGATTCGACCGTCTGCGGCCGATCAGCGTACGGGTTCGTGAGCCGGACGTACGGCTTCGCACTCTTCCAGTTCCCGAAGAGCTCCGTGAGCAATCCCTTCACCTCGTTCGGGTCGAAATCCCCCACGAGCGCCGCCTCGGCGTTGTTGGCGCCGTAGAAGTCGGCATGGAACTTCGCGACCTCGGTCACCGTGACCTTCTTCGTCGCCTCGAGCTGCTCGTCCGGCGTCGGGACGTACTGCGGATCGTCGGGATTGCGCGGAATGAGGTAGCGCCCCATGGCGGTGCCGACCAGCTGGCGCGGATCGGTCTTCGACTCCTCGATCCCCGCGATGTCCTCCTGTCGCGACAGCTCCAGCTCGGCCGGCGGGAACGACGGCTCGCGCAGCACCTCGGCGGCGAGCCGCAGCGCCTGGGGAAGCGTCTCGCGCGTGGCTTCGATGACGGCCCACGCGCCGTTCGGCGTCCCGTTCACCGAGAGCGTCGCCTTCAGCTTGTCGATCTCGTCCTTCAGCTCCTGGCGCGTGTGCTTCGAGGTGCCGCGCATGAGCATGTCGCCGGTCATCTCGCCGGCCCGCTTCCGTCCCTTGAGATCGGTCGGATTCCCGAAGTGAAGCCGGACGAGCGCCTGCACCGTCGCGCCGCGCGTCTTCTTCGGAAGGAAGACGTACTTCATTCCCGACGGAAGCTCCGACCGGGCGAGGCGCGCCTCGATCGAATCGGGCGCGGGATCGAACGCCTCGCCGGCCGACAGCGCCTCGCCGCCCTTGTACCCCTTCACCAGCGACGCGATGTCTTGGAGCGGCGGTACCGCGGAACGGTCGGGCTCCTTCGTGGGAACGAAGGTGCCGACCGTGCGGTTGGACGGCTTGAAGAAGGTGGCAGCCACGCGCTTCACGTCGTCCGAGGCTACCTTCTGCAACTGGTCCCGGTAGAGGAACATGAGCCGCCAATCGCCCATGGCCGACCACTCCGAGAGATTGAGGGTCGCCCGCTGCGAGTTCCGCATGGTCAGGTCCCAATCCTTGAGCAGGTTGTCGCGGGCGCGCTCGACCTCCTTGTCGGTCGGCGGGGCCGCGGCGAATCCCTCGACGGTCTTCAGCATCGTGTCGCGCACGTCGTCGATCGAGCCGCCCGAAGTGAGGTTGGCCGAGACGTAGAGGAGGCCGGGATCGTGGAACTGGGCCACGTCGGCCGACGTCGAGGCGGCCTTCTTCGTCTCGACGAGCGCCTTGTAGAGGCGACCCGACGGGGCGTCGCCGAGGATGAAGCCGAGGACGCTGACCGCGGCGTAGCCGGCGTCCGACCCCGCGGGAACGTGGTAGGCCGCGCCGACGACCGGCGTGTCGCCGACCCGGCGAAGCGTCACTTCCCGCTCCCCGTCCTGCACGGGCTCCGTCGTGTACGTGGCGTCGATCTTCCGCTTCGGGCGAGGGATGGCGCCGAACTTCTTCGAGACCCACGCGAGGGTCTTCGTCTCGTCGAACTTGCCGGCGACGACGAGCACCGCGTTGTCGGGCTGGTACCACTTCCGGTAGAACGCCTGGAGCCTCTCGATCGGAACGTTCTCGATGTCGGCGCGGGCGCCGATCGTCGACTTGCCGTAGTTATGCCAGAGGTACGCGGTCGAGTAGACCCGCTCCTGGAGAATTGCGGGGGAATCGTTCTCGTCGATCTCGAACTCGTTCCGGACGACGGTCATCTCGGAATCGAGATCCTTCTTCGCGATGAAGCTGTTCACCATCCGGTCGGCCTCGAGGTCGAGCGCCCACATGAGATTTTCGTCGCTCGCCGCGAAGGTCTCGAAGTAGTTGGTGCGGTCGAACCACGTCGATCCGTTCGGCCTCGCGCCGTGCGAGGTCAGCTCCTGGTAGATGTCCTTGTGCTTCGTCGATCCCTTGAAGAGGAGGTGCTCGAGGAGATGGGCCATTCCGGTCTCGCCGTAGCCCTCGTGCCGGGAGCCGACGAGATAGGTGATGTTCACGGTCGCGGTCTGCTTCGAGGGATCGGGGAAGAAGAGGAAGTGCATCCCGTTCGGGAGGCGGTATTCGGTGATCCCCTCCACCGAGGTGAGCTTTTCGGCGGTCGCCGCCGCGGGGGCCGTTGTCTTGCGGGGCGCATGGGCCGGCGTCTGGGCTCGAGCCGGCGCCAGCGCCAGCGTGAGCCCCAACGCGACCCAACCCGTGATCACGATTCGGCGCAGGTTCATCGAGGTGTACCTCCCGTGAAGTGCCGTGGCCATCCTCCGGAAACGAGACGTTGGAGTGTACGTCATTCGCCGTGCGGAAGCGGCCCCGTTCGGGACTACCCCCCAGGGGGCTTTGTGCGCACGCGGACATACTACGAGGGGCCACCTTGCCCTCCGCGGCCCAAGGTCGACAATGGTAGCGACGGGGCACTCCGGCGCGGCGCCGTAGGCTCCCGATTCGAAAGGGGTTACGTCATCATGTCCGACGCGCTGAGTAAGGAGGCTCTCGAGTACCACCGGGGCGGGCGACCGGGAAAGATCGAAGTCGTCTCGACGAAGCCCTGTGCCACGCAGAAGGACCTCTCGCTCGCCTACACGCCCGGCGTCGCGGCCCCCTGCCTCGCGATCGAGAAGGATCCCGAACTGGCCTACGAATACACCGCGAAGGGAAACCTCGTCGCCGTCATTTCGAACGGCACCGCCGTGCTCGGACTCGGGAACATCGGCGCGCTGGCCGGGAAGCCGGTCATGGAGGGGAAGGGGATACTCTTCAAACGATTCGCCGACATCGACGTCTTCGACATCGAGCTAGATTCGAAGGACCCGGAGGAGATCATCAACGTCTGCCGCGTCCTGGCGCCGACGTTCGGCGGCATCAACCTGGAGGACATCAAGGCGCCCGAATGCTTCGTCATCGAGGAGAAGCTCCAGTCGCTCGTTTCGATCCCGGTCTTCCACGACGACCAGCACGGCACCGCCATCATCACGAGCGCCGCGCTCCTGAACGCCCTCGAGATCACAGGGCGGAAGATCGGCGACATCCGCATGGTCATCGTCGGCGCCGGCGCCTCCGGTATCGCCTCGGCCCGGCTCTTCACGCGGCTCGGCGTCAAGCGCGAGCAGATCACCATGTGCGACCGGAAGGGGGTCATCTACAAGGGACGCGCCGACGACATGAACCCCTACAAGGCGGAGTTCGCCGTGGACACGAAGGCGCGGACGCTGGCCGAGGCCGTGCGGGGCGCCGACGTCCTCCTCGGACTCTCGAGCGCGGGACTCGTCACGCAGGAGATGGTCCGCTCGATGGCCGACCGCCCGATCCTATTCGCCTGCGCGAACCCCGATCCCGAGATCAGCTACCCCGACGCGAAGGCCGCGCGCCCCGACGTCATCATGGCGACCGGGCGCTCCGACTATCC
>Ga0315273_10008389_pt1 | contig 13020 bp, 7 predicted proteins | sample YL17G02_0_MG_FD_205753 | JGI IMG/M metagenome (GOLD analysis project Ga0315273, IMG submission 205753) | Sediment microbial communities from Yellowstone Lake, YNP, Wyoming, USA - YL17G02_0 | ecosystem: Environmental > Aquatic > Freshwater > Lake > Sediment | place: USA: Wyoming | collected...
ACCGGCCGATGACGGGGGTAATAACCCGTTGTCCCGAAGAGCCGTATGCGAAAAGCGCAAGTACGGTTCCGTGGGAGGCGCTCGGGGTGACTCGGGCGCCTACCCGATGCGCCAATGCCGCAGATGCCCCCGCGCCGCCCGGAACCCGAAGGGCGCATGGGGATTGCGGGCGATCTCTGCGTTGCTCGTCGTCGACGATGTGCACCGACATCGCCGCCGCCTCGCGCCTTGAGCTCGCCTCGCAAGCCCCATGCGCGCGACCCCTCCTAATTCTCAGACGGGCTCCTAGCACGCATCCATGCGCATAAAAAAGGGATCCGGCAACCGCAGTTGCCGGATCCCGGAGGAAGGATTGAAGGATCAGTACTCTTGGTTACTTGGCCGGGCTGCCGGCCAGCAGCATTTCCGCCCCGGAAGATGTTCGCATGCTGGAGCCTTCGTCGAGTTCGGGCAGAATGCGGAGGAACATTTCGACCACCTTGGGATCGAAATTCTTACCGGCGTCGGAGTGCAGAATCTCAACCGCCTTTTCGCGGCTGTATTTGGGCCGGTAAGGCCTGTCGCTGGTCAGAACCGTGTAACAGTCAGCGACCGCAAGAATGCGCGGTTCGAGTGGGATCTCGTTCTCGCGCAGGTTGTTCGGATAGCCGGCGCCGTCCCAGTGCTCCCGCAGGAAGCGCACGCAGTCGGTCACCCGCTGGGGGAAGTTCGCCGAGGTCAGGATATCGGCGGCCACGCCCGGATGGACTTTGACCCTCTCGAATTCTTCGGGAGTCAGCTTGCCGGGCTTGCTCAGGATTTCTTCGGGGACTGCGATCTTGCCCACGTCATGCAGCAGCGCCGCAGTTTCCAGGTCCTTCATGGTCTCGCCGCTGCAACCCATGGCTCGAGCCAGAGCTTTGACATAGGCGCGCAGGCGCGAGGAGTCCTCGCGCTTCCATTTCTCCTTGCTGCCGATGGCGTCGGCAAGCATCCCCACCGACTGCGACCACCGGTTGCTGGATTCCTTGTTTTCCAGGGCGTCGCCCGCGGTGTCGGCGTAGGATTTCGAACTGATATAGATGGCCGCCAGGGCCGTCAGGATTGTGAGAACCATCAGCCCAGTGATGGATCCTTCGGTCTGCGCCAGCAGTCCTGCGACGGAAGCCGCCGCGATGTAGTTGACGATCGGGAAGAGGAACTTGTCGCGCCAGACCGCAAAGATGTTGACGTGCTGTTCCAGAGCGACCATCGTGGCCACAAAGGTGGAGTTGGTGAAATAGTAGACCAGTGCGAGGAGAGCCAGCGCCGGGAGGAACATTCCGATCGGCGTAATCGGGTCGCGGTACAGCATCGGCTTCCCGATCAGGCTGGAGAATGCCAGTCCCCCGAGGAAGGCGGACAACGCCATGGATGAGGCGTTGAACAGCGCAAATTCGAGCCAGCGCGAGGCCGTCTTTGCGCGCACTGATCCAAAGATCCCGTCCAGCGCCGCCGTAATGGTACCGGCGGCGGGGCCGAAAAGCACCAGGTTGATGCAGATCAGCATATCTGAAAGCGAGATCTTCGAGTTTACTCCCGGCAGCTTGATGGTAAAAGAGCCGGTGATAATGGTCAGGGAGGCCAGAATCAACCACTGGTACGCGGCGTTGCCGCTGAATAAGCGGAAGGCCGATACCCCGCACACGACCAGTCCCAGCATGACCATCGCCCAGAAGTAAACCCGGGATATGGTGCTTTGAGACCCTTTCATTTCAGCGTCCTTTTCGATTGACCGTGAGAAACATTGAGCCTATGCCTTTACATCGTCGATAGGAACGCTGTTTAAGGAGTCTCTTCCGGGGGATAGAAATCCGCTCCGGGAGGTCCAACCTCGACATCATCTATCTCCCCTAACTCGCCGTGCGCTATTATAGACAAATCCGAAACGGTCAGGAGCGCAGTTGGATTAACCAGCAGGTAATACCATGCGGGTCTCGTGACTGTGCGAACCGAGATATGCTGCGCCCGGGTATGGTGTCCCAGATCAGGCTGTCGCCCCAGAGAATGCCGTCACCCCAAATGTGACCAGATTCATATGCTGTCTTCGGCGTGGATTTTGCCAAAAGCTCGGGAGTCATAAAAAAATCAGCTTCCTGAGATTTCTTCTCTACTTCGCGGCTAGGTTTTTTTGAAGCGAGTTAAAATTATGAAAGTTTAATTCATTTGTCAATAAAAAAATGTGATAGGCGATAAAAATATGAGTTATGTGATCTGTGCATACCAAGCCGAGCCGAGAAATAAGTGTTTCCTTAGACAATTTTGTTTTCCATGCTTTCGGCGTAGGAGTTTTGTTAACAAGCTGCCATTTTTCTGCGCGCTGGATTGTGCGATGCATCACATGCCCGGTGTCAAAATTCTATCTTTTCTGTATAGCGCCGGTCCCAAGCCCCACAAGCCTTTCAGCGATTTCTCCTTCTCTCTTGCCGCTCCGCCCCATTCGATTTGAAACGCGATTCGTCGCGCTCATATTTTTCCCGAATGTCGTGTTCATATTATTCCCGAATTGTGTGGGGCATTATCCAGACGGGGAATGTTAACGTTCATTCCTCAAAGTGACGAGGGCGAGCAGGGGAAAATAATTCCGGTACAGATGATATTGCAGGTAGAAAACGTTTGGAAATCCGGTGCCCGTAAAAAGAGTTTCGTCCCAGGTGCCGTCCGGGCCCTGCGTGGAGACCAGGTGTTCGATTCCGCGCTGCACCGCGGCGGACGATTGGTCGCCCGTGGCGGCCAGTGCCAGCAGGGCCCACGCGGTTTGCGAGGGCGAGCTCGGGGCATTGACGTAGTCGTTGATGCGATAGCTGTCGCAGCTTTCGCCCCAGCCGCCATCGACGTTTTGGATGGAGCGGATCCACTGGGCTGCCTTGCGCATCGCGGGCCGCGCCACCGCAGCTTCCGTGTAAAGCAAGCCGCGCAGGGCCAGGAACGTGCCGTAGATGTAATTCACCCCCCAGCGGCCGTACCACCCGCCGAAGTCCTCCTGCGAGCCCAGCAGGTAGTTCACTCCGCGTTTGATCGCCGGGTGCTCGCAGTGGAAACCCCTCTTTCCGAGCGCCTCGAGCACGCGGCCGGCGATATCCGGGCAGGAAGGATCCAGCATGGCGTTGTGGTCGGCGAAGGTGACCTTGTTCAGAATCTCCCAGTTGTTGTCTGCATCGAAAGCCGCCCAGCCCCCATCGTTCGACTGCATGCCGAAGAGCCAGTGGATTGCGCGCCGCTCGGCGTTCTCCTGCCGCTTGGGGTCGGACGCCCTGGCGTGCATCAGCGCCAGCAGAACCATCGCGGTGTCGTCGATGTCCGGATAGTATTCGTTGGCGAATTCGAAGGCCCACCCGGACGGCTCCAGGTTGGGCCGCTTTACCGACCAGTCTCCTTTGCGGCGAATTTCCTTCGAGAGCAGCCAGTCCGCCGACCTGGTCAGGGTGGCGGGATCGGCGCCACCCATCTCGCCCAGCGCGAAGGCCGCAATGGCGGTATCCCATACGGGTGAGACGCAGGGTTGGAACTGGAAACGGTCCTCGGTCTCGATGAGCAGGTTGTCAAAATGCCGGATAGCATCAATCCGATCGGGGTGGTCGTCGGGGTAGCCCAGGGATTCCATGGCCATGATGGTGTACATCATGCCGGGGTAGATGGCGCCCAGGCCGTCCGTGTAGCGGGTCCGGTCGAGAATCCAGTGTTCGGCCTCGCGAATGGCGGCGGCACGGACGTTCTTCAATCCGCGCCTTTCCCAGAATTTCAGGACTTTGTCGAAATGCTTGAAGAGGATCGAGCTCGCCGCCCGCCTGGGCATGGTCAATTCCTTCCCGGGCAGGAACAGTTCGGGGACCTCGATGCCTTCCGGCGCCGAACGGTGGCGTCCGACGGCCTGGACTACCGAGAGCGGAACGATGATGGCGCGGGTCCACGAGGACATTTCATAAAGCACGTCGCCGGGCAGCAGAACAATCTCGGGCGGAACGCTGGGAGTAAACCTGCGCGGAAAGAGCCCGAACAGCGAAAAATTGATCTTGGTGTAGCTGTTGCAGGCTTGAAGGCCTCCGAGAGCCAGGACGCGCTCTCTTGCCCTCGACATGTACGGCCGGTCCGGGTTGTGCCCGCATATTTTGAGAACGGCATAGGCGCGCGCCGTCGCATTGACCTCGGCACCGCCGCCGGTGAATATCTCCCAGCCTCCATCGGGCAGCTGCCGGTCCAGGATCGAGCGGCACGCCTTGTCGATCCGCGTCCTGGAAGGCGGATTCCAGCCGGCGCCTTCGGGCGGGTGCATCCACAACTGCAGGAGTATATAGTCGGATTCGAGGGTCGAGTCGGCCGTCAGTTCGCCGCTCCAGTAGCCCTCCGGCAATTGCATATGCACCAAGGCCTCGGCCGAAAGTGCAATGGAACTCTCGATGCGGGCCGCCTTTTCCTGGCGGGCCTCGGTGAGGTTCTGTTCGCGCCGGCGAGGGCCGGGGGGTTGCACGAATTCCAATGTTGCCATGGTTGTCGCCGGTAAGTATAGCCGAACCCCCCGTCCTCGACCACCCTTAAGGATCTTCACTCATTTTCACCACCAGCAAAAATGGGGACGCAACCCATTTTTCATCGTACGTATCGCTATTTATGGAGGCATATGCGAATGAAAAATGGGTTGCATCCCCATTTTTGCCCGATTTTCTGCAGACCATTTGATTGTTTCATTCCCCAGAACTTTTATTGCTACGAATGCGTATACCCAGACGGCGGAGGCACTGACTATGGCAAAAAAACGACTTTTTACGATCTCCTTTCTATCCATCGTGGGCTTAATGATCATTTTGGGCGGCTATTGGGTTTTCGCATCGCTCTTTTCCGTCGATAAAACCATCCCAGCGGAAAAACTCGCCAAGGTGGAGTCCGGTTCGATCGCCAAGTCGGTCGTGGCCACCGGTAAAATCGAGCCGCTGTCCAAGGTGGAGGTCAAGTCCAAGTCCAGCGGCATCATCAAGTACCTCTACGTCAATGCCGGCGATACCATCCGCGAAGGACAACTCCTGGTCGAACTGGACAAGGAACTGCTGGAAGCCCAGCTCAAAGAGGCCCGGGCATTCCTGAATGCCGCTGAAGGGAAGCTGCAGGAGCTGGAATCGAATGGTAAAACGCTGCGCGCAAACCTGCGGAAGTCGCAGCTCGAAGCTGAAAACAGGGATTACGATTTTATGGTGGCCGAATACCGGCGTTACAAGGAGCTCTTCGGCCAGGGTCTGGTTTCCAAGTCCGATTTCGATTCCGCCGAGCAGAAGATGAAGGCCGCGGAAGTTGCCCACAAGACGCTTGGAGCGGCCGTCGATGTCCGGCAGGCCGAGATCGAGCAGAACGACCGCGGCTTCACAAAGCTGCGCGCCGAGATCGTTCAGGCCCAGGCGCAGCTCGAGCGCGCCGAGGAGAACCTCAAACACGCTTCTATCCGGTCGCCCATCAACGGCGTGGTCCTGAGCCGTGAAGTCGAGGTCGGGGACGCCGTCTCCTCGATCATGCAGCTGGGATCCAACGCGACCCTGATCATGACGCTCGGCGATACCAAGGAACTCTATGTGAAAGGCAAGGTCGACGAGACCGACATCGGGATGGTCAAGATCGACCAGCCCGTACGCGTAACGGTGGACGCTTACAAGAAGCGCACCTTCAACGGGAAGGTCTTTCGCATTGCGCCCATGGGCGTCGAGAAGGACAATGTGACGCGATTCGAGGTTCGTGTTTCGATCCTCAACGACCTCGATCTGCTCAAGGTCGGCATGAGCGCCAACGCGGAGATCGTCCTGGAAGAGCACAAGAACGTGCTGGTGATTCCCGAAAGCTCGCTGATTTATAACGAAAAGCGCGAAACCTCCGTGGAGGTTCCGGACCTGAGCGCCAAGACGGGGCGCCGCCTCGTGCCTGTAAAGACCGGGCTGAGCAACGGCGCGCGCACCGAGCTGGTGAGCGGGCTCAAGGTCGGCGATCAGGTAGTGCTCCAGTAGCGGGAGAACGGGACATGGACCTGATCCGACAGACCTGGCAGAACCTGATGAGCAACAGGACGCGAAGCCTCCTCACGATGTTCGGCATCTCCTGGGGGCTGATCTGTCTCATCCTCATGACAGCCGCAGGCGAGGGGATGTGGGTGGCGCAGGAAAACAAATCGCGCGCCCTCGGGCAGAACATCATGATCGTCTGGGGCGGCGTGACCGGCAAGGGTATGGAAGGCACCCGGGCCGGCCGGTCGATCAACCTGACCCTCCAGGATTATTTTGTCGTGAAGGAGCAGGCCACCTATCTCCAGCGCTCCAGCCCGGAAATCCAGCGCTATCTGCCGACACGGTCCTCAATCAACAACGGATCCTTCTCCGTGCACGCGGTTTTCCCCGATTACATGGAGATGCGCACGATCGAGATCAAACCCGGCGGGAGGGTCATCAACGACGGAGACAACAACAACTCCCTGCGCGTTTGCCTTCTTGGCGACGAGGTAAAAGACCAGCTTTTCGGCAGGGTGAACGCCGTGGGTGAAACCGTTGTCGTGGGCGGTCTGCCCTACCTGGTCATTGGAGAGCTGGTCAAAAAAGATCAGAATTCGAACTACAGCGGTCCTGATCGCACCAAGATCTTCGTGCCGTTCTACACCCTCGCCCGCGACAATCCGAGGCCCAGGGCGGTCGAGGGGAAATTCGAGCTCTCGAACATGATCCTGCAGCCTCGCAGCGCAGAGATCGGCGAGGCTGCGGAACTCCAGGTGCGGCATGTTCTCGCCGGCCAGAAGGGATTCGACTACCTCGACAAGGACGCGCTGCCGATCTGGAATACGATTACCGGCGCAAAGTTCATCTACCGGCTTTTCGGCTCCCTGAAGATATTTCTCGGTGCGATGGCCGTAGTGACCCTGATCCTCGGCGGTGTTGGGGTTATGAACATCATGCTCCTTTCTGTCGGGGAGCGGACGCGCGAGATCGGGGTCTGCAAGGCAGTCGGAGCAACCACGCGGCGCATCCTGATGCAGTTTTTCGCCGAGTCCATGACATTGACCTTTTTTGCCGGCATCGGCGGCATAGCCGCCGGCTGGGGGATATGCGCGCTGCTCAACCTTCTACCCAAGATCGATTTTTTCGCCGGGATGATCGTGACCCCGGCGGTCGGATTCATCGCTTTCGGATTCCTGACCCTGGTCGGTGTGCTATCCAGCATTTATCCGGCGTTCATGGCTGCGGTCATCGACCCGATTGAGGCTTTGAGGTACGAATGATAATCGTCGAGATTTTCATACGTGTGATCAGCAACCTGATCGCCTACGGCAAACGGTCGGTGATGACGGTCCTGGGCATTACCTGGGGGATTGCCTCCTTCATCCTTCTCACCGCCTACGGGGACGGTTTCGCGCGCGCGATGACGCTTGGCATGAGCTACTTCGGCGACAACGTGGTCGTGGTGTGGAATGGGCAGACCTCCATGCAGGCCGGGGGGGCGAGGTCGGGGCGGGTAATCCGCACGCAACCGGAGGATGTCGAGGTCATCCGGCAGCGCTGCACGCTGGTCAAGCGCGTCAGCCCCGAGGTCTACGACAATTTCCAGATGCGCTGGGGCGACCGGATCACCAACGCGGGCATACGGGCGGTCAACGACGAATACGGCCCCATTCGGGGCATGTTCATTAAGGAAGGCCGGTTCCTGAGTGCGGATGACCTCGCGAACATGAGGCGTGTGGTCGTCCTCGGATACGATTTGAAGCAGAAACTCTTCAGCCGCGCCCCTGCGCTGGACCAGGACGTTTTCATCAACGGCATCCGTTTCTCGGTCATCGGCGTACTCAAGAAGAAGATCGCCATCTCGAACTACTTCGACCAGGATGACAACTGCGCCATGATTCCCATAAACGTCATGGGCATCATGCGCGAGATCCGTTACAACAGTGTGCTGGTATTCCAGCCCGTGAGCGGGCCAATGGAGGGCGCAGCCGTGCGGCAGGTGGCGCAGGTACTGGGCGACCTTCACAAATTCAACCCGGCGGACAAGAAGGCGCTGATCTTCAGCCTCTTCAGCGAGGGTTTCAACATCATCAACGGTCTGAACACGGCGACCAAGGGGTTGCTGACCATAATCGGGATTTTCACGCTTGCCGTGGCGGGCGTCGGCATCATGAACATCATGCTTTTCTGCGTGCAGGAGCGGACCAAGGAGATCGGCGTGTTGAAAGCGCTCGGCGCCAGGAAAAGGCACATCCGCCTCCAGTTCCTGGGCGAGGCTCTGGCACTGAGCATCATCGGCGGGATCCTGGGCTACCTGCTGGCGATCCTGCTCGCGAACTGGATCGGGGCGATTCCTTTTCTGAGCGAGTTGTTCGAGGATAAGAGCCGGCAGGGCGACATCTGGCTGATTGTCGACAGCCGCGTCTTCTTCACCTCCTTTACTACCTTCCTGGTCATCGGCCTGCTGTCGGGCACCTGGCCGGCCGTAAAGGCTTCCCGCCTCGATCCGGTCGAAGCCCTCCGCGCCGAGTAAGTCTAAAAACAGTTCGCAGTGTTATTGTTCTCCTCGGGGATGGTGGAAATCCTTCGCCTTCAGGCGAAGGATAGGGCAGCGAAGTCGACCCCGTCGACGGGTCAACGTGATTAATGAGGGATATCTTCCACCGCTCCCTCACGGTCGCGGCTCTGTGGACCTTGCCAAAACAGAGCCGCGCGCGTAAGCAAGCGGCGGGAAATGTTGCTGTGAGTTGTTCACAACCTCTGCAGCGAACTGACACTAGCGAACTGCGAACTTCAAGCGGGATCATGGCAGCGGCTCGAACCAGGCAGCCAGTCCTCCTGCCGGTGCGAGCCTGAGATTCAGGGTGTCGGCTGCGGAGACGACGCGCGTTTCCTCGATCAGATGATCCGGGGAATCCCCCGATTCAGGCGCGTCGGCGAACAGATACAGCCGGTATTTGCCGGGACCAAGGAAGGCAAGCGGAACCGCCAGCACTCTTCCTGTCGAATTGGTCATGCTGCCCAGGAACCAGCGCGCGCCGGCCTTACGGGCGATGGTGACATATTCGCCGATCTCGCCGGTCAATACTCGCGTCTCGTCCCAGTTGGTGGGGACGGCGCGCAGAAAATCAGTCCCCCTTTGCCCGCGGTAGTTATAGGGCGAATCGCAGAGCACCTGGAACGGGCTCTCGAAGACAACCATCATCGCCAGTTGATTGGCGCGTGTGCCCATGACGAACGGCGCGGAGTCCTGGGCGCGGAAGTTCGCCTTTGTGGCATTCCGGAATCCTCCGGGCGTGAAATCCATAGGACCGGCGACCATGCGCGTGAACGGGATCGTGACGTTGTGTTCGGGTGTCACCCGGCTGCTCCACTTGTTGTATTCGTTGCCCAGCACGCCTTCGCGGGTGATCAGGTTGGGCCAGGTCCGCTGAGTTCCGGTCGGTTTGTATGCGCCGTGAAAATCGACCAACAGGTGATGTTCGGCCGCCTTTTTCACCACCCGCTCGTAGAAATTCACCATGGCCTGATCGTCGCTGTCCATGAAGTCGATTTTGACGCCTGCGACGCCCCACTTTTCGTAGAGGGGAAACGCCTCGTTCATCTGCCGGTCGACATGGTTCCAGCGCGCCCACAGCATGACCCGGACGTTGCGCTCCTTCGCGTATCGGAAGATGGCGGCCATGTCGACTTCGGGGATCGGCCGCATGATGTCCGCGTCGGGGTTCATGGGATCCCCGTACCAGGTCCAGTCCACGATGACGTATTCCCAGCCCATGTCGGCAGCCAGCTGGGTGTAGTACTGCATCGTCTCGGTATTCATGCCGACCTTGAATTTCGCGTCGGGCGCATAGTCGCCGCTCCACCAGCGGTCCCAGGCCGACCGGCCGGGTTTGATCCAGCTGGCGTCCTTGATCGCGCAAGGATCGCTCAGGTTCAGGAGGATGTTGGATTCGATCAGGTCGCCGGGCCGCCAACCGATCATGACGACACGCCAGGGGGAATGGCGCGGCGCGGCGGAGCGGACCAGGACGCCCGGCTCTTTTGGCAGCGGTGATAGTCTTGTCACCAGGGCGTTCGGACAGGCGCCGGCAGCGGAAAGATACATTCCGGCCCAATCCACCAGGTTTGCCTCCGTCAGTGCGACATAAACCGATTTGTCCACCGCGATGGTCAGCGGCAAACCGATGATGTTGGAGGTCGTAATGTCGCTCAACCCGATCTTGTCGAACTCCTTCTCCTGCGAGGTCGTGAACGAGTTGTAGCGAGCCGCCCAGGCTGTATGGTTTCCGGCAAAGTGGAATTCGGAGCGCTCGGATGCGAGTGCGAAGGAGCCGATTCCCGGCTGGGCCGGCAGGAGGTAACGGAAGGCGACCCCGTCGTTGTAGGCGCGGACCTGGAATTCGAGCTTGCGCCTCGGAAGGTTGGTTTCCTCGAGCGCCAGCCGCAGTTCGTTGCAGTGATCGAGCACCGTGCTGCTCTTGCCGTGGATGGTACGCCAGGTCTCCCGGATCTCCCGCTTCGATTGCTCCCGGATCGCCAGGTCACGCGCGATCGGCGGCATGTCCTTGAAATCCAGCCCGAATGGAGAGTCGAGAAGAATCTCGCGGCCATCCAGCGAGATCGAATAATAGAGCCGGTTCCCCGCGGGATAGGGATCCAGTTTTTCTTTTATGGCCAGCGAGACCTGAATCTTGCCGTCCGGCGAGGACAGGGCGATGCTCTCGGCCGCAGCTGTGGATGGGGACAGAATCAATAAAACTGCGACCAGAAGCAGACCAGATATTTTCATAGTTCACTCCATGCGCGGGCAGCCCGCCCGGAAATAGGCCTAATGTGGGATTGTACTACCGCGCGCGCGAATCCTGACGGCACAACCGCCGAAATACATCCGCTAATCACGCAGCGCGGCAAGCCGCAACCAAAGAGATGCTTAAGCCGGATTTACCCAAGCGGCTTGCCGCGCTGCGTGAAAAAGGCAGCGTGAAGATTTCTTCCTGATTCGAAAAGAATCTGACTGTTAGCAGTGCAGATCCCAAAAACCCTAAAATCCTCCGATATGAGGGATCTCTTCCACCGCTCCCTCACGGTCGCGGCTCTGTGGAGCATGCCGAAACAGAGCCGCGCGCGTAAGCAAGCGGCGGGAAACAGTTTCCTGGTGGGGGTCATTCAGTTTGCCTTGATCCGGCTCGGATTTCACTTTATGCTCCGGTCCCGAAGGTGCTGCGCCTTCATTGCATTCAGGGTTTATTGCATAACGAGGCAATTTTATGAAAAGGATCGCACGCGTAATTCTGCAACCCGCCATCCTGGCCATCACCCTTTCCGTGGTTCTGTCTGCTGCCACGCTGGATGAGAAGGCGGATCATGCGCTCAAGTTCGCCGCCGCCCAGTTGAAGATATCCGTGTCACAAATCGCGGATCCGGAACAGCTCGCGCGCACCACGAAGCCGGACGGATCCTGGAAAACCGTGAAAGCGGATGACTGGACCAGCGGCTTTTTCCCCGGCCTGCTGTGGTATGCCTCGGAATTTACGGGCGACCAGGAGTTCAGAAAGTGGGCGGAGAGCCGGACCGCCAGCCTCGAGGGGCAAAAGAACAACGCCAACGATCACGACATCGGCTTTCGCATCTTCTGCAGCTACGGCAACGGCTACCGCATTACCGGCGATACCGTATACAAATCCGTCATCCTGACTGCGGCGAAAACCCTGGCCTCCCGCTACAATCCCGCCGTGGGCTGCATCCGGTCATGGAACCACGGCTCGTGGATGTTCCCCGTTATCATCGACAATATGATGAATCTTGAGCTGCTCTTCTGGGCCTCCAAAAACGGCGGGGATCCTTCCCTGTACGATATCGCGGTAAAGCACGCACTGACGACCATGCAAAACCATGTGCGCCCCGACGGCGGTTCGTTTCATGTGGTGGACTATGACAAAAGTACGGGCGCCGTACTGAAAAGGCAGACTCACCAGGGGTTCAAGGACGATTCGACCTGGGCGCGCGGACAGGCGTGGGGCATTTATGGCTTCACGATGGTTTACCGGGAAACCGGGGAACGGAGTTTTTTGCACACCGCGCGCAAAATGGCGGACTATTTCATCGGACATCTTCCTGAAGACCACGTCCCTTATTGGGATTTCTCGGCGGCGAGCATGCCGAATGAGCCGAGGGACTCCTCGGCGGCCGCGATCGCCTCTTCCGGGCTGCTCGAGCTGAGTACTCTCGTCCCGGATGAGGCCTCAAAGCAGAAATATCGCAAGGCGGCTCTAGCCCTGCTCGAGTCGCTTTGCTCGCCGGCTTACCTGTCCGAGGGCACCCGCATGCGCTCTATCCTCCAGCACGCTACCGGGCACAAACCCGGCAACTCGGAAATCGATGTCGGGATAATTTACGGCGACTACTACTTCGTCGAGGCATTGCTGCGCTACAAGGATCCCAACCGGATTCCCAAGCCCACACCCCGAGCCGCAGCTTAGTGTTCCCCTCGGGATGGTCGAAATTCCTCGCCGTCCAGGCGAGGGTGGTTCAGTCTGCGGCGCTGCTGTCTTCTGCAATGATGCCGTAGAAGTTTTCCGCGGGGGGAGTGCCCCTCTTCGTCAGGGCCACCGGGCATGCAAGATAGTGAGGCTTGCTCTTGCGATTGCGGGCAATCAGTGCCCTTAATGCGGTCCAGCCGATCTGATTCCGTTCGGCGTACCTGGTGATCTTCTCGAGGGCGGTCCGGTTGTCGAATGCGCGCGGCCGATAGGGTCTTGGAGAAATGAGGGCATCGTAAATGTCGCTCACGGCGACGATCTCGACCATTCCGTCCGCAAGCCGCAAGCCGCGGGGATATCCTGACCCGTCTCTCCTCTCGTAATGGTCCCGGCAAACCCTGGCGGCAATCTGCCTATCGTGCTTCCGAAAATACTCCATGGATTGCAGCACAGGGAGCAGGAGGCGGATGTTTCCCATAAGATCCAGCAGTCCCGCGATTACTTCCCGGTTTTCGAAAATCGCATTGTACGGAGGCTGGCGGAGAAACTGGAACAGG
>Ga0315273_10008390_pt1 | contig 13020 bp, 14 predicted proteins | sample YL17G02_0_MG_FD_205753 | JGI IMG/M metagenome (GOLD analysis project Ga0315273, IMG submission 205753) | Sediment microbial communities from Yellowstone Lake, YNP, Wyoming, USA - YL17G02_0 | ecosystem: Environmental > Aquatic > Freshwater > Lake > Sediment | place: USA: Wyoming | collected...
CGCGCCAGCTTGACCAGGCGCAGCAGCTCTAACGGCGTGGGACCGAGCAGGATGCCGAACGGGATACCCGCGACCACGTCCACCAGCAGCCATCGCCAGCCAGCGGCCGTGAGCGACCGGCTTTTGTCCAGCTGGACGAACATGTCGGCAAGAAGGATGACCGTCACGGCGATATCCAGCAGCCGGCCTGACGGTGGACCACCCTGCACGAGGTGGACGGGAACACCGACGGCAAGGGCGGTAGTGGAAATGAACATCACCGCCGTCCAGGCGCGGGCAAGAAACCGGCTTCCAGGCTTCATCTCAGAGTGCCACCTTCAGAACCACTTTGTGCACCTTACCGTTGGAGACCATTGGCGCATGTGCGTCGCCGGGATAGAACACGACAAACGTTCCCGGATGGATGGTACACCACATCGACGGGTCGTCGGAAAACGAGAGATAATCCCTTTCGGGATCGTACGGGTGTTCTTCTTCCCTGCAATCAGCCAATCCCCTCCACCCGATACTCTCTTTCCCGGTGATCAGAAAATGTACATCGATATAATGTCTGTGTACTTCCAGGCGGGCTTCTTCGGGACGCTTTCCCGGAAGTTGTGTGGCGATCGCATAAAGCCTGGACCCGTCAATCTCCAAACGGCCGGGTTCAATGGTTTTGAGCGATGGGGAACGAAGGAATGCAAACACCCTCTTGAAGGCTGGGTGCATGGCAGTGTACCGGTCGGCATTATCGAGCGTGTCGAGGATCATGGCACGGTCACCAGGATCCCGATGAACCGCCGCCGGAAAAACTGCCTCCTCCTCCGGAAAATCCTCCGCCACCCCCGGATGATCCGCCGCTCGAACTCCAACCTCCGCTCCGTCCCGAACCACTTCCCATGCTTTTTCCCCATTGCTTCATCAGACTCTTCCCTTTCGGCGTTTTGGCAAAGAGAAACTTCGCAAGCGGAAAACCGAGGAGGTAGCTCACGAAGAGTATCCCTCCGGCAATCATGCCGAGCATGGCCATCGGAAATGCCGCCCAGAAGGGGATCAGGAAAACATAGAGGAACCACGAGAAAAACCCCTGTGAGAAAAGAGCAACCACGGTGAACACGCCGACAACGACCAGGAATATTCCAAAGCCCATGATGCGCGCTCCGATTTCCATGGGCTGATCGGACTCGTCATCGGGAGTGTAGGCTCCGCGGATCGCCGCGAGAATCGCTACAACTCCCGCCTTGACCCCCTGGTCGTAATCCCCCGACTTGAACTGGGGAAGGATTTCACGACGGATGATCGTCGAGGAGATTGCATCCGTCAGGTCCCCTTCAAGTCCCCGTCCCACTTCGATCCGCACTTTCCGGTCATCTCTGGAAACAATGAACAGGACACCGTTGTCTTTTCCCTTCTGACCAAGCTTCCATGTCTCAGCTACGCGTATCGCGTAGCTCTCAATATCATCCCCCTCCAGGCTTTGCACGGTAAGGACAACCACCTGATTCGAGGTGGAATCCTGATGCGCTTTCAGGAGCTGTTCCAGCTCCGCCACTGTTCCGGCAGACAGAAGGTTGGCCGTATCGTTTACGCGGCCTGCCAGAAACGGCACTTCAGAGGCGAGAAGCAGCGCCGGCGGCAGCAGACACAAAAGGGCGACAACAGCCTGGAAGGGAAAACGCGTAGGAATCCTCATGGCGGTCACCGGTCCTTCATCCGCAAGGTATCGGACAATTCGTCCCGGTCGTCCGCGCGAATGCTCACTCCGCTGCGCTCCAGCAGGGCACCGCATTTCTGGATGGCGTTCACAAGTCCATCAACGGGTGAACCTGAACGAATCCCAGAGATGACCGTAGCCACGACATCCTGCCATTCCTCCTGTTTCACTTTCGCGTTGATACCCGCATCTCCGAGCACAAGAACACGGCGTTCCAGGAGACTGAGAAAGAGGAGGATTCCTGTACGGTCACGGGTAAGAAACACCTCCTCGGCCACAAAAGCCTCTGACGCACGCTGTTGAAGCCGGCGCTCCATGGCCTCGTTGCCGGCCAGGACGCGCTTCAGGCTCTGAACATATTTCACAAGAAGCATGCCGACGCCGAAGGCCACGACAATCGCAAGGAGCTTTCCTGCCAGGTCGATTGGCAGCCAGATCGCCGTGTAGATATGGAGAAACATGAGCACGATGGCGGTCAGAAGCGCGAGGAGGGCCCCGCCACGCCATTCTGCGTACTCATAGTCGTCGCACTGTTCTACGACGTACGGAACGATTTCGCCAGATGTGCGTTTTTCCGCGTCCTGGACCGCCGCTGCAATCCTGTCCAGATCCGCTGCCGAAAACAACCGTGAAATTCCTGTTGCCATTCATCCCTCTCCATTGTTCATTTGCATCACTTCACCGCACTCTCCCGCATCGTCAGTATCCCCTTGTCCGCATCCATGTCGGCCTCGATCCCTACCGGTACGGTGAACTTGTTTTCAATATGCCCTATCATTGCTCCGGCAAACGCGGGAATGCGTAACGGGGCGATATGATCGGCAAACACTTCCTCCAGGGTCAGGGAACCGTACCCTTCGCCGGGCCCGCAATTTGTACATTTTCCGAAGATGAATCCCGAGAGTTGCTGTAATACCCCCGCAAGCCGCAGCTGGGTCAACATCCGGTCGATCCGGTAAACAGGCTCGTTGTCATCTTCGAGAAAGAGGAGAACATCCTTCCAGGATGGAAGATAGGGTGATCCGATCATTGCCGCAAGTACCGAGAGGTTTCCCCCGACGAGAACGCCCCGCGCCTTGCCCGGCGTGATGATGTCAATACGGTCATGGGTCTGTACCAGGTTGTCACCCGGTGATGTGGGATTCTGGAACGTGACGGCTTCCCCCTCCATGACCACACGCCGGAAGTATCCCAGTGAAAACTGGTTCCAGGTTGAAGTGCCGACCGGACCGTGAAAGGTGACCATCCCGCACCGGGCGTACACCGCGATGAGGAGCGATGTGATATCGCTGTACCCCATCAAGAGCTTGGGGTGGGCGCGAATGGTGTCGTAGTCGAGCAGGTGAAGAATCCTGTTGCACCCCCAGCCGCCCCGTACGGCGAGAACCGCGCTGACGGTGTCATCTGCGAACATCGCATTCACGTCCGCCGCGCGCGCCGCATCGGTCCCCGCAAGATACCCATACCGGTCCAGCACATGCTCCCCCGGCTTTGCGGTGAGGCCCAGGACTGCGAGGGTTTCTATGACCAGCGCCAGGTCGCTCCGGGCAAACGTCGCGCCGGCGGGGTTGATGAGCCCCACCGTATCGCCGGCTGTAAGTCGCCCCGGCTTGAGGATGGTTCCCGCCTGCGCCCGAGCGGACGTGCGCGGCTGCGCTGCCCCCAGCACACCGGCTCCGGCCGTCAGCAGGAACTCGCGACGCGGTATTCTCCATGGTGATGACATTGCTGCTCCTCGAGCGGGGAAAAGGTGGAACGATGGCCTTCGGGCCGTGCCGGCTCTCGCTCTCAGGACGCCGGGGGCGGACCGAATTCACGGATCATGGAGCAACGGGTGTACGCCACACGGAAGCCCTGCCGTTCCAGATTCCGTTGTGAGACACTCCCCGGTCGGGTCAGCGTGTACGCAAGATCACATTCAGCTTCAACGGCAAGAGTGATGAGCGACCGGATGATCGCGCTCTGGACGCCCAACCGCCGGAACGAAGGCACCGTGCTTGCACCGTAGATCGCGGCGACCCCCTGATGAACCGAGAGAGCACCGCCGCCTGCAGGGCGCCCGTCCACCCATGCTACGACGCATTTTGTCGTCGGACGGGCAACCAGCGTCCGAAGGATTGCAAGATTTTCAGAGGTCGGGGCAAGCTGTTCGCCGAATCCCATCGCCACCGTCCGGGCCCAGAGATCCGCTTCCTCGGGTGCACTGCGCTGAACGCTGATCGGGGACGATTCGTCGATCGAGGATTCTACCGCCTTCAGTTTGCGGAAGAGCATGTTGGAGAAATCCGCCAGCACATACTGCCGGCGGGACAGTTCGCCGAGGAGCGAACCGTCAGACAACGGGCAGAGCTCGATCCGTACGCCGGAATTCCTGCTGGTGAAGAAACGCTCCAACCGATCCATCTCCCACGAGCGCACCGGCTTTTCCATCCCCATCCCGATCGCCTGGGTGAGCGGAGAACCAACACCGACAAACATCGCCATACCACCGGCAATCGCCTCCGCCATGGATTCTGCTTCGGGATGAAGCTTCGCATGGATCTCGGCGGACTCCACCCCCACCGCGGCATCTGCGCCCTCAATCCGGCGCGCCAGCGCCACATCGGCAAACAACTGTTGTCCCGGCATCTCCCCTATTCCGTCTTGAGCAAATTGCCGATGGAGTACCCTTTATCCTGAAGACGCGGGGCTTGTGTCCTTATGAACTCCCGGATCGCCTCGATCGGGACCGCCTGGGTGAGACCCGATTCGACCTCCGTCTTCCGTTCCACGAACACGGCGCCGGTATACGGGACGGCCGGATCAAACACCATCTCCCCATTCTCTTTTTCGGGAGAGAGCACATAGGAGGAACGTGCGGAAACGAGTCTGACGATGCCGACCAGCTCAAAATTGGGCACGCCATCCCGGATCGCAAGGGTAATCCCACCGCTGAATCCGCGGCTGAATGTGGCATCAACCATGAATGATCCGCGTTTGTCCTTGTTGGGACTGCTCACGATCCCTTTGGTGACCATCTTAAAGCCCGAGGGATAGCCAAACATATAGACGAATGTCCCCCACTCCAGATCCCTGGCGTTCCCGAATGGATAAGGGAACACCCGGATCCGATTTGTCGGCTCACTGCTGAACCGCTTTCCCAGGAGGGCGATATCGGCGCTCCTGTCCATCGCGAGGATTTCGAGTTCTCCTCCCTCCGGAAACGTCGCCACATAATTGGTCTGTTTTTCCTTGATGGCAACGGACTTCAGCCAGGGGGTGGCGCGGTGATCGGGAGTGATGTAGAAGGAAAAGACCGTGTCTTCGAAGTCGACAATATGGGCGCAGGTTAACAGCATCACGCGCCGGTCGTCATACAAGATCGCTGTCGCTGTGCCGGACGCCGTGCTGTTGACATAGACGGATTGCCCGTTCTTGAGCCGCAACAGCGTTTCAGCGATGTCTCCCCGCACGACGCGATCCTCCATCGTAAAGGTGAAGGAGCGGTAGTAGGCGATGCTGCTGAGCATGTTGACGGTTTCGGCGATCTCCTCGAGCTGCTTTGAACACCCCCTGTAGGGGAACTCCGAATCATAACGCCCGTCGGTGAGCGTGGGGTACACATCGTGGTAGACCGACGATGAACATCCGGCCAGCATGACGGCACACGCGAGGAGAACAGCACTGAAACCTCTGCGGGGCGCGTTCATCGGCTCATTCCTCCATGCCCACCATTGTCTTCAGCCGCCGGACTTCCTGGGCCGTGAGAGGTCGGGTTGCACCCCGCGGAAGCCCTTCCTTTGTCACAGGCCCGTACGCCACACGGTCCAGTTTTTTCACCTCGTAGCCCAGTGTCTCGAACATGCGGCGCACCTGTTTGTTCCATCCCTCATGAATCGTAATGCCGATCTCTCTCCCCCGGGAACCGGTAACGATCAGGATCTCGGCGGGCGCAGTGGTACCTTCTTTGAGTGTTATCCCCTTGGCCAGCTGGATACAATGCTCACGCTCGACGGTCTTGTCGCAGGTCACACGGTACGCCTTGGGGACTTCGTAGCGGGGATGCATCAACCGGTGCGCGAAATCGCCGTCGTTGGTGAACAGCAACACCCCTGTTGTCTGCCTGTCCAGACGCCCGATGGGAAACACTCGATGGCGTGCCCGCACGAGCTCCATGACGGTCGCGCGTCCCCGCTCATCATGCGCCGTGGTGATCGTGTCCTTGGGCTTGTTCAGCACGAGGTACAGCGGCAGGTCAACAGGAACGATTTCGGAGTCCTGCAAGAACACCTTATCGCGTCCGGGCCTCACCGTGGTTCCCAGCGCGGTGACCACCTTGCCGTTGACGCGCACGTTGCCGGCAAGGATTAACGCTTCAGCCTTGCGGCGAGACGCCACGCCGCACAGGCTGAGGTACCGGTTAATGCGGACGGCCGCCGGTGTGGGCGGAGCCGAGGGGCGTTTGGTGAGTCTGCCGCCAGTCATTCGTCCTCCTTCAGAAGCCGCAGCTCCCCGTCTTCGCCCGCCTCTTCGGCGACGCGCTTCTGCTCAAGCTCCGCAAGCATACGCTTTTCCACTTCAAACTCCGCTTCGGCCATCAGCTCATCAATCTCCCGGGGCTTGGGCAGGTCGGCGAGATCGTTCAGGCCGAAATGCTTCAGGAACTCCTTTGTCGTGCCGTATAACAACGGCCGCCCCGGCGTCGCTGCACGCCCCACAATGGCCACAAGATTGCGCTCGAGCAACGTACGGAGAACATAATCCGCGTTTACCCCGCGGATGGCCTCGATTTCCGGTTTGGTCACGGGTTGCTTGTAAGCAATCACGGAGAGACTCTCGAGGGCAGAGACGGAGAGCCTTCGTTTGGATTTTTCACGGAGCAGGCGGCCAAGCCAGACGCTGTACTTCGGCAGCGTGGCAAACTGGTACCCGCCGGCGATGTTCACGATGCGGAAGGCGCGGCCGGACTGTTCGAATTCACGGTTCAGCAGTTCCATGGCCGCACGCACGATCTCCTGGTTCAACGGACGGGGCCGGTCAGCTTCATCCAGATATTCCAAAAAACCCATCAACTGACCCATGCTCAACGGTTCGTCCGTGGCAAAGAGGAGCGCCTCGAGGACGTCAAGCATCGCTCGCGGGATCGCCGATGCGGAAGTATCCGTGCTCATGCGGACGCCAGGCTGAGCGGGACAAGCGGCATCAGAGGACGAATCGCAATGTCATCGCGCCCCTCCACGGAGGCCAGCGTGATAACCTTGTTCTTTGTCAGCTCCAGTACGGCCATAACCGTCACAATGATCCGGAGCTTCTCCACCATGTGGGCAACCAGCTGAAGGAGCGTGGTCGGCCCGTGCACCCGGAGGAAGTCCATGACAAAACTCATCTGTTCATCCACCGAAACAGTTGACAGCTCCACTTCATGGATAACTTTCTTGGGCATCTGATTCAACGCCGACTTGTAGGCCGCGATCAGATTAAACAGCGTGATATCCTTGAGGAATTCATCCCCCTCTTCTTCAACAAAGGTTTTGGGATCGGCATGGAAGGCTTTGCGATAATAGACTTTGCGCTGCTGCTCTTCTTTCGTTGCGAGCTCTCCCGCCATTTCTTTATACCGCTTGTATTCGATCAATCGGCGTACGAGCTCAGCGCGTGGGTCTTCTTCCTCCACGGCGGATTCGGCTCGCGGCAACAACATGCGGACCTTGATTTGCATGAGGGTTGCGGCCATGACGATGAAGTCCCCGGCCACCTCGAGATCCAGAGTCGCCATCAGATGAAGATAGTCGAAAAACTCCTTGGCGATCTTTGCGATGGGAATATCGTAGATGTCCAGCTCATCCCGTTTGATAAAAAACAGGAGGAGATCAAGGGGCCCTTCAAATTCGGTCAGGCGAACGCGATACATGGACGTTATCCCAAATGCATGGCGCGTCGGACGTCCGCCATGGTTTCTGCTGCGCGGCTGCGGGCGCGGGCTTCCCCCTCGCGTAACACCATCTCCACCTGCCCGGGGTGCGCTTCCAAATATGAGCGTGTGTCACGAAACGGGGTGAGCGTGTCGGCGATTCGGGCGGCAATCCGATTCTTGCACTCCACGCAGCCAAGAGAACCCGCACGGCACCCCGCTGCAATCTCGGACGCCTCGCCGGCATTACACTTCTGCTGATACGTGAACACGAGACAGACTTCCGGGCGGCCGGGATCGTTTTTCCGCACCTTCAGAGGATCCGTCACCGCACCGCGCATTTTTTGCTGAATCTCCACCGGCGCATCGGAAAGCAGGATGGTGTTCCCCGCGGACTTGCTCATTTTCCTGTCAATTCCGTCGAGACCGGGCAACCGGGCGAATTGTGTGAGCTTCGGTTCCGGTTCAGGGAATACGCGGCCGTACTGGCTGTTAAACCGCCGGGCAATTTCACGCGAAATCTCGACGTGGGGTACCTGATCTTCTCCCACCGGGACGAGATCTCCCCTGTACAGAAGGATGTCGGCCGCCTGAAGCACGGGATACCCGAGGTGGCCATAGGTGATGCTCTCGATCTTCAGATCCCGCACCTGATCCTTCACAGCCGGGTTCCGCTCGAGCCGTGCGGCAGTGATAAGCATGGAAAGAATCAAGTGGAGCTCGGTGTGCTCCTTCACTTGCGACTGCCTGAAGATCGGGCTTTTTTCCGGATCGATCCCGGCCGCCAACCAATCGATCACCATATCAATGGAATGGCGGTACAGACCGGAGGAATCAAGATTCGTGGTCAGCGCGTGATAATCGGCGATCAGATGGTAGTTGTTGTAGTCACCCTGCAGGGCAACCCAGTTCTCAAGAGCACCGACGAGATGGCCGAGATGCAGCTTCCCCGTTGGTCGCATGCCGCTCAGGATGGTCTTGCGCGTACTCATGATCCCTTGTTCTGGAAAAAATGTGAACGCCGGCGTCATGTGCCGGAAGGCACAGGCGAGACGTCAGTTCAAGAAGAGATAGGGCTTCCAGCGCTCGTCGAGCGAACCGACGACGTGCCGGATAAACGTCACGTGGTTGGGACGCATGGGTTTACGGCGGAGAGGCATCATCGCTTCCTCCGAAGTTCGGTCACCCTTTCTGTTGTTGCAGGCGACGCAGGCGCAGACCAGATTCTCCCAGCTGTCTTCACCCGAACGGGACACCGGGATCACGTGATCGATCGTCAACGGCAGATCCGCACGGCCGCAGTACTGGCACCGATGCCCGTCCCGGCGCAGGATATTCTTGCGGGAAAGGATGATCTTCTTATAGGGGACCCGTACAAAGACTGAGAGACGGACGATGCTCGGAAAGGGCAAGACGACAGTCGCAGCGCGCACACGATCCCCGTTGCGCACTTCTATCAGTTCTGCCTTACCGAGATAGAGCAAGATGATAGCTTTCTTGACGTTGACGACACTCATGGGCTCGTAATTCTGGTTCAGAATCAGAACCTTGGCGTTCAACCTCCCGGATGATCTGTATGCGTGACTGTAGGCGCTGAAGGTGACTCTCCCTCCTGTCTGTTGACCGGTGGAACTGTATCAAAAAATATACGTCCAATGCATGTTTTTGTCAAGTTTTCCGGGTGCATATAAACAGCGGAGCCCCGTCGATTGACGGGGCTCCGAAAAAGGGGAATCTGACGGATTATTTGGGTATTTGGACGGCGACAAAAGCCGTTCCGGCGTTCCCTTCGCGCTTGATGAGAAGAAGCACTGCATCTCCAGCCTTTCGGGATGTCATGATGCTCTTCAGCTCCGCAGGGGTATTCACGTCCTTCCTGTCAGCCTCGAGAATCACATCGTTGTTGCCGATCCCCTGCTTGAAGGCTTCGCTGTAGGGCTTCAGGTCAGTGACCAGAACCCCCTTGTCGATCCGGAGCTCTTGCTTCTCAGCCGCTGTGAGGGCCCGTACGCCGAACCCGAGGCCGTCGAAGGCAACGGTTTTTGCAGGCTCCACCACCGGATCGCGACCGGTCCCTTTCCCTTCCACATTGCGGGCAAGCGTCTGGTCTTCCTTCCGGGGACGGAGGACGACTTTCTTGTCAAACGTCTTCCCTTCCCGGAAGACCTTCAGCGTTACTTCATCACCGGGATGGCGGGTAGCAATGTACGATTGGAGTTCACCCTGTTTGTTTACCTCCTTGCCGTCCACCGAGAGAATCACATCCCCCTCTTTCAGGCCCGCCGCTCCAGCCGCACCTTCCGCCACAAGTTCCTGCACCAGAACCCCTTTGGCTTCCTTCATGCCCAGAGCATTGGCCATGGTCTGATCCACAAGGGCGATCTGCACCCCGATGTAGCCCCGCCGCACCTCGCCATATTTGATGATATCAGCAGCAACGGTCTTGAGAAGATTCACCGGTACCGCGAAGCCGTAACCCTGGTATCTAGCGTTTGTGGTCGCAATGGCCGTGTTAATCCCGATCACCTCACCACTCATGTTGACCAGCGCGCCGCCGCTGTTGCCCGGGTTGATGGCCGCGTCCGTCTGGATGAAGTTTTCTATCCTGTAACTATCCTGAATGATGCCGATATTCCGCCCGATCGCCGACACAATTCCTGCCGTCACGGTCGAGGTCAGGCCGAGAGGGTTGCCGATCGCCAGTACCCACTCTCCCACCTGGACATTCTCGGAATTGCCGAGCGCCGCCGCTGTGAGGTCTTTCATGTCGATCTTGATCACGGCCAGATCGGTCGAGGGATCGGTACCGATGAGCTTCGCTTTGACGCGAATCTGGTCATGCAGGACAACTTCTATCCCGCCCTCCTTCGCATCCTCCACCACGTGGTTGTTCGTGGCGATGTACCCGTCTGCACTCAGGATCACCCCGGATCCGAAACCCGCCGACGGCTGCTCTTGTTCCGGCATCTTAAAGTCAGGACCAAAAAAGTGATAAAAATCCCTCGGCATGCGCTGGTTTTGTTCTTTCCCGCTCGTCGTCACCTCAACAGCAACGACCGAAGGTGTTACTGCCTTCGAGATAACGGCAAAATTGTCGCTGAGTGCCTTCACGGCGGAATTTTGTACCGCCACCGGGACGGGCCCTCCCAGTTTGACGTCCCCACCACTCCAGGCCATACCCAGATCAACGGCGTTGCCAAATGACGAAACAAGGAGTACACCCAGAACAACACCCGCGGTGAGGAGCAACAGTGATGCGAACAGATACTTCTTGACCATGTGACTATACCTCCCTTAATGAACAGTTATTCTTCCAGCATGGCGAACACCTTCTCCGAGAGCAGAGGCCGCATGCCGGTAATGTGATGCCGGACCAGGTAGCGGAGCAGAGCGGCGACTTCCCTCCCTGCCGCCGGCGCGAGGGGGACCCGCAACGCGGGTTCTGAGTTGCTCAATGCCTGAAAAACACCCAGCGCCCTCATTGCGGCAAGACCGATGGTCAGTTCTCCCTCGACACCAGAAGCGCATTGTGCACACACCACACCGGATGGGGAAACCAGAAAGCGCCCACCCCCGGCTGCCGATCCAATCGTCTCCACGGAGATTCTGCAGGATGAACACAGGCGCACCTCCGGACGGAATCCCACCAGGTCAAGCAAATGCACCTCGTAATAGTATAACGTATTTTCATACCACCGAGTTGCATTATTCAGAGATCCGAGACTGTCTGCCAGCAATTGGTAGAAATCAACGTTCTGTTCCTCCGGAGGCGTAGCCAGATTCGCCAGTTCCACCATCGCCATTGCGGACGCCATTTTTCTTAGATTTTCGACCAGTCCGCGGGATGACAGGATCAAATCACACTGCGTCAGAAGCTGTAATTCCCGGGTCGGTTTTGTGTACAGGACCACCCGGACGCGGTTCATTGCTTCAAGCGAAGACCCGAAGAGGCGGGGATTGTTGCGGATGCCTTTGGCAATCACCGAAATCTTGCCATGGTCGCGCGTGTAGAGTGTGGCAATCATGCTCGATTCGCGGTATTTCATCGTCTTGAGAACGATTGCTTCAGTTGTCAGAATCATCTTGTCTTCAGCACGTCCGCAATGGTCTGTATATAAGGAGGACGAAGCACCCCTCTCTCTGTAACAATTGCGGTAATCAACTCGTTCGGCGTCACATCAAACGCCGGCGCGTACACCCCGACACCCGCAGGTGCCATGGCAATACCGGCGATGTGAGTGACTTCGGCCGGGTCGCGCTCCTCGATCGGGATCCGCTCACCGGAGGGTGTGCCCGGGTCAAGTGTCGAGGTGGGAACGGCAATGTACAACGCAATGCCGTGCCGTTGCGCGAGAACGGCAAGGGGATACGTTCCCACTTTGTTTGCGGCATCACCATTGGCGGCAATGCGGTCGGCACCGACAATCACCGCCTGGACTCGTCCTTCGCGGAGAACCGTACCGGCGGTGGAATCTGTAATGAGCACCACCGGAATACCCGCCTGTGTCAGTTCCCAGGCGGTAAGCCGCGCTCCCTGGAGGAGCGGCCGGGTCTCATCCACATACACACGAACAATTTTCCCCTGGCGCGCCGCCGTGGTCACGATGCTGAGAGCCGTCCCGTCACCCGCTGTCGCCAGCGCTCCGGCGTTGCAATGTGTGAGGAGTGAAGAACCCGGAGCTATCAACGCAGCACCCAGCTCCCCGATCCGGCGACATGCCTCAATATCCTCCCGCTGCATGGCACACGCTTCCCGTTCAAGCGCGGCGTACAGGTGAGCTTCGCTTTCTTCCGGGTGACGGTCCAGAACACCACGCATCCGGTCGAGGGCATAAAAAAGGTTCACGGCCGTCGGACGCGTTTGGGCCAGATACGTTAGTGCACGACGCAGGCGACCCCGTAGGTCGGGAACATCGGGAAATGCCTTGAGGTGGAGAGCCAGGAGAAGGCCAAATGCGGCGGCCACGCCAATGGCGGGCGCGCCGCGAACGCGGAGGGTGCGGATCGCCTCACCGACAACCATCAGGTCGTCTGTGTGAACCCACACCTCCTGGTGCGGCAAAACAGTCTGATCGATGAAGCGGAACTTGCCATCGACCCAATCGACGGCCCTCATGGCAGCAGTCAATCCTCATCAAAGCGGGACAGTTCCCGGAACTCGCGGAACCTGTCCTGGATGCCCAGGTAGGACAGACCGGCGAGTCCGGCCACACCGAATTTTTCCACGCAGAATGATGCGAGGGTACTGCCATAGATGACCGCGCGCTTCAGGTTCTCTTCGGACATGTCTTCCGTCCGGGCAAGCCAGCCGATGAAGCCGCCCGCGAAGGAATCTCCTGCCCCCGTGGGATCAAAGATGTTCTCCATCGGATATGCCGGAGCCGAAAAAACCATCTGTTCCGTTAACAACAGAGCCCCGTGCTCCCCTTTTTTGATG
>Ga0315273_10008391_pt1 | contig 13018 bp, 7 predicted proteins | sample YL17G02_0_MG_FD_205753 | JGI IMG/M metagenome (GOLD analysis project Ga0315273, IMG submission 205753) | Sediment microbial communities from Yellowstone Lake, YNP, Wyoming, USA - YL17G02_0 | ecosystem: Environmental > Aquatic > Freshwater > Lake > Sediment | place: USA: Wyoming | collected...
ATGCGTTAACAGCGCGCGCGGGGGAAGGAAGGAGGCGGAAAGATGAGAAGAAAGGGAGAAAGGAAAGCAGAAAGTATATGCTTTACTTCATATTTTCCAATCAGCTTCCCGCCTCCCCCCTGTCAAATCATGATTCTGGAAATATAAGCCTAATCATTCTTTGACCTATTCGTGTATGATGTGCTGTACTCATTCTATCGACTTAGGCATCTGCGGTTGGATCTGCCTCTTGAAGAACTATTCAGAAGGTTGTAAGCGGGAAGAAGCGCCGTTCAATGACGGAAACAGGAGTCAGGAGGAAGCAAGCGCTTCTGGGTGATTTTAGAAGCACTGTGGAGTATAAAAACGGTCAGTAACTTACATTGGACGTTCAATAATACTTATCTATTCAATGGTTTATTTATTGTTGAATAGTTGACCGTTGACTACAGCTTCAGTAGGTGCGAATGACTTGAGCCGACGTATTATCATCTGGGATGAACGAGTTTGAGTGGTTCCAAATTGAAAGACAGCGAATGGCAGCTTTTGGGGGTCTTTCAGAGCGAAGTGAGAGTTGAAATACTGAAGATGTTGCTTAAGCTTGAATACAGAAGCCTGTCAGAGATTGCACACACTCTGGAAGAACGAGGACACAAGATGACACTTTCGGGCGTGCTGAAGCACATGAAGGAATTGGAGAAGGCTGGACTGGTGCGGAGTGAAACCGGTATCTTCGGTGAAACGCCGGATGCTAGGAAAACCATCTATTTCCTGGAAGGAAGAGGAAGAATCGAGCAGGTGCTTAAACACCTGGAAACCGACGTCATAGAGAGATTGCGAGCAGGAATGGTTTTTGACGAAACAGCCAAAACAGCTCGCCAGGCGCAAGGTATGAGTCGTCCATCGATGCAGGATGAGAGAGCCACGCTGGAATCCTTGCTTGCAAAATGTTCGTCGGAAAAAGTGTATCAATACTTGACAGAGGATGAAAAGAAGAAACTCCGACTGTGGAAGCTTATGTTGTCGGCGTTGTAGCTTGGGGTTTACCGTAGTTTCATGCTTTGGCTAGTTCTTCAAACAGTGCTACAGCGTCTTTTCTTCCGGATTCAAGTTTTTGGTCGAGGAGATAGTCGGCTATCCTGTCGATTTCTCTTGCGAATTCGCTCTGGGGGAATCTTTCGTAGGCCAAGAATGCGTCCTTGGCTCCCATTCCCCCATAGGACTTTGTTACCTCTGCGTGTTCCTTGACTTGGGCTATGCATGGGAGCTCAAGCAAGTTTTCTAGGTCTTTCACGAATTCTCTTGTGAACTTTTTTGTCTTTATTCTGTTTAGAACGAATCCTAACGGATTGGATTTGAGGAAGTATTTGCCGAGTCTGACCGTGTCTATTGTTGACTCTACGCATAGAACGATTTCGTCCTCTGTCAAGATGGGGATGAAATAGTCGCAGACTCCCAGAGAAAGAAAGGCGGCTTTTCCAAGGGGAAAGGGAACATCGATCAGCATGTAATCTGTCTTGAGATTGGTGAGCTTTTTGACGAAGCTTTTGGGGTCGATTTCGAAATAGCCTTGGAGAGAAACGCCTGAGGGAATGAGGAAAAGGTTTGCGAGCCGTGTGGGGTAAAGGGCTTCAGTGATCTCCATGTTTTTCTCTACGATGTCTTCAAGTTTCAAGTCGTCGTTAGAGAATGAGAGGCTTAACATTTTTTGAAGAGGTTGGTTGGTGTCGCCCTCTACGAGGACTACTTTTTTGCCTTTTTTTGCCAAGGCTGCCCCGACGTTTGCGGTCGTGAGGGATTTACCCACGCCGCCCTTCGAAACGGTGAAAGTGATGGATTTCATTTGTCTCAACTGCCAATGATTACTGCGTCAGAACCAAAAAGCATGGGGATGCTGAACATGCGGGTTAAAGGTGTACTCAAGTGTTAATCCTCCTTTTTCTTTTTCAGGTCCAGGCTCTCGATCACGTCTTCCAGAGTATTCTTTGGGCGGACAGTGATGCCATACTTGCGCGTAAATTCATCAATTTTTCCTTCTCGCCGTCGGACGTCAGCATCGAATTGGTTGCGGGCGACGGAGAGACGACTGCGTTCAGTTTCCTCCTCGTACTTCTCAGTCAGCTCTTTCTGCTGGCGGAAGCTTTTACGGTATTTCATCGTGAGTACTGCAAAGAAGACTACGACGAGAGCCGTACTCGCGGAAACCGCGGAAAAGATCAAACGAGTGTCACTGTTTTCTTTCTCTGACTTGTTGTAGATGGAATTCAGGGAATCATACGTTCGTGCGAGCGAAGTGTAATTCTCCTGCAATGTGCTGTAGCTTGCGTTTACTTCTTGGATTGTTCGGTTCAGCGTTGTGAGACTTTGGTTGAGGTATGCAAGGTCACTGAGCATCTGCGTGATTTGGTTGACCTTTGATTGGTATTCAGAGTAAAGATTGTTGTATGTTTGGTTCAGCGTTGTGAGACTTTGGTTGAGGTGTGCAAGGTCACTGAGCAGACCGTCGTACCTTAGCAGCAGTTCATAGTAGGGTTTGGGAAATATGTTGACGACGACTGAGTCATTGTGGACTGTGAAATAAAGAAAAGTGTGTGTCGCGTTAGAGATTGAAAGTGAAGTTGCGTTTATCTGCTCGTCATTGATGAGCACGATGTAGGGTATAGTCATCAGCAGATGAGGGATTGTTACTCTGCAGAAGCTTGGTGTGCCGTTTGGGGTTACCATGTTGAAACGTAGTACTCTCAGTGTGCTGTTGAATTCGAACTTTTCAACCGTTGAGTTGCTTATCGTGGAAACGTGGTACTCTTGGTTCTCGTAGTCGATTGCGAAATCATCGTGCGTTCCCATCAGGGGATAGTTGTCTCGGTCACTGAGACTGATGATGCGCGGTGAGTCGCTGATTGCATCTTGGTCATTGTCTGTTCCTGCATAATCGCTCCAGTAGTTTCCTTCGGTTCCGTCGTCCCAGCGGTTTGCGGATTCGGTGCTGCTTAATATGTGTGCGCCAGGGCCTGCTATGAAGGTGTTGTGGACAAACGTGTTGTTGTTCGAGTTTGCAAGCAGCAAGCCGAATGTTTCGTTGTCGAGCGCGCCGAGTTTGTTGTTCATGATGTTGTTGCTGTGGGAGTTGATGAGATAGACATTTTCTATGTTCTCTGAGGCTTCATTGCCCGCTAGCAAGTTGCTGCTTGAACTCTCGAATAGGATTCCCTTGTAGTTGTTGATGACAATGTTGTTTGTGATGATGCTGCCGTTAGACCCTTCCAAATAGATGCCGGACAGGTAATAGTGAAATAGTCCGCTGTTCATTATCGTGAATTCTGTCAGATGGACATTGTGCGCGACCACTCTAACGACGGTTCCGGAGTAGTCGCCGTTGATTATGGTTTCAAACCTGTTTTCCCCTTCAAGAGTCAAGGTCTTGTTGATTGTTACGTGCTCGGTGTAAGTGCCGTTCCGTACGAACACGACATCACCGTCTGACGCATGTTCTATGCCGCTCGTTATGTTTAGGTATGGGTGGTCGAGACTGCCGTCCCAAGGGCCTTCGCCATTTTTGCCATCAACGTAAACTGTCCTGTTTTCCGTCCTGGCCGCTAGATTGCTCAGCGCGGGTTCAATCTGGATGAACAAAACGATAATCAATATTGCAGTCAATACCTTCCTCTGCATTCTGTTCCCTTTTCCTCTGAGCGATGGTCCCTGATCATTTATTATGCGGACTTTGCATATAAATCAAGCATAGATGAAGTGTGCTGCGTTGCCTGAATTCTCTTCAGGAGGGGTTTACGCCGGTCTTTCAGGGCATGGCCAAGATCAATTGAATATACACCATTCAGACATCTGTATACTGTGGATAGAACCTTTTACCATATTGCTTTAAATATACGAATGGGTACACTGTTAACTGCACGCTTAGGCGTGCCGGAAACAGGAGAAAAGGAGATAAAGAAAAAAATGAATCGTAAACCAATAGCGACTATAATTCTTGCAATATTATTGATAAGTACCTTTGGAGGACTAGGAAACTTAATCTCAGTACGTGGAGACATAACCTACTACACGCTTACTATGAACTATGCACCAAAGCCGATGCTTGGCGCCGTTGTACCAGCTCTGGCCCCACCAGTGGGATCAGACCAATACACTGATGGCTCAGTGATCAACATCACCGCACCAGCAATCGTCAGCGCAGGGACAGGCGTCCGGTACGTTTTCGACAACTGGACATTATACCAAGGTCCATACCAAAACGTCAGCTACTACTGTACAGCCACTAACCCATTCTATGGGGTTGCAATGGATCAGAACCATACGGCAGTAGCAATGTACCATCTGGAATACCAGTTCACCGTGACCTCGGCTTTTGATACGGCATGGGTCTTTGATCCATCCTTCGGCTGGCGAGTTGAAACCTCAAGATGGTTCCCAGCTGGTACGGTTGGTGTGATGACCGGCCTTACAGTAGGTTTGGTTACCATAGAACCTTCGCATCAAGCAGTGTTCATAGACTGGACAGGCGATGTTTCAGGAACCTACTTCGGACAAAGCTCTGCCTGCAACATGACAGGGCCGAAAGCAGCCGTTGCGAACTGGGTTGTACAGTACTTTTTGTGGACCGGTTCCACGTATACTCCGTGGGGACCAGGCACACCATATGCTCCAGATCAGATGAATTGGTACAACACAGGCGCAGATGTTGCTTTGACCGCACCACACTTTGACAATGTGAATCCAAACGATTGGCGATGGGTACTGGACAAGTGGGAGATCAACAACTGGAACTACACAGGCGGTTTCTGGTACGTGGTTGACACAAGAACAACTGACAACATAACCGTCCACATGGACCAGACGAAACTGTGCACAGTCTTCTTCAAGCTGCAATACTATTTGACCGTTGCGACAAGTCCATCAACGGTTCCGTCGGGCGTTGAAAGCCAGAGTGCATACGTGTACTATGGTTGTAACGCTACGTTGACGGCGCCGCTGTATGTTGCAGACCCAAGCGATACGGGTGCAAGATGGAAGTTCAAGCAATGGTACATTGCAGGCGTGATCGACTGTTTGACCACAACAATGACAATACCTGTCACTAGTGATTGGACCGCATACGCTATCTACACGAAGCAGTACTACCTCACGATAAAGACAAGCCCACCTTCAATCCTTGGAATGGCAGGAGTCCAGTTCACAGGAGCGGGTTGGTATGACGACGGTGCAGGGTGGACAGTGACTGCATTGAACACGACGATTATGGTTGACTCAAACACAAAATGGCTATTCGTCGATTGGGACTTCACCGAATGTGGCGGTAGCGCACACCTGCCGAACCCGGTCACATATGTAGCAGACCGCGCTTGGAATGGCACAGCAATCTACAAGAAGCAGTACAAGGCAACGTACGTATGCGATCCTACTCTCACAGGGTATGTGAACTTGAACGTTTGGAACGGATGGGGCGCAGCTGGTGGAGAAATGTGGGCTGACGAAAACAGCCTAGTTTACTGGGCCGCAGGCTCAGGACCAGTCGCGGGCTATCCGGCTGACTACTACTTTGACCACTGGACCGTAAACAGTGTTGACCAGACCCAATACATGAACGCATTCAACCTCAACTTCACAGGACCGAAGACCACAGTTGCACACTACCTAGCACACTCTGCGTTCTTTATGACACCGCAGACCGTCATGAAGAATGTACCTGCATACTGCACAACATTCGATGTCAACGTCACAGCCGCAAACCTTGTTGACTTGTACGGTGTAGACTTCAACGTGACATGGGACAAGAACCTGCTGGAGCTAGTAAACGTACAGACATATGTTAACCAGATATGGAACACCTACTACATCGCTATCAACGATGTTTCGATACTGGGCAACTACCACTTGGTGGCCACCGCGTTGGCTCCGACGAAGGGCTTCAACGGTACTCACGCTATCGTGAAATTGACCTTCCACGTCATATTCGATCCATGCTACGTAGCCCCGTTCTTCGCAAACACCCCAATCAACATGATAGTGAACCTGCTGTCTGACAGCACTGGAGCCGCAATGATGCCCTGGAACGTCCACGGCAGCGACTACACGATAAACGCTGTAAAGCCAGTGATGTCCCTGAAACCAAGCGCTGTGAACATAAGCCAGAAAGACATGACGTTCTCAGTTGAAGTATGGATAGCCAACGCCACAAAGATGACTGACTACGAGGCTGATGTGCTATACGACAAGACTCTGCTCACAGCAACGAACGTCGTAATAGACGACGCGTTCTTGACAGGTCCGCATGACATCCACGGATATGGAATATATTCTGGAGCTTTCGGATGGGTCAACATTGTCGTGCAGCAGGGAGCCGCAGCAACGCCAGTCAACGGCGGAGGAAAATTGGCAACAATATACTTCAAAGTGATAAAGTCCATCTTCTGGACTACAGCGAACCCAATACTGACATGTCCAATAGCTTTCGCATACTGGGCTGGCCAAATACCAGACGGAAGTGCTTATACACGAGTCAGTACCCCATGCGGGATCATCGCAGATCCTAACTTGGGACACCAAGACTGTGTATACAAGTATAAGCCGATTCCAGGTGACGTGAACATGGACGGCGTAGTCAACGTGTTAGACCTGCAACTCGTTGCAGCTGACTACGGAAGCAGCACCACATACGACTTGAACATCGACGCCAAAGTCAACTTGCTAGACATAGTCTTAGTCGCTATCAACTACGGAAGAACTACCCCATAGAGGGCAAGTTAGAAACCAAAAAAACATTCCCCCATTTTTTATTTTTTCGTTATCGATTCGTGAATACGTTTTGACTTTTTGTTTTGCCCTGACCTGTTTAGGCCCTTGTTGACGCTCTTTCCTGAATTGTAGGCGAGTGTGCTTGCGAGAGGTAAGAGATATTAGGGATCGAGTTGAACACAATGACAATCATGGAGGTGTGATGTTGTTGAAGAAGCGTAAGTGCGCAAGATTGCTAGTGGTTCTTCTGTTTTCCTGTCTTTTCTTGGCAACATATGTACTTGCGGATAACCGTACGGTTGGGGTGAAGCAGGGCGATTGGATAGAATACGCTGTTACGTTCACCGGTGGGCCCCCGGTCATTACTTGGGTGAGAGAAGATATCCTGAACGTTACGGAGACTTTTGTGGCTGTGAAAACGACGACACTCTGGTACAACGGAAGTGAGACGGTGGAAACATTGAACCTTAACCTGACGAGCCCATCCGGAACGAGTATGAATTGGGTCGGCAGGCTCTCGATTCCCCCTGACTCCAAAATCGGAGACCCGATCAACGTGCAAGGGTATCCCTTGGCAGTCGGTGGTGAAAACAACAGGACTTACGTAGGAACGGAGAGAACAGTGGTCAGCGCCGGCGGGTCCATGGGCAGTTACACGGTGGTTTTCTACTGGGACAAACAGACGGGAGTAATGCTGCAGGCGATTTTCGTCAGTGAAGGCCACGTTAGAGATGTCCTCGCAACGGCAACAAACCTTTGGGGCGGCGGATTCCTGGGCCTCGACTGGTGGCTTTGGATGATTTTGCTGATTGGCACAGTTATCATTCTGGGCACTGTTGGAATATTATGGACGAGAAGGCGAAGAGTGACAGGCAACTTGGACTCAAGCTCTTCAAGGCGATCATGACTCGTTCCAGATCACGCGGGCCACATGCACTTTTCCGAAGTTTATCATTATCAGTTCAAGATCATCCTTGTTCACTATGTTAAAGTTCATGTCATATAGGCAGCTTCTAGCGCACGCGGTTGAATCTGATGCTGTCGCTTGTTTGGTTGTCGCGCTTGAAGTTGGATGTGGTGCTGTTGGTGAATATGATGACGTTGTATGTGACAGTGTTCTTGACGGTGTGAAACGTGTTTGATTGGAATCCGGTTGCGCTGACTTGCGCGCGCCAGCCTGTTGCATAATTCAGACAAAAATAGATTTCAATGGGTCTTAGCTTTTTTCTTGGTATGTGTCCGGATTGTTTTGATAGGAAGATACTTGGTGTTCTGGACCGGGAAAGGCGAGCCTCTGACGCTTGCTGGGTTGGTTAGGATTCAGGTTTCGCGCGTTCAACGGTCATCGTCCATCTGATGCGGCTTGGCTCTGGGGAGCTCGTCTTGAAGGAGAAAAAGCCCTGTAAAGACCGTGGAAGGCCCGAATTCCAGTACCGCCCCGCAGACGCTCCTCAACCCAAGGCGGCTCCTCAGCCTAGTGTAGTCGTTCTGGAGTTTTCGAGGCTCAAGAAGGCCCGCAGGTACGAGAAGGGCGGTTACTGCAAACTGGCAAGAGACAGATGCGTAATCCAAGACTGTAGGCTAACTACAAAACCGAATAAAATCTATTAAAGTTCGAATTTAGCAACAAGCTGCGCGCGAACCATTGGTACGCGAACCTCCAAATGCTTGTGGCACCAGGCCGATGTCTAGCGACCTTGCCTGTTTTTGCGTCTAACACAGACGAAAAGCATCGCGAGGCCTATGACGAGGCTGGCGTTAAGCACGAAAGCTTCCACATTAGCGTGGTTGCCCGGCGAGACTGAGAAACCTCCCACTGGAACTGAACTGACTAGGACTCTTGCTGTTTCTGATTGTGCCGTGTTGCCGTCGCGGTCTGTAACTATCAGATAGACGTAGTGAATTCCCGCTGCGGATGGTGTGACCGTCCAACTGTCCAGAGTTTGCCCCGAGGCGAGGTGTCCGTCTAGATACCATTGATAACTGTATGGTGGTTTGCCTCCGCCGACAGTCGATGTGAACGTCGCGGATTGGCCCAGTAGAATCGAAGCGTTGAGGGGGCTTATCGAGACTGAAAGCGGTACGGGTGGAGGCGTAACCGTGACCTGGGCGGTTCCTGATTGGGCTGTGCTGCTTTGTGCGTCTGTGGTTTTCAGGTACACGTTGTACGTGCCAGTTGCGGCTGGAGAGAGCGTCCAACTGCTGGACATTGCACCTGGGACTGCGCTGCTGTTGAGGTACCATTGGTACGTGTAGGGAGGCGTTCCCCCGGAGGGTATCGAACTGAAATTCACGGATTGTCCAATGTGGACTGTGATTGACATCGGGTTTATGGTTACCGAGGGAGGAGGAATAGCTTTGAACGTTGCTCTTAGCGTGTGGTTTCCATTCAACACAATGGAAAAGGGGTTCGAAGATCCTGCGTCTATTCCATCGAGCTGCCAGTGGTCAAACTCGTAGTTCATGCTTGGGTGGGCTGTCACCTGAACCGTCGAGTTCGCGTAGTACGTGTAAGTTCCAGGAGTTGGGTTTGTGATACCGCCTGGGCCGGCTTCAATTGTCAAAGCGTAGGTGCTGACATAATGGGCCGACGCTATGTGGGGTCCGTTGATGCTGACCGTGATTGGATTGGTTCCATTGCCTTGCGAGGTGCCGTCAACGTCCCAATAGACGAATGCGTAGCCTGCGCCGGCTGGAGCTGTCAATGCTTTGTTTGTGCCCTGGTTGTACCAGCCTTCTCCAGGGATTGTTGCCACTCCGTCCGGAACTGTTCTGACGGTTAGGTAGTATTGCGTGTTCCAGACTGCCGAGGCAGTTCTGTTTTGGTTCATGAGGATTGAGCTGCTTTCTGTGAAGTTATTTCCAGAAGCGTCTCCGTTCCATTGAGCAAAGACTCGGCGCGTCTCGTTTCCATGATCAATCAAGCCACCGGCCAGAGAAGCGAAAGCAGTCGTGCCGTTGTAGTACCATCCTTGTCCTGCTGGTGTGCCGTAGGGAGAAACCACGTTCAGATAGTACTGTAGCTGGAGCGAGAAGACCATGTCGTTGAAATCAAAGTCTCCCTTCATGGTACAATAGGATCGTTCGTCAAACCCGACCAGCAACATGCTGGGGTTGTCAAGATTCAAGTATATCTTTACATGCGTCTCATTGTCAGGGTTTAGGGCAGTTTCACTGTAGTACCTGGTGTCCGCATAAGAGAGCAATGAAAGACCGAACTGGTGACCAGTCGAAAACGTCTTGTTCAACGGTGGAGCGACATATCCATAAATGGTGGGCTCAGAAGCCGTGAACAACACGTTGAAATCTGTCGTGTTAATGTCATAATAGCTCAGCACGTTTGAATCGTACTGTATTGGATTGTTTCCCCCAAATTTCGTGTACAATGTGATGTTATGTTTCCCAGCGGGAAATGTTTCACTTACAAGCTGAGTCACGTTCGTGAAGCCGAGACTGTTGAAAATGTCAGTGAGGCTGGGCTCAACCGCATACACAGGAAGGATATGCTGAGACATGGGAAGAGAAAGTGCAAGAGCTACTGCTGTCGCTAGGGCTAACACTGCCTTGAAAGACATTGTCATCCCCTGCCTCTCCTGCCTCAGACTACATTCCGTTTTTCACACTATTAATCCTTGTGGAACTGTCCTCTATGTATAGGCTGTACTCATGTTTATGTTTAGAAAGGCCAGTTGCAGGTAGAGTGCGACAGGCCAGAATAGAACTTTGTTTCAAAAGGAATATCTCTCTCGTTGCGCCATGAACCATAGGGAGATGGGGGAAGTTGAAGGCACATGCCTATGTTTTCGCGTTGATCCTGCTCCTTTCTACGCTTGGTTGTGCAGCGTTAGTGAATGCTTACACAGATGTCTCTGTTGCACAAGCGAAGAACATGATCGACTCCAGCCTCGTCGTGATATTGGATGTTAGGGCTCAGAGCGAATATGATTCGGGGCATATTAGGGATGCAAAGTTGATTCCGGGCACTGAATTGCAGGGAAGGCTCAACGAGTTGAACAAAAACGATTCAATCTTGGTCTACTGTCTAGCCGGTGGAAGAAGCAAAACCGCCAGTCAACTGCTGACAGACAATGGATTCGCGCACGTCTACAACATGCTTGGAGGAGTAAACGCGTGGATGGCTGCGGGATACCCAGTCTATGTCAAGTATCTTTCGATACAACAAGCCATAAACAACGCGGTGGAGAACGGCATTTTGCTTGTTGGGAGTGGAACGTACTCTGAACACTTGGTCATAAGCAAATCGTTGAAACTGGTCGCAGAAAACAAGAGCACGACAGTGATAGATGCTGACGCGACCGTGGTTCAACGTAGCGCAGTAGTGATCGGCGCGAGCAATGTGCAAATAACTGGGTTCACGATTCGAAGCTCCAACGGGACTTCTTCTGCCGGAGGCGTGGCAATATACGTTGCTGGAGCCCGTGTTAACAACACGATATCCGACAACAGAATATCGAGCGACTTTTCCGGCATGGAGCTTCATGATTCCACAAAAAACACAGTCGACAGGAACGAAGTGGAAAACAGTTGGCAGGGCATTGTTCTTTATTCCTCCTCAAACAATAACATCTCAAGCAACAGAATAGCGAACAATTATCATGGCATAGATGTTCAGGACTCCGCAAACAATACCATTATCTGGAACGACTTGGAAAACAACACGGCAGGCATTCTTCTCGATTCTTCCTCATACAATACCTTGCTAGACAACAACATTACGACGAGCAATTGTGGAATAATCCTGAGCAACTGCACAGACAACGCACTCAACGAAAACATTGTGGAAAACAATGGCGATGGCATCTGCCTGGCTGCCTCCAGCCATAATACTGTTAGCGAAAACAACATAACTGGAAACGATTCTGGTATGGCCCTTCAGTCTTCTTCAAACAATAGCATAAACAAGAACAGAGTTCATCATAACAACTTTGGCATATCACTTCTGGGCTGTTCCAACAACAGCCTGACTGAAAATGAAGTGACAGCAAGTGACAGCAGGGGCATCCGACTGGATTTCTCCTCGCTTAACAGCGTAGACCAAAATAGCATAGAAGCAAATGGTGATGAAGGGCTTTCGCTCTTCAACTCTTCAGACAACAGCTTCAGAGGAAACAGGATAGCCGGCAACAACTATACTGGCGTCGGTCTGTACTCTTCTTCAAACAATCATTTCTACCACAACAGTTTCATAAACAACACACGTCAAGCCATTGGCGACTTGCGGTCGGTGAACACATGGGACAATGGTTACCCTTCAGGCGGCAACTACTGGAGCGACGGCAACAGAACAGACTCTTACAGAGGACTCTACCAGAACGAAACAGGCAGTGACGGAACATGTGACACGCCGTACCTCATCGATGAAAACAACACAGACCAATATCCCCTCATGAGACCCCATGGCGCACGCTGCGACATAACAGGTCCAGACGGCCTCCCAGACGGCAGGGTTGACATGAGAGACATCAGCTACGTTGCGAGACGGTTCATGATTATTCCAGGAAACCCCTTATGGGACCCGTACGCAGACATAAACAGCGACGGCAAGATCAACATGATAGACATCGGCACGGTGGCAAGGTCCTTCGGAACACACTACTAACACGCGCCGGAATAGGATGCACTATTGACACTTTCACCGACGTACTACAAGTCGAAGTGTGCTCGGACTCTTCGCACGTCGTTTCCGCCTCCGGATCTTCCACATGAGCAGGGCAAAAAGGAAAAGAGATGCGACAACTCCGAAAGTTGCCAAGCTTCCTAGAAGGATCATGGCTGGTTCATACCTGAACGGTGGGGATTCGGGTTCTGGCTCTGGCGGAGGGACTGGCGGGACGACGGGTTCTGGCTGAACGATGGTAATAGTGACTTCTTGCTCGCCAGCGTTGAGATTGTCTGCATCAGCGTTTATTTTGAACTTGTAAGTACCAGGCAACGTGTTGTTTGGGGCTGTAATGGTGAGGTTGAAGGTTTTTGTGATGCCTTCTTCAGGGACATCGATGTTTGCGTATTGGGGCGGACTGGTTGAGGTTAGCCATAATTCATAGCCTGTTTGTGCCTTCAAGACAAGCTTGGCGACGCGGCTACCGTGTTCTTCCGGCAAGGAGAGTATCTTGGACAGGATGCTGTTCACGTTCGAGGATGTGTATGTCTCGCCACCGGTGAGGCTTGCCCAGTGTTGCCAGTACGGCGCTGTGGCCACGACCAGGTATCCGTAGCGGATGACGAGCAGAACAACATGGTTAGTAGCCATCTGTCCAAGGACCGT
>Ga0315273_10008392_pt1 | contig 13017 bp, 12 predicted proteins | sample YL17G02_0_MG_FD_205753 | JGI IMG/M metagenome (GOLD analysis project Ga0315273, IMG submission 205753) | Sediment microbial communities from Yellowstone Lake, YNP, Wyoming, USA - YL17G02_0 | ecosystem: Environmental > Aquatic > Freshwater > Lake > Sediment | place: USA: Wyoming | collected...
CTGGCGGAAGTCCGATTGGAGCTTCTCGATACTAGTAGCTCCACTCATTTGAGTCATCATATTGGCTTTAGGGAAAATCGGCCCGTTAATATTCAAAACCCCCACAGGAGATGCCGGATCGGCCTGTGATTCTGTTAACTCATCAGCGCCCGGTTGTGGCCCGAATGCATACTCGCTAGAGTCAACAGTCTCACCAGCAATCCTACGCTCCACAATACTAACGATCGTCTGTAGCATCGTAGGTTCAATAACCCACGGTGTTCCAGTAATCTTGCCCATGATGTGTGTGTATGTACTACTCATGGTTACCACTCACTGTAGCAGCGTTGGGATTAACGATAGCGGGAGCATCACGACGAATGCCGCGTGGGGGCGTAGTATCTCCCGTTACGTTTGGGTGATTCGTGTTGGGTGCAGGTGGACTACCTGTACCCGGCTCAGAATGCGACATTTCAAAGTTTGGCATATTGCTCCCTGTTACGTCCAGAACGTATTAACACGATTGATAAGATAAATGTCAACTGGCCCTAGAATTGGCGCTTCCGACGGAGTAGTGAATCCAACGAACAGGCGGTAGTGACCTAGAGGCCAAGCGCCTAGCACATGAGTTACTGAAGTGTCAATTAGTGGAAGAATCCTCATAGCGGTTGCGCTAGTTGCTTCTAGTGAATACCACTCAACATCAGCATCATCTAGAACTGAGTAGACTGGAGAGTATGTGGATAAATCAGTTATTGTACCAGAACGATCCTGAACATCTACCGGCACAATTTCCTTAGTTCCTGCCGTAAGCCTAACAACCGGCATTAAACTCCTGCCTTGATAGACCAATTATTCTGGGTAGTCTGCACAGTCCAAACAGGCACACCCGCGACTGTCCAGTTACCCTCACAAAGAACTGCCATGTTAGTAGTGCGAGTATTCAACCACGTACCATAGACAAGTGAATCAGTCTGAGTAGCACCTGTATCGCCTGGTCGCCTATCGACCATGTACAGTATTGAATCCGATACGGTGATTCCTGTATCACTAATACCGTATATGTGTTCAACAAAGAAACCGTCAGTCTGCGTTACGCCTGTGTCGGACCGCGCTCTATAGCAATCCTTGAATCTAACAGACGAATCTGAGGGTGTTACACCTGTGTCACTAAACCTTCTTCTCGTGACGAGTGTAATAGTCTCAGTTTGACTTACACCTGTATCACTGTAGAAACTTCTTATCACCCGCTTAAGTGAATCGGTATTAGTAACACCTGTGTCAGTATTAGCTCTAGGTTTAGTTCTGATTCTAACGATAGAGTCAGAAGATGTGATACCTGTATCGCTGGCTACGAAGTGAAACTTTGCTACTCTGTCTAGTACATCGGATAGAATTAACCCATCGTCAGCAATAGTGGTACTGATGAACAGAGTGATAGACTCACTATGATCTACGCCAGTGTCAGTAGGCGTATAGTTATACCATATTTCTGACAGTAGTGTGTCTGAAGGGTCTACGCCAGTGTCAACAGGTGTCTCAAAGAAGTCGGTCATACTGGTGAGTTACCCTTCGGCGTATTACCAGCGCCACCGTTCTTACTTGTAGAGCCACCAGGCTTATTAGGTTTACCGGGTGCTGTTGGTCCGCCTGCACCGGGTTTAGCCTGAGCAGGTGGACCGATACCTGGGCCACCAGTAGTATCAGCATTGACGTTAATGCGCTCAACTGTCTGAGCAATGTCTGTGTATTCAGGGCGAGGCTCTGTCTTAGCAGGCATATCAGCAACTTGACGAAGGAACTGCTCAGTATCCATATCAGGAGTGATACCATTACTTGTCATCAGATTGCGAATACCGGCACTCCACATCTGGAAGTCCTTAACCTCACCAATGTTGCGAACCTTCATTTTAGGAAACTTCTGTGTGAGGAAGTTGTATGAATGAAGCTGTGGGATGAGATACAAGTTGAAGTAGTCACAGATCATCTGTGCTACATACCTCATCGCCTTCATAAACATATCGAAGGCTGTGGCGCCTGTTGCTCTACCGCCGGAACCTTCAATACCCATGTTGATGAACTGCACTAGAATGTTCTTCATAATCTGGTTGTCGTGGTGCGCTGCTGAACTGAGCGCATCTACAGGGTTACCGCTTAGTTCAGCAAACCCGACCTGCATCATCGGTGTGCGAACGATATAAGACTTTTCATTAGTTCTGAGGTTAGCACCCAGCTCGTGAGCCAGATTAACTTCCTTTTTGGATGCACCCGGTTGAATCTCGATATCAGGTACGCCGATGCCGTGGCGCTCTTTCTGAATGGCGTCGATGGTGTAGAGCTTGTCTTTGTAATACCAGTTGCGATAACACGAACGCAGGATGCTTTCGCCCTCTACGTTACCATCACCTTCAAATGTGAAGATCATCAGCTTCTCAATAGGGATAGTAACGATAGTGGCCTTGTTGTTACCATCAACAGCATTCTGATCTACGGAGAGGATACCACCATTATCATCGTAGATGAACTGACCGATAGTGCTGGCCGGGCGATCAGCGAGCTTCTTAAGCATAGTGTACTTCTTGAGGTTAGCGAGCGGCTTGACCTTCTTAGGTGCCCACTCACGCAATTCAAATACAGGCTCTTGAATAGCAAAACCGTTCTCAAACATTCTGAGGATGCTTTCAAGCGTTTTAGTCCACGGAATGCTTGGAGCATGGAATACGTTGTAGTCAGCGAACTCTCTAGCGATCTGAGCTTCTTCTGACTCGTCGTAAGCATCTATGTAGAACTCCGCGCCTAGTACGCTAGCCTTACCTGCGCGCATTGATGATCTTACTGATACATCGCCACGCATCATCTTCTTATAGGTGCGAATGGCTGTAGCGCGGTTAGCAAGCTCAGGAACTGGATCAATCAGCGGCGTAATGCGCTGTGACCCCATCTCCTGATAAATACCAGGCGGAATCGGAACGGCTTGCTGAGACTCTAGTGTAGTCCCGCTGACGGGCTTACGCGCTGATCGTGTTAAGCTAGGTAGCTTAGCCATATCCTATCGCGTCTCCCATCGAGATCCCACTAGAGTACGTAAAAAATCCGGCTGCCTCTGTCTGTGCATAGCTCTTATCATACACGGACTCTAGAGTATTGTTGTGACCAAGCACAAAATAGTGGTTAAAGAAATAACGCAGGGCGTCAGGGCCGTGGTCATCGTAGTCATGCTGACCGGGCCGCTCGTTATGGTCCTCTCGCACTTCCTTCTTACGCAACTGGTTCATCTGCCTAATCAAGTGAACACACGACGGATCAATAAACAGTTTAGGCAACGATCCAGGTTCTGCTGGCTGTAGCTGCCGCTTGATAGCTTCCACACCAAGCGACCACCCCACAGGCTTAGAGTAGACGTAGCCTAATACTAACTGTAGTGTACTAATCTCGTCTGCTCCACGAGGATCGCCGTACATCATATCTATATGAAAACCTAGTGGATTGTCACGGTTCTTCAGAATATGAGCGTGGGTCCACGTAGCTTGATGCGATACTTGATACTCTCGCCACACGTATACGTTGTCGGCGGGGTCAACCATGATGTCAAGACATACGAAGGGGTCTGTGAATCCAAAGTCAAAGACCCAAAAGTTCTTCCAGCCGGGGTTATACTCTATCCGCTTTACATGATCCATCTCATTGAATTCTGGATAGATTTGCCCTTCAAAACTAGTGAACTCGGCTGCGTACTCTTGCTCCCAATATTGCTTAGATACCGACCCACGGATACGTACCAGTTCTGGATCATCATAACCTCCTGGGTACATTGCTGCATTAGTCCACGTAGGGAACCGCCACGATTGATAATCGGGGAAATCAGCATGTTGTCCCATATCATACAATCCCTTATACCAATTGAACCCCTGTGGGGTTGAGGGGAACCACGCGCTGCCGCGTCTATCTGATAGCGCAGGCTCAATGTACATCTGCCATGTACTCATCTTGTGCTTTGCAGCCTCAGACATAATAGCGCCGTCTAGTCCTTCGCCCACAAGAGCATCCTGCTTCTCTGCTGACACCACTTCCAACACAGAATTGAATGGTGTGACAATACGCATCTGACCCTGGTTTACATTGTAGTTCTTGGTAGGACACTTATCTAGTACCTTGAGCTTCTTCAGATCGTCGTAGACTACGCGAAACTCTTTCTCGCCTAGTTTGTATGTAGGGCCGACTATCCACCAGATCGTGTCAGGGATGAACAAGTTGTATGTCATCTCATGGGCCGCTGCCTGTGACTTACCAAACCGTCTACCACAGCAGGGGATGATAAAGCGATTAGTAGCATTGTGGATCTGCCACTGTTCTTCGCTATGGGGTACGTAGCCAATACGCTCGAACAGCGTATGCTTATCAATAATCGCTTCTTTACGCACTATGTTATCTCCGCTCTCCCACTTGCGTAGTAATCACTGATGCCAGTAATTGTGTCTGCATCATATAGGGCCGTTATTTCAGGAAACACTCCATTATCTATTGGATAGTGTTCTGCATTGTAGACTCGTCTAATCCGTTCGTAGTCAGTGATTTGAGTAACACCCGACTGAAAGGCCACATGCTCCCATTGATGCTCTTCCCTTGTAAGGATCTGTATGCCTGCCGTAAGGATAGTTTGTCTAGCCGCATTATCGCAACCACGGCGCATATCTTCCTGAATAGGACGAGGGAACTGAGCAAGCATAGCCACAGGGATAATAAGAGGCCCAATCCCACCAGGTACTTTGATCTCAACATCAATCCTCTCTTTCCCTGTGGAGTGTATCATACAGTAGTAGTGGGAAGAAATGGGTAATTCCTCTCCAACCGTGTGGATAAATTGGTCTGAAGTAAGTATGCTGTCAGAGCCAACAGGGTAACAGTAATCCATACCAAGACGTACAGCGGCTTCATATCCATCGTTGAACTTCCTTGATAAGAATTCATTATCACGTTCAACCGTCTCAAAGCCTAGAGACCTAGCTATGTCGATATTGTCATCATCACCGATAACAACACTAGTGGCCTCAATGCCATACTGAGCTAACTCGTCACAAGTACCTTTTCGGTGCTTAAGCACTATCTCAGTTAACTCATACCGCTGCCAAACAGGTGTAATAAAGCAAATGCTTGTCATCTAGTCATCAACCCGAAATCTAAAAGGGCCAAGTCGGGGGATCTCCGGACTAGCGCTAAATGTAACGAATAAGTCATATGGGCCTTCATCCAATGTAGTAGTGTCAATCAGGGGGAGAATCTTCATTCCATCCACCACACAGGACACCCCTGACAGTATCTCCGTGGCGGCGTCGTCGCCTGTGTAGAGATCATACGTCGCCGCGCCGATGCTTGTCAAGTTGCCCATCGTATCGGTGACAGGGATGACGAGAAACTCTATTGTACCTTTAGCTAGCTTTTCCACTTTTTCCACCATTCCCTTACGTAGTATGCTTTGAAGATATTGGTCTTAAGCGTTGACCAAGTGCCGTGGACACTGTACTTGTAGTGGCGTTCTACAGAAGCTGTGTACCTCGGGTACATATATGCTGTGAGGATATACAGCTTGTGATAGGCGATCTTAGTAATGTAGTCAGATTGCGGAAGTGTTTCTGTTAGTGTTCTGTATAGACGGGCGGCGTGGCCTATAGAGTCACTGAAGGTAAGTGTATCTGTTAGAACTCTGTGAATATTGAAAGTAAGGGAGTCAGTCTGTACTAACCCGGTGTCTGTTAAGTTTTGGACTTGTCCAGCAGAAAGTTGATCAGATTGTGCAAGACCAGTTGTGCTGAGCGTTCTGCTAATGGATCTAGAAATTGAATCTGTTGATGTTATGCCTGTGTCAGTGATCGTTCGCTGATAGCCCGTAAAGCCAGGAGTGAATACTCTACTTAAAGAGTCACTGAATGCGAGTGTATCAGTAAGAACACGATAACGTCGTGTTCGTAGTGAATCACTGAATGTGAGTGTATCACTAAGTACCTTACTAGCGTATTTGGTAAGTGAATCAGTGAAAGTGAATGTATCACTAAGTACGTGAACCCTGGTAGTAAGTAACGTATCGGAAGAAGCAATACCAGTATCGCTAGCAAAGAGAAGGAATAGTGCATTGCGGATAAGTGAATCAGACTGCGCTACACCAGTATCTACGTTGTAGTGACTAATACGCTCAGCAAGTACATCAGTTAAATTAACGCCTGTATCGGAGATGAACTTGCTAGCGTACTTTACAAGTGTATCTGTATTAGTTACGCCCGTATCAGTAACACTGATAATCCGTAATCTGTAGATACCAAGATTATCACTAAACGTAATAGTATCATTGATGAATTTACTGGCATACTTTGTAAGGGAATCAGAAGAAGTAATGCCAGTGTCAGTAGCAGTTCTGCTAGCACTAGTTCTCGATGCTAGTGAGTCACTAAACGTAAGAGTATCAGTCAGTACACGCAACCTGAGCGTGGTGAGCGAATCAGACTGTGTAACGCCGGTATCGCTCAGCAATAAAGCGCCAGATGTAGAGAGCGTATCGGTAAAGGTTAGTGTGTCGCTCAGTTGGCGAACTATAAGCGTTAGTAGTGTGTCAGTCTGAGTAACTCCTGTATCGCTGCTAAAGAAGTGGAATGCTGCTGCGCGAACAAGGGAGTCGCTTTGAGTTATGCCTGTATCAGTAAGATAATGACTAATTCTTTCTGCGAGTACATCGGTGAGTGAGATGCCAGTATCTGTGATAAACTTACTAGCATACTTAGTCAACGAATCGGTATTAGTAACTCCTGTGTCACTAAGTACCTTACTCGCTGCCTTAACTAAACTATCAGCATCATCAATGGTAACTACTGAACCCGTTGTGCCTACGTATGTTCCAGCTATACTATTACCAGTAGAAGTTATTTCACATTGAACACCGTCCATATAACACGTTGCTGCACCAGGCTCACGAGAACCAAAAGTAAGTAAAGCACGACGAGCAGTTGCCCCTGTAATAGTAAATGGAGCTTGTATGCGCTCCCAAGAACCGGATGCAAACCAAGTGAATGGGCTGAGATTGCCTAATGGAGCTTGTTCATTAGTTCTATTACTACCACCTAAACCCATTAATGTACCGGCTGTTGCTTTGAACCACGCACTAACTACGATAACATCGCCTGGGCTGAGTGAGTTAACTGCAGTACTAAAAGTAGCGCCTTGATTTACAGCTGTAGTATCAATTTTTTGTGACCAACTACCATAAAAAGATTCTGTATTTACTCTTGTTGCTACCGTTCCAGAAATTACGTTCCAGTCAGAAAGATTAGTCTCGAAACTACTATTAGTAACAAGGTTAGTAACAGATTGTAAGCAACCTGTATCTCTTAATCCACTACGAACAATAGTTCTAGCTATAGAATCTGTTTGGGTGACGCTCGTATCGGAAAGTGAACGTACGCGTAGTGTAACAAGTGAATCTGTATTAGTGACGCCTGTGTCAGTGAGCAGCTTAGTACGTAGTGTAAGAAGCGTATCTGTTTGAGTAACGCCAGTATCGCTTAGGGTGAAGTGGAACAGAGCAACCCGAACAAGAGAATCACTGAAGGTAAGAGTATCAGTAAGATAGTGATAGATTCGCTCTGCAAGTACGTCTGTAAAGTTAACACCTGTGTCTGTGATGAACTTACTAGCTGCCTTAGTGATGGAGTCAGTGTTTGTTACGCCAGTATCAGTAACAGTAATAACGCGGAGTCTGTAAATTGCTAAGGATTCACTGATGGTGATGCTGTCACTGATTAGCTTGCTAGCAAACTTAGTGATACTGTCGGAAGGTGTAACACCCGTATCACTTATTGTGTTAATACGCCCCTTAGCTAAGATATCACTAAAGGTGAGAGTATCGCTCAGTACACGGCTACGAAGAGTTAATAGCGAATCAGTCTGTGTAAGACCAGTATCGCTAATAGTCGGTTTCCGTGTAGTAGAAAGAGAATCACTAAACGTGAGTGTATCGCTAAGATAATGATATAGACGCTCCGCTAACACGTCTGTTAATGTTACGCCAGTATCACTAATAGTGCGTACTATTAATGCAACCTTAGTGAGTGAGTCACTAAAGGTTAAGGTATCACTGAGAACATGAACACGTAGCGTTAGTAGTGAATCAGTATTGGTAACGCCTGTGTCACTAGTTGTACGACTCCATGTTACAAATTTTGTTAATGAATCGCTAAATGTAAGAGTGTCACTAATTAGCTTAGTGGTAAATTTGACTAACGTATCAGTATTTGTAACGCCTGTGTCTGTAGCCGTTCTGTCGTACAGAGTAAAGCCAGGAGTAAATACTGCTACCAGACTGTCACTAGGAGTAACGCCTGTGTCAGAAAGGTAGTGATAAATTCGTGATGCAAGTACATCAGTTAAGTTAACACCGGTATCAGTCAGGAACTTGCTGGCAAACTTAACTAGTGAATCAGTATTAGTAACGCCTGTGTCGGACAGCGCCCGGTTTCTAAGACTTATGATCGAATCCGAAAGCCCTCCGGCAACAAGTTCAACTGCTATTCCGCCAGTGTTGCTTCCTGTTGTCCACGATGCCGATGGTGATGCTTCAGCAACCGTCGGATTCCACTCTAAACACGTTCCTGTTGACGGAGCAGCTCCCGTACCGTCATCTAGTTCGGTGTATCCCCCTTCGTTGGTTGTTGCTTCAGTGGCTCGGTGAGAGAAGAAGGCAAGCGGTCGGTTCGCAGCGCCCAACGCCGCCATCGATATCGAAAGAGACGTAACTGAGGCGTTGTCAAAAGCACCTATTGACTGAGCAATGCCTCCGGAGCCGTTAGTGCCTGAAGTGTCTCCCCCCGTTACTTCAGCGACGACGGCGTGACAGCCAGTTGAAGTTCCGTCATATGAGATCGTCAGGGCACCAGTTGTTGCTCCACTCGTAACAAGAGCGCGGAACACTTGGATGCGCCGAACCGCGCTTCCAACGCCCGAATAAACAACGCCTGGAGTTGAACCGTGTTCAACCCAAGTCAGTCCTCCACCCGTAATGCCGGTGCAGGTCGGAGCCGTTCCCGAAGCGATCGACGAATTGACGAAACAGACGTACAAACGGGAGTTGCTGTAAGCGGCTGACGCATACGTGTAACTGGTGGCGTCGGCGTCTGAATGAAGTGCCGTGCCCACTAAAGTTACATTAATAAGTCCACTTCCGCTAACACCAGTGTCAGAGAGGTAGTGATAAATGCGTGGACCGAGTACATCACTTAAACTAACACCCGTATCGGTTATAACCTTACGTGCTACCTTGAGTAGCGAATCGGTGTTAGTAGTTCCTGTATCGGTTACTGGGCGGTTAGAGCACGGGACGAGCGAATCGGTTTGGGTAACACCTGTATCAGTTGGTGGTCTAGCCGCAAGTAGTAGTCTGACTAGACTTTCACCCGGCGTGACACCTGTATCGGTCGCCAGTCGCGCCCTGCGCGTTACGAGGGTTTCCGTTATCGTAGTGCCGGTGTCTGTAGCTATCCGGGCGTATGTCAGTTCTGAAACTAGGCTGAGGCTGTCTGATGGTGTTACGCCTGTATCGCTGAGTACCTTACGCGCTACCTTGAGTAGTGTGTCGGTGTTAGTAACTCCTGTATCACTAACGACTCGCGAGCTAAGCTTAAGTATAGAATCACTGAAGGTGAGAGTATCACTAATAACCTTCCTGGTTACTTTCAGGATCGAGTCAGTATTAGTGACGCCTGTGTCACTAATATTAACGAGTTTAGCGGCGGGGCGAATGGCGATCGTTATTGAACCCCAACGAGCGTTAGTGGTATCAGCGGCCATTGTGCCGGGATCTTCTGGCGAGCCAGCTATCTGCCTGAAACCGATACGACCATTCAAGCCACCTAACACATCAGCAGAAATGCCCGTATCGACAGCGCTAGCGTAGTTAGTAGAGTCACCAGTAACTCCGGTGAACGAGCCTGCTGTAGACGTTTCGCCACAACCTGTTGCGGCTATGTACAGGTTATCTAATGCGCCCCACGATGGAGTGAGTGAGCCTGGATTACCAGCAGCGTTTGTACCGTTAGCGTAACCACCAGCCTCGGGGATGGCCGAGGCGTGAGCGCCAGAAATTGACAGCAAAATCATAACAGCGTGGCCTGTAATGTTCGCAGACTCTGCACAAGTGAAAGTACCTGTCTCAGTACCGTCAGAGAACTTGTAAGCTCCAGCAATAGCTAATGATGTAGTGGTTGACCAATCAAAAAACTCTGTAAAACCGCCGCCCCATGATGTGAATGCACCGGCAGGACTAGTATTGTCAGATTGATAACCAAAGATAAGGGCGATCAGCAAATCGCCGCTGTTCTTCGTCAGCGAGGATAGGGATGGGAACGTCCTGGTGGCGGTCGTGTCTGCCTGCGTGCTTGTCAGCACACGACCGCCAGTAGGGATGCTGGGGAACGCCATAATTACCGCTTCGGCATTTTAAAAAACCCCCACAGGGGTAGAAAGGCGAATATCTTTAACATAAGGGGCTTGTGTTAGCACCCTAAGCCAATCATACTTAACTACATCAATACTACGTGTGGCTATAACGTGTTCGCGGATAGCGGCCGCCTTGTGCCTTATCTCATCACGATTGTTAACTGCATACTTGATCTGCTTCTCCCAATCTTGCGGAGTAGCTGCCCACGCTACTCTGTCTTGAGCAATCCACTCTGAATAAGGCTCCCACGCTTGTACTAGTGAGTAAGCACCGCACATTGCCGCTTCTAGTATTTTAAGGTCGGATTTTGACTTTGCAAACTCTGTTGTTTCTAGGGGGCGCAATGAAAGATCCGGTGAGAGGGAAGAGATGAAGTTAAAGTAGTGCTTGAAGTTAATCCAGCCTGTAGTTTTAACACCCCTAAAGCCCATTTTGAGATCATGCACCATGTAGCATTTTACACCTGGCTGTTTAGCTGCCCACTCCATACCACGGCGTAATTGGTTGAGATCTCCGGGCCGTGGTGAGCCTGCAAACATGATAACGAAGGTATCAGGATCGCGCTCAAGTGGTGGAATGATATCAGGCCAGTCATCAGGTTGGACGGAATTGCGACAAATGTACACGTTGTCGTTTAATTGGTCATATTGGTGCTTGAGGTACGGTGTAGTTACGATCACTCCATCTGCATAAGACGCTGCCCATCTGTGGCACTCTACTGAAGAAGTGGTAAGATCTGGTGTTTCGTAGTCATACTCAACCCACCGCTTCGCATTATACTCTCTACGCATTTTAGTGTAGTCATCATCAATATCGAGGTACACTGGCGCAAACAGACGCTGTTCACGAAAAGCCATGTAGCGAACTTGATTTGATACTAGCTGCCAGATGCCGGGAGTGTCCGGAGGGTGGTTCTCCCACAAGTCTGTCTTACGTGATAATTCATCTTCAATATCCAAGCAGGTACCACCAAGAGCACCTGAGGGCAAATCTGCCCTCAGGTACTTAATTCCTGGCGTTGGATTAGTCCACCACGTAAACATCTGTGATTAGATGTTGATGGTCCACGTTAGTGTTAACTGATCGTTTGTAACAAGTGAGGTTGCTGTGAACACACTCTCCACAAAGAGAGCGTTAGCAGCGTTGGATGCGTTAAATGCTGTCTTGCTCGCACCGCCGAACAGCCCTGCGATCTGCAACGATGTCGTAGTACCTGTAGAGGTCCACGTAGCTGCTTCAGTGTAGTTAGCAGTAGAAGCCGTGTGAGCATACGTAGCGAGCTTACGTGCAACACCAAGCACCGTGAACTCACCTGTGGTAGTGCCAGCAGCAACGTCAGCAGCCTGGTTAGACGACCACGGAATGCTGGAACTGGAGTGAGTTGCGTTGGCAGCGCTGGTGTTGTTAGAAAGAGCGATCCAGTCTGCCATAAGAAGCTGAACGCCGCCAAGTGTGTTAGCGACGAAGTCAGTACCGATGTTAGTGCGAAGGTTAGACTTAAGGGAGACTAGTTCGCCACCCATGCGCCTAAACGCCTCATCGAGATAGATGGGCTTCTTGCCTTTAAGCATTCGGAGAGAGTCGTGACGAGCAAGACCGCGAGCAGTTGCGATCTGCTTACCATTAGGAGTAACAACCTCGTCGATGTACTTGATCTTACCATTAGCACCGGTCTTGACAAACTCATGCTTGACTACTCTAACGAAGTTCTTGTCACCAACTTCCTCAAGAAGATCCTGCACTACTTCTGGATCAATTGAGGCGATGAGCAATTCGAGGTTCATAAGTGTTAGCCTTTCGTGCTTGGTTTTAGATAATTGTTACAGCGCCGTCGATTTCAAAACCCTGCGCCATAGGCCCAGGTAGAGTAACAGTCATACCACCTGTATACTCAACACCATCATGTACGATAGTAACATCGTTCGCTACTACACAGTCCATATCAGGAATACCTTGCGATACGCGAATTGGCTGTCCTGCTTCGATATCTGGCATTGTTAAATTACTCCCGTTTTATCTTGTGTGTTTTGTCACTAAGTATTACTGGCTTGGTTCACTAAGCGCCGGCTTAGTGACAGTAAGTGACTTGACGAGCTTAGAAAGCTCATCTTCACCTGCTGTGGAACCAGGCTTGCCAAGCGTATACTCAAACACGAGTTTAATGCCTGACATTCTTACCGCATCTGACTCTGCGGTAAGTAGAATACTCTCCAAAGCCTTCGTTGCTTCACTAAGCAGCGAGTTTAGTTGATTATATGCTACCTCAACAGGTGAGTTAGCTGATTCAGAGGCGCTTAGAGCGAACTCTGACTCGATTGCCTTGTAATGTTCTGCAAGTTTAGCTGATAGGGGCTTATCTTCAGGAGTCATCTAGAGTCCGTTCCGATTGTCGTTGATTATCTAGCATTATACACGTACTCTAGTGGGCCATTTTTCATTTAAAAAAAATTGAGTTATTGGGGGTTAATAGCCCGTTCTTCTCGTTCCGCGTGATACACTCCTTCTATGACAAAGTTACTCCCTCCGAAAGTGAGACGGCGGCGTGAGCCTGTTACGATCGT
>Ga0315273_10008393_pt1 | contig 13015 bp, 11 predicted proteins | sample YL17G02_0_MG_FD_205753 | JGI IMG/M metagenome (GOLD analysis project Ga0315273, IMG submission 205753) | Sediment microbial communities from Yellowstone Lake, YNP, Wyoming, USA - YL17G02_0 | ecosystem: Environmental > Aquatic > Freshwater > Lake > Sediment | place: USA: Wyoming | collected...
ACGATGACGGTGGCGACGTGGCGATTCATCTCGTCGGGGGAGACGACGAGGCAGGGACGGGTCTTCTTGATCTCGCTACCGACCGTGGGGTCGAGGCAGACCAGGAACACGTCGAATCGCCGGACTACCATTCCCATTCCGTCTCGTCCCAATGGGTCGTGGTCTCGGGATCCAGGAGGCGATCGTCGCCCCGTTCTGCCATGTCCAGGAATTGCTCATCCCAGCCCTGCCGAGGACGGCGAGCGGGTCGGATCACCAATTGGTTCGGCTGGACGGCGAGCTCGACCTCCTCGCTGAGGCCGATCTGGTCGATCCAGACCTTGGGGATGCGCACGCCGCGCGAGTTGCCGATCTTGACGAGGTGGGTTTTGACGACTGCGCTCATAGGGGACCACTCCGTAGCTAAGGTGATCACAGTGTACATCCCAATCGCCCAGGCGTCAAGCGCGATCGTCGGGTTGTCCTAATGCCTCAGTGACGGGTGCCGGGCGGCGGATTCCATGTTCGTAGTGCGGGCTTCAGCCCGTATCCCCTATTCAGAACGGCCTGAAGGCCGCACGACAAACGGGGAGACCACCAGGCGCCACCCGGTGCGAGGGCATTCTTCCATGGTAACCGTTCAGCCCCTCCCCCTCTCCGCTGCGCAGAGAGGGGGCTGGGGGGAGAGGACGCGGACCGCGACCGCCACCTTACCCCCTCTTTCCCCCTCTCCGCTCGGCGGAGAGGGGGAGGCAGGCAGGAAGAGAGACACCGCCTGATCGGTTACCTTCCATGGTTGATTCGGGCACAATGCGCGTTGCCGGGCGGCAACAGGCCGACTCCCCGCCACAAGTTCCAGTAAGGTGGCGTCTTACAGAGAGAGAGAGAGAGGGGAAAAAGCCGTTGCCGATCGTCAACATGGCTCACCGGAACCGCCGGATCGCCGGGCCGATGGCTCCATGCGCCATCGCCATAAGAGGCGGTTGTGCCTTGGCTTCAGAAGAATCGGCTTCCGGCTCAAAAAGAGGCCCGGAACGGCACGGGAGTAGCACTCCTTCTCCAATCATCAATGGTAAGCGTTCACCTGGGATCGGCTCGGTTTGGGTTCGGAGCACCGAAGGTGCGGCATGGAATAGCCCAGGGCGAGTGACCGCCCTATTCGTGAAAAGGGCGGGAACAAGCCCTGGGAAGGCGACCCACCCCATGCCCAGCCCTGAAAGGGCGGCATAGGAATGGCCGGCCCGAGGCCCGTGTCGCCCTTTCAGGGCTCCGATTGGGGTGGGCCGCGTGACCCAGGGCTCCCTCCCGTCCGCCGTACGGCGGACGGTCAGTCGCCCTGGGCTATTCCATGCCGCCCCGTTGGGGCTCCGAACCAAGCCGGGGCCAGGGACCCCGTGAACGATTGCCATTAAGGAGCGAAGAATGGGGCAGAGGAATGGGGGCAGAGGACTAGGAAAAGGCAAGAGGGCATGAGGGTGGAAGCCTGGAAACTGGCTGAAGTCGGCTTTCTGGGTTTCAACCCGCTATTCTCCTTCTTCTCCTCATTCCTCTGCCCCCATTCCTCTGCCAACCTCTTGACCGCCGTGGATGATGGTTGAGGCCTTTTCGACGCGGAGACAGGGGCAGAGCCAGCCAGATTGGCTCGCCGGAACCGCTCGTGGTCGGGCGGCCATCGCGTTGAGCAGGTTCTCATTGACAACGGAAGGACGCGAGACAGTGGAAACGAGACAGCGTTGGGCGCGCATGGGGCTTATGGCGGTATTTCTCTTGAGCTTGGGCGCGGGCGCGCAGGCTGTCACCATTGAATTGACTGGGTGACTGTGGGCGATGCGGGCAACGCGCCCGACAACACGACCTACGGCGCCGTAGACCACTCGTACCGCATCAGCAAGTACGAGATGACCAACGGCCAGTACATCGAGTTTCTCAACAAGGTGGCCGCGACGGACACGTACGGGCTCTACAACGGCGGCATGGCCGGGACCTATGGCGGGATCGCGCAGTCTGGCTCGCCGGGGTCCTTCACCTATGCGGCGAAAGGCGGGGACGCGAATTGGCTCAGCCGCCCGGTGAATTATGTGAGCTTCTGGGACGCGGCGCGCTTGGCCAACTGGATGCACAACGGACAACCAACAGGCGTCCAAGGCCCTGGCACGACCGAGGATGGCGCCTACATCAACATCGGGAACCAGGCCACCTTCGCGCGGCAGCCGGGCGCGCTCTTCTTCATCCCCACCGAGGACGAGTGGTACAAGGCCGCCTACTACAAGGGCGGCAGCCTCAATGCAGGCTATTGGGACTACCCGATCCGAAGCGACACGGCGCCCAAGTCGGAAGCCCCGCCGGGGACGGTCCTCTATGGATCCGCGAACTACTTCGGCACAGGATCCGCTGTCGGGGCGCCGTACTACTTCAGCATCGTGGGCGCCTACACGTTCATGCCTTCATCGAGTCCCTACGGGACGTTTGACCAGGGCGGGAACCTGTGGGAGTGGAATGAGACGGTCCTCTATACGAGTTTCCGCGGCATTCGGGGCGGCTCGTGGTACTACGATGCGTCCTCCCTGTCGGCCTCGTACCGGAACATCACCGATCCGTCGGACGAGTTCAGCGATATCGGTTTTCGTCTCGCAGGTCCCCCGGTGACCACAGAGATCCCTGAGCCTGCCACGGTGAGCCTGCTTGGCATCGCCGTTGCGGCGATGCTTCGGAGGAGAAAGCGCCCAGCGTAGCTCGTTGCCCTTTGGCTCTTTTTCCCTTTCTTTCTTCTCGCGGCCCGCGAAGCGGGCGGTTTTTTTGAGAATTGGGTGGTTGGGATGGCAGGGTCCGCGAAGCCGCCGATCGTGCTGGTCAAGTGGTATGAGGTCGTGAAGTGGCTTCTGGAGCGGGTGGACAACTTTCCGAAGAGCCAGCGGTTCATCTTCGGGCAGCGATTGGCGGACCATTCGATCTCGATTCCAGGTCTCGCCTGTCGCACGATTAGGGCGCGAAATACCACCGCGAGAAGAGTCCAGGCGAGGGGTCTGGCCTGGGGGCCATGCTCCTTGGTCTGGGCGATTTGAACCCTGCCCGCGCGTGTGGTAGAATGCAGCGCGTTCTGAATACCCTCCCGCGGGTTGCGAACCCGCGGGAGGGCAGAACGCCTGGAGGTGGCCGGCGGCCTGGTGGCGCCCCTGGGCTTCAAACCCAGTGTGGGGCTTTACAAGTCCCGGGTGGGTTCGATTCCCATCCACCTCCGCCTTTTTGAAGACAGTCGGCAGTCGGCGGAAGGCAGTCGGCAGTAAGCAGGGAATAGGAGGCAGAAGGCAGTCGGCAGTAAGCAGAAGAACAGTCGGCAGGAAGCACACAGCAGTCGGCAGTGAGGATCCCTCCAGTCTGGCTCTTCCGCTGCCGACTGCCTCCTGCCGAGTGCCGACTGCTCTTCGGCTGCCGACTGCCTCCTGCCGAGTGCCGACTATCCTCAATCCAGCGCGAGACCATCCAGCCAGATCGTGAACGGCTCGTCGCCGCAGGCATTGAACTGAAAGCCAATGGCCTCGACGGCGTCGAGCGGCTCAGCAGGAGCTTCGCCCTCCCGCTGACGCATCCAGACTTCATCGCCCGCCAATGGGATGGTGAAGAGCAGCCAGCCCCATCGCGACTCGCTGGGGTTCTCCCAGGAGTCGATGAGGTTGGCTTTGCCCTGCGGCGCGTAGGTCGCGCGGGCACGCGGGCCGTAGAGCGTCACGACGGGGTTTGGCCCGTCGAAGGAGCGGTAGTGCTCGCACCGGCGCTTCAGCCAGAAGGTGAGGGCCTTCTGGCCGGCTGGATTGGCCGCGCGCTCGGAGACAGGGACCAGGAACAGGAGTTCGACTGGACCGCCGGGATACGGGTCGACTCGCGCCTCGATCGCGGAGCGCCCGACGAGCGCCTCGGAGGAGACCGAGAACGCGACGCGGCCCGCCTTCGCCGCGTCGTTCGGCATGCGGAATGACCAGCCATGGACGGAGCCTTCCGTCCCCAGCTCGTCGCCCTCGCGGACCACGTAAACGTCGCGCCAGGCCATGTCCGCAAGGTGGCCGTTGTGGACGGTCAGGGCGATTCGGTAGAAGCCCGGCCGCTCGAAGACGTGCTCGGCGCGCGGCCCGTCATGCCCGACCCCTCCAATGTCCCAAAGGAAATGAAGCGGCAGGCCGGCGGGGTCGCGGCTGGAAGAGGCATCGAAGACCACCTTCTCGCCGACCCGCGCCCAGGACGGACCGTCCAGGCGGGCCACCGGCTGTTGGGCGCCCGCGGGGGCAGGCGGAAGGGACAGAAGGCGGGTGACATTGTCCAGGAAATCCTCTTGCTCATTCTCTTCGTGCGTGTTGGCGGCGAGGCAGAGCTGGTCCGCGTGCTGGGCGTGGATGCCCCAGCGGTTCGCCTCGAGGCGGTTCTGCTGGATGATCCAGTGGGAGGCACGCCACTTCCGGCCCTGGGTCGCCACGTCGCCGCGGAGGACGATGCCCGCGCCGTTATTGTGGTGGCAGTGGTTGCCCGCGACGAGGGTGTGGGCCGAGGAGCCGCCGACGAAGACGATGCCGCCGTGGCCGAAGAGCTTCTCCGGGGCGTTGTGATAGCCGTCGGGCTGGCCGTTCCAGGCGGCCTCGTTGCCGAGCAGCACCGTGTGGTCCGACGCGCCGAGCCAGAAGCCGTAGCTACAGTGGTTTGCCTTGTTGCGAATGTACGTGTTGTCCGGCGCCCAGGCCTCGAAGCCGTTGTTGTTGGCGTAAGAGCAGTCGTTCTCGATGAAGAGATTGCGGCGGGAGACCCAGCCGTTGAGGACGCGGATGAAGACGCCGTCGCCGCCGTGGGTCACGTCGTTGCCGGCGAACGTGTTGCCGTCCGAGCCGCTCTCGATGAGGACGCCCGCCGAGTCGCGGGCATGGACCTCGCCCGGGTCGATTCGGAGCCCGTAGGAGAGGTCGTTGTCGGTCACCAGGTTGCGGCAGCTCGTCCAGAGCTTGAGGGAGATGTTGGAGCAGTGCGCGAAGGCGTTGTCCGCGATGACGTTCTCGTGGCACTCGCGGAGATCGAGCCCGTTCCAGACGCGCTGGGCCGCGTTCCGCCGCAAGATGCTCCGGGAGACCCGCGTCAGGATGATCCCGCCGAACCGGCCGGGGACATCCCAGCCTGCGCTGGGATCGGTGTAGTTATCCGAGAAATCGCAGTCCTCGATCACCCAGCCCATTCCGTCGGTGATCTGGAGTCCGACCCTGAACCCGCGCACCTTGAAGTTGCGCAGCGTGACGCCCGAGCAGCCCTCGGCGAGGATGCCGACGCCCTGATAGGAATCGCGATTGCCCGGCTCCCCCTGCCCGACGATCGTCGCCCCGTTGCCGTCCACGGTGATGTGGCTAGCCAGAACCAGGATGGGACCCTGGATCAGCGTGCCCTTCTCCATCCGGCGGTTCTGGAACACTGCTAGGGGGACGCTCCTCAGGGGGCTGTCGATCCCAGACATTCTGAAGGAACTCCTCGATGGTCATGATCCAGGGGACGCGTGGGCGAAGAGCAAGAAGATGGCGGTCGGAAGTGACCAGCTCAATGCTCCTGCTGTCCGCCAAGGCATGATAGGTCGCATCGTAGACGGTCAGATTCAGGTCGAACGCCCGCGCCAAAATGGCCGCTCCTCCCTGCTCTTCCGCGGGGACGACCTCTTTGGGGAGGCTTTCGAGGACGCGCTGCGCCTTCCTGGCCTCGCGTTCGCCGATCCTGCCGCGCGCAGCGGCCCCTCGCAAGGCGTTGAGGGACTCGTAATGCCACAGGTCAGGCACGAGGATCCGAAGGAGGCGGTCCAGGACCAGATGGAGCATGCGCTCCGTGTGGTCGGTTCTCTCGTCCTCCAGGACCCATGGCGCGGAAGCCGAGGCGTCAATGACAATCTCCCTCGTCATCGTTCCCTCCCCTCCTCAATCAGGTCCTCCGCCCTGAGGCGGGGTCCTCGGGGGTTCTGGGACGCTCGGATCTCCTGGATCTCACCCAAGATCCATTCCTTGAACTCCTGCTGCGAGCGGGTGGTGGCATCCTCATAGGGGACGAGCAGGGCAATCTTCTTACCCCTTCGCTCAATGGCGATGCTTTGCCCCGTATGCTCCACCTCGGTCAAGAGCTGAGAGAGATGTGTCTTGGCGTCGAACGTTCCTACACACTTCATCTTCTTTCTCCTGCTGTCTGATCCTGCCCAAGGCCGAGCCATCGCTTGGGATTTCCATGTCATCGCCTTCTCCCCTCCGTGATGTAGTCCTTGATTCTCTCCCCTGGCTTGGCCGGACGCTGTCGCGCCCGAATGTCCCTCAGTGTCGTGAGAATCCACTCGTTTCGTTCTCTCTCCGCGCGGCTCAGGGCCTCCTGGCAGGGCACGATGGCGGCCACGTCCTTGCCGCGGCGCTGGATGACGACATGCTCCCGGGTTCTGTCCACCTCGGAGACGAGCTCCGAAAGATGGGTCTTGGCCTCAAACAAACCAACTCGTTTCATGTGTGACCTCCTTCATACTAGTTTATTGAACTAGTTGAATTATACCGCCGGGCACACCGAATGTCCAGCCTATCGAGCTTCGCTGACCTGCCGCTCGGCCTGGGCGAGCCATTGGGGATTGAGCGTCACGCCCCAGCCGGGGCCGTCGGGGATGGCGACGCAGCCGTCGCGGACCTCCAGCTCGAGGGAATAGAGGCCGCGGGTCCATTCGGTCGGCTCGATGGAGAATTCGAGGTAGGGGCCGGCGTTCGGGATCGCGCCGAGGAGGTGGAGGGTGAATACGGTGACCATCGAGAGGTTGGCGGAGTGGGGAACGCACGGGAGGCCGGCCTCCTCCGCCATCCTGGCGACACGAAGCGCGCGGCTGAGGCCGCCGACATAGCAGATGTCGGGCTGAACCACGTCGACGGCGTGCATTCGAATCATCCGACGCCACTGAGCGAGGTCGTTGTCCTGCTCGCCGCCGGCGACGGGAATGTCGAGCGCCGCGGCGGCCTCCGCCGTCCACTCAAGTTCCCAATAGGGGCAGGGCTCCTCGAAGTGGCAGCCGCCGTTCTCCTCCAGCAGGCGGCCGACCTCGATGGCGCGGGGCGGGGTGTAGCAGCTATTTCCGTCGGCGAGGAGCGCCACCTCGGGGCCGATGCCCTTGCGGACGGCGGGGATGAGCGCCTCGGTGCGGCCGGGCCATTGGTCTTCGTCGTGGCCGCAGACTTTCCCCACGCGGATCTTGAAGGCACGGAAGCCGTGCGAGTCGCGGAGCCGGGCCAGGCGGTCGGCCTCCTCTTGGGGCTGGATGTCGCGCCGCATGCTCGATCCGTAGGCGGGGAACGGGCGGGGCTTGCCGCCGAGCAGCTCGCAGACGCTTTTGCCTTCGCGCTTGCCGCGGATGTCCCAGAGCGCGGTGTCGACGCCGGCCATCGCCCGGCAGACATAGGACCACGGGAACTTGTACTCCGCCTCGATGCAGCGGGTAGCGAGGCCGTCGATGTCGGCCGCGTCGGCCCCGAGCGCGCGGGGGGCGATCTGGCGGTGGAGGACGAGCGCCGTGATGTCGGCGTTGAACGGGGCGACCTGCCCGAATCCCTCCGCTCCATCATCGGTTCGCACCCGCACGATGCTCAGATGCCCCCGCGTAAACGTCTCGATGCTCTGGATCTTCATCGGCCGCTCCACAGAAAGAGAGAAGAGAAGAATGGCAACCGCGAAAGACGCGAAAGGACGCGAAAGAAGAGAAGAAAGTCTGGACAGGATGAACAGGATAGACAGGATAGAGGGAGAAAGCCAGACGAGAGCACGCGGGGCTAGATCATAGGGTGAAGATCGGATGCATAGTTCTGCCACTCATGATTCCGCCTGATCTTCTCGTTTCTTCTTTCGCGTCCTTTCGCGTGTTTCGCGGTTGTCTAATCTTCGGCTTCGAGGCCGGCCTGGCGGGCCAGGTTGGCCAGCTCGGCGAGCCGGCCCGGGGTCTGCGGTTCGCCGTGGGTTTCGTAGGGGAGGCCGAGCCACTCGGACTTGGCGGCCGAGGAGGGGTTGAATGGGAGAAAGGCGATGCGAGGGAGGCCGACCTCCCGCATGAAGGCGAGAATGGAGCGGACGTTGTCCTCGGTGTCGGTGATCCCGGGGATGAGGGGGACGCGGACCTGGACGTTGCGGCCGGCGAGGCGTGCGGCATTGCTGAGGATCTGGCCATTGCTCGCGCCGGTCCAGCGGCGGTGAGCCTTGTCGTCGCTGAGCTTCAGGTCGTAGAGCACGAGATCGGTGTGCACGAGAAGGCGTTCGAGGTCGCTCCAGGAGCAGGCGCCGCAGGTCTCGATGGCGGTGTGGATGCCGCGTGAGTGGCAACCGGCCAGGATGGCGGCCGCGAAGTCGACCTGGGCCGTCACTTCGCCGCCGGTCAGTGTGACGCCGCCGCCGGAATGGCCGAAGAATGGCTTCAGGCGCGCCGCTCGCCCGACGAGAGCGTTCGCTGCAACGCGCTCCCCGTTGATGGCCAGAGCGCCCGATGGACAAGCCTCCACGCACCGCCCGCAGGCCAGGCAGCGCTCGCGCTCGATCCGGTGGACGCTGTTGTGGACGTCGTGGACCTCGTTCTTGCAGACCGTTCCGCACGTGCCACAGAGGACGCAGCGGCCCTTGAGGAAGATCAACTCGGGCTGTGCCCGCCGCGACTCGGGGTTGTGGCACCAGCGGCAGGCGAGGGGGCAGCCCTTGAGATAGACGGCCATGCGGATGCCCGGGCCGTCGTGGACGGCGAAGGTGTCGACGTCGAAGACGAGGCCGTCGAGGTCAGCCGGGGTGGGACAGTCAGCGGATGGCCGCAATCTGGACTCCTCACAAGGCGGCGCAGGGCTGCAACCAAAGGGCGGGAATATCGAACACCGGACACCGAATATCGAACATCGAAGTCAGAAGCTACTGGCCCCTTGTCCTTTCCTTCGTGCGTGATTCGACATTCGGTGTTCGATATTCGATATTCAGCTTTGAGCATCCGGGCGAGGGCGGCGCAAGTCTCGACGCAATGGCCTGCCCCAGGCCCGCCGCTCACGATGAGCCGCCTTGCCTGCGGATGTGGTGCTCCTGCTGCTCGCGGCTGAGCATCGTGAAGTAGGCGCACCAGCCGCCCATGCGGACGCGGAGCGACTTGTGCTTCTCGGGGTCGCTCTGGGCGGCGCGGAGTTCCTCGGTGTCAGCGACGGTGAGAGTCATCATCGAGCCGCCGAGGTCGACGAACGAGCGGACGAGAGCGGCCATTCGGCCCGTGCCGTCGTCGCCGTCGACGAGCTTGCGGGAGATGCGGAGATCGAGCGGGGCACCCGCGGGCAGCCGCTCGTGGTGCATCTTCGAGTAGGAGAGAATGGCGGCAGGGAGACCTTCGCGGTCGCGGCCGAGCGCGGGCGAAAAGTTCGAGGAGACGGGCTCGCCTGCGAGCCGGCCGTCGGCGGCCGCGCCCAGCCCTTCCCCAATGCCGATGTACCAGGAGAACGTTCCAACGCCGCACGGGAAGAGCACGGCCGATCGGTGGGCCTCGGCATGGCGGGCCACGATCGCGGTGAAGGCGTCGATGACCCGGCGGCCCATGGCGTCGGCCTCTTCGTCATCGTTGCCGTACTTGGGGGCGGCGAGGAGTTTCCGCTGAAGCGCGCCGTGGTTCTCGAAGTTGGCGTCCAGCGCGTCGATGACCTCGGCCATCGTGGCCTGATGGCGGTCGAAGACGACGCTCTGGATGGCGGCCAGAGCGTCGATCGTGTGGGCGGCGCTCTCGGCGAGCATGCCGAAGGTGCGATACCGCGATCCGCCGGCCGTCATGTCGCGGCGCGACGCGATGGCGCCGTCGATGAGAGCGCTCAGCAAGGGCACGGGGGCGATGGTGTGGCGGTCGTTGAGCGTCTCGGCCACGGTGCGGACCGTGCGGCCGGCCATGGCGTCGAGTTGGGTCAGGAAGGCCTGCCAGACTTCGTCGAAGGAGGCGAAGGACCGCGGGTTGCCGGTGTCGGGGCCTTGCTGAGAGCCATCGAGGCGCGAACGGCCGCGGTGGAGCGCCCATTCGAGGCAGAGCGCGAGGCTGAGGCGCTGGAAGCAGAAGCTGGTTCGGCCCGGGATGATGGCCTCCCAGCAGCCGTCGTTCGTGTAGTCGCGGGCGTCGGGCGTGGGGATGCCGAGCCGCTCGAGGGCGGGGACCAGCGCCTCGTCGTTGAAGAGCGCGGGCATGCCGCCGCCATCCTTGAGGACCTCGCACGTGTGGTGCACCAACGCGTCGGGCGAGCCGCGATGGAGGCGGACGGTGAGGAGCGGATTGGTCATCTCGTTGCGGCGGTAGGCTTCGAGCAGAAGGAAGGAGAGCGGGTTCGTCCCGTCCGAGGCATCGGGTGTGAGGCCTCCGACAATGATGTTCTGGAGCCAGTGGTTGGTCGCGTCGAGGCCGTCGCGGCGGGTGCCGAGCTGGGATGAGGTGTAGTGGCGGGTTCGGTGGGTTGGGTCGTGGCTTTCGGGCGGGCGGGTCCCGGGGCGCTGGTCGTCGGTCGTCTTGGCGCGCTCGTTGAACTTCAGGCAGAAGCAGCCGACCAGTTCGGCCGCGGCTGAGAGGTCGAGACGGCCATCTCGAAGGTCCGCCTCCAGATAGGGCCAGGCATACTGGTCGAGACGTCCGAGGGCGTTGGCGTCCATTGTGGAATGGAGGACCATGTGGAGGAACCAGACGGATTGGAGCGCCTGCCAGAACGTCTGGGCGGGTCCGGCCGGTACCTGGCGGAGGTTGGCGGCCATCTGGCGAAGCTCTGCGGCGCGGGGAGTGCCGCGGTGGGTCTTCGCCTCGCGGGCACAGTGCTTGGCGAGTCGCTCCGCGAAGGCGATCACGGCGTCGAGCGAGAGGATCACGGAGGAGAGGAATGCCCGCTCCTGGACGCGGGTCGCGCGGGGCCGCTGGGCTTCGGCATCCGCTCGGATGCCGCGAAGGCCCTTGGCGAGCAGGGTCGGGTAGTCGGGGACAATGTGGCCGAAGACCGAGTGGATGGAGAGGCCGCGGCGCGAGGCGGCGGCGCGCTCGGCGTCGGTGGCGTAGTCGGGGAAGCCCCACTCGGCATGGAGGCGCGGGCTCTCGAGCGTCATGGAGCCGGCGAAGAGCTGCCCGTCCCAGAGGTCGACGGGCATGGCGGAGAGCTTGCAGGCGATGGCTCGCGCCTTGCGGACCGCGAGCGGCTCCGCCATGTAGCGCGCGTCGATTCGGGGCGGGCACTCCCAGGGGACCGGGGGCTGCTCCATCGCGGCGCGGACGCGTCGCCGCAGGTCGAGAAGCCGCGGCGTATCCGGTTGAGGGGACATTCTACTTTCCGAGCTTGTGGCCACGACGTTCTTTCCGATGGACCCGAAGCGGGCCTGGCGGGCGGTCTCCTCTTCCTGGCTGCCAGGGAATCTGAACGCCCCCATATTACGGTACTGCACCGACCGGCGCAAGTAGGGGAAGACACAGCCTCGCTATCCGGCAGCCACAGGTGCTCACTTGGCCCCACAGATGCTCACTTGCGCGATGTGAGCATCTGTGGGGCCAAGTGAGCATCTGTGGGAGCGGAAGGTGTGGAACCTTCGGGAGGGAAGAGCCCCGGCTTTTTGCGCGCTCTGTTGTGCGGCGGCGCACTCAGGCAGGTGCGAGCCCCGCGGCGAGGATGGCGCGAGCGAGATCGAGATCCTCGGGTGTCGTGATCTTCAGGTTCAGGTCCGAGCCGGGGACGATGGCGACGGGATGGCCGAGATGCTCGACGGCCGATGCGTCGTCGGTGACGTGGAGGCCATCGCGTTCGGCGGCGGCGTAGGCATCGAGAATCAGGTCGCGGCGGAAGACCTGGGGGGTCTGGGCGCCCCAGAGATCGCGGCGGTCGACGGTGGCCACGATGCGCCGGTCGGCCACGCGCTTGACCGTGGGCTTCATCGGGGCGGCGACGATCGCGGCGCCGACCTGCTCCGCCGCGTCGAGGACGGCCGCGACCGCTGCGCGGGAGACGAACGGCCGGACGCCGTCGTGGATCGCGACGAGGACCGCCTCGTTGCCGACGCGCGCCAGGCCCGCGCGGACGGAGTCTTGCCGCCGCGCTCCGCCGCCGATGATGTCGGTGACGCCGTAGGCTGCCCTCAGCGTCGGGCCGAGGTCGCGTTCGGCGGAGGCGAGGTCGTCCGGGTGGAACAGGACGATTGTCTGGAGAATGCGGTCGCGAAACGAGAGGAATCGGTCGAGGGTGTGGAAGAGCACGGGCTTGCCGGCGAGTTCGAGAAACACCTTGCGTTGGGACGTGCCCATGCGGCGGCCGAGGCCGGCGGCGGGAATGAGGAGGGCGACGGCCGGAGGCCGGAGGGGCGAGGCCGGAGGTGCGAGGACAGCGGGTTCGGTTTCCACGGTATTACCCTCGCCGCTCGTCCCTCTTACACGAGCTTGCCGAAGATGAGCCGGCCGGCGGCTTTCTGGAGGACGCGGGTGATCTCGATGGCGACTTCGCTGCCGATACGATCCTGGGCCTTCTCGACGACCACCATGGTGCCGTCGTCGAGATAGCCCACGGCCTGGCCGGTTTCCTCGCCGCGCCGGATGAGGCGGACGGTGAGGGTCTCGCCCGGAATCACCGAGGGGCGGAGCGCGTTCGCCAGGTCGTTGAGGTTGAGGACGGCGACGCCCTGGGCCTGGGCGACCTTGTTGAGGTTGAAGTCGGTCGTGCAGATGTGGGCGTCGAGTTCGCGGGCGAGCGTGATGAGCTTCTGGTCGACCGGGCCGGGCGCTCCGTCGGCGGTCTCATAGACGGTCACGTCGATCCCTGGGGTGTGCTGGAGCTGGTTGACGAGGTCGAGGCCGCGGCGGCCGCGGACCCGTTTCACGTGGTCGGCCGAGTCGGCGACGGCATGGAGTTCTTCGAGGACGAACGAGGGGATGAAGATCGGCGTCTCGATGAAGCCGGCGCGGCAGACCGAGGCGATGCGGCCGTCAATGAGGGCGCTCGTGTCGAGCAGGAAGGCCCGCGGCCCGCGCTGCTCGCGCTTGAACTCGACGTAGGGG
>Ga0315273_10008395_pt1 | contig 13014 bp, 10 predicted proteins | sample YL17G02_0_MG_FD_205753 | JGI IMG/M metagenome (GOLD analysis project Ga0315273, IMG submission 205753) | Sediment microbial communities from Yellowstone Lake, YNP, Wyoming, USA - YL17G02_0 | ecosystem: Environmental > Aquatic > Freshwater > Lake > Sediment | place: USA: Wyoming | collected...
CACGAGCCGCAGGAACGGTAAAGACGTTGATGTACTGGATTTTGAAGATATCTCCCTGCAAGAAGAGTTTCATGTCATTATCAGTACTTTCACCTTGGCTTGCAAAGGTTTCGCGAGGATTCACGTATTGAAGTTCGCCAATACGATTATTGTATACCTGGAAATACCTCGATGCTGGCATAAGACTAACAAGACCGGTAGTGCTAATGTAATCATCCTTTACACGGTAACGACTGTAATTTTCTGGCAATTGGGCATCGAGAAGACTTCCGGTACCAAAACTGACTAAAACTTGTGCCATATCAACACTAGATGCGTATCCGCCGTTTTCACGCGCACGAAAAGTATCTGCTGAACGACGACCAATCCCAACAACTCGGTGACATTCTTGGTTTTCAACGTAGTAGGTTAGAGTCTTTGTGCGACGATCAACACCAATTGCAACTTTAACCCAATCACAGAGCGGATCACATGCACCGCGAGTTTGGAGAGGAACGATGTCAACAAAGACAGCAGATGCCGCGCAGCAACAATTACGTTTCGCATTCCATTCATACGGGAATTGTTCGTCTGGCTCGGTACTATCATCCATGTAACAACTCTTTCCGTTTTCATAGTGATGATAACACGTATTGCACTTACCAGAGTCCATACGCTTGCTACAGTCACCAGTGTTGCAAGACCCACTTTTGCAGTCAAGTGAACGGGTCCAGTCGAGGCAGTTTCGTTGCCAACTTTCCCACCCTGAAAGGCAGCAATATTCGTCCCATTCATGATGAGACTTCCACGCTACAAAATCTTGACGGGTATAAGCATCGCAATTAATAGCATTACGCTTACGCCATTCACAAAACACCTGCCAATTTTGGAGATCGACGTTGTTATAACGAGCAAATGCACACCATGGAACATATTCTTGGAATTTCCTGAAGGTAGATTCAGTTGCATTTTGTTTAAAATCAATATAACGACAATCTTGCCAGAAATTATCGCAGCCGTATTTGGTCTCACATGTTAATTTACATGGTTCACACTCGCTGGCATTTTTATCATGAAATTTACATACAGAACCATCTGGAAGACGACCATACACACCGTATAGAACATGATCAGTCAACAAAAATCCGGCCCAAATACTGGATTTTGGATCAACGATTGAAAACTGACCATGGCATAGACGTGGATCAGAAAACATATCACGGACTCGGTTTCCAAACGTAACTGGGAATGGTCGTTCTTTGTTTCCAAAGAATTGCTTATTCGCTATTTTTGCTTCAAAAATAGTCTGTTTGCTACGAGAGCAATCCACTGGGACATGATAGTATCCATTCCATTTGAAGTTATCTAACCATCCCATCTCACCCTTGGGATGAGTTGATTTAAATACCATAGAATTTACGGTAAGACCATCGCCATCAGTTGTGATACATCCGTCCGTCCCTAAAAGATTGACAAAATGCTTATCGCAAAATCCGTTGGTGAAGTCGTAACGAAGCAACGTCTTACTACCTTTATTCAATTTACGTGTCATGTTTTTATCTCGAGGAATATTTTATTTTATATTTTTTCAAATAAAATGTTTCATTTGGCAAATATTGCTTTTTTGAGGAAGTCATTTATTATTTTTTTTGTAAGTCCTTTACTATAAAATCTCTTACTATCATATTTACGTAATTGTTCATATAATTTACCTTCGAGAAAGAATTTTGAATATTCAACTGGAAGAACAGAATATTCACGTCCAATCAATGTTTCGTACATAAAAATGTATAAATCATAATACATGTTAAATTTCTTCATTGGGGCGTAGAATTCTTCTTTGAAGATTTTATCAACTATAAAAACATTAAATCTCGGGTATACATTGCCATATTTGTTAAAACATTTTGATAATCCCCAATCGCCTATCTTTATAGTATGTCCATTAACACTATCAAATAAAATATTTTGAAATTTAAGGTCTCCATGAACAATCTTCAATGCGTTAAGTTCATTAATCATTTTCATTGTAGTGTGAACTAAGTTATCTAAGATTTTCTTCTCATGCTTCTTATTTGGATTAAACTCAGTAAGGGTCCCGTCCAATTTTTCCATAATTATAACACCATATTTTTTCTTATTTATATTACATAACCAGGCAGCATATATGGTGGGCGCCATAGTGGGTGCAACTCCATTTAAATATTTCAATATAGTAACTTCGTTCCAGAAAATATTTTGAAATTCTTTGCTGTTATCTTCTAAATTCTGTAATTTCATCACATAACAACCACCATTTAAATTAACACAAACTTCATCCACATTTCCATAACTACCACTTCCCAAATGTTTTTTAAATATTAGTTTTTTGTTGCATTCTTCAATCAACTCGTCATAAAAAAGATCCTTTATTTTATCATTCAGAAAAAATACTAAATTGGTCGTTTCTTCTGTGTTCAAAAGGAAATCAAGAACATACGGATTTGTATCTATTGAGGTCAGAAGATTTGTTATATAATATGGTTCTTTTTTATGTCTATCAACTTCAAAATAGACCGACATAAAAAATGTTAAAATGTCTTTGGTCATGTTAACCTTAAAGTATTTATGTTTTAGTTTCAATGATCTTTGTAGTTCATCTATTTTCCATTTTTTTGACTCAAATATCTCCAAAGATGGTATTGGATCCATTTTATATAAACAATATTATTTCACAAATAATATTGTTTATGTTTGCATAATCCAATTACGCTTTCCTATATTATCAATATATGACGATGCTAGTTTATTATTTATACGATCAATAACTTTATCATCAATACAATCATAATGTTTATGTTTCTTCCCTTTTATTGACATTTTACTGCATGAATTCATTATATCATTAATATCAACTTTATTGACTACTTCCAATGGTTCGATTTCCTTGATATACCCTAAAAATTCCTTGTGTTTTTCCTTACGTCTACAACTGAAATAAGCACAATTATCTACAATAACAATAAACGGATTCTCATTATCATGAATTACTGAACATATATTACAATAAGTGGGCTTGTTTCGTTTTAGTGTTATAAATCCGGAATTGACACTTCTAAATGAATACATCGCATCTGTATCTTCAAAATTAAATTTGAATGCATTCTCGCAAAGTTTTAAAGCCTTATTAACCATATTATCATTGATATCCATGGGTTTCAATGCACGTGTATTGACAACATCAGCAACACATATACAACCACATGTAAATCCAATTAATGATTCTTGCATCTCGACAATCTTTTTATGAGTTTTACAGACGACGTTTTCAGAATCATCAATTGTATCAAGTTTTTCGGAATATTCACATTTTATTGTCATTCCGTTGAAGTTCCAACCATCGTGAAAGATTTTAACTCGGTCAGAATTAAGTTTTCTTGAACCCAGTAATCTAAATTGTTGAACTGATGAATATACACTATTATCAATAAATTTACTCTGCTTGTATTCGTCATCAACAAGTTCATATACCTTTGTATAAAATGCTTTTGACTGGGTTGCATTTGAATGACAGTAATTATTTACAATAACATGGTAACTAAATTTTTTTGGTCCATGAGAACTATAAATACGAATATCTTTTGATGGACTTATCTTGATCTTATAAAGAGTAAGAAAACATTCAATAATACAAGAAACGACATTCTTCATACATTTATCCGAATATTCCAACGTAACAATATCATTTGAAGGCATGTCAATATCAAAGTGTGGCTTACATGCATATTCTCCGAAAATTACTTCATAATAACAATGATATTTATCATCAATGTTTTCAATGTATATTAGATAATCCTGAAAACATTTAAATGCTGTAAAAACACGTTTTCCATCGAGCATGGACCCACATACAGTGAACATAGACTGAAGTTCATATTTTGAATATTTGTCTAATAATCCTGTTTTACTGTCATTTTTGTTTAGCATATGAAACCATCGTATTCCTCCGAATATAGGCATTTTAGTAATTCAGTAATTACTAAAATAAAAATCAATTATTTTAGGCGCAAACTATATATTTTAAGTTGTGGTGTGTAACATATAAGTTGAGAGCATTGATGGCATAATTTTCCTCTCAGACCTTTTAAATCAGAGAAAAATAGTTCAAATTCAGCTTTGCAATTAGCGCACTTCATTTTTTGAAAGAAGATTCTAAATATAATTCAATTTTCAATTTCGTAAGCTGTCTCTGCTTCCTCGTCAATAAAATGTTCAATCAACTCAGCTAATGATAAAATATATTTATTTGGGTTATCATATTCGATATCACCTTTTTCAAAGGGTTCTTCTCCGGTGTCTGGTTCATATTCATCTATATATTCAATAAGTCCAGTTTCGATCATAAATTCCAAAGATTCGTCATCGACGATAGAAATTTCAACACATCTATATACATTGACATTTGGATGGAGTTCGGTTTTAGATACTCTAAATGTAAGTATTTCGTCTTCAATAAGCCTTAGAACCCATGCATGATATGTTTTAAACTCGTTTTTCAGTATTGAGAGAAACTCGGTATCATCTTTAGCGTTTTTTAACCTGGTTTTTGCGTCCATTTTAATTGTATAATAACTCTTTTAAAACTTTTAGAATTTTATTTAAGTTTGAATAGTGGAAAATATTGAGAACTAGTATTTTACCATTATAAAACTTAAATAGTAAAATACTTCCAACATAAAAGACTTTGACTATTTAATTAAAATGACTTATGATGACATTCCTTACTATTACATAGGTCAGGAAAATGAAACCATAGAAACATCAAAAATATATTTTGAGGAACGTCCCTTTATTGTTAAATTTTGGGATAAAGTAATTTTGTACTGCTGTTTAAAATAAAGTATTAAAGTAATATAAATGTTTTAAAATGTCCGAAGAAAGTAAAGTTACATTTGATACTATTGTAGAAGTAGGTGATGTACCGGATGAACCCCCTTTAAAATTGGAAAAAGATGATTTAGAAACCCCTTTAAAATTAGATGTAGTAACGATGATGTTTGTTGAAACTACTGTAATTGAAAATCCTAATGCAAAACCATTTTTACGTTCGTTTGAATCTACATCACGAAAGAGTAAGTATCAAAATAAGTTCAATGCTCTTTTTACACAAATTAGATCAAAAGCGCAAGAATTAAACCCTGACGATTTTTATACCTATTTTGTTAGTAACAACTTTACAATTACACAAAATGACAAAACAATTGTATTGGTAGGTAAATCGTTCCAGTGGAAGCACATGCTTTTTACCTGGATTGTTGCAAATGACAATAGTTTGATTAAATATCTCTTAAAACCAAAAGACGAAAAATCAATACGATCACCTTACGAAGGGCTTCCATTTACACACAAGAAACTTAAACATATTCTTAGAAATTTAAATAAAATACCAAAAAACCATTTAGTTGATATGCGAAATCAAATGATGAAGATGCCAGAGAATATGATGCCGGATGACACTGCAAAAGAATTGTATGCTAAATTAAAAGAGATGAAATTCTAATTGTTTTATATTTCATATGAAATATAAATTTTTTTACCATAAAAAATGAATATTTCATTAGCAGATTTAATTCCATTGTATCCAAGTCAAGATGATCCAGAATTTCAAGCGATAATATCATCTAAAAAAGAATTTAACGAACTGTCAACAGGACCAAAAGAAATATTAGTTCCTGGTGAAAAATTTAAACATCAGACGTTAATAGAACGTTTTATGCTTGTAATGGATCGCGGATTCTTATTCCATAGAACAGGAACAGGTAAAACATGTTCTATTATTGGTGCGGCTGAGTATTATAGAAGTATTGCTGAAGGCCTTCGAACTACATTCAGAACTCTGCATAAGATTGAGACACCAGTGAAAGCAGGTCATGCATTTATTATTGTTAAATCAAGTTTAAGAGATGAGTTTGAAAAGCAATTCTTTTGTGTATGTACAAATAAAAAATACGTAACACATGAACTTGAATCAACCAAATTGGGAAATCAAAGAACTGCATATATAAACAGAGAACTTAAAAAATGGTACACAATTGACTCATATGATAAATTTACGAAGAAGGTTCGTAATTTAACGGATGATGAAATTGTTCGTAATTATTCCGATTCTATATTTTTTGTTGACGAGATACAAACAATCGCATCTCAGTTAAATCCCACCTATAACGTGTTATATCGGCTTTTCCATACGATTAAAAGATCTAAGGTTTTTGTAGCTTCTGCGACTCCTATGGTAAATAGCACTGAACCTATTGTGTATATAATGAATCTCATTTTACCTATGTATCGTCAGATACCTCTGAAAGATGATATCGATACCATTCCAGATGAAAAATTATTAACTTATTTTTCTGGAATGGTATCATACGTCCGCGAGCTTGACACTGGTGTTGATATTAAATATATAGGATCTCCAATTGATGTATCTGAAGAATTTGAAAAAGAAAATTTTAAGCCACAGATGATTGTTAAGAAACTTATTATGGAAAAATTCCAAACAGATGGCTACAAAAGAGCAAATGAGATAATGGAAGAAGATCAAGAGGCGTTTAGTTTAAATCTCATGTCTGCATCTAATTTTATATTTCCAGACGGTCTATTTGGAGGTACACTTGATAAAGTTGAAGGATATAAAGATGTTTCAAAAAGATATGTAGCCCAAGGAATTGCTAAATATGTAAGTTCTCCCAAGTTAAATGTATATATTCCCACACATGAATTTAAACAGTATTTATCAAGTTTGAGTAATATTAGACGTAGCAGTGTTAAAATGGGATATATTATTGATGAACTTGTTAAATATCCAAATAAAAAAGCATTTATTTATGATAAGTTTGTAAATGGTTCTGGCCTTATTGCAAAAATTCTATGTCTTGAGTGCGTAAGAACCGCAGAACTACCAATGGGATTTTCACGATATATTGGCGATACACCAGCATTTGTATCTAACACTGCTAGCGGTCAAAAATCCATTTGTATTGATAAATCTGGAAATGGAAAAATCAGAGTAAATCCCAAAAGACGATACGCTATATTGACTGGAAATAATCTAAATAACAGAGAAAACATTCTTGAATTATTCAACTCTTATGAAAATCGTTATGGTGATTATATCCAGGTTCTTCTTGGTTCAAAAGTTCTTCAGGAAGGTGTAAATTTATCTGATGTAACACAAGTATTTGTTAATCCAGATTACCATGAGTCTGGAACATACCAGGCAATATCTCGCGCCATTCGCGCTACGTCTCATGTAAATTTAATTGAAGACATAGCAAATGAAAAAGGAATACCAATTGATAAAGTTCGAATAGATGTTAATGTTCATAAACTTGCTGCAGTACCTGACAACGATGAACTTGATTCGATAGATTTAAACTTATTTCTGACATCTGAATACAAGGATAGAAAAATAAAACAAAAGGAGCGTCTTTTAATGCGTTCTGCAAACGATTGCAATATATATTACAATCGAAATATACGACCTACCGATAAAAATGGTTCCTCTCAATGTGCGTACACCGAATGTAAATATGAGTGTATTTCAGAAAAAAAAGAGGATGATTTTTCGACCTTTGATATTTTATATATGGATGATTTAATTAACAGATTAACAGGGACACTAATACATATTTTTCAATTGTTACCGATTATTGTAATTGATCGATTATATACATATTACAAGGATATTCATCCTAAATATATTAACAGAGCGATCGAACAAATGGTATATTCAAAAACTAAACTAATTAATAGATATGGTTATGATGTATTTCTACAGACGCAAGGAAACATAGTTTTTCTGCAATATGACTACCCCACCAGTGATATTCATTACCCGATTAGTGAATATCCAAAAATGATTAGTGTTACCGAAGAGAATACGTTAGATGAATTTATTAACAATAATCACACTAATAACGAAAAAACAGAGATTGAGTTATCGGATAATGACTTTAAAACTAATGTTCTAAAGTTGAATTCTAACACAATTGCATTAGTAGTTGAGAATGCAATATACGAAACAAAAGTCCTAGGAAAAGAAAGCGAACTTAATTCTAAACTAATTTCGATATTTAGTCCATATCTTTATTCAACCTATGAACCATTAAAAGATATCAGAAGAAGTAAAGAAGAGTTAAGAGTGAAAGACAAAGGAAAAGGACGTAAACCTAAGTTGGAACTTATGAAACAATATAAATATAAAGATAAGATGTATCCAGTTGATAAATCAAATGAAAAGGTATATTTCCATATTTTACTTGAAATAAAACAATCAACCACCGGGTATGGAAAATCTAACATTATAACAAAACCAAGTGAATTAATACACATTTTAAAACCAAGTGAAAATATCGGGTGGAGAAAGGCAAATCCTTACGAATTACCCGTATATAATGCAGTAAAAGATGATAAATATAATGAAAATATGAAAAATATGTTTGATAATGAGTTAATATATGGTATAATTGGCGCAGATGATGTATTTAGAATTGTTGATAAAACAAAAGAATCTGAAAACACAAAAGACAAAAGAACGGAAACCAAAGGACGTGAATGTTCTACGTCATCCTTTTATATTGAAGATATGTATAGATTATTAGCAAGATTCAATATTAGACCTCCTGATATGGTAAAAACTTCCTTGTCAAAAATGGAACCTGTTGTACGAAAGAAAATGAAAGAGATTACAGATACTCTTACGTCTACTGAAATTGAAATAATTTATGGGTGGCTTAAAAGTACTTACAAAAGAGACAAAATATGTGAAATAATTGAAAAGTATCTTGAAGATCATAATCTATTGATAAGAATTGAACAGTTGAGATTTATGGATTAAAATGCATTATCTGGAAATCCATACATAATATAATTATTTAATTCAGATACTTTAAATATCTTATCCTTTCTAAATAAGAAGTATAAACATAAGAGTAGATTAAATTCTAAATGTTTATAAGTTTTATCTAAAATTTGATTAATACATTCCAATAATTCAACTTCACATTTTGGATGTATACTAAGAATGGTCGATACTTCCTTTGGCTGTACTGATTTATTTAATATCTGAAGACATTTAAATGAATTCCACCAAGTTTCATAATTATCATTTGTTATGGTTATTGATATATTTTCGAGATAAACGATAGAATATGACATTCTTGTTTCTATTCTAGTAATTAAATAGTTTTTATTGGCATGATATATATCAATATCATTTTTTATAAGTTTATATTCATTTGTTCTTGTGATAATTTTATTACATAAATATGTATCACTAACCAAAATATCATCTACCATGTTCATGATAGATTTTTCTGAATTTAGTGCTCTTACATTTGTAAACGGAATACCTAGCCATGGATGTTTATTAATATTGTTTTTGCGATAATTTAGCAGTTCTAGTTTGGTGAAGCCGTAGTTGTATTCATCAACAATAACGTCATTACTATTGATATTATTCCAATCTTCCCCCATTATGTTTGGATTGATGCAGTTTCCATTAAATGGTTTTGTTACATTAACATTTTCAAGATTATTTTTCATATAGTCTTCGTAGATATCGCCATATAATTGTTTTTTTGTTTTAATATTGTAATCAACCATTCTTAATTCTCTTACAATATCTCGGTAATACGTTATCCCGAATAATTGAGACTTGTCGGCGATTAACAACATGAAATAAGGTGCTAACCCATTTAATTTATTTTGTCTATTGTGTATAATTTCCTCGACCAGTTTATCATAAGATTTATACACATTGTTTATTTTTACTGGAATTTCAAATAACTGAGAAAACATTCTCAAATCTATTATCGTGTATTTACCAGTATTTAATCGTTCAACGTTTATAAACTCGCTGAACGATTCCGTTAGTTCATCACATAACATATTATACGTTTTATATCTTTTTTCTATTTTAACGTCAATGCCATGAGATTTTGCTATTTCTCTTAATTCAATTAATGTATATTTGTTTTTTCCATGAAATTTATCTTTGTTATATTTTATTGGAATAATTTCATTCTCAAACAGCCTTGACTGTACTTCCGCCATACTCTTTTTGATTGCATTAGCAATCAATTCAGTTTTTGTGTAGGGTATAATTCTACGTATATTTTCAAATTGTATGATATCAACCATTTTAATTTATATTTTAATTCTTAATGTTTTTCTGCTAAAAACTTCACCTTCTTTAGATGCTTTTATAACATTTTTTAGTTGGGTATAGATAACATAAACATTTTTGTAGTTACGATATTTTGAATGTTCTTTACAATAGTTTGCACTTTGGTATATTTCTGTGTTTGTTATTATACTATTACAGAATACAACATGAGAGGATGGAAACGACTCCAGATGGAACCACCAAAAATTCTGATCTAACTTCAATAATTCCCAGTTTTCTTTAGAATCTTGCCCAACATAAATAGTACTGTTAATTTCAAAAGTTTTCATTTTGAAATTAAAAAAATTATTCTACTGGAAGTGTATCATCAAGAGGAAAATCGTCCCACCCGGCACCACACCCACCAAAACATACTATAAATCCACCTAAAAATGGACCCAGACTTGACTGGTAAAATAGAACGTTCGGGAACTGTGTACCAATAGCGACACGATTGCATGACCCTGGATACATTTCAGCTGTGTTTAGAATGCGCGGAGGATTAATCCCTCGATTGACGATTGCATTTTCAAGAATCGTCTGATTGATAGAATTAACTTCGCTGCCACCGATGGGATCTGTTGTAAAATACATGGAAAGCATAATAGTTGAAAGATTATCTAGATTCTTAACAAGCGACCCCAAACATGGGCTACATTCAATTCCAGCAAATGTGAAAAGATACGACTGACCGCGGCGTAAATATAAGTTACGTCCAGCGACGTTATTAATGGAAATACATAAATTTTTAGTATCGTAATTAAATTGACGTTGTGTAATGCGATTAAGCCATGGATGACCGCCAAAAGCAAAGTTATACTTACAGTAAAAATTGTTAGGTTGAAATGGCATAGTTAAAGAACCAGGGGCGCCGTATATGTATGTATCTGAATTTGGAACACCTCCAAAGCCATTCATTAAAGCTGTTTTATTACCGTATATGAAATTCTGATCTACACCGAATGGTAATTCGTTGTTTTCAATCTTGTCAATTGATTCGCATATAGATGTAAAGTCTCCAGTTCTCCAGCTTCTTGCTCTATCTCTTGGGTTTATCTCTTGAACACCCTTCTCTTCTCTGGTTTCCGGAGTTGTACACTTTTTAAAAATATTTTTTTGTCGTAGTGTGTGGCTCATTTTATAAATAAAAACATTTTTATTTACACAATTCATGTATATTTAAAATATTGTTTCTTTGTTTAATTTTCTGACGTCGTCACACTTAACAAACTCATCTTTTTCAAACCATGTCTGTAGTTCTTTTAAACTGGTCTCATCTTTAGATATATTCTTAATATTCATTATCGGTTCATATCGTGGGATCAATATACCATTATCTTTATTTACATTACTGAATGTACTTTTTCTATCGTCAATTGCTATTGTGTTGGTAATATTCATTCGTGTATCGTTAAATTCTTTAATGATCTTATTTAAAGGTTTTTCAACTAATTCATTCTTCTGTTCATATTCACAATGGTCCCATGTGAATATGATATGAGGATCATGTAAATCTTTAAAGATTTCATTACATATGGCTTCAACATATCTTGGTTTTCCAGCAGACCACACCGCAACAATTTTAAAATGCGAGAAACAAAAAAGAAGGAATTCATGCAGCCCGGGACGTTTAACCCCCCACATTTTTGTTGTCACACCCATCCCAGGTTTATCTACAATATCTTCAAGTTCTAATATATAAACGCGCTCACGAAGATAAAAATACTTAGAATTACTTAATATTTCCGTTTTTTCTAATTGTGAAATACGCTCACTTGTATGTATTAGTGTTTCATCAAGATCTAATACTATACACTTATCTGTTTTGGATGTTGTGATATCATCTCTGATACATTTGTATATTCCCATTTTCTAATTATTAATTTATTATTTAAGAGTCTTTATGAAAATTTTATTTGGGCGGCAGTAGTATTTAAATCAATAGTCCATACATCGCCGGTGTTTAAATATTCTATTGTAAAATCTATTTCAGTGTCATTTTTTTTACATAAAAATATACCAGATAACGAAAATTTTTTATTTACAACAATATCGGTTTTAATGTCGGATGATGTGTTTTGCGTTGAATATTCCCATATAGGTAAAATGTAAGAATGAAGTGGTTTAAATATAACATTACCATTGTCACCGTAATGTCGCGTGTATGTAAGTTTAGTTGGCTTTTTCTCGTAGTATATATCACTCAAATGTAAGTCGTAAGATGTGTTTAATTTAAATTGAGTGTCCATCGTTTTTAGTTATCTTTTTTTGATTTATACATTTTCCATAAATCATCAAGTACACCAACTTGGATACAATGATCAACAAAATAAACTTTCCATTTTATATTTTGCGATTCAACATTTTCATTAATCTTGGTGATGTCTGTATGTTTCCACAATGTCTCCCATAAAGCGTAAAGAGTTGGAATTTCACGAATCTGTTTATTTATTTCAGGTATCATCATAATCATAATAAAACAGATGTAAGTATTCCACGTTGTAGCAAACAATGGAATACCTAGATTCATATATTTTCTGTAAATATCGAAATGTTGTTGGTTAAATTTAATTACAGTTGGATACTCAGAAATTACTTCAATATCATTGATTAATGAAGTCTTGTTCTTGGTAATCATTTTATCAACATGGTTACGCTTTACAAAACGATATTTACCACCTTTGATATCAATCGAATTTGACTCTAATTTTTTAAATTTTAATGTTATAGGACATTTAACATGACATCCATTATATTCGTATGAAATAGGTTCGTTAATAAATCCAATAGTATCAAGTGATGGTTCGCCTAGACAAAGAGCGCAGGCAGAA
>Ga0315273_10008398_pt1 | contig 13013 bp, 11 predicted proteins | sample YL17G02_0_MG_FD_205753 | JGI IMG/M metagenome (GOLD analysis project Ga0315273, IMG submission 205753) | Sediment microbial communities from Yellowstone Lake, YNP, Wyoming, USA - YL17G02_0 | ecosystem: Environmental > Aquatic > Freshwater > Lake > Sediment | place: USA: Wyoming | collected...
ACGCTGGGCTGGATGTCCCGGCCCTTACCCGACCCCTTGAAGTAGTCGAGCGCGCACCCCAGCGCCTCCGATTCCACGTTCACGTCGAACGGCACGCGCACACTCTCGAAACCGATCTTGTCATAGGCTTCGTAGGCCAGGGCCGCCATCAGCTCCGCATCGCTGTGAACCGCGGGCCAGAAGGCGCCGCACGATTCCATGAGCTCCACCGTCCCCGTCTGGAGTGGCTGAGCCACAGCAATACGGTCCACTTCTTCCCGCCGAAGAATGGCGTAGAGCCGTTCCTTCGGTGACATCTGTTCCATGATTCCCCCCGGGTTGGACGTTAAGCTACTGGCCCAAGTGCAAGTGCGGTCTCGATTCGGTCATGAAAAGCTCGGCACTCATGATGGGGTGGGGCTGCTCGATGATCGCGGTGGCTGTCACTCCCCCGCTCTCCATCGTGGCCGCCTTCCCCCGAGCGACCGCCGCTTCCACTGAACTCTGTGTGCCCGTCAGAACGGTCAGCCCCTTGCCCCCTAGATCATGGCTGAGGCGTATCTTCAGGATGCTCACGTCCGCCTCCTTCGCGGCGGCATCGGCCGCAGCGATGGTGCCGGCGATCGTGCGCGTCTCGATGATGCCTACGGCCTCCACTGATGGTAGCTGCTTCGCCTCCCGAGTGATGGCCGGCAATACCTCGGGATGGAGGTCGGGGATGAGAACAACTCCCAGGATGCCGTCACCTCCCAACTCGACGCCCCGCTCCATCGCGAACTCCACGTCCGCGAGTTCGCCGCCTACAAGAACGACGTACTTGCCCGGACACACAGGCATGGCCTCGAGAATCTCAAAGTCGGCCCGTTTGGCCATTGCGTCGAGGACTTTCATGCCGTCAGCAATGCTCCTGAACTCGATCAGTCCGATACTGTCGCGGGCCAGCACGTCGAATCACCGGCCTTGATCGGAATGCCGGTCGCCATTCACACGATCCGCAGGTAGTCGACGAGAACACAGCGCCGCTGCCTGGTGTATGCCACCGGGCCCACGATTCCGTGGCCCGTGGGAGTCGCTATGGTCATGCTGGAGAAACCCTGGCCCTCATGGCCCAGGCCCGCCAACGACGGCCCGTTCTTGACGAAGATGGTGGTGTCGATCGCCCTGGCCATGCTGGTCATATGGCCTATGTTCGTGGAGTGCATCACGGCGGTGTGGCGGAAGCCCCGCTCCACGGCGATGGCCACATCGATCGCCTCAGCCACCGTCGGAACCCGAACCAGCGGGATCACCGGCATGAGCATCTCAGTAAAGACGAAGGGGTGGTCCCACGGTGTCTCCATGATGACGAGCTTCACCTCGGGGCCCACCTCGACGCCTACCTCTCGGAGGATGACCGATGCGTCCTGACCCACCCAGCGCTTGTTCACCACCGAAGGCTGCCCGGCGCCCCGGTTCTCCTCCAGGATCACGTTGGTCAGGCGCTGTGTCTGCCAGGACGTGAGCTCGTAAGCGCCCTCTTTCTTTAGACCCGCAACCAGTTCGTCTGCGATCGATTCGACCGCAATGATCTCCTTCTCCAGGATGCACACCAGGTTGTTGTCAAAGCCGGCCCCGATCACTATGTCCCGAGCCGCCCTTGGAATGTCGGCCGTCTCGTCGACCACCACGGGTGGATTTCCCGGCCCGGCGGCAATCACAGGCTTGCCGCTACGCATGCCGTCGGCCACTACAGCCTCGCCTCCGGTCACCACAAGAAGGTTGATCCCGGGGTGGATCATGAGGGCCTTTGCTGTCTCCAGGGTTGGAACTGCACAGCAGGTGAGAAGATTCGGCGGCCCCCCAACCTCTACCATCGCCTTGTTTAGCAACTGCATGGCCCGGGCTGAGACCCTGGCCGCCCGCGGGTGCGCGTTGAACACAACCGAGTTACCGGCTGCGACCATCGACAGACCGTGGTTGATGATGGACGTGGCCGCGTTCGTGACCGGCGTGATCGAACCGATGGTGCCCCAAGGAGCTCTCTCAAGGAGACTAAGCCCGTAGTCGCCCGTGCTGACGTGCGCGCCGAGAGCCTCGGGCCCCGGAGTGGCCGCCGCCACCAGTCTGTTCTTGAGGACCTTGCTATCCACGCGGCCCATACCGCTCTCTTTGACGCAGAGCACGGCCAAGTATTCGGCGTTAGCCCAGGCCGCCTTGCGCATGGCGCGTACTAGATCGAACCTGGCCTCCAGGGTCATCTCTTTGAGAGCGCGGAATGCCTCGTTCGCCGCCGCGACCGCTTGGTCGAGCGTGGCGAACACGCCACACTCCTCCGCGATCCCCTCGAGCCCGGCGTCTTCCTCCAGGTCGCCTATGTGATGACTCCGTGAATTGGGGAGGTCAACGGCTGCCCCCAACCTGCTGAAGAGGTGACTCCCGGCGCTCTGCCGTCCGTTGTCTGTGACCACGTCCGTCATCTACCCAGACCCCCCTCAGGCCTCGGCCAGCGGTTTGTCGTACTTCACGTCACCGGCGTGCTCCACGCTGTCCACGATCCCCGCGATGACGGCATCTACCGGGCGGTCGATCGTTGCCGTGGCAAATCGCGCCGAACTCGAAAGGACATACAGGACCACTTCGTCCACCGCGCACCCGAGGGGGTCGACCGCTACCACGTAGTCATCCTCGCCTGCCAAGACCTCACATTGAGCGCTCAGCTTCTCCAGCACCAGGAAGCGAGAACCGCGGAGCTTTTCATCCTTGTGAGTGGCGACGACGGTGCCGACTACTCGCCCGAGCTTCATCAGTCGTCGTCACCCATGTCGACCGGGCCCTTGCTCCTCCGTCCGGATGTCGACTTGCCCGAAGCTGCGGACTCCGCCGGAGTGTTGCGCCCGAGCGGAAGCACCCGGTCCACATTATTGTGGGGCCGCGGGATGATATGGACCGAGACCACGTCCCCCACCTTCTTGGCCGCGATGGCGCCGGCCTCCAGGGCGGACCGGACCGCGGCCACATCGCCCCGCACCGTGGCGGTGACGTACCCGCCGCCGATGCGTTCGTATTCCACGAGCTCCACCTTGGCCGCTTTGACCATGGCGTCCGAGGCCTCAACCATCGCCACAAACCCCTTCGTCTCGATCATTCCGAGAGCGTCAGACATTCCAGGACCTCCTGTGTTCGACTGCGTTTGACATATCCGCCACAGCTTGACCCACCCACCGGTCTAGGAACGTGGCTCGTTCGGCCTTCCATCGAGGGCCTCTAGACCCCGATGGACGGCGTCCCGCCCAACCTCGACTTCGGCCTCGTCGCCGCAGAAATAGACCCGACCGAAGGCCCCAACGCCACGAACTTCCACGATCTTGATCCGCGCCGCCTTCTCAGCTTCGTTGGCGGCGAAAGCTGCATATCCAGCGGGGTGGACCTCCAAGATGTACAGCATGTCACCCGGCAGCAGGAGATTGGCGCTCCGGCTGGTGCGGTTGATAAGCTGGGAGTGGTAGTCGTGGATGTCCTTAATGGTCTCGCTGGTGACGATGCGAGGCTTCAGCCGGTCGCTTACCGTCAACTCCAGGTTGTCCAGAATCGCCCGGCCCGCCTCGAGCACCTGACCCTGATCCTCGTGGTGGATCTCCAAGAGGCCGAACGCCCGTTCCACCACCTGAAGACCCGGCTGCACCGAAGTGCTCTTGATGGCCACATCCGTGAGCCGGTTGATCTCGATTCCCGGCGCGATCTCAACGTAGAGAGCGGCCTGCCACACGACGGGCAAGAAGCCTTTCGCGGTCGCCGCCACCTGCGAAGCCAGCTGCGGCTGCATGGAATCGAGGAAAGCATAAGTGCGCAGGTCGACGTTCGCCATACTCCCCCCTGGAAGCCCGATACGGTCTTGACGCACGCCCGTCATTCACCTGACGTCTGCGCCTTGTGTGCACTATACGAGCCTCCGGCTCCACTGTCAAGTCGGATGCGTACGCATTTGTCAGTCTCTTGCGTACCATATCACCCTTAAAGACTGTTGCTTGTCTACATTGGCGGGCTTCGGGGGTCATCTAGCGCCACGGCGCGCCGTCCTTCCCTGGGTTCCACGGGCAGGCGCGCTCCTGCGATTCCGCAAACGGCGCAGAACGCCGACGTGAGCCGGAACAGGAATCAGTTCACAAATGGCTGCGTGACCTGTATGCTTTGTGTAAGAAGAGGAGGTGCAAGGCGAACGAAATCGGGAGTTCCTTGTGATGGAGAACGGCAACTCGAATCGCATGCCCACAGAGGAGGCGGCCGCGCGCGTGGGACGGCTTCCTTTGGACTACTATCACGAGACACTCGCAGAGACTGCCAACTCACTTGAGTTGCTCAGCGGCTGCCGCTGCATACGCATACTCCTCGCCCGGCCGTGGTACTACGGTTCTATTACTCCGGAGGTGCTGCGTCCGGTCTACGCCCGCGGTCTGAAGCTCAGCCCGCAGGTACTCCGACCGATATGGCTCGAGCGCCAGTGGCTGAGGCGGGGGAAGGCCGAAGCCGACTTCGCGTCCGCCGACAACACAGACACTGGGCGCTCCTACCTAACATCGACGGCTATCCTTTCCGATCATGCTTCCGCGTCCGCTCACGAATCCACCGCGTTGCTCAAACTAGGCATCAAGTACTCGCTGAACCTGCCGATCGCCGGCGAATCGGGGCGCGCCGGGGTGGCCGCGCTTGATTTCGTTCAGGCGCCGACCTCCGACGAGCTTTCCGCGATAGAGAGATCCGCACTCGACTTCCTCACCCGAGTGGCGCCTCACCTCCGCGAGGTGGAGAGACACCACCACGAGAAGATCCTGAAGGAACGGGCCGCGGACAGAACATTGAGGCGGGAGCGCGCCTACCTCCTTCTTGGCAACCTGGTCAAGACCGGTCCGACGGACCTAGCCGTTGCGTTCACCAAGGACCCGTTCCTGCTAGTGGAGGGGGGAGACCTGCCGGCTTGGCCCACTTCGGGCGAGGCTTCCACAATGTACATGGTGGAAGCCTACGGCCAGGACAAGACCGACAAATACGCCCTCGAGGAGGCGCTCGGCAGCCCCCCGGGCGAGGTCACCTCACCTGCCGACGATCACTTCGGCCGTTCCCAACACCTGGGCCGGGGCCCTAGGGAGCCGTTCCTAGACTTCGGCCCCGCCGTGCCCCCAGGCCCTCACCCCATCGCCGACGGATGGCTGCGGCAGGCACTCCCCGATTACACCCACTACCTTCGGTATCCGCTCGTCAGGAGCAAGGGCGAAGAGGAGGTGGGCCTGGTCGTTCTGTTCCTGAAGCCCGTTGTGGTGAGTGCGCTCTCCACCGGGGCGGGCGATCCCAGGGACTGGTTCCCGAACCTGTCGCCGGTCGCCGGCGAGATGGTCAACCTTCTGGTGGAGCCTATCAGCACAAACCTCGTGATGGACCGTGTCCTCAGCGCGTATCAGCTGAGCCAGTCCTACGCCAGCCACGATGAGATCAAGAACATCAGGGAAGCGCTCTCCCTCTATCTGCACGAAGCGCTGACTCAGCTCGCCGGGCTGGCCGACGCGGACTTCGGCACGGTCGGCGTGGTCAACGTAATGGAGAACCGGTCCTACGTCGTCGTGGAGAAGGAGACCGGGGAGATAGTCGGCGCCAAGGTGGGAGACCTCCAGGACGCACGCGTGCCGACTCTCCGCGTGGGAGACCGCGTTTCACTCCTATCCGCGGATTTCTCCATCACGGGGCTGGCCGCAGGCACGGGTGAGACGACCCTAGCCGACGACCTCCAAGACCTTCCGGAGCCAGGTGCGCGCCACGAGTTCCGAGGCGACGTGCGATCGGCGATCGCGGTGCCGATCTGCAACGCCATAGGCGAATGTGTGGCCGTGGTCACCCTGAGTTCGCCGCGACGGGCGCATTTCACGGCGCGGACACGGGCCATACTGGAATCCATGACGTCGATGCTCGCGGAACCCATCGGCAATCTGGTCAAGAAGAACAAAGTGGCGGACGCCAGTATCCGGCTCTACGGAGGACGCTACCCCTACATCAACAACGATGCGCTGCGGGCCCTCGCCGATCTCTACCACGCCGGCAGCGTACGCCTCGCACCGTTTATGGACGAGCTGCTGATCGCGCGCAATCGACGCCGGGCTGAAGACCCAACGTCGACCTCCCACATCACCCTCCAGGACGTCGAGCGAACCTTCTGGCAGATGGGGGTCGATGTCAACGACCTGGAGGAGTATACGGCCACGGCCGACCGAGAGATCGCCGAGGGGCTCTACCGATTGCTCAAGGCCCGCAAAGTGACCTTTCGTGAGGCAGTACAACAGCCATACACGGATCACCGCCTCAGCCGCAACGTGGTGAGATCCATCATCGCGATGGCGCAGGAGGAACTCGGGAAGCCGCAGATAGCCCGGGTGGCCGCGCTGCTAAACGTGTGCGGCCCCGACTATCGCGGGGATCAAGAGGAACGGAAGAAGATTGAACAGTTCCGTCAGTTCTACTACCGAACGGTGGGAGCCAGATCGAAGGAGCCGGCTAGTCGCCCGAGCCGCGTTCGTGGCTCACGCCCGTGACGCTCCGTAGCGCGGCAGTCGCGGCTGCTGCTCCTTCGATCACATCACGTTCCTCACCTCCGAGATATACGCGGCCGTAGCGGCCGAACGTCAGTACCTCGAGGATGTTGATATCGGCGTTCTTCTCGGCCTCGTTCGCCGCCAACGAAGCATAGCCGGCCGGGTCCGTCTCCAAGAGATAGAGGGTCTGGCCTGTCAAGAGCATGTTCCCATGGCGCATCCGATTGACCAGCTGGGTCTGATAGCTGTCCACGTTGCGGATCAGCTGGTCCGTCATCAGTTTGGGCTTCAGTCGCTGACTCTCCTCGACCCCCGCGGCAGCGAGGACAGCCTCCCCGGCACGAAGAACCGCCCCCTGATCGTCCGCATGGATGAACAACAACCCGAAATCGCGCTCAACGACGATGTCCGCCGGCATGACGTCCACGGTCTTCAGCGCGATATCAGTAAGCCGTTGGATCTCGATACCCGGAGCGATCTCGATGAATAGCGCGGCCTCCAGAGGGTTAGGCAGGAAGCCGCGAGACACCGTCGCCATAAAGGAGGCGAACTGAGGCTGCATCTGATCGATGAAGCTGTATGAGCGAAGCTGTACCATCGTAGCCTCCGTCTATGGGTCATACAGAAGACGCCGTACATCAAACCACACACAATCCTGTTGGTCAAGCACTGAAAGCATACGCAAAACCGTGTACAATATGCGCGAAGTGTTCGGTGATAATCTTCGAGGAGCAGGACACCATGAGCAGCTCACCACCAGAAACGGGCAGGGCGCCCATAGGTCAGGAAACCAGCTCCCCGTCGCGGCTGCCGGAAGCCGGCGCCCCATCGCGACTACAACAGGGTCTCGAAGCGGGCGACTTCGTCCTTACGGCCGACCTGCTGCCCCCGAAAGGAGGCGGTTGGGCGGGGCTCGATGCTCGCATCGGCTGCCTACGCGATGCGGTTACGGCGGTCAACGTGGCTGACATGCCATCGGCTGTGTTGGCCCAAAGTCCTTGGGCCGCCTGCGTCCTTCTTCTCTCTTTGGGGATCGAGCCCATTTTTCAACTCACGTGCCGAGATCGCAATATCCTCGCCCTTCAGGCTGATCTTCTCGCCGCGCACGCGCTGGGCATCCGGAACGTTCTAAGCCTCACCGGCGACCACGTGCGCATGGGCGACCACCCCGGCGCTAGGCCTGTTTTCGACGCTTCGGCCACCGACCTACTGGTCATCATCGCCGAGTTGAACGCCGGCCGCTCGGCTGCCGGTGGTTCCATCGTCGGGCCGTGTCACTTCTTCTCGGGCGCCGCCACCAACCCCACTCAACGGCCACTGGAACCCCAGCTACTCCGAACCGCGTGCAAGGCCCAGGCAGGAGCCGACTACTTCCAGACACAGCCCGTCTTCCTCCTCGAGCAATGGTCCTCCTTCGAAGCACAGATACGCGACCTCGGCGTCGACACCCCGATGTTGGTCGGTACGTTCCTTCTCGAAAGCCCGGGCATGGCCCGCTACATGCATAACAAAGTTCCTGGTGTAGTCATCCCCGACGCGGTGATGGCCGGCATCGAGCAAGCCAAGGATCCGAGAGCGTATGGACGCGCTCTCGTCATGGATCTCATCGGCTCCCTCCGCGAGTCTCGGGCGGCGGGTGTTCATCTCATGACCCACAATCGATACGAGATCGTTGCGGAGCTTTCGGCAGAACTGGGGATGACCCGTCGCGCCGACCGGCAGTGAGTTCGAGAAGGGGAGCCGTGCGGCTGGGTGCTCGTGAACGGCCGCGACCGCCGTCGGCGCGGCTGAGATCCCGGAGGCGCGAAGACCCCAGAACGGAGGCGAAATAGATGATCATCAGCAAGCAGAAGCCTTTCGAGGAGATCCTCGAGAGTCTCACAGGGAACACGAACGTCTACATCGTCGGTTGCGGCGAGTGCGCCACTCTGACCCAGACCGGCGGGGAGACAGAACTGGCCGAGATGAAGACCCGGCTGGAAGAGGCCGGTAAGACGGTGGTGGCCACAGACGTCGCCCACTCGACCTGCCAGGAGCTCGACATCAAACGCATCTTCCGCCAGAACAAGGAAGCGGCCACCGCCGCCGACGCCTTCCTGGTGCTGTCGTGTGGTGCGGGCACGCAGTCGGTGCGCGAGGCCACGACCAAGCATGTGACCCCGGGCACGAACTCGTTGTTCGTGGGCAACATCAAACGCCAGATGGTCTTCGAAGAGAAATGCTCGCTGTGCGGTGAGTGCATCATCGACGAGTACGGGGCCATCTGCCCGGTCACTCGCTGCGCCAAGGGCATCCTCAACGGACCCTGTGGGGGCACGAACAACGGCAAGTGCGAAGTGGACTCCGAGAAGGATTGCGCCTGGGTGCTGATCTACAACCAGCTGAAGTCCGAAGACAAGCTGAACACCTTCATGAAGATCCACACCCCCAAGCGCTGGAACGCGGTGGAGCGCCCGGGTAGGCTGGACGGCCGAGGGGCCGGGGAAGAGAAAGGGGCGGCGTAGGTATGGGCAAGCGCGGTCGCCGTCCCGCCGGAACTCCTAAACGCCTGAAACCGCTATATGACTACCAGGTATTGTCGCGCGGCCTCGTCAGAGCCACGACACGTTGTTGGCAATCCATCCAGAAGCGCTTTTCGCCGACAGATGGGATGAGAAGACCGGCCTCCCCCGGGGTACCCTAGCTCCGGAATCACCCTTGACATAGACCGGCCTTCTCATGGAAGTGTGCTCCCAGTACTAGGCGGCCAGGATTGCCTTCAGGTCCTCGGTGGGGTTGGTAATCGGCTTGAGATCAAAGTTCTCGGCCAGCACGTTCAGCACGTTGGGAGTGATGAAGTTGGGCAGGCTCGGGCCGATGCGGATGCCTTTGAGGCCCAGGTGGAGCAGAGTCAGGAGAATGGCTACCGCCTTCTGCTCGTACCAGGAGAGGACGAGCGAGAGCGGCAGATCATTCACGCCCACCCCGAAGGCACCGGCCAATGCGAGCGCGATCTGCACAGCCGAGTAGGCGTCGTTGCACTGTCCGACGTCGAGCAGGCGCGGGATGCCGGCGATGTTGCCGATCTCCTTGTCAAAGAAGCGGAACCTTCCGCAGGCCAGTGTCAACACGACGGTGTCATGCGGGGTCTTTTCGACGAATTCCGTGTAGTAGTTGCGACCCGGCTTAGCGCCGTCACAGCCGCCTACCAGGAAGAGGTGCTTGACGGCCCCGACTTTGACGGCGGTGACGACCGTCTTGGCCAAGATCATCAAGGCGTTGCGGGCGAAGCCCACCATGACTGAGCCCTCGTCCAGGTCCTCGGCGAAGCCGGAGAGTTCCTGCGCGCGGGAAACCACCGGCCCGAACTCCCCGTTCGCGACGTGCCGGACGCCCGGCCAGCCGGCCGGTCCGGTGGTGAATATGTTGTCGTGGTACGTGTTCTGGGGCTCCTGGAGGCAGTTGGTCGTCATCAAGATGGCGCCCGGGAAGGCATCGAACTCCTCCTTCTGGTTCTGCCACGCGGTTCCGTAGTGGCCGTAGAGGTGGCGGTGCCTCTTCAGCTCGGGGTAGCCGTGGGCGGCCAGCATCTCGCCATGGGTGTAGACGTTGATACCCTTGCCTGCGGTCTGTTCGAGCAGGTCGGCGAGATCCTTGAGGTCGTGTCCCGACACTAGGATGGCCTTGCCGTGCTTGTGACCCAGAGGGACCGAGGTCGGCGTCGGGTGGCCGAACGTGCCGGTGTTGCCCGCGTCGAGCAACTCCATGGCCCTCAGGTTGACCTCGCCCGTCTTGAGCGCGAGGCCTACCCAGTCGTCGAGGCCCAGTGAGTGATCGGCGAGGCTCGCAAGGGCTTCATAGATGAACGTGTAGACGACAGGATCTTCGCGGTTCAGAACGGCCGCGTGGTGGGCAAAGGCGGCCAAGCCCCGAACGCCGTACAGGGTAATCTCCTGCAGGCTCCTGACGTCATCGTCGGCTTCCCAGTCGAGGGGCAGACGGACCTTCGCGCCCTGTGCGACAAGCATCGTCTGGTCGTCAGCCGGTACGAAAGCGGTGGCCGGGTCCTCGAACGTTGTCATGCCACCGAGTTCAGCGACACGAGCCATGAGCTCCGTCCGGTGGCCCACCGTCTCCCGGATCAGAACCTCGAGCCGGTCCGGGTCGAAGTTGACATTTGTAAGCGTGCTGAACACGGCGCCCGCTACAAAGCGATCGACTTCGCCGTCGACCACACCCAGCCGGCGCGCTTCGATGGCGTAGTGGGCGAGCCCCCGCAGGGCGTAGGTAAGCAGATCCTCCAGGGCTGACACATGGGGTTGCTTGCCGCAATCGCCTGTGGTGTCGCAACCACCCATTTCCGTGCGAGTCTGTTCGCACTGGTTGCAGAACATCTCGACCGTCTCACTCATGAGATCCCCCTTGTACCGTTGACATATCGACTCCAGCTCGAACTAACCGCCGATGTACGAACGTGGCTCGTTAGCCATGCTCCCCCCCTGGAGCCCGGTCGCTCGCGACGCCGCGCCCTCGTCTCCCCTGACGCCTGCACCTGTACGAACTATACGAGCAAAGGGGGCTTCCGTCAAGTAGCTTCCGTACGTGTCTACTTGTCGATTACGTATACTCTGCGCCCAGACTCTTGTTGTTCGTACATACAGATGGGCGCGGCCGGCGCATGACGCTGCCTCGGGCCATCGGGTGCGAGACCGGAAGGCGCAGAGCGCTAGGCGGGAAACCGCGAAACGCCGTCGGGGTGCACAAGACGAACGAGGGGCGCCGCCGGCGCCCCGCTCGATGATCACCCGGTTCCCGGCACCCGCGGATAGCCGCGCCGCCGCCGGTCGCCTGCCCCCCTACATCTCGTCGGGCAACTCCCGCAACTCGGCCATGGAGAAGACCGGGCCGTCCACGCAGACGTAGCGGGGCCCGATGTTGCAGCGGCCGCAGATGCCGATGCCGCACTTCATCCTCTTCTCGAGGGTAGTGAAGATCTGGTCGTCGGCGAACTGCAGCTTCTGCAGGCTCTGCAGAACGAACTTGATCATGATGGGGGGGCCGCAGGTGATGGCGATGGTGTTGGCGGGCTTGGGTGCCATCTCTTCCAGCACCGCAGGCACGAAGCCTACGCGGCCGTCCCAGCCGGGGAACTCCCGGTCGACGGTGATGACGGCCTCGATGTCGTCGCGGGCTTCCCACTCCACGATGTTGTACTTGTAGGTGAGGTCGAGCGGCGTGCGGGCACCGTAGAGGATGCTGATGTTCTCGTAGTCGGCCCGGTGCTCCAGCGTGTAGTTGATGGTGGCCCGCAGGGCGGCCGAACCGATGCCCCCCATGATGTAGAGGATGCTCTTGCCCTTCCAGGCGTCGACCGGGAAGCCGCAGCCCATGGGAGCGCGCACGCCCACCTTGTCGCCCACGTTCAGTTCGTGCAAAGCGGCGGTGACCTCGCCGGCCTTCATCACCGAGAACTGGACGTAGTCCTTGTCGGACGTGCTCGAGTTGATGGCGAAAGTGGCTTCTCCCGCTCCGAATACGCCCAGTTGACCAACCTGGCCGGGCTCGAAGGAGAAGGCCCGCATGGCCTCCTCGTCGTCGAAGCGCACGCGGAACGACTTGATGTTGGGGGTCTCCTGCACGATCTCAACGACCGAGGCGATCTCAGGCAGGTAGGGGTTGCCCGCCCGCTTGCCGGCGCGGGCCGTGCTGGCGCCGGCCTGGACGTCGGCGGAGGTGAGGCGGGTCTTGCCGTTGCCGGAAGTGACGGCGGCTGTCGCCACGCCGGTGGACTCTTCGGCCATCTACGCCTCCTCTCCGGTCGTAGTGGTCACTCGGGGCGCTCCCATGACGCGAACCACCTCACGAAGGTCGATGCGGGTGGGGCAGTTCGAGATGCAACGCCCGCAGCCCGAGCAGAGCAGGCTGTCGTATTTGTCGGGGTAGTACCAGAACTTGTGGCTGAACCGGTTGCGGAACCGGTTCGACTTGAGGTCGCGCGGGTTGTGACCCGAGGTCTCGAGCGTGTAGCTGGGGTTGAAGCAGTTGTCCCAGGTGCGGATGCGTTCTCCTCTGGTCTCGACCATCTCGTCGGTGATGTTGAAGCAGTAGCAGTTGGGGCACACGTAGGTGCACGTGCCGCACGAGATGCAGCGCATAGCCAGGTCGTGCCAGGCGGCGTCCTCGATGTTGGCGCGTAGGTTCTCGGCCACGCCGTCCAGGTCGAAGGCGACGTCGACACGGGAGACGGCCGTCTCTTTGGCCGTCCCGGCGGAGCCGGTCTGCTCGGTGGACGCTTCTGTGAGGCCGGCAAATCCGAGAAGGGCCTCGCCCTTGGCGGTCAGAGCCTCGAGGGTCAGCCCACCGTCGACCTGGGTCGCGAGGGCATCCACTCCGTCGGTGCCGGCGGGCGAGCCGCCGACCGAGGTACAGAAGCAGGTGGAGCGGGGAGTCTTGCAGGTGACCGCCACCAACGTGGTGACTTCCCGTTTGGCGTCGTAGTAG
>Ga0315273_10008400_pt1 | contig 13011 bp, 10 predicted proteins | sample YL17G02_0_MG_FD_205753 | JGI IMG/M metagenome (GOLD analysis project Ga0315273, IMG submission 205753) | Sediment microbial communities from Yellowstone Lake, YNP, Wyoming, USA - YL17G02_0 | ecosystem: Environmental > Aquatic > Freshwater > Lake > Sediment | place: USA: Wyoming | collected...
CGCGTTCCGAACGCCTCGAGCAGGCGGACGAGGACGTCGACCCGGCGGAACGCCCTCCCCGCGCAAATCCGGAGGGACGTCGCCGTGCCGCGGAGCTCCTGCGGGAAATCCGCCTCTTCCATGTTCACGTTGAGCCCCACACCGATTACGACGTGGCGCACGCCGTCCGGTTCGGAGGCCATCTCCGCGAGGATCCCCGCCGCCTTCCGTCCTCCGCAATACAGGTCGTTCGGCCACTTGAGGGAAGCGGGAACGCCCACCGCCTCGACCGCGTCGGCGAGGGCGACGCCGGCCACGAGGGCAAGCCGCGTCGCATCGACGGTCGGAACGGAAGGGCGAAGCAGCAGGGAAACGTACAGGTTCTTCCCCGCGGGAGACATCCACCGGCGGCCCATCCGTCCCCGGCCCGCGGTCTGCGCGTCGGCGACGACGACGGTCCCGTGCGGAGCGTAGTTTTCCGCCATCTCCATCGCGACGCGGTTCGTGCTGTCGGACACATCGAGGAGGACAAAGGCGGACCACGGCCCTGCCGACCGGAGCGCGCCCCGGAGCTCCTCCTCGCCGATCCGGTCCCCCATGACTCTCCCGCGGGCCGATCTATGGAAACAGCCAATCTTTTCATTAGGCATTTCGCCGCCCCGGAAATCAATGAAAAGATGTTTGCACAGGGAACATTTTTCAGGCAGCCAACGGTTCGCATCCTACATGAGGCGACATATTCCTCAACAGGCTGGAAAATCCGAACCGGAGAATGGCCTGTATGATTCACAAGTAATTAAAATCATTAATGTTTTCAAATTCATGAAAAATTCAGGATCTTTTTATTCCGGGAGAAAATATCTTCTGGAGATTTCGTCCGGATTTTACGATAATATAATCCAGCGGGTTAATTTATTACGCTGGCCTTGAATCGTGAAAGGGAACCCTGGAAAAAGGGGGGGGGCAAATCAATGGAGAGGGAATTAATAAAGAGAAAAAAGCGGGGATTATTGCGGCGTGATGAATCCGGGCAGGTGATTGTTCTCATAGCAATCGGCGCGGTTTTCCTCATCGGCATGGCAGCGTTGGCTGTAGACGTCAGTCACGGGTTGGTGGTACGGAACGAACTCCAGAATGCGGCGGATGCATCTTCATTGGCCGGTGCGGGAAAACTGTTTCCCTCCGGGCCCGACTGGGCCCGGGCCGAAGGGGCGGCATCCGGTTCCATCGCATGGAACAAATCGGACGGCCAATTTCTGGTAAACTGCCAAACCCAGTCCGGCTACTGGAACCTCCTCAAAAGCCCGGCGGGGCTGCAGTCACAAGGCATCACTCCCGGCGCGCAGGATGTCCCGGCGGTTATGGTAACGGTCCGCAAAGTCGTTGGGCAAAACGGCGGTGAAGTGCAAACTTGGTTCGCAAGAATCTTTGGAAAAAATTCATTTCCTGTACAGGCCCAGGCAATAGCCGTGGTGTCCCATCCCGGGTATGTCAAGCCGGGGCCTCTCATCCCGGTGGCCGTCCCCAAGGTGTTGGCCGACCAACGTAAATATGGACCCAGCAATCCAGTCATTATGGGCTCCCCGTATCACTACCCGAATTCCCTGGCGGGCCAGTGGACGTCACTCCTTGAAGATAAAAACAATGTGACCTATCTCCGTGGTTTGATACAAAACGGTACCCCACAACAGATCAACGTCGGCGATCAAATATGGATTCAACCGGGAACTCAAAATACGCTTTATGATAGCAAAAACCAACCAAGTATAAGTTGGTTTGAGGGTAAGGACGTTCTACTTCCGGTTGTCAACGTCGTACTTAGGGACAACACCCATGAGTTCGCTCCGGTTGTTGGATTTATAGGCTTCCATATCGTGAAAGCGACAGGAGGAAGTACAATGACAATCTCGGGCTATTTTGTGGACGGTTTTACCGCTCCGAATACCGGCGGCTCCGGCCTGAACTATGGTGTCTGGACGCCTCCCCATCTGGTCCTGTAGGGCCCTCCGTTATGGGGAACATCGAAAACGTTGGAATGAAGTCGGAGCAGTGAATCGGGTGAAGGCGGGGGCGTTTTGAGGGCTCCCGCCATGCTCCCGGCTGTACGGTGCCCCCCCGTATTTCTCAGAGATTTTAAAAAAGACCTTTCAAATCAAATCGTGTTTCTTCCGACATCGTGAACGTTCCCGGCACACCCCCGGCGGACCATGGACGGGCCCGGCAGGCCCTGATGGACCTGCTCTCCGTGTTGTCCCGGGTCCTCCCCGCCTCCTACTTCGCCATCGTCTGCTACGGTTTCTGGAGAAACTTCCTCCAGACCGGCAAGTGGACCTCCCTGCTGTGGCTGGTGTCCGAGGGAATCATCGTCCTCCTTCTGGTGTTCCGACGGGAGTCCCGTCGACTCTCCAGGAGGCCCTGGGACTGGCTCGTCGCCCTCGGCGGCACCTTCACTGTTCTGCTTGTCCGTCCGGCGACGGCGGCGGTGGCCCCCGAGTCCGTCGGCGTCGCGCTCCAGCTCGCGGGGACCCTGTTCGAGGGGTACGGGAAGGTCTATCTCGGGAGAAGCTTCGGCATCGTGGCCGCCGACCGGGGGATCGTTGTGGGAGGACCGTACCGCATCGTCCGGCACCCGATTTATCTCGGGTATCTCGTCACCCACGTCGGGTTCCTTCTGGCCAACTGGAGTTCGCGGAACATCGCAATCTATATCGTCGAATATTTCTTCCAGGTGGCGAGGATCCTGTCGGAGGAGCGCCTCCTGAAAGACGACGATGGGTACCGCGTCTACTGCGAACGGGTCCGCTACCGGCTGATCCCCGGGGTGTTCTGACCTTTCACGAAGGGGCGATGAAGACGAACGGGTAGAGGACCTCCACCGCCCGCCCCCCGGTCGGCTCGAACGTCCAGCGACGGACTTTTTCGAGGACGGCGTTCACGAACGCGGCATCGCGGAAAGACGAATCCGCCGACTCGGCGCGCTGGATCTTTCCCGACGGGTCGATGCGGAATCGTACGAGCAGATTCCCGCGAAGGTCCGGGTTCCGCCGGATCGCGTCGGTGTAGACCCCCTCGAGCTCCGGAAGGTAATCCCGGACCCGCTTCCGGATCATGTCCCGGATCCAGAGGGGGATCGGCTCCCCTGCGGTCTCGCCCGTCCCGCCGAACATCATCGGCGCCTCGGTCTCCTTCCCGAACCCCACCGCGGGCCGGCCGGACCGTCGCACGCGGCCCTCCAGCTCCTCCAGGTGCTTCCCCAGGGCCGCGGTCCTCTCGGGTGCGACGGCGGGGGCGAAATCCCCGGGTTTGGCGGGCCCCTCGTTGGTCCAGTGCCGCACCGGAATGCCGCCGGCCTTTCCTTCCTTGCGAGCAACGGGAGCTTCGGGAACCTTCGGGATGCCCGCGTCGAGCTTGTCGAGCCACCGCCGGGCGGCGGGGGCCTCCTTCGCGACGGGCCGGGAGGAGACGGGCACCCGAGAGGACGAGGCGGCAGTTTCGGTCTGTACCGCCTGCGTGATCCGGGGAGGAGGCGCCGGCGTCTCCTCCGGCAGTTCCGACATCGGCGCGTCGGTCAGCTCGACGATCACCGGCGGGGAGAACTTCGTCAACGGGAACAGGGACGATACGGCGAACCCCAGGACGAACGCCGCGATGTGGACCGCGAGGGAAAGAACCATCATTCTCCCGATGATCCGCTCCTGCCAACGCTCCAGTCCGTCGATCCCCGTGAAGGCGTTCATCGTCTTCTCACAGCTCCGTGAAGTAATCCTTGCACGCCCGGGCGACGAGGTCGATGTCCAGGCGGAGGGGAACCCCCTCGTAACGACAGATCTCCGCGACCCGGCTCAGCAGGTCGTTGGGGTGGCATGCGCTCAGCGACATCGCGCGCCGGGCGTGCTCCTCGTCCAGCAGGTAGCGGATGACCTCCGGCCGAAAGGCGAGGCCGAGGCGCTCGCACACTTGTCGGCAGATCTGCACGTACTCCTCCTCCTGGAGGTAATCGATCTTGATCTTGTACCCGATCCGGCGGAGGAACGCGTCGTCGGCCAGCTGGTGCGGTTCGATGTTCGTCGAGAAGAGGATGACCTGGTCGAAGGGGATCTCGAACTTCTTCCCGTTCTGCAGCGTCAGGTAGTCGCGCGCCTTCTCGAGAGGGACGATCCAGCGGTTGAGCAGGTCGAAGGGGCGGACCAGCTGGCGGCCGAGGTCGTCGATCAGGAAGACCCCGCCGTTGGCTTTCAGCTGGAGCGGGGCTTCGTAGAACTTGGCTACCGGATCGAAACTCAGGTCGAGCATCGCCAGCGTCAGCTCCCCGCCCGAGGCGACCACCGGGCGTTCGCAAAGGACCCAGCGGCGGTCGTACTCCGTCCGTTCGGTGAGGACGGCCCTGGCCGGGTCCATCGGCTCTCCGAGATCAACGCGGAAGTGGTTCACCGGATCGAACACGCGAATGACCTGGTTGTCCACGCAGAGGGCATGCGGTATGAAGACGTTCCCGCTCAGGACCTTCGCCAGCCGCTCGGCGATGAACGTCTTGCCGTTCCCGGAGGGGCCGTAGAGGAAGATGGAGCGCCCGGAGTTGACCGCCGGGCCCAGGCGTTCGAGCAGGCCGGGAGTCAGGACGACGTCCTCGAAGGCGCGGCGCATCGTCTCGCGGTTGACCGTCATCTTCCGGATCGTCTGTTTCCTCGCCACATCCGAATATTGCTTCAGAGTGACCGGAGCCGCGCCGACGTAGGCGGAGAGATGGAGATACTCCCTCGCCCGCTCCCTTCCCATGTCGGTGAGGGCGAAGGTGGTTGCAGCGCGGATTTCCCCGCCTTTCTTCACCTCGGCCAGCCGCTCCTTTTTCAGGAACTCCATCACGTCGTTCATGACGCTGACGGGGAGGCCGAGTTCTTCGGAGATGGACGACAGCGACAACACGCCGCCGAGGTACAAGGTCTTGCAGGCCAGTTCCACGAGGAACGCCTGGGAGAGCCCGGTCTCCTCGACGGTCTTCGGCGGCTTGGGGACGACGGACACGCGGATCTTTCGGGTTTCCTCAGTCAAGGGACGCTCCTTGTTCGAAGGTTCCGCCGGCCGGCGGGGTCTGCGGGGGAATCTCCCGGGGGAAAACGGGCCGTTCCATATCCTCCAGAAACAGGTCATAGCGGACGGGGGAAGGAAGGACGATCCCCCGGGGCACGGGCAGATAGAGCACCTCCGGCTTCTCCCGGAGGCCGCGGACCTCCAGCTCTTCCATCCGGAGCGGAGCGGGGCCGCCGCCGGGCGGGTCCGCCGCGAAGCTCTGGTCGACGGCTAGGAGCAGGAGCGCGAGAAGGGTAACGGCTCGTTTCATTCCGCCTTCCCCTCCTTTGCGGCCGCCGTGCCTTCCATGAGGGTCTGCGCGGTCTCCAGCCGCTTCCGGATCGGTACGGCGAGGTCCGAAGGCCCCTCCCCCGCCTCGAGCCGGTCCAGCGCGCCCGCGTACCAGTCCACCGACCGCTCAAAGAAGGATCTCGCCCGGGCTTTCAACCCCTCCTCGTACGCCTCGCGGTCGCTCCCCCTCAACCCTTTCGGCCGCTGGGAAGCGAGGATCGCCTTCCCGTACTCCACGAGAAGGTCGCCTGAAAGCTGGGAGGCTTGCAGGGACAGCTCGAGGGGTGCCTCGCTCTCCGCTTTCGCGAAGGCGCCGAGGGCCCGTCGGAAGAACCGGTCCTTGACGGAGAGGCTCTTTTCGAGGGGAACGACGAGCCGGGTCTTCCGGAACTGCTCGGCCCAGTTCTCCCCGACGGCGATCCGGGCCCTCCCCGCAAGCTCCGCCAGCTCCGCCGGGGACCCGCCTTCCATCCCGGAGTCCACCTTCCGCAGACCTTCCTCCATCCGGCGGATCGATGTTTTCGTGTCTCCCCGCCGGCCGGCGGCCAGGCCGACAGAGAGGGTCGCGTACGTCCACATCCAGGCCGGGTTCATGTACCTCGCGCGGTAGGCGGAGAACCGCCTCTCGGCCGCTTCCGGCGGTCCGTGGGCTTCCGCCAGCCGGGCGGCGTGGAAGAGAAACCGCGGCGCCGCCTCGCTCTTCGGGGAACTTCCCGCCACCCCCTCGTATAGGTCGCCGGCTCTTGCGAACTCCTTCCTCTCCTCGAGGAGAGGCCCGACCACGCCCGCCGCCTCCGCGGCTTCCTCCTTCCGTGGAAAATCCCGGAGGAACCGGGAACCGGAACGGATGGCTCCTTCCGCGTCGCCGCCCTGCGCGTACAGCCGCATCGCCCGGAGGAGATACAGCGGGGCCTCCGGCGCGTCCGGGAAACGGAGGGACAGTTCCTCGAGCATCGCGGCGGCCCCCATCGGGTCTCCGGAAGAGACCTTTCCGTCCACTTCCTTCAGGGAGGAGAGGAGGTAGAGGTCCTTCGCCTGGGTCGCGGCACCGGGGTCCCCTGCCGCCGGGGGGTCGGCCAGCACAAGGGCTGCCTTGCCCCGGGCCGCCGCGAGGTCCCCCTCGAAGAGGGCGGCCTCGGCCTGGATCAGTCGCGCCTGCGCAATCGTCGCGCGAGGAGCGAACCGGCTCTCCTCGACCTCCTCCGCCAGCCGCCTCGCGCGACCGTACTCCCGCCCCGCCAGGAACGCGGAGGAGGCCCGCAGCACGAGAGAGACCGCTTTCTCCGAAGGGTGCTCCCCCAGGAGGAGGAGGGCGGCGTCCTCCGCGTCCTCCGCGGTCGACTCCTTCCTCTCGTAGCCGGCGATCATCGTCTCGGCGTAGAGAACGGCCGCCCGCTCCCCGGTGGCGTCCCCCCGCTGCTCCCCTACCAGTTCCTCGAGGAGCAGCACCCCGCCTTCCCGGTCCCCCGACCCGAGGAGGGCGATGGCCCACTTCAGGCGAAGTTCGCCGTCCTCGTCCGACGGCTCGCCGCCCTTCACCCCGAAATACTCCCCCATCCCCGCCGCGGCCGAGGACATGGCCGATCGTTCTCCCGAGCGGATCCCCTCGTCGAACTTCCTCTCGGAGAGAACCTTCAGCATCCCGGCCAGCTCCGCGGCGGCCTTCTCCCGCACGGGAGCCGGCTGCGACTGCGCCCAGGCGGATCCCGGGCCGTATTTCCCGCGAAGCGTGAGGGCGCGCGCGAGCGCCTCCCGGTCCTGACCGGCGCGGAGAAGAGCCTCGACCGTCTTCATCTCGAGGGCCGCCGCACCTTCGTCCGTCGGGAAGCGACGCGATGCGACGTCGCGCACTTTCGCCGCCCGCTCCGCCTCGCCACGCTTCTCCTCGGCCTCCCAGAGAGCCGTGAGGAGGACCTTCCCGCCGCACGTCCCCGCCTTCACGGGCGGGTACGAATCCAGCCGTTCCGGGGGTGATTCCCTCCACGCGCGGACAGAAAACGACAGGACCGCCTGCTCGAAGGGAGACAAGTCTCCGCAGGGGAACGACGGGGCGGAGAGAGGCGGCGACAGCTCCCGGACCGCACCGTCGACGTCCCCGGACTGGAACCGGATCCACGCCAGCATGTACCTTGCGACGGCCGACGTCTCCGGGTCCCCCGCTTCCGCTGCCAAACGGTACCGGGCGGCGGCCCCCCTCGTGTCGCCGGCGAGGAGCGCCTCGTGCCCCAGCCGGACGCCGATCTCGGCCGAAAGGGGGGAGGCGGGGTACTTCTCCAGGAACTCCTTTGCGGCGGCCCCGGCGGAAGGGTCTTTCGCTTCCCGCCGCAGCGTCGCACTCAAGTACAGGGACTCTTCGCGCCTCGATTCATGCGGGGCCTCCACAGGGAGCAGCGGGAGGATGCGCGCGACCATCTCCCTCTCCTTCTCCCCCGCGCTCCGCCCGGGGTACGGTTCCCAGCGCCCTCTCCCCTCCGCCAGCAGCGACCCGGCCTGCACGGCGACGTCGGCGGCGTCCGTTGGCGTGAGGCGGTCGCCGGACAGGAGGAAAACCGCCCGCTCGAGAGCCGCGAAGGATTCCTTCCGGGCTTCCTCCTGTGGATCCTGCCGCAGCCGGCGGGCCTGCGCGATGAGGGCGTCCGCCAGCTGCCGGTTGACGACCGCGCGCAGGGCGATCAGCGCCGGCTTCCGACGCTCCCGGGCCGCGGCCCCTTCCACTTTCTCCATGGTCTGCACCGCCGGCAGGAGTTCTTTCAAACGCCCGTCGGCATAGGCGACCGTCTCCCGGATCGTCTTATGGAGCGGGTCCTCCGCCTCTTCCGGTTGCTCCTTCTTCCTACGGAAGATGTCGAAGTATTTGCTCGTGAACTCCCGCGTTTCGACGGCGGCGGACCGGATCCCGTAAAGTTCATGGACATAAAGCCCCAGGTCCCTCAGCAGGAGGGAGGCGTCCCCGTCCCTCAAGGACTCGACCCCGGATACGGTCGCCGACCGGCGCTCCCGGATTCTCTCCCGGAGAACGTGGATCTCCTCCTGGCTCTTTTCCAGGCGGATGAGGTTTCGGTACCGCTGGATCGGGTGCCCGAGGTTCTGGAGAGTGTCGAGGGTGGCGGAAAGCTGCTCCACCAAACGGTCAACCTCGACTCCGTCCAGGACCACCTCCTCGATCCTGCGGACGATCTCCCCGATCTCCGCAGAGGTGAGGAACCGGACGCCTTCGGACGGCGTCTCCGCCGCGACCCGGAAGACGGTCCGGTCCGCGAAGAGCAGGCCGACCAGCAGTTCCACGGCATCGGCCCGGGCTGCCTCGTCCGGCTGCCGATCGGGGGAAACGATCCTCTGCCGAACCGACCGGATGCTTTCGATCTGAAGCCGGAGGGACTCCAGGGTCTGTGAACGGTCCGTTGGCGCCGGGGTAAGAGCCGACACACCGGAAAGGGCTTCCTCCAGCTCCTTCCCCGCCCGGGTAAGACGGTCGACCGCAAGCTCATACCTTCCGCTTTCCCTCGCCAGCCCCCCGAAGAGGAGGAGGAACCGGATCCGCTCCTTGAGGGGACGCCCCGCGATCATCTCGGCGGGAAGCCGCTCCAGGGCGGGCACGGGATCTTTCCCGGCGGAGGCGAGGCCGATCCGGTCCATCGGCGCCGTCTCCTTGCGCAGCAGGGCCTCGAACACCGGTATCGCCTCGGCGCCGCGTCCACTCGCGAGCAGAAGCTCCGCCCGCGACCTCGCCGCCCTCACGGCGAGGAAACCGCCCCCCTCGAGTCTTCCGGCCCCCTGCTCCACCCGGCGGAAAAGCTCCTCTGCGGCGACATCCCGGCGCTCCGCGGCGATCTGGCCGAAGGAGTACAACGCGAAGAGGTGGTACGGGCTACCCGGTCCCAGCTGGGCGAGGACCGCGGAGGCCTCCCCCTGGCGCCCCCGGACACTCCGCAGAGCCGTTCCATAGAGGTAGGTGACCAGGGGTGTCCGGACGCCGCTGCGGATGGCGGTCTCGCAAACCGCGATGAGGCGTTCCGGTGCGTCGAAGCGGCTCTGGGCGTCGACCAGCGCGTCGAACAGCGGCGCCGCGGCCGCGGCCGGGGTATTCCCCATGCGGACCCTCCGTTCGAGGAGCGACGCCGCCTCGGGAAGGAGCCCCAGCGACAGGTACCCCCGGAAAAGTATGAGGGTATTGTCGTGCGTTGCCACATCGGCCGCTTCGATGCGGGCCATCTCCGTGAGGGTCACCCCGGCCCGCGCCGCCGGGGGCGATGCCGCAATCGAAAGGAGGATCGTACAGGCGAGGAAGGAGAGGAAAGGTCGTCCGGAATTTATGGGGGAGAGGGCCGCTTCACGTTCGGAATTCGATTTCATCCCCGACCTCGGTCCCCGTTCTCTCGATGGTGCCCGCCGGCAGCTCGAGGACCCCCCGGGCGTTCCAGAAGACCCTGGAAATTCTGTTCCTGCGGAAACGCTGGTACATTCCCACCACCTTCCGTTCCGGACCGAGAAAGAGCGCGTCGAAGACGAAGCGCATCCCGAACGAATGGATGCTGTTGCACGGGGAGATCCAGAGCCCCTCCCCGGGCGCGAGTCCGTCCGTGAACAGGAGGCCCCTGAGACGGGAGACAGGCGTATCCGCCACCCGGACCCGGCTCCCCGCGGTGCGGTTCCGGGTCTTGTTCCACACCGTCACCAAGCGAGTCGACCGGGGGAAACCGCTACTTCCTGCCGGTTCTCCTGGACCTCACATAAATGTAAAGACCGAGGATCACGAGTGCCAGTAAAAGCCATGGGAGCCCTTTTGCGAATTGCAGATCCATTTCCACCTCCTTGTTTTCTATTCCCGGATTATTTCCCCGCGGGAATGATTGCGTGGAAGATCTGGATAAAAGCCGGCCCGAGAAGGACGATGAACAAAGCGGGGAACAGGAGGAACACCAGAGGGAAGATCAGTTTGATGGTCGTCTTCGCAGCCGCCTCCTCGGCTCTCTGGCGACGTCTCACCCGCAAGGAATCCGAGTGGACGCGCAGGGACTGGGCGAGGCTGGTTCCCAACTTCTCCGTCTGGACCAGCATCGCCACTAAAGATTTCACATCCTCGACCCCCGTCCGGTCCGCCAGCGAGCGCAGCGCCTCCTGGCGAGGCTTCCCGGCCACCATTTCGCGGTTGACAACGTCGAACTCTTCGCCCAGGGCCGGGCTGGAAAGCCGGAACTCCTCCGTGATCTTGATAAAGGCGGCGTTCAGCCCAAGCCCTGCCTCGACACAGACGACCAGGAGATCGAGTCCGTCCGGGAGGGCGTCCGTAATTTCCTCAACGCGCTTGCGGATCCGCATGCGAAGAAATATATCCGGAATAATGAAGCCCAGGATCCCCGCGGAAACTGTTGTGATGAAAATCGACCGGGGGGGGGAACCGGAAATCTTTCCGAAGACAAAAGCGAGGACCGCGAGTGCCACCGGGGCAATCCATCGGACGATGAGGAATGCCGTGTAGAATCCCACGCCCCTGTACCCCGCCTGGGCCAGGAGCAGCCTGGAACCGGTAAGTTCCTTCCCGGACAGCATCTCGGCAAGTTCCGTCTCCCCACCAAGAGTCGTGGCGAACCGCATCCGCAGCTTCCCGATCCACTTCTCCGCGGTGGAAAGGTTCGCTCCCCTGTCCTCTTTGGAACTCCCCACCAACTCCTCGAACCTTCGGGGGAGGGCTTCCCTTCTCTCTTCCAGCCACCAATAGAGCGCCAGCGCCGCGAGGACCGTTGCGAGGAAGATCGTTACGGTTATGAGGAGAACCATCCTTCTCCCTCCGGCTCAGATCTTGATCCGGACGATCTTCCGGATGGCAAGCATACCCGCGATCTGCATGACGACCGCAGCAGCGACCATGAACTTCCCGTATCGATCGAGCCAGAGGGGCTTCAGGTAATCCGGATTCGTGAATCCGATAACTGCCGCTACGGCGATCGGGAGCATCGTCAGGATGATTCCGGACATCCTCGCCTGCGCCGTAAATGTCTTGACCTGTCCCTGAATCCGGAATCTCTCCCGGATCACGTAGGAAATCTTGTCGATGATCTCGGCAAGATTACCCCCGGTCTCACGCTGGATCAGGATCGCCGTGACGAGGAACTTGACGTCGAGAGTGTCGACCCGGTCCGTCATTCCTATGAGGGCTTGCCGGAGCGGAATCCCCAGGTTTTGCTCTTCGAAAACTTTCTGGAACTCGGGTCCGATCGGGTCGGGCATCTCCTGGGCGACGAGCTGGATGGCGCCCGTGAAGGAGTGGCCGGCGCGGAGGGAGCGGGCGAACATCTCCAGGGCGTCCGGAAAGTGGTTGAGGAACTTTTTGACGCGGAGCCGACGCTTGGCGTTGATGATGACGTGCGGGATGGAGAACAGCCAGACGCCGACCACGATCGAGATGACGGGGGGCCAGCGCAGAAGCTGTCCTCCGACGATCGCGATGAAGAAGAGGATCAGGGAAAGGAGGACGAACGTGCCGACCCGGAGCTTCAGGTCCGCCTGCAAGAGGCGCCGCTCGATCCTGACGGCGATGTTCATGCGCGACAGGAGCCGGTTGAGCAGCGGGACGTCGCTCAACAGCTCGTCCTTCAGGACTTCCGGGAGGTCCTCTTTGCTCAGGTTTCGGAGTTGGAGCAGGGAAAGACGCTTCCTGACCTCCGCCCTCTCGGCACGTCCTGCAACCAGGAAGAAGTACCCCCCGGCGACCATCAGGAAAACCGCAAGGAAGACGAGGACGGAAACCCAGATCATCGGCGGCCTCCCATTACCCCTTCCGGTACGCGAAGATCTCGGACCCGAGGTGGATCCCCGCCGTGTGGATCGTGTCGAGGAACTTCGGCCGGACGCCTGTGGCCCGGAACTGGCCGACGACTTCCCCCTCCGCGTCGAGACCCTGCTTCTCGTAGACAAAGATGTCCTGCATCACCACCGTGTCCCCTTCCATCCCGGTCACCTCGGTGACCTTGAGGATCTTCCGGGTGCCGTCGCTCAGGCGGGCCACCTGGATGATGACGTTCAGGGCGGCGCTGACCTGCTCCCGGATCGCCTTGGAGGGGAGCTCGAACCCCGCCATCATGACCATGGTCTCGAGTCGGGAGAGGGCATCCCGTGGCGAATTGGCGTGGATGGTGGAGATGGACCCGTCGTGGCCCGTGTTCATCGCCTGGAGCATGTCCAGCGCCTCGCCGCCGCGCACCTCGCCGACGATGATCCGGTCGGGGCGCATCCGCAGGGCGTTGCGAACCAGGTCCCGCTGGGTCACCGTCCCCTTTCCCTCGATGTTGGAGGGACGGGTCTCCAGCCGCACCACGTGCTCTTGCTGGAGGATGAGCTCGGCGGAGTCCTCGATCGTCACGATCCGTTCGTCGTCGGGTACCGACGCGGACAGGATGTTGAGCAGCGTCGTCTTGCCGGCGCCCGTGCCGCCCGACACCAGGATGTTGAGCCGCGCCCGCACCATCGCGGCGAACACCTTCGCCATCTCCTCCGTCAGCGACCGGTTGGCGATGAGCTTCTCCATCCTCAGGGGATCGATGCCGAAACGGCGGATGGAGAGCGCCGGCCCGTCCAGCGCCAGCGGGGGGATGATGACGTTGACGCGGGAGCCGTCGGGCAGGCGCGCGTCGACGAGGGGGGTCGACTCGTCCACCCGCCGCCCCACCTTGGAGA
>Ga0315273_10008401_pt1 | contig 13011 bp, 12 predicted proteins | sample YL17G02_0_MG_FD_205753 | JGI IMG/M metagenome (GOLD analysis project Ga0315273, IMG submission 205753) | Sediment microbial communities from Yellowstone Lake, YNP, Wyoming, USA - YL17G02_0 | ecosystem: Environmental > Aquatic > Freshwater > Lake > Sediment | place: USA: Wyoming | collected...
TGACGCGTAGGTGTTCGTCGACCGAAGCTTGGTGCGCGCCATGGGCCCGGTTCGCCCGACAGGGGATTCAATTTTTGTTCGGTCATGCTTCCGAATCCGATCGCCGAATCGCTGTCTTCGACTGGCGATTGGCTGCCGCTGACAACGCTCTTCCCACGAATGTACGCGGGCTGGCTGTAGAGTTATCCAACATTTGCTGTTTTTCGGAGTCGGGAATCCCTCCCCTTCCCTTCTCAAATTTGGCAACCGGAGGAAATACTTCCTCCCCGTCCCGTTCATTTTCGCCTCTTTTCCCCCGTGGCACGCCAGTTGCGTTAATTGTTTGAGCGCGCGCCGGTCGCCAATACTAATGGCAGTCGCCACAGGGGGCAGTGGCCACAAATGGCAGTGGCCACAAATGGCAGTGGCCACATGCATTCGCCCACTGGCCTGCGGCCGAACGGACTGTCTCTCATTTACGCATTCACGATGCCCCCGACCTCTCAGCAAAAACCTCATCCGAGCGGCGACAACCGCTTCAAGCTTCTTGACCGTGCCATCACGAAACAACAGGCGCGCGGCGACGCGTTGATCGAAGTGCTCCACGCCGCGCAGGGGATCTTCGGATATCTGGAAACCGGTCTGCTCATCTACGTGGCCCGCGCCCTGAAGCTGCCGCTCAGCCGTGTCTACGGCGTCGTGACCTTCTATCATTTCTTCACGTTGAAACCGAAGGGGGAACATACGTTCGTTCTCTGCACCGGAACCGCCTGTTACGTAAAAGGCGCGGCCGGTATTCAGAAGACTGTCGAAAACCACTGCGGGGTGAAGTTCGGCGAGACCACCACCGACAACCGGATCTCGCTCGTCTCCGCCCGCTGCGTCGGCTCCTGCGGACTCGCCCCCGTCGCCGTTCTCGACAACGCCGTCGCCGGCAAGCTGAACCCCGCTTCCGCCGTCACCAAGATCGAGGAGTGGCATGAGCAAACGGCGGAGGTGCCGGCATGACCGTTGAAGATCTCAGAGAGCTGGCCGAGGGGCAACGGACACGGGAGCAGCAGTTCAGGCACCGGGTCTTCTATTGCGCGGCGGCAGGATGTGTCTCGTGCGGCAGCAGCGGCGTTCGCGAAGCCCTCCTGAAGGCGATCGCAGAACGAAAAATGGATAAGGAGATCGCCGTCATCGGGACGGGCTGCATGGGTCTTTGCGGCGAGGGCCCGCTGGTGCGGGTGGCCGGTGACGATACGCTCTACCAGCACGTCGATGCGGCCGTCGCCGAAAAGATCGTCGACCGGCACCTTCTCAATGGAGAGAAGGTCACTGAAAATCTTGTCGACACATCCGCCCCCTTCTTCACCGCGCAAGTTAAAATCGTCCTCGAAAACTGTGGGAGAATCGATTCCGAGAGCATCGAGGAGTACATTGCCGTGGGTGGCTACGAGGCTCTGGCCAAAGCGGTGACCGAGATGCAACCCAACGAGGTGATCGAGGAGATAAGGAAAAGCGGACTCCGCGGCCGGGGAGGGGCCGGCTATCCCACCGGGCTCAAGTGGGGGATCGTCCGCAAGGCGGCCAGCGAGCAGAAGTACGTCGTCTGCAACGCGGATGAGGGCGACCCGGGCGCCTTCATGGACCGGAGCGTGCTCGAGGGGGACCCGCACAGGATTCTCGAGGGGATGGCAATCGCAGGTTACGCCGTCGGCGCCTCGCAGGGATTCATCTACGTCCGGGCCGAGTATCCGCTGGCCATCGACCGTCTCCGGCTGGCGATCAAGCTTGCGGAACGGATGGGGCTCCTGGGTAACAGGATTTTCGATTCGCACTTCAGCTTCCGGGTCGACCTCCGCATCGGGGCGGGGGCCTTCGTCTGCGGCGAAGAAACCGCCCTCATACGTTCCATCGAAGGCAAACGGGGGCGCCCCCGTCCGCGCCCCCCCTACCCGTCGGAAAAAGGTCTCTGGGGAGCGCCAACGCTCATCAACAATGTGGAGTCCTTCGCGAACATCCCCCCCATTATCACCAGGGGGAGCGGCTGGTTCGCCGGGGTCGGGACGCCGAAGAGCGCCGGGACGAAAGTCTTTGCCCTGGCCGGACAGATCCGGAACACGGGACTGATCGAGGTACCGATGGGCATCCCGCTCCGGACGATCATCTTTGACATCGGTGGCGGGACGCCGGAAGGGACCGAGTTTAAGGCGGCCCAGACCGGAGGTCCGTCGGGAGGGTGTATCCCGGCCGACCATCTCGACCTCCCCGTCGACTACGAGTCCCTCGCGACCGTCGGCTCGTTCATGGGAAGCGGGGGCCTTATCGTGATGGATTCGACATCGAAGATGGTCGACGTCGCAAGGTACTTCATGCAGTTCTGCATGGACGAGTCGTGCGGCAAGTGCATTCCCTGCCGGGTCGGTACGGTGCACATCCACGGACTGCTCGAGAAGATCTCGGGGGGAAAAGGAACGGCCGACGATCTCGCGCTCCTTGAAGAGCTGTGCCAGATGGTCAAAGACACGAGCCTCTGCGGGCTGGGCCAGGGGGCTCCCAATCCGGTGCTCTCCACGCTCCGGTTCTTCCGACACGAATACACTGACCTTCTCCGCACGCCCGAGGGATATGTCCCCTCCGGTGATGGCCGGTCACAAACGACAAACGCATAACGGGACGTCCGATGGCCATTCTCACGCTCACCGTGAACGGCGAACAGATCAGCGGCAAGGACGAGGAATCGCTGCTCGCCATCGCACAGCAGCACGGGATCACGATCCCCACGCTCTGCCACCTCGACGGGCTCGCCGACGTCGGCGCCTGCCGTCTCTGCCTGGTCGAGATCGAGGGACAGACGAAACTCTTCCCCGCCTGCACGACCAAACCGCAGGAAGGAATGATCGTCCGCACGGACACCGAACGGCTGAAGAAATACCGCAGGATGATCATCGAGATGCTCGCCTCCGAGGGAAACCACCAGTGCGCCGTCTGCGTGGTCAACAACCACTGCGAGCTGCAAAACCAGGCGTATGACGTGGGCCTGACCCACGTCCGCTTCCCTTACCTCTATCCGAAGAAGGATCTCGACGCCTCGCACAAGGATTTCATCATCGACCGGAACCGGTGCATCCTCTGCACCCGTTGTGTCCGCGTCTGCCACGAAGTGGAAGGCGCCCACACATGGGACATCGCCGGACGGGGGATCGACTGTGAGATCATCTCCGACCTCCACCAGCCCTGGGGCACATCCGAAAGCTGCACCTCATGCGGCAAATGCGTGCTGGTCTGTCCGACCGGCGCGCTCATCGAAAAGGGGGAGACCGTGGCAGAGATGGAAAAGAAGACCGGCTTCCTCCGCTACATCGTCACGGCGCGGCAGAAGCGGGAATGGATCAACGTGGATTCCGACGATGAGTAACGCATCACACACACCTACCCCATGAAACCAAGAGTCGCAACAGCGTGGCTGGGAGGATGCTCGGGCTGTCATATGTCGCTGCTCGACATGGATGAACGGCTGATCGAGCTGGCGGACAAAATGGACCTGGTGTATTCGCCGTTCGCCGACGTGAAGGAGTTCCCCCGCGATGTCGACGTGACCCTCGTCGAAGGAGCCGTCGCCAACCTCGAGAACGAGGAGCTCGCCAGGATCATCCGGCGTCATTCCCGCCATGTCGTCTCCTTCGGCGATTGCGCCGTCACGGGAAACGTCACCGCCATGCGGAACCACCTGACGGTCGACGCCGTCTTGAACCGGTCGTACGTCGAGCTGTCCGACATGCACCCACACATTCCGCGCGACTATCCCACGATCGCCGAGCTGATGAAGCAGGCCCGGCCGCTCCACGAGATCATCCCCGTCGACGCGTACATTCATGGCTGTCCGCCGACCGCCGGCCAGATCTGGACCGCGGTGACGGAGCTGCTCGCCGGCCGGATGCCGGCCCTGACGCACGTCTACCTGCGGTATGGCTGAAGAGGATCATGGCAGGGGCGGAGAGACAGGCCGGGAGTAGGCTCTGAAGTTGAACGAGGAGATAATGCCAAAAACCATCACGATCGCCCCCGTCACGCGCATCGAGGGGCATGCAAAGATCACGATCCACCTTGACGACAGGGGGAACGTCAGCGACGCACGCTTTCACGTCAACGAGTTCCGGGGCTTCGAAAAATTCTGCGAAGGGCGCCTCATGTGGGAGATGGGTGGGATCACCTCCCGTATCTGCGGGATCTGCCCGACCAGCCACCTGATCACCTCTGCGAAGGCCGGCGACGACATCCTTGCGGTCTCCATCCCTGTGACGGCCGAGAAGCTCCGCCGCCTCATCACGCTCGCGCAGTGGATCCAGTCACATGCCTTGAGTTTCTTCCACCTCTCCTCGCCCGATTTTCTGCTCGGTTTCGACGCCGACCCGGCCACCAGGAACATCTTCGGTCTCATCGCAAAGGACCGGGAATTCGCCCGCCGCGGTATCCGCTTGCGCAAGTTCGGTCAGGAAATCATCGAGGTCCTCGGGAGTCGCCGCATCCACACCCCCTGGGCCGTCGCCGGCGGTGTCCGTGAGCCGTTCGAACAAGCGAAGCGTGATTACCTGCTGGCCTGGATTCCTGAGGCGAAGGAAACGGTGCTTCTCGCGCTGCGCGCGCTCGCAACGATCCACGCGACGTACGAACGCGATATCCCGAACTTCGGGAACTTCCGGTCGCTCTTCGTGGGACTCGTGGCCGACGACGGCGCGCTGGAATACTACGACGGGAAACTGCGGATCATGGACGGAGGGGGAAATGTCATCGCCGACAAACTGGACCCGCACGAGTACACACAACACTTCGGCGAGGCGACCGAGGACTGGTCGTATCTGAAGTTCCCCTTCTACAAACCGCTCGGGTACCCGAAGGGGATGTACCGGGTCGGACCGCTGGCCCGCGTCAACATCTGCGATTACATCGACACACCGCTGGCCGAAGCGGAACGGAAGACCTTCAAGGCAATGGCGGGCGACGCGGAGGCCGTGAATAATTCATTCTATTTTCACTACGCGCGTCTGATCGAGCTCCTCTTCGCCGTCGAAAAGACCGAGATGCTCCTGAACGACCCCGCCATTCTCGGCACCAACGTGCGCTCGAAAGCGATGATCAACAGGTCCACGGGAATAGGCGTGAGTGAAGCCCCGCGCGGGACCCTCTTCCACCAGTATTGGGTCGACGAGAACGGGGTGCTGCAGAAGGTGAACCTCATCATCGCCACCGCCCAGAACAACCTGGCGATGAACCGGACCGTCCGCCAGCTCGCCATGCAGTACATCGACGGCACGACCATCACCGAGGGAATCCTCAACCGCATCGAAGCCGGCATCCGCTGCTTCGATCCCTGCCTTTCGTGTTCAACGCATGCGGCAGGACAGATGCCCCTCCTCCTCCAGCTCATCGATGCCGGCAACAGGGTGGTCAGCGAGGTCCGCAGGTGACGCGCACGCTCATCATCGGTTTCGGCAACACGCTACGGGGGGACGACGGCGCCGGGGTCCGCGCCGCCGAGCGCATCGCCGCCGAGGTCCCGGGCGCCGAGGTCCAGACCGCGCAGGAGCTCCAGCCCGAGCTGGCCGAGCTCATGAGCGCGTATCAGCGCGTGGTCTTCATCGACGCTAGCCTTCGGACAACCACCCTCGTGGTCACGCCCCTGGAACCCTCGGTCGTATCGTCCCTCTCCGGGACGCACGCGGTGACCCCGGAGGGCCTCCTGGCGCTATGCGGGGCGCTGTACCGGGTGCTCCCACGGCAAACGATGCTCATCGAGATTCCGGCCTTTGCCTGCGCGCTGGGAGAGTCCATGACGGAAGCGACCGCGAGGATGGTCGATCGGTGTGTGGCGTGCGTCGCCGACATTCTCGCCGGCCGGCCGACGCCGGAGCTCCCCCTCACCTCTTCTCCTCCTTCCTCCATCGCCTGACGGCCGGGGCTGGATATTTTCACCATTTTGGTTACTTTGCAGTCGTGACCACACGCCTCCATATCGCCATTCGCGGCACCGTGCAGGGGGTCGGCTTCAGACCGTTCGTCTACCGCCTCGCGACGGAGCTCCGCCTCGGCGGAAGAGTGTTCAACTCGCCTCAAGGAGTTTTCATCGATGCCGAAGGACCGAAAGACATCCTGGACACCTTTCTCCTCCGTCTCGGCGCGGAGAAACCCCCGCTCGCATCGATCCAGAGCATGGAGTTCGCATTCCTCGACCCGCGCGGCGACGCGATCTTTCAGATCGCCGTCAGCTCATCCGAAGGGGAGGCCGGCGCTCTGGTTCTCCCCGACATCGCCCCATGCCCCGCCTGTCTCGCAGAGATCATTGATCCGTCGAACCGCCGTCACCTCTATCCGTTTACCAACTGCACGAACTGCGGGCCCCGTTTCACCATCATCGAATCGCTTCCCTACGACCGCGCCCGTACGTCCATGAAGGCCTTCCCCATGTGCGACGCCTGCCGGCGGGAATACGAGGATCCCACCGACCGGCGGTTCCACGCGCAGCCGACCGCCTGCCCTGTCTGCGGTCCGCAGCTGGCGTTGTGGGACGAGCGCGGGAACCCGATCGCCAGAGGCCACGGCGCGTTGATCCGGGCGGCAGAACGGATCCGCGCCGGCGGCATCGTCGCCCTGAAAGGACTCGGCGGCTTCCATCTGATCGCCGACGCCCGCAACGACGAGTCGCTCCGGCGGCTCCGGCAGCGAAAACACCGCGAGGAGAAACCCTTTGCCCTGATGGCGCCGCACACACGGTGGGTACTCGCGACGTGCCAGGTGTCCCCCCTGGAAGAGCGATTGCTGAACTCTCCTGAGGCGCCGATTGTTCTCATGAGGAAGCGATCCGGCGAGGGAGAGGGAGGCGACGAGAGTCAGGTCGCACCGGACAATCCGTACCTCGGCGTCATGCTCCCCTCCACACCCCTTCACCATCTCCTCATGCGAGAACTTGCGTTCCCCGTGGTCGCCACCAGCGGGAATCTCTCGGACGAGCCGATCTGCATCGACGAGCATGAGGCCCTGCAGAGACTCCGTGGCATCGCCGACGAGTTTCTCGTCCACAACCGCCCGATCGTGCGCCACGCCGACGATTCGATCGCCCGTGTAATGCTGGGACGCGAACTCATCATGCGCCGGGCGCGGGGATTCTCTCCCCTGCCCGTCACGCTCGGGACACCGATGGCCGACACCCTGGCCGTCGGCGCTCACCTCAAAAACACCGTCGCGGTATCGAAGGGGAGAAATGTGTTCATCAGCCAGCACATCGGTGACCTGACCTCGAAACAATCCCTGGACGCATTCCGCACCGCGCTCGCCGACATGCAAGGCATGTTCAACGTCGCGCCGAAATCGGTTGTATCTGACCTTCATCCCGATTATCTTTCCACTCAATTCGCCCGGGCGAGTGGCCTCCCCCACGAGCTTGTCCAGCATCACTATGCGCACGTTGCCTCGTGCATGGCCGAGAACGGACTCGAGGGACGGGTGCTCGGCGTTCCATGGGACGGGACCGGGTACGGCACCGACGGGACGGTCTGGGGGGGTGAATTCCTTCTGACCACGCCGAGGGGGTTTGAACGGGTCGCGTCGCTCCGTCCCTTCCGCCTCCCCGGAGGAGACGAGGCGGTCAGGGAGCCGCGCCGTTCCGCGGTCGGTCTCCTTTTCGAACTCCTGGGTCCCGGCATCTGCGATCGCACCGATCTTCCCTCCGTCCGCGCATTCAGCGGCACGGAGCTCTTCACCATCAGGCGCATGCTGGAGAGAGGGGTCAACGCGCCGTTCACGAGCAGCGCGGGCCGGCTCTTCGATGCGGTCGCATCCCTCGCGGGGGTGAGACAGGTCAGCACCTACGAGGGGCAGGCGGCAATGGCGATGGAATATCTTCTCCAGTCAACTGCGACGGACGATGCGTATGCATTCCGGATCGTGGATCAGCCGGGCGGGGAGAAGCCGAACACGCCCGACACGCCACGCTATCTCCTCGATTGGTCCGACGTGGTGCTCGGTCTTTTGGACGATGTGCGATCGGCAACTCCGCCGGGCCTGATTTCCGCAAGGCTCCATAATGGTCTCGTCGAGGCGATCATCGGGATCGCGAAGGTGGCCGGTGAAAAGCGGGTAGTACTTTCCGGCGGATGTTTCCAGAACCGGTATCTGACGGAACGGACCGTCCACCGATTGCGCGAAGAAGGTTTCCAGCCGTACTGGCATCAGCGCATCCCTCCCAACGACGGCGGGATCGCGCTCGGCCAGATGTTCGTCGCCCGGCAGTCCGCCGACCGACGAAAGGAGGAATAATATGTGCCTTGCAATTCCGGGGAAAGTCCTGACGGTGGACAGAACCGCCGAGCCCGCCATGGGTGACGTCAGCTTCGGGGGCGTTTCCAAGAAGATCTGCCTTGAGTGGCTCCCCGACGTCCAGGTGGGCGACTATGTCATCGTCCACGTCGGCTTTGCCATCAGCAAGCTTGACGAGCAGGAAGCGCTGGAGACACTAAAACTCTTTGAGGAAATCAGCGGGGCGCTCGATGAGCTGGGGGAAGAGGGGAACGATGCGGAAATCCCGCGGACGAAAAAGGACCACCCCCGCGACGAGGAGAGGGGGACGACGGGAGGAGCATGATGCGATTCATCGACGAATACCGGGACAGGGAGGCGGCGGAGCGATTCGCCGGACTGATCAAGGGAATCACCACGCGGCCATGGACGATCATGGAGATATGCGGGGGCCAGACGCATACGATCGTCAAATACGGCATAGAATCGTTTCTCCCCTCAGGAGTGTCTCTCGTCCATGGCCCCGGCTGTCCCGTCTGCGTCACCCCCCTCGAAATCATCGATCAGGCCATCGCCATCGCATCGCTCCCGGGGGTGATCTTCACCTCCTTCGGCGACATGCTGCGGGTCCCCGGATCCGCGAAGGACCTCCTCACCGTCAAAGCCGAGGGGGGAAACGTGCGAATGGTCTATTCCCCGCTTGATGCCGTAACCATCGCGCGGGAAAATCCGGGGAGGAAGGTGGTGTTTTTCGGCGTCGGATTTGAGACCACGGCCCCGGCAAACGCCATGGCGGTCTGGCAGGCGAAGAAACTCGGGCTCGACAACTTCTTCCTCCTCTGTTCGCACGTCCTGGTCCCCCCCGCCATCGACACGCTGCTCTCCTCGCCGGTTAACAGAGTACAGGGGTTCCTCGCCGCGGGCCACGTCTGCACGGTCATGGGATTTGAAGAATATATCCCGCTCGCAGAACGGTACAGGGTCCCGATTGTGGTGACCGGGTTCGAGCCGGTAGACCTGTTGCAGGGGATCTACATGACCATCAGGCAGCTCGAAGAGGATCGTGCGGTGGTCGAGAATCAGTATGCCCGGTCGGTTCGCCGCGAGGGAAATATCCCGGCCAGGAAGCTGCTGAGAGACGTCTTCGCGGTCTGCGACCGGAAGTGGCGTGGGATCGGCGTGATAGCGAAGAGCGGATATGAGCTGCGCGAAGAGTATGCCGCCTATGACGCCGGGAAAGCCTTCGACGTCGCCCATATCACCGCGGCGGAGTCACCCCTGTGCATCGCGGGGGAGATCCTGCGGGGGCTGAAAAAGCCGCACGACTGTTCTGCCTTCGGACGGGGGTGCAACCCGGAGCATCCGCTCGGCGCCCCCATGGTCTCCTCCGAAGGTTCCTGCGCCGCCTACTATCATTACGGCCGGCTCCTGACGACACCCGCGGAGGCAACGTCATGACCGAGGACGCTGACCTCGCCGGAGGTTTTGCCTGCCCGCTACCCCTGACCGACCACAAGACCGTGCTGCTTGCCCACGGCGGGGGGGGGCGGCTGACCCAGCAGTTGATCCAGTCGATGTTTCTCACCCAGTTCGACAATGAACTGCTGGCCCCGCTCCACGACGGCGCCGTTGTGACCCTCGGAGGAGCGCGGATTGCCTTCACCACGGACTCCTACGTCATCAGCCCGGTGTTCTTCCCCGGGGGTGATATCGGCACGCTGGCCGTCAACGGGACCGTGAACGATCTCGCCATGTGCGGAGCCCGCCCGCTCTACCTCTCCTGCGCCTTCATCATCGAAGAGGGACTGCCGATGGAGGACCTCTGGCAGATCGTCCTGTCCATGAAGAAAGCCGCGTCCGAGGCCGGCGTCATGCTCGTCACGGGTGACACCAAGGTCGTCGACAAAGGAAAGGGGGACCGCATATTCATCACGACGTCGGGCATCGGTCTCGTCCCACCGGGTGTCCAGCTCGATCCACGGAACGCACGTGCCGGCGATAAGATCATCGTCAATGGTCCGATCGCCGTCCACGGGATCGCAATCATGTCGGTGCGCGAAGGGCTCGGGTTCGAGACCCGGATCGGGAGCGACACGGCACCGTTGCACGAGCTGGCCGCGACGATTCTCCGGTCGGGGGACAACGTCCATGTGCTCCGCGATCCCACGCGGGGAGGCCTCGCCAGCGCCCTGAATGAGATCGCCGGATCGTCGCACGTCGGCATCATGCTGTCAGAAAGCGCGATCCCGCTCACCGATGAGGTACGGGGAGCCTGCGAGATCCTCGGTCTCGACCCGCTCTATGTCGCCAATGAAGGGAAAGTGCTCGCCTTTGTGCCCCCCTCGTCCGCCGGCGAAGTTTTGCGCGCGATGCGTGCCCATCCCCTCGGGAAGCAGGCCGCGATCATCGGCGAGGTCGTGGCCGATCATCCGGGAGTTGTCGTGATGAAGACCGGCATCGGCGGAATGAGGGTGGTCGATATGCTCTCCGGAGAACAACTGCCGCGCATCTGTTGAACGGCCGCCTCCGTGGGGGGCGCCCCCGGAGGCAGGAAACCCGCAAAGTGGACATACAACGTCATAACGTAGGAGGTCGAAGATGAAGAAATGCCTTTTGCTGGCCGCTGTCTTGCTCCTTGCCGGCTCGATGGCAGTGGGAGAGATCGAGTTTCTCCGGGGACCCCTGAGCGAGGCGGTCGCACGCGCGAAGGCCGAAGAGAAGCCGGTGATGATTGATTTCATCACCGACTGGTGCAGGTGGTGTGACACGCTTGACCTGCACACGTATTCGGACGCGTCGGTGGCGGACTTCATCAACGGTAATGTCGTCCCGATCAAGATCGACGCAGAAAAGGGGGAAGGGGTCGGCATCGCGAAAAAGTATGGGGTCCGGGCCTATCCGACGATCCTGTTCATCAGGGCGGATGGCGAGGAGATCGACAGGCTGGTGGGGTATGTGCCGCCTGAGCCGTTTCTTGCGTCGGCGAAAGACTACGTAAAGGGGGTCAACACGATCCGGCAGCTGAAAGAGGATGCCGAAAAGAACCCGGCCGATCCGGGTGCCCGGTATGCTCTGGCGTCAAAGTACGCATCGCGCAATGACATGCCTTCCGCCGTCGAGCAGTACCGCACGCTGCTCGAACTCGACGCCAAGAACGCCCTCGGCCATAACGATGAAGCCGAGTACGCGATCGCGGTCAACGCCGTCCGTACGGAAAAATCAACTGTAAAGCTCGCCTCCTTCGTCGAGAAATATCCGCAGTCTCCCCTGACGAGGAATGCGTTTATGACGCTCGTCAACGGGGCGATCAGCACGGGGGACGCGCAGGGAGCGAAGACCTACTTCGCCCAGTACGACGCCCGGTGGCCCGATGACGTCGCGATGATGAATGGTTACGCCTGGAACTGCGCCGACAAGAAGATCAATCTGGAACATGCCGCTGAAGTGTCAAAGAGAGCCGTCGCGCTCGCAGCAACGGACAACGAGAAGGCCATGTACATCGACACACAGGCGACCGTGGAGTTTCAGCGGGGTAACACCGATCAGGCCATCGCGCTCGAACAAAGCGCTCTCGCGCTCCTGAAAAATGCCACGCCCAAGGAGCGGAAGGAGTACGAAGAAACACTCGCCAGGTTCACGGCGGGGAAGAAATAATATGGGCGTCCTCGTGCGCAGGGCCCTTCCGGCGGACGGCGCTGCAATTCTCTCGCTTGTGCAAGCCCTCGCGGAATACGAAAAACTCTCCCCCCCCGACCCGGCGGCGCAACAGCGTTTGCTGGATGACATGTTTTCGACAAGACCTCGGATTGAATGCTACCTCGGCCTTCTCGACGCGGAACCCGCCGGGTACGCCTTCGTGTTTGAAACCTATTCCAGTTTCCTGGCTCTCCCCACGCTCTATCTCGAGGACCTTTTTGTCCTTCCCGCATTCCGGAGCAGGAAGGTCGGCTACGCACTCTTCACCGGGATGGTGAGGGAAGCGCACCGTCGGGGCTGCGGGCGGATGGAATGGACGGTGCTTGACTGGAACCGCCTCGCCATCGACTTCTACGACCGCCTGGGTGCGAAGCATATGAAAGAGTGGTGTCTGTACCGCCTGGTGCGTGAGGACATGAAACGACTCCTTGACCTGGATCGGTAAGGAAGAGTTCCGCTGGATCTATCCCTTCCCCTGCATCCTGGCGGAGGTCTTCTTCAGGTCCAAGAAATTCTGACCTCCCCCCGGGGGGGGTCTCTACCCTCCGCATCAACTGGCTTAGAACTGGCTGAAAATCACACATTTACCATGTCGGGATGTGACTGAACGCACAGCAATATCTCGTGAAGTTTCGCATATTTTTGCCAGCGAAAGCAGTAAAGTACGCACACACGAAATCGGGAAAGATCATGGACATTCTTCTGGTGGACGACAACGAGGACTACCTCAACCTGGTCAAGGAAGTACTGACCGCGAACGGATACACGGTCCACAGCGCGCACGACGGGATGGAGGGATGTGAAGTGCTGGCGACGACCGACATCGACCTTATCATCTCCGACATCCGCATGCCGCGATTGGACGGATTAAAGCTTCACGCATTCGCGCGCGAGATCGAACGTTACAGGAAGACCAAGTTCATCTTCATCTCCGGCTTCAAGGATCTGTACGCCGGTGCCATCACACTCGACCCGAAACTCGACTTCCTGCTCGAGAAGACGACCCCCATCAAGGAGATCCTCAAGATGGTGGACCGTTTGATCTTCGGTCAGCTGGAG
>Ga0315273_10008403_pt1 | contig 13010 bp, 19 predicted proteins | sample YL17G02_0_MG_FD_205753 | JGI IMG/M metagenome (GOLD analysis project Ga0315273, IMG submission 205753) | Sediment microbial communities from Yellowstone Lake, YNP, Wyoming, USA - YL17G02_0 | ecosystem: Environmental > Aquatic > Freshwater > Lake > Sediment | place: USA: Wyoming | collected...
ATCTCAACGGTCAAGCCTCATTGACGACTTTACTTGATACCAATGGTCTTATATGGTCACAGTCATATGATGATTCGGTAAATAAAAGAAGAATAGTTTACACAATGCTTAATGATAACCGTTTAGATGACAGCAAACTCAGAAATCAATTATGGCGGTTTTGGATATGTTTTCCGAAGACCGGAACTAATCCAAAAGGCGCGGCATTGACCGCAAGTTTAAAAATGCTCGATTTGCTGCATGAGGTGCAAGGCTCATTCGGTTCTACAAATATACTTTTTTCTCACAATATTTCAAATCAGGATCCGTTTTTTGACGCGGTGTCAAATTGCTGGATTGTTATTCAAGACTATAATTTAAAAATGAGAACACTACAATAACGAGGTAACAAATGAGATTAATAATTTTCGCTTTAAGTTTCATAATCAGCGCAATATGGAGAAACTCCATAATGTGGTCAAATCCGCAAACTACAGAAGACCCCACTCAAGTATTAACGGGTGCCGTTAAAATCGAAGTATCAGCTTCGGCAAATATGGCGGGCGCGGTTGACATCGGCGCGGCTAATGGTATCAAGTACACCGAAGAAATGAAAGTGTCGACTCTTGAAAACGATAACGCGGTTGAACGTGATACCGTAACAGAGCAAAAAGGCATGATTGAGTTTGAACAAATGCAAATGCTGAACGAGGCGGCAAGGGCAATAATGCGTGGGTCGCTTGATACTATCGTGCCTAATGCGGGTGTATTAGTCCCAGCAGCAACACAAACTATATATTCGGGTTCATGGGGCTTTAATACTTTTGAGCCGTTTGAACATCAGAATGGGTCAGGCGCAATAATTGCAGTAACATCAGTAACCGGATCAACAAACGGCGCACTCGTAGCCGAGACTGATTATTTTATCGTAAAAAATGACGATGGAATATATGGTATAATCGTTAAAGATTCCGCCACAGTTACAACCATAGTTCAAAACCTTGCTCTGGTATATGCTTACACACCGTCAGCAAGTACCGATTATTTCACTGGCGGTAAATCAGAATTGCCGTACTTCTACGTAAGAATGACAAACATAAATGAAGACGGTGATAAAGTTGTATGGTTGACTCTTGGTAAATGTAACCTTGCGAAAGGGGACGAAATTGTATTTAAAAAATACAATGCAGATGATCCACGAGTACCAATTCCAGTATCAATACAAGTAAGACAGGATATAACTTTAACAATCGGAAAACAGTTAATGAAACGAACTGTCACCCCGTACGTATAAGGTGAAACTATGAAAATTATTGACCTAAGACACATAGTTGAACCGGAAGTTGATATAGTTAAATTCAAGGGCGCAAAGGACGGCAAAGAATATTCCTTGTCTGTTAAGAAAACAATCATGATGAGCTTACAGGCAAGTGAAGACGTTAAAACACTTCTTGACAAGCGCGATGAAATGGCCTCTTACGAATTTAATTATGAGATTGGTTTTATCTATCTTACAAGGTGGATAAAAACGCATTACCCAGATAAAGATCTTAAATGGGTAAAAGAAAACATCATTAACGAGGAAGTGGCTTCACAGCTCATCAATCTTGTTACTGAAATGTTTTTCCCAAAACCGAAGGAAACCGTCCAGCCGAAAAGAGGACGGAAACGTCGCTTGTCTTAGGTCGATATATAGCCGTAATGATGAACGTGTTTCCAACCTTCAGCCTCGATTTCATTATGGGGCTGGAGTGGGACACCTTCTTTTACTGGCATAGACGGGCACTCGAGATTAAATACGGGAAAGACATACCGGAAACTGAAACACTTGCAAACGGCAAAGTAGACGATGAAACTTTTGAGCGACAGAAACAAAAACTATATGCAAAATTAGAAGCTGAAGAAAAAGCTAATGAGGGAACAATAAATGGCTGAAAAAGTAGGCTCAGTATATATCGAAATTCAGGCGAAGATGGGGACACTTGAAAAAGACCTTAAAACGCTTGAAACAAGGATGGCAGGAGCAGATCAAAAGGCTCAACAGGTATCATCGTCATTTATGTCAATGGGAAAGATTATAGGCGGCTCACTAATCACGGGCGCAATTATAGGAATTGGTAAAGCCGCGTTAAAAGCATCGGCAGAGATGGAACAAAATAGGGTTGCCTTTACAACTATGCTCGGTTCTGCAACAAAAGCAAAAGACCTTCTTGCGGAAATGACAGCCTTTGCAGCAAATACACCTTTTGAATTGCCAGAAATAGTTGACGGTGGTAAAAAGCTCCTTGCCTTTGGTTTCGCCGCTAAAGACATAATCCCCACACTGACAAAACTGGGCGACGTTTCTGCGGCTCTATCAATTCCTATTGGTGAACTTTCAGATATATACGGGAAAATGAAAGTACAGGGAGTCATTCAAGCTGAAGAACTAAATCAGCTTGCAGGGCGCGGAATTCCTGTTTTTACCGAACTTGCAAAAGTCATGGGAGTCAATGCGGATCAAGTTAAAAAACTTGGTTCTGAGGGAAAGATAAGTTTTAAAGAACTTGAACAAGCCTTTACCAATATGACAGACAAAGGCTCACAATTCGGCGGTATGATGGAAGCGCAGAGTAAGACTCTTGCGGGTCAATGGTCAAACTTTCAAGATACACTCGGGAAAATAGCCGTTATAATAGGTGATGAAATTGCTCCCGCTGCAAAAACATGGCTTGAATTACTCGGGAACATATCAAATGCAGTTATAAATCAAGAATCAGATACATCCGCAATATCAAGTGCAATGCGAAAAATTGCAATCCCCGCAAAAGCGTTGTGGGATTATGCTACATGGACAGCAGGCGCAATCAATGAGCAAGTAACACGACTTGAAAGCGTTAATGCTAAAAGTAGAGAAGTAAATAATGTTACAAAAGAAATAGCGGACTCCGCAAAGGTTTACTCACAAAATTTATATAATTCAGCAATACCATTAGAACAAAATACTCAAAAAATGATGGAATTTGTAAAATCCGCAGATGAAGCGGGGAAAAGTACGGCTAAAGCTAAACCTACACCAGAAGCAATAGCCACATGGAAAAAGCTCAGTGATGAAGCAAAAAAGTACAATGAAGAACTATCAAAGAAAGCCATCGAATCTAATGATCCTCTTGTTAACATGCAGAGAGAAATTGACGCATCGACAGAATCTTACAATAAAAATAAAGACCTGAAAAAACAAGGGTTAATTGATACAAGTCAATATAATTTAAATGTTTTAAATATAACTGAAGCTCGTATAAAGAAAGAGGAAGAGCTTGAAAAAGCAAAGTTTGACAAGAATATTGCTAACGCTTCAGCAGTTTTAAATGTTGCTGGTGGTCTTGCAAGTCAACTATCTAACCTTGCTAATATGTCGGCAAGTAACCAGACCGCTAAAATTGACAATGAACTCACAGCACAGCAGGAAGCACTAAACGCACAGTATGAGGCAGATGTCGCCGCGGTAAATGCTGAAGTAATTACACAGGAAGAGAAAGACGCTAAACTCAAAGCACTCGACGAAAAGAAAGCACGAGATTCAAAAGCTCTAGAGGACGCGGCGGCTAAAGAGAAAAGAAAGATTGCACGAGAAAATGCAAAGATTCAAAAGCAGTTGGCAATATTTCAAGTTATGATAACTACACCACAGGCGGCAATGGCGGCTTATTCATCACTTGTTGGAATCCCTTTTGTAGGCCCTGCACTTGCAGGAATAGCCGCAGCCGCTACGGTTGCACTTGGTCTTAAACAAATACAATTGATTCAAGAACAGCCGCTCCCCGCACTTGCTGAAGGTGGTATCGTTCCATCAGTACCCGGCGGAAACAAGTACACATTAGGAGAAGGTGGAAGCCGTGAAGCTGTTATCCCGCTTGACAACAGAGGTAAAGACGTGTTAAAAGATGCTATGGGTGGTGGATTACCAACACAGATAACGCTTATGGTTGACGGTGAAGAGTTTGGAAAGTGGATTTATAACACCACTAAAAACGGGCAAACAATATACAGTAAAAATGGAATGGTCGCTTAATGAGAATATTGACCACTAATGAAGTAAAGACAGCAACTATAACAGCATTAACAGAAACGCCGGGATATGCCTTTAACACGGCACTAAAAGACACTCGGAGAAGCCGTAGAGGAAGGACTTTATCAAAAAGCAATCAGACATTTTTATTTGACTTAGGCTCTGCAAAGGCAATATCTTATTTTATGCTGATTGACCATAACCTCACAGCAACAGCCGTAGTACACCTTCAGGCTAATGCCACAGACGTTTGGACAGCTCCAACGGTAGATATAACGGTTACATATGGCACATATTTATTGCATGAATTTACATCGACAACATCTTATAGATACTGGCGGGTAACGATACACGATACTAATAATACAAATGATTATATCCAGTTCAGCAAGATATATTTAGGCGCTTATTTACAACTGCCTTATATGAGCAAAGAACACAAAATTCCAACGGTAAGCACATCAAGTGTAGATAGGTCAAACAGTCTACAGTCATACGGTGATCCGGGAACGCTATATAAAAAAGCGTCAATAAATTATAAGAATATAACAAATACTGATAGACTTTTAATAGATGCCGCATTAAGATTAACCGATATTTATACACCGTTCTTTATTATCATATGGGAGGCTGATTTAACGCTTGAACCGCCGCTATATGTAATATTAACAACAATGCCGGACTGGACACGGGCGGATCAAATCGGGTTGAAGTGGACATTGACATTATCATTTGAAGAAACATTTTAAGGGGGCTTTATGGCCGGAACTCAGGTTAACTTATATTCTCAATCTAATTCGGATATTTTAGAAGTACAATTGACGCTTGACCAGACACGGAAAGGACTTCATCAAGTATCACTTACCAATTACGATAACACATCTCTTCCCGCAGTTGCCGCTGGTTCTGTAATCGAGGTCAATGGAGCTTTATATAAATTCACATCAGAGGAAGCCATAACAGGAAGCCCGTCAGATGGGACTGTTTACATTTACATTGACCCGTCAACTATAACGGCAGTATTTACAAACACCGCTCCGGCATGGTCGGATAGTAAACAGGGATGGTATGGAACTACAACAACGGCTAATTGTAGATATTTAGAATTTGTAATGTATAAATCTTCATCGACATATGGAAGTAAGCAGATGTTATATGTTTGCGGAAGAAACAATATAAATGAAAATCTGCAATATAATTCATCAGGGCAATCAATGACAACGGCAACCGATGTTTTAATTTTTTCAACAAAAGTATTTGACCTTTCTTCGAATGGTGCCTATAATGTATCGACAGGAGTATTTACATGTCCTAAATCTGGATATTATCACATATTTGTTGATGTGAATAATAGCGGCGATGTAGTGACTCCCATAATAGTCGAAACAGTTAGCACTGAATTTGGCACAAAAGCATCATATCTTTTAAATATACCTTCGACATTATATCAGTTTTCTGAACATGGGTGTTTTGCGTATCTTCCTAAAAATTCAACAACTAAAATATACGCAAGATCGCTCTCTACGTCTACTATATTAAATACGTCAACAATTATAATTAAAAAAATATTATGATTTCTGATATAAATTCAAATAAAATTTGCCTATGGGAATTTGACACTCCTCTATTAAGAGATTCACTTCTTAACTATTCCGCTGGTATATGGCAATGGTGTATTACTCCCGGAGATATAACCGTTACAGATGACAACGGTAATATCGGATATTATAGTTATACAAATGGTATAAATTACAATGTAAAATCATTAACGGTTGACGGTGTAATATTTCTGTCAGTAAACGATTTGGTTGACCTTAACACTCAAGATGAAGCGTTTTATTACGATTCAGATACAACAATAATATATATAGCCTTTAAGGATTATGAACCATGGCTTGAACAGTCAATGACGTTGGGAATGGCAATAGGTTATGCAAACAAAGACGATAAAAACGGAAATGTATTCTCCGGAAATTATTATAAACCCATTATACAATCAATATCAGGCATTAAGAAATCAAAAGACCCTCTATTTTATGGATTGCTTAAATACAACACAGGCACGGTAAAACTGATTAACACGGATGGCGAGTTTGATTCATGGAGAGACCAAAAGTCATATAGGCAACCGACACGCCTTTTACTTGGTGAAGTAGGCGATGTTTATTCCTCATTTGTTCCAGTGGGTGCTGGTGTAATCGGAGAGCATACACGATCATGGGATAACTTTTCGATTAAGTTTGAAGATCCCCGGAATGTCCTGTCAAATAAGATGCCTAAGAATAAACTTAAAAAAGCAACATACGCTTATCTTTCAGATTCAAACGTAGACGCACCAAAACCGATTGCATACGGTGCAATAAATAACGCGCCGTGTATATGCTTAAATGAAGAGCAAAGTTCATCTTACTATACCTTTCTTTTATGTGATACTGAATACAATGCAGTTTCAGCACTTGGCACGGTTAAGGTTAATAATGTGGCAGTATCTGTTTATAGTTCAAATCTTGCTGCCGGTACTTTTGTATTAACTTCAGCTATTGCCGGGAGTGACAAATCAGCAGTTACTGCGAGTTTTACGGCAAATGCCATAGACAACGGCGTAGATATAATCAAGGATATTCTAAAGAACTACGCAGATACCGATTACATAGATGAATATTATGACCTCGTAGAAACAGCGCAAGCCGTGACAGATTGCTCAGGGCGTAACGTAGCTTTATATATTAAAGAAGAAACCGATGTAAAAAAAGCACTTGAAAAGGTATGTATTGATATTGACGGGCTTTTCTTCCAGCATGATGATGGCCTATGGACTGTAAGGATTTACGACAGCGACAGAACACCGGCGCAGACTATTGAATTTGATGAAATACTTGAAGGATCACCAGCGATAGACGGGAATGAAGATCAATTCTTGTCATCTGTTATTATCAAGTACAATAAGAATCAATCAACGGGATCATATTCAACTTATGAGAATACACTTTATGAAGCGGAAGTATTTGCATATTACAAGGCGCTCCAGACTAAGACATTAGAAACTGGACTTTCAGACCTTGCATCAGCACAGGCGAAATCAGAATCAATAATGGAATTTTCAAAGTATATACAGGACATTGTTAAAATAAAAGTTGGTTTTGAGTTTTACGATTTAGAGATTATGGACTTTGTAATTTGTGACCCTATCCGCAGAAGATCGGGAACTGAAATAAAGGGTGTTTATGAGATTATAGACATTAACAAAGATTTTAACAATTTCAGGATACAATTAACCTTAAAATATATTAAGACTTATGTACCGGTAGTGACTCAGTACGATGAAAGAGTTACAAGCACTGGAGATTATAGAATACTATCAGACGGAAGGACAAGGATGGCACAACAATGAGCGTAACAATCAAAGACATAGCAGCGACACAAACCGTATTAAATAATGATGACTATTTTGAGCTACAAGAAAATGCCGGGACAAGTAAAAAAACCATGTGGTCAACTATACGGGACACTTTGGCATCTTTTATCGGGGTAAGTTCTACGGTATACAAACAGGCTTCTTACGCTATCCTTGATGGTGACGGATATGGCCGGATAGAAGTTGATACGACTGCAGGAGCAGCTACAATAACGCTTCCGCTAATGGCTAATAATATCGGTCGTAAAATTACAATTGCATTTGTCAAGAATGACGCTTCCGCCGATGTTGTTACAGTCTCACCACACGCTACAGACGCAAATAAACTTTCTAACGATGGATTAGCGTCAATAATTCTGCCTAAAGTTGGGAATTATGTTTCATTAGTTCAATCTTCAAATTCGGGATTCTGGGAAATTACAGATGAATCAATCACAAGTCAATTAAAACTCAGAACGTATGCCGGTTATGGTTCAACCGATAATAAAATTATGCGATTTACTAATCTTGATGAAAATATCGGAAATATGTTTTCTGGAAATCATTCCAGCGGTTACAGTTCAAATGCTAAAGGGCTTGAAATAACAATAAATAGAAGCGGTGTGTATAGCTATATGTGTATGCATGGAGCTGACGGCGGCGATATAAATTGGGGTTTAAGTCTTAATTCGAGCCAGCTTACGACCGCCATTCAATCTATTACAACTACCGATATTGTATCTATGGCGTATACTCAGGCAAATACATTCCACCAATTATCCGGAAGTATGTACTTTAAAAAAGGAGATATATTTAGACCACACACACTTGGAAACGCCCCTAATGATACTGCAAAAAATAGATTTACTTTTGTGTATTTAGGCCAATAAGGGGGAAATAAATGGCAAACGAATTTGGAAGAATAAATAATACGGGTTAATAGCATGAACGATAAATTAAAGCAAATAATTAAGAGATACAACCAAAACGAAAAATCACAGTTATTCACAGACATTAAAAGCGTGTTAAATTGCGATGATAAGACCGCCGAAAAGCATCAAAAGAGCCACTGTAATTTATTATCATTCTGGGCAGGGATAAAAGTACAGGGATATACAGACATAGAATATGCAGACTTTTTCAAACTCATGCTAGATCATGATTTTTGCCGTGACGACGGATTTATAAATATATCCAAAGATGCAATAATGGAAGATCTTTTCGGGGTTGACTTTGACATTGAATACGTCAAAGACTTTGAAGACGTTATAAATCCGTTCAGGCTAGATAAAGAATCTCTATATCAAATGAAACTTGAAAATTCTATGCATTTTATGATCTGTGGAGTTGACGACCATAACATAATGCTGATATATGATAGTGGGTCAAGAGGTGTGGGTGTTCCAGCGATAGGTGCAAAAAGAGTTGACGAAAATCATTTTAAATGGTTATTAGAGATAAAACCTAAAAAATAAGGAGACAAGTATGAAATTACTGGCGAAAATGTACCTAGCATTAGGAGCGAACAAGTCACAGCGATTCTTTAGATTCTTGCTACTGGTTATAACTGTGGGAATTATATCAATGTTAATTATCAATGTAGGCTACGACAAAAGTAAAGGTGGGATATACTGGAAGCCGTTTGACATCAGCGTAGAACTAAAAAAATAAGGGGGATATATGAATTATGTTAATACAGAGGTTAAAAATAAATCCCTTGTTATTCCCGCGATTATATATTCGCGCGTTTCGGGATTCTATTCTCCAACGATGCAATTCAATAAGGGCAAGGCTTCAGAGTTTGCTGACAGAGTTTATTATAAAGTACCGGAGAATCTAAAATGATGACAAAAATAGAATGGTCAATAATGCTATTATTTTTAGGGTTATTACTTATTATAATTATCTTTACTGGATGCGATTTAAAAGAACAGGAAACGGCTAACCTTGAACCATCATGTCAAGTATTCGTTAAGTGTCTCTACCTGAACCAAAAGAATCCTGATAAATCAGTCTGCTTATCCCTGGCAGATGGGTGTAAATCAGCTAATGACTTTCAAGCCTGTTTATCCCCGAAACTTAAAGATAACAAAATGGATCTGCGGGATTGCCTTTTACTTATGCGGAAATAGATTGACAAATCAGATGTAATATACTTAACTGTTTTTATCCTCCACGATAACTTTTCATAAACTCCTCCTTTCCGCCGGATAGTTTTAAGGTATCCGGCGGTTTTTTAGATAATATCTAATAATGATAATAACATCATTATTAATCCTATAAATCCCCAAAATAAAGCAGATACTCCCAGTATACCCATAAAAGATGCAAAAAATCCGTGATGTAAATAATTAGCATATAATATACATACATATCCAATTGATTCAGCAGCTATAAAATATAAAAATAATCCAATTTCATACCAATATTTATCTTTAAATTTATTCATATTATTTTACCGCCTTATAAAAATTATCAAGCTGATTTGTTTTTACTACTGCTTGAGGTCTTGTTTTATTATCCTTACACACTGTTTCTTTTAAATGCAAAACATCTTTATTTATTGCTTTTTGTGTTGGTAGATCAGAAAGCGTTAAATAGCCTTTATCTCTCAATACTGAAAAAACCTTTTTTTGAGATAGTTTAAAGTGTTTGGCGGCGGTTGTAATACTCATCATATCATCAGTTTTCATGAGTACGTCAAAGGCTATTGCTTTTGGAGTTAAGATCTGATTTTCTTCGGTAAGTATTCTGTTCTGTTCAATGAGTTCAAATTTCTCTTCTTCAAGAAATTGTATAGCCTGTCTAACTATGAGATTTTTTTCAAGTTTAGTCCTAACCTCAAAATCGGTTTTGAGGATATAGTTTTCATTCATTTCTAACTTTATTTTTGTCACTTCAATTTCAGTTAAATATGTTGTAAGACCGTTTTTAATTTTATCTGGAAATAATCTATTGCAATAATTCCTGATAGTTTGCTCTGTACAGTTTAAAACCATAGCAACTTCTTTTACAGTCATAGTCTTTTCAATACTTAATTCGTTCATTATTATGTCCTTTGATTGTATTTCCTTTGATAGTGAGGAGCCGGCAGACTTGCAAATCATACCGGCTTAATCAAAGGATTATTTACATTACTAATATATCTCTATAATGTCAAGATAATTTTTTTCACTTTCAAAACTACTAAACATATGTTATAAAATTTTTTTGCTGTTTTTTTCACTTTTTTCTTAATTGCGGTAAAATAATAGTTGACAGTTACCGACAATGAAAGTATATTTACAACATAAAGAAAACGGAGGACACAAAATGAAAGTACAACTTTTCCACAACCATTTTGACCAGAAACATTTAGAAGAAGTTAAAACTGCAATGTTAATACTTGGAACTCCGGTTATAAGAGTTGTATATGATGATCTTAATGATGTTTTTATAGCAGTTGAGGGATGTCACAGATTGAGAGCGTGTGAAGAGCTTGTATTGACTCCGGAAATTGAAGAAATAACAATTGAAGAAGCATTGCAAATAAACATTGCAGAATCAGGAGACGACAGAGATTTGGCAAGTTTTGAAAATATTTTCTGGGGCAAAGACACAAAAATAATAAAATTTTAAAAACAAACGGAGGATATTAAAAATGTGTTATAGTTCATGCCGATATGAAAACTATGAAGGAGAATGTCGCAAGAAAACAAATCAGATGTGTCCTATGGACATGGAAGAAGCCGCCGCGGAACAGTTGCAAGATGACTTTGAAAGCGCATTAATTGACAGATACGAATCACAGATGCAAGACATGAGAGAAATAGAAAACTACGAGCCGATGAGAAGATTATGAAAACAATAGTTTTAACTGAAAAGCATTTTGACGAAAACGGATATTTTAAAGATGAATCATTTTATAATGAAATAACCGGAAGATATGAGTTTAATGGTAATGTTGAGGTAAAAGTAAATAGATTTATTTGTTTTAATAAATATATTTCCAGCGAAGGGAATATTTCCAGCGAAGGGAATATTTCCATCGAAGGGAATATTTACAGTAAAGGGAACATTTTCAGCGAAGGGAACATTTATAGTAAAGGGAATATTTCCAGTAAAGGGAATATTTCCAGTAAAGGGAATATTTTTAGTAAAGGGAATATTTCCAGCGAATGGAATATTTTCAGCGAAGGGAATATTTCCAGCGAAGGGAATATTTCCAGCAAAGGGAATATTTCCAGCGAAGGGAATATTTCCAGTAAAGGGAATATTTCCATCGAAGGGAACATTTACAGTAAAGGGAACATTTTCAGCGAAGGGTACATTTACAGCAAAGGGAACATTTTCAGCAAAGGGAATATTTACAGTGAAGGGAACATTTACAGTAAAGGGAACATTTTCAGCGAAGGGTACATTTACAGCAAAGGGAACATTTTATTAAATAAAAAACCCTTGATTATGATTTCAAATATTGGGAGCAGAAATGAAAGCTCATTTTTTTACTTAACAGAAGAAAACGGTATTATGGTTAGATGCGGTTGTTATTTTGATTCAATCGACAATTTTGAAATTAAAGTAAAAGAAGTACACGAAGATAATCAGTTTGCAAACGAATATTTAAACACAATCGAATACATTAAAAAGATGTATGAATATTACAAATCAATCGAGGTGCAAAAATGAAAGTATGTAATTTAGTATCTTATACATGTCTCAAGTGTAGCGATCCAGTAGCTTTGGAAATCCGTACAAATATGCAAGAAACGACGCTTGATCTGTGGAGGGACATGTTTGACTCTAAGCTCTGCTTTGATTGCCTATGTGACAAGCACATACGAGGAATAAAAAATGAAAAAAATTGATTACAGCAAGGCGTTTGACCATTATAGAATTGCAGATGCTAAACACAGGATACTCGGCGGAGACAAGGTTATGTATCTAATGTTTTACGGATATTCTGAGGCGGTTTCAAAAACTATAATAGAAAAATATAATGAATGCTATGGAGGCACGAAGTGAAGATCAGAGACAAGCACGTAATTAAGCACAGCGGCGTAGAAAAAGTATATTGCCAGAAAATTGAGGAATGGACGCTGCTAGTAACTTGCGCACAGTGTCTAAACTGCAAAGGTTACGATAAGCAACAAGAAGTAATTAAATGTCGGGACATAGAATATAAGTAAAATAGTTGTTGACATTAAAACAGGTATGGCGACAATAAACACAGGAGGACGTTATGAAACAATCTAATGAAGTAAATGAAATTATCAAAGCCTTAACGATTGCAACTGGAGAAATAAGCAATCCTAAAAACACTGCTGAAAATCCATTTTTTAAAAGTAAGTATGCGCCACTTGGCGATATCTTAAACATGGTAAGACCTATATTGAGTAAACACGGACTTATCATCATTCAAAATGTTTCTACAGATGACAGATTTGTGTCAATAGAAACCGGAATATATCACACTTCAGGGCAGTATATTATTTCCGATAAACTGCAAATGTCAGTAGAAAAAGCGACAGCGCAGGGACAGGGATCGGGTATAACTTATGGTCGGAGATACCAGTTGTCAGCATTTTTAAATATTGCATCTGAAGATGA
>Ga0315273_10008404_pt1 | contig 13010 bp, 10 predicted proteins | sample YL17G02_0_MG_FD_205753 | JGI IMG/M metagenome (GOLD analysis project Ga0315273, IMG submission 205753) | Sediment microbial communities from Yellowstone Lake, YNP, Wyoming, USA - YL17G02_0 | ecosystem: Environmental > Aquatic > Freshwater > Lake > Sediment | place: USA: Wyoming | collected...
CCGAGGAGGGCCTGGGCCAGCCGGGCGACGAGGACGAGGAGCCCGCTCCGCCCGACGGTGCCCCCGATGTGGCCGGGCCGAGGTGAGACTCCCGTTGTGGATCGCCGTGCGCTACCTGCGCACGCGGCGGCAGAGCGGGTTCATCACCCTGCTCACCGGGATCTCGGTGGGTGGCGTGGCCGTGGGCGTGACCGCGCTGCTCACGGTGCTCGCCGTGATGAACGGCTTCGAGAACGAGGTGCAGAGCCGCATCGCCGGCACCGACGCGCACGTCGTGCTGCTGGGGGAGACGGCCTCGGGCGTGGCGGGGGCCGACGCGCTGGCGGCTGAAGTGGCGCGTCAACCGGGCGTGGAGGGCGTGGCGCCCTTCACCTATGCCAAGGCCATGGTCTTTCACGAGGGCCTCACCGAGGGGCTCATCGTCAAGGGCGTGGACCTGCGGGCGGAGCGCGGTGTGACGAACGTGGGGCGCAACATCCGGCCGGCCCTCGACTCGATCCCGGGCCTCACGGAAGGCGGGCTCCCGGGAATCGTGCTCGGCAACGAGCTGGCGGGGCGGCTCGCCGCGCGCGTCGGCGACCGGGTCGTGCTGGCCACGCTCGGCGGGGGGGTCGCCTCGCCCCTGGGATTCACGCCGCGGCTCAAGGAGTTCCGGGTCGTGGGGGTGTTCACCTCGGGCCTGTACACGTACGACTCCAGCCTGGGGTTCACCTCCATCGCGGCCTCGCAGGCGTTCTTCCAGCTGGGGGAGGCCGTCACGGGCATCGAGGTGCGGATCACCGACATGTTTGCCGCCCCCCGGGTGGCCGGGGAGTTGTTGCAGGCCGTCCACAGGCCGGGGCTGCGTGCCAACAACTGGATCGAGCTGAACCGGAACCTCTTCACCTGGATGAAGCTCGAGAAGACCGTGATGTTCCTGATCCTGGCCCTGATCGTGCTGGTGGCGGCCTTCAACATCGTCAGCACCCTGTTCATGGTGGTCATGGAGAAGCGCCGGGACATCGGCGTGCTGCGCTCACTCGGCGCCCGGCGCGGCACCGTGCTGCAGGTGTTCCTGGCCGAGGGCCTCCTCATCGGCGGGCTGGGGACCGGCCTGGGCGTGCTGCTGGGCTCGGCGCTCATCGCCGTGCTCAAGCGGTATCCGTTCGTGCGGCTCCCCGGGGACGTCTACTTCATCGAACGGCTTCCGGTCCGTCCCGAGGCGGGGGACTTCGCCTTCGTGATCCTGGCGGCGCTCGTGCTGTGCCTGGCCGCCGCCCTGTATCCGGCCTGGCGCGCCTCGTTGCTGGATCCGGTCGAAGCCATCCGCCGGCAGGGTTGAGAGATCACATGAGCGGAGCGGGCCTGGGTCCTGGAATCACAAGCGCTGGCGGCGCTCCGCCTGCCCTGGTGGCCCGTGGCATCGATAAGGCCTACGAGACCCTCCGGGGCAGGCTCGAAGTCCTGAAGGGGCTGGATCTCGAGGTGATGAGTGGCACGATTGTGGCTATCCTCGGTGCATCCGGCTCGGGAAAGAGCACGTTGCTGAACATCCTCGGGACATTGGACCGGGCGGATGCGGGCATTGTGGAGATCCGTGGCTGGCGGGTGGACCCGCTGCGGGACGATCAGCTCGCGACCTTCCGGGCGCGTCGGCTGGGCTTCGTCTTCCAGTTCCACCATCTGCTGCCCGAGTTCAGCGCGGAGGAGAACGTGATGCTGCCGCTGCTCATCGCGGGGGAGGGCCCGGGGCCGGCCCGCGAGCGGGCTCAGGCGGCGCTGGCCGACGTGGGCCTGGCCGAGCGCTGGGACCACCGCCCGGTGCAACTCTCGGGTGGCGAGGCCCAGCGCGTGGCCGTCGCGCGGGCCCTGGTGGCCGGTCCGGAGCTGGTGCTGGCGGACGAGCCCTCGGGGAACCTGGATCAGCGCTCGGCGGCGCAGTTGCACGAGCTGATCGCGTCGCTGGCCCGCGAGCGGCGCCAGACGTTTGTCGTAGTGACCCACAATGATAGGCTCGCCGCGATCGCGGACCGGGTGCTGACGCTCGAAGGCGGGCGGCTCACAGGGACCTCCTAGAGGGACACGGATGCTCTGCCAGATCTGCGGCAAGAACCCCGCTGCGGTGCACTTCACCGAGATCCACGACAACAAGATGTCGGAGATCCACGTGTGCGAGCGCTGCGCCGAGGAAAAGGGGCTGCACGCGACCTCGAAGAAGCAGCAGTTCGACATCGCCGACCTGCTGGTGAAGATGGTGGACGATTCGACGGGCACCGAGGAGGAGCGCGTCGGGCACGTGCAGTGCCCGCGCTGCGGACTGCTCTACTCCGGTTTCCGCGAGACCGGGCGGCTGGGCTGCGCCGACTGCTACACCGCCTTCCAGTTCCAGTTGCGTCCGCTGCTCCGCCGCATCCATGGGGACACGCGCCACCGGGGCAAGCGCCCGGCGGGCGAGGGCGAGGGCGAGGGCGCGACGCGCTTCCGCCAGATCCAGCGCCTGCACGACGAGCTGCAGCGCGTGGTCGAGCGCGAGGAGTTCGAGCGCGCGGCGGTCCTTCGGGACGAGATCCGCAGCCTGGAGCAGGAAACGCGCACGAGCGCGGAGGGCAAGCCATGAGCGACCCGGACCGCCCGCCCGCCAGCTTCGACGAACTCGTGGCGCGCCCGGCACGCTGGCTCTCGGCCGAGGGCCCGCACGCCGACCTGGTGCTGTCGAGCCGGATCCGGCTCGCTCGCAACCTGCGCAGCGTCCCCTTCACGCACCGTGCCCGCGAGGAGCAGCTCCAGGGGGTGCTGATGAGCGTGTCGGGTGCGGCGCAGCGCGGCCAGGGCTTTGCCGGCAGCCTGCTGCTGCGGATGGCGGAACTTTCGCCCCTCGAGCGCCAGGTGCTCGTCGAGCGGCACCTGGTCAGCCACGAGCTGGGCGACGGGATCCGTCCCCGCGGCATCGTGGTCTCGCCCGAGGAGCGGCTCTCGCTCATGATCAACGAGGAGGACCACCTGCGACTGCAGGCCATCGCGCCGGGCTTCCAGCTGACCGAAGCGTGGGTCTCCGCCGACGGTGCCGACGACGAGCTGGACCAGTCGCTCGATTTCGCCTTCTCGGAGGAGATCGGCTACCTGACGGCCTGCCCGACGAACGCCGGGACCGGGCTCCGGGCCTCGGTGCTCATCCATCTGCCGGCCCTGGTGCTGCTCGACGAGATCCAGCGGGTGCTCAAGAGCATCATGCAGGTGGGCCTCAACGTGCGCGGCCTGTACGGGGAGCACAGCGAGGTCATGGGCAACCTCTTCCAGGTCTCGAACCAGACCACGCTCGGCCGCAGCGAGCGGGACTCGATCGAGATCCTGGAGCGGGTGACGCGGCAGATCATCGAGACCGAGGAACAGGCGCGCGAGCGGATGATGCGCGACGCGCGCGTGCAGATCGAGGACAAGGTGTGGCGGGCGTACGGGACGCTGCGCCACTGCCGGACCATCCACTCGCGCGAGGTCATCAACCTCTGCTCGGCGGTGCGGCTCGGCGTGGCGCTCCAGCTGCCCGGGCTGTGCCCGCTGAACGTGATCAACGAGCTGCTGGTGCTGACGCAGCCGGCGCACCTGCAGCGCGCCTACGGGGGCGAGCTGAGCCCCGCCGAACGCAACGTCTACCGCGCCCAGCTCGTGCGCGAGCGGCTGGCCGCCGCCGAGCCCGGGCGGTCCGCCTAGAAGGGGAGCTCCCCGACCATGCACGACAAGTTCACCGAACGCGTCCGGAAGGTCATCTACCTCGCCCGCGAGGAGGCGGCCCGGCTGCAGCACGACTACATCGGCACCGAGCACCTGCTGCTCGGCGTCATCCGCGAGGGCGAGGGCATCGCCGCCACGGTGCTCAACAACCTGGGGCTGGACCTCGACCGCATCCGTCAGGAGGTCGAGAACATGGTGAGCCCCTCGGGCGGCACCATGACCATCGGGGAGATCCCCTTCACGCCGCGCGCCAAGCGCGTGCTGGAGCTGGCGGTCGAGGAGGCTCGCACCCTCGGGCACAACTACGTCGGCACCGAGCACCTGCTGCTGGGCCTGATCCGCGAGGGCGAGGGCGTGGCGGCGAAGGTGCTGCTCGAGCTGGGAGTGGACCGCAAGCGGGTGCGCGAGGAGACGCTGAAGCTGCTGGGCGGCACGCCGTCGAGCCCCGGGGCCCAGGAGCGCGAGGAGCGCCCCGAGACGCCGGCCCTGAACCAGTTCGGCCGCGACCTCACGCAGCTGGCGCGCGAGGGCAAGCTCGACCCGGTGATCGGGCGCGAGAAGGAGATCGAGCGCGTCATCCAGGTGCTGTCGCGCCGCAAGAAGAACAACCCCGTGCTGATCGGTGAGCCGGGCGTGGGAAAGACCGCCATCGCCGAGGGCCTGGCGCAGCGCATCGTCTCCTCGCAGGTGCCCGAAAGCCTCAAGAACAAGCGCATCGTGACGCTCGACCTGGCGGCGGTGGTGGCCGGGACCAAGTACCGCGGGCAGTTCGAGGAGCGCTTGAAGACCGTGATGAACGAGATCCGGGAGTCGAAGGACACCGTGATCTTCATCGACGAGCTGCACACCATCGTGGGCGCGGGTGGCGCGGAGGGCGCCATCGACGCCTCGAACATGCTCAAGCCCGCGCTGGCGCGAGGCGAGCTGCAGTGCATCGGGGCGACCACGCTCGATGAGTACCGCAAGTACATCGAGAAGGACGGCGCGCTCGAGCGGCGCTTCCAGCCCATCATGGTGGAGCAGCCGAGCGTCGGGGACACCATCGCGATCCTGATGGGCCTGCGGGACAAGTACGAGGCCCACCATGGCGTGAAGATCACCGACGAGGCCGTGGTGCAGGCGGTGAAGCTCGCGGATCGCTACATGAACGATCGCTTCTTCCCCGACAAGGCGATCGACATCGTGGACGAGGCCTGCGCGCGGGCCCGCCTCTCGGTGACCACCGTGCCGACCGAGATCCACGAACTCGACCAGAAACTCGAAGAGGCCGTCAAGGAGAAGGAGGCCGCGATCCGCGGCCAGGAATACGAGAAGGCGGCTCGCCTGCGCGACAAGGAGAAGGATCTGCGCGCGCGGCGCAACGAGCTCAAGAAGACGTGGTCGGAGTCCAAGCGCGACCAGGAGGTCCAGGTGGACGGGGACCTGATCGCCTCGGTGCTCTCGGTCATGACCGGCATCCCGGTGGTGAAGCTGGCGGAGGAGGAGACCCAGAAGCTCCTGCGGATGGAGGACGAGATCCGCAAGCGGCTGGTGGGGCAGGACGAGGCCGTCGGGGTGGTGGCGCGCGCGGTGCGCCGGAACCGCGTGGGCCTGCGCGACCCCAAGCGGCCCATCGGCTCGTTCATCTTCCTGGGTCCCACCGGGGTGGGGAAGACCGAGCTGGCCCGGGCCCTGGCGGCGTTCCTGTTCGACAGCGAGGACGCCCTCATCCGCATCGACATGTCGGAGTACATGGAGAAGTTCTCGGTCTCGCGGCTCGTGGGAGCGCCTCCGGGGTACGTGGGGTACGAGGAGGGGGGACAGCTCACGGAGAAGGTGCGGCGCAAGCCGTACTCCGTGGTCCTCCTGGACGAGATCGAGAAGGCGCACCCGGACGTGTTCAACGTCCTGCTGCAGGTGCTGGACGACGGCCTGCTGACCGACAGTTCGCGCCGCCGGGTGGACTTCAAGAATACGGTCATCATCATGACCTCGAACCTGGGCGGCCGGCAGATCCTCGCCGGCGGCAAGCACCTCGGCTTCAAGCAGGCCGAGGGCGGCGAGCAGCAGTTCGCCTCCATCAAGAGCACGGTCCAGGATGAGCTGAAACGCACCTTCAACCCGGAGTTCCTCAATCGAATCGATGACACGGTCGTCTTCCATGCGCTCACGCGCGAGGACATGCAGGCCATCGTCCTCATCCTGCTCCAGCAGGTCCGCGATCGGCTCCGCTCGCAGGATGTCATCCTCGACATCGATCCCGCCGCGGTCGAGTTCCTGGTCGAACGCGGCTTCGACCCCTCGCTCGGGGCACGCCCCCTCAAGCGGGCCATCCAGCGGTTGCTCGAAGACCCCCTCGCCGAACACATCCTGCGTGGGAAGGTCAAGGGCGGCGGCACCGTGCGGGTCGAACGGCACGAGGACGGACTCGACTTCGCGACCCGGACCGACGACCCGGCGCCCGGCTCCCCTCCCGCAGGCGCTCCGGCGCCGGCGAGCCTGGGAGGTTGACGTTCTCCTCGCACTGCTTTTGTCCGCGCTCCTGAGCCCGGGCGCGGCCCTCGCACAGGGAGGCGCCGGGCCGCAGGAGACCGCCATGCCGGCGCTCGCGCCGGCCGCGGACTCGGTGGCGGGGGCGGAGGGCGTCGAATACCGCGTCGGCGCGGTGCGCGTCCTCGGGAACGCGCACACCGACAGCGTGCGCATCCTCCGCACCTTCGAGGTCCTGCCCGGCACCCGCTACGCCGACGACGCCGTGCGGCGCGGCATCCGCAAGCTCTTCGCGCTGGGGCTCTTCAGCGACGTCGCAGTGGACAAGGTCCCGGCCGGCGGTCGGATGGACCTCGTCATCCTCGTGAAGGAGCGGCCCCGCATCGGGAAGATCGAGTTCAGGGGGAACGAGAAGCGCAAGTCCGAGGACCTGGAGAAGAAGCTCATCCTGCACGTGGGCGAGGTCTATTCACCCGTGGCCGTCCAGAGCCAGGTGGACTCGCTGCTGAAGTACTACCGGGACGAGGGCTTCTCGCGCGCCACGGTCGAGGCTGCCAGCGACACGGCGGCGGAGGGGGGCCTCGATCTGCGTTTCGCCATCCAGGAGGGCGAGAAGGTGCGCATCACGAGCGTCGAGTTCGCGGGCGCGCGGGCCTTCCCGGCGAAGAGGCTCCGCAAACAGCTCAAGACGCGTGCGAAGGGGTTCTTCGGTGGTGGCGAGGTCAAGGACGAGGAAGCGACCGAGGACCAGGAGAAGCTCGAGCGCTTCTACCACGACCACGGCTACCGCGACATGCGCATGGTGGCGCGCGAGGTGAAGGGGACGGCCGACCCGCGCAAGCTCACGCTGCTGGTCACGGTCGAGGAGGGCCGGCCGTACCGCATGGGCACGGTGCGCTGGTCGGGCAACGAGGTCCTGACGGAGGCCGAGCTGGCCCCGCTCTGGAGGATGAAGCCCGGCGAGCGATACGACGCCTCGAAGATCGAGAAGGTGCAGGGCCTGGCGTACGCGGAGTACGCGGAGAAGGGGTACCTGTACGTGGGCGTCGATCCGCAGGAGACCCTGCGCGACTCGGACCTCGTGGACGTCACGTACGCGCTCGGCGAGGGACGGCCCTCGAAGGTCCGCTACGTCAACATCTCGGGCAACCGGATGACCCGCGAGAAGGTGCTCCGGCGCGAGCTCGAGTTGCGAGAGGGCGACCGCTTCAAGCGCTCGGCGCTGGTGCGGACCCAGGGCGAACTGTCGAGGCTCGGCCTGTTCGAGGAGGTGTTGCCGGACTTCGCCCCGGCGGAGAGCACGGACGTGGACATCAACATCAAGGTCAAGGAGAAGCAGGTGGGCACCGCCTCGGCGGGCGCGGGGTACACCGGCACGGCCGGGGTCACCGGCTTCCTCGAGCTCGGGCACAACAACGTGCTCGGGAACGGGCAGAGCCTGGCGCTCCACCTCGAGCGCGGAAGCCGGCGCAGCGACTACTCGCTGAGTTTCACGGAGCCATGGTTCCACGACAGCCCGACCCTGCTGGGCGTGTCGGCCTTCAACATGTCCACCGAGCTCGACCTCTACAAGGAGAAGCGCCGCGGAGGCTCGGCCCGGATCGGGCGGCCACTGCCCTGGCCGGACTACGCGCGCGGCTCGATCGGCTACAGCCTGGAGGACGTGACGATCAGCCAGTTCGGCCCGGCGCTCTCGGGACAGGACTCGATCGTGCTGGCGGGCATCGCGACGGGGAGGCCGGTGCGCACCAGCAGCGTCCTGCTGGACTTCAACCGCAACTCCACGGACAACGCCTTCTACCCGACGCGGGGCACGCGGCTGACCTGGACCAGCGAGCTGGCCGGCGGACCGTTCCTGGGCGCCGTGAGCTTCATCAAGAACCGCGTGGAGGGCCGGCTCTACCTGCCGTCGTTCACGAAGCGGCTGACCACCATGTTCCGCGCGCGGGTCGGCGTGCTGGGCATCTGGGCGGGCCAGAACCGCGGGGTGCCGCCCTACGAGCGGTTCCGGCTCGGCGGCGGCACGGTGGCGGACCCGTTGCGCGGCTACGAAGACTACATGGTCGTGCCGGAGAAGTTCATCCAGACGATCACCACCCGGACGATCTCGGGGATCGACACCACGGCCACCCCGCACGACACCACCTACAGCAGCTTCACCCGGAAGGTCCGCTACCCGGGCGGCCGCTACATGGCCCTCTACAGCCTCGAGCAGCAGTTTCCGATTGTCGTGCCACTGCGCGGTGTGGTCTTCTTCGATGCGGGCAACACCTGGGACCAGTGGGGTGAGATCCAGCCGTTCAAGCTCAAGCTGAGCGTCGGTCTCGGGTTCCGGATGGAGATCCCCATGCTCGGCAACATCGGCTTCGACTACGGCTACGGCTTCAACCGCGACGACGGACCGCGCGGGAAGGGGCACTTCCTGCTCGGCAACGTGAGCTTCTGAGGGGGATTCGGGGGACGCCATGACCTACCGGGCTTTTCCGCGCTTCGCCGGGGTGGCCGCCGCCGCCGCGCTGGCGCTGCTGGCGCTGGCTGCCGCTCCGCTGCGCGCCGAGACCCGCTTCGGCTACATCGACTCCGGGCGCATCTTCATCGAGTACACGGCCGCCAAGGAGGCGCAGGCCCGCTTCGACCGCCAGGTCCAGGGCTGGCGCGACGACGCCGCCGAGAAGGAGAAGCTGGTCAATCAACTGCGCGCCGAGGTGCGCGACCAGTCCCCCATCCTGTCGTCGCTGAAGCGCCAGGAGAAGGAGGAGGCGCTGCAGAAGGCCATCAGCGACTACGAGCGCCTCATCCAGGAGGTCTGGGGCCCGCAGGGGCGGGCAGCCCAGGAGAACGAGCGCGCGACGAACGACGTGGTGCGGCTGATCCGCGCGGCGGTCGAGAAGGTGGCGGGGGAGAAGAGCCTGAACCTGGTCCTCGATGCGGCGAGCGGGGTCATCATCTATGCCGACAAGCTGCTGGACGTGACGTCGGACGTCCTGACCGAGCTCAACGCCAAGGCACAGGGCGCGACGGGTCCGTAGGGGGGCGTGACCATGGTCCTCAAGACGCTGGCGGAGCTGGCCGCCGAGTTGGGCGGTGTCGTGGTGGGGGATGGTACGGTCGTGGTCCGTGGGGTCGCGGGGATCCGCGAGGCCCTGCCCGGGGACCTGACCTTCCTGGCGAACGCGCGCTACGAGTCGCACCTCGCGGAGACCCGGGCCTCCGCGGTGATCTGCGACCGGCAGCCCCGCGAATGCGCCATCCCGGTGCTCCAGGTGGACAACCCGTACCTGGCCTTCCAGCAGGCGGTGCGCGTCTTCCGGCCCGACCTCTACCGGCCCGCCCCGGGCGTGCACCCGAGCGCGGTGATCTCGCCGGACGCGACGCTCGGCGAGGACGTCTCCATCGGACCCTACTGCGTGATCGAGTCGGGCGCCCGCCTCGGCGCGCGGGCGGTCGTGATGGCCGGCGGGTACATCGGCGGGCGGGCGGAGGTGGGCGAGGCGAGCTTCCTCTACCCGCGGGTCGTGATCCGCGAGGAATGCCTGATCGGCGCGCGCTGCATCCTCCACGCCGGCGTGGTGATCGGCGCGGACGGGTTCGGCTTCGCCTTCGACGCCGGGCGCTACCACAAGGTGCCGCAGGTCGGCAACGTGGTGATCGGCGACGACGTCGAGATCGGCGCCAACAGTTGCGTGGACCGCGCGACCACCGACAGCACCCGCATCGGCGACGGCAGCAAGCTCGACAACCTGGTGCAGATCGGCCACAACGTGAACATCGGCCGCCACTGCATCATCGTCGCGCAGGTCGGCATCGCGGGCAGCACGGAGCTCGAGGACTACGTCACGCTGGGCGGGCAGGCGGGGGTCGCGGGGCACCTGCGGCTCGAGAAGGGCGCGGTCGTGGCCGCCCAGAGCGGCGTGAGCCGGAGCGTGAAGTCGAAAGAGGTCGTCTCGGGCTACCCGGCCATCGCGCATGGGGCGTGGAAGCGCGTGAGCGTGCTGCTGCAGAAACTGCCCCAGCTCTTCCAGAAGACGAAGGAACTCGAGCAGCGCGTCGAGGCGCTGGAGCACCAGCCCGCGCGCGAGGAGGTGCGATGAGCGCGCGCCTGCAGCAGACGCTCGCGCGGCCCGTCAGCGTAGAGGGGGTCGGCCTGCACACCGGCGAGCGGAGCCGCGTGACGTTCCGCCCCGCGCCGGAGAACTCGGGCGTGCGCTTCGTCCGCACCGACCTGCCCGGCTCGCCCGCGGTGGACGTGCGTCCCGAGAACGCCACCTTCGATCCCCGGGCCGGGCGCCGGACCATCCTCCAGCAGGACGGGGTGCAGATCCACAGCATGGAGCACGTGCTCGCGGCGGTGGCCGGGTTGGGCCTCGACAACGTGGTGATCGAGAGCGACCACATGGAGATCCCCGAGCCGGCCGACGGCAGTGCCCTGCCCATCGCGCAGACGCTGCTCTCCGCCGGCTTCGAGGTCCAGACGCGGCGCAAGCGACACATCAAGGTCACGAAGCCCGTGCGCTGGAAGGAGGGCGACGTCGAGCTGACCGCGGTGCCGTTCAACGGCTGCCGCCTGAGCTTCACGATCGTCTACGACCACGCGCTGGTGGGCACTCAGAGCCTGACGCTGGACATCGACCCTGAGACGTTCCTGCGGGAGATCGCTCCGGCGCGCACCTTCGTGCTCGAGCGGGACCTCGAGGAGCTGCGCGGCGCCGGCTGGATCAAGGGCGGCCGGCTCGAGAGCGCGGTGGTGGTCGGCGCGGACCGTATCCTGAATCCCGAGCCGCTGCGCTTCCCGGACGAGTTCGTGCGCCACAAGCTGCTCGACCTGCTGGGCGACCTGTTCCTGCTCGGCGCCCCCGTGCTCGGGCACGTCAGTGCCGTGCGCTCGGGCCACGAGGGCCACGTGGCGTTCGTCAAGTGTCTCAAGGAGACGCTGCCGCTGCCGGGGCGGCGCGCCGGCGGCCCCCCCGACGAGTGGGACATCACCTCGATCCTGGACCTCCTGCCGCACCGCTTTCCGTTCCTGCTCGTGGACCGGATCACGTCGCTCGACGAGGGGCACTTCATCGAGGGCGTGAAGAACGTCACCATCAACGAGCCGTTCTTCCAGGGCCATTTCCCCGGGCACCCCATCATGCCGGCGGTGCTCATCCTCGAGGCGATGGCTCAGGTGGGCGGCCTGCTGCTGCTCCACTCGGTGGGGGACCCGAACGACAAGCTCATGTACTTCATGGGCATCGACGGAGCGAAGTTCCGGCGCCCCGTCACTCCCGGTGACCAACTGCACCTCAAGGTCACGATGCTCAAGCTCAAGAACCGCATCTCCAAGATGCGCGGGGAAGCCTATGTGGACGGGCTGCTGGTGGCCGAGGCGGAGCTGATGGCGACGGTGGTGGATCGGAGGCCGGCGTGAACGTGGCCGTCCATCCCTCCGCGATCGTCGAGGAGGGCGCGCGCCTGGGAGTGGACGTCGCGATCGGTCCCGGCGCCATCATCGGACCTCACGTCACGCTCGGGGATCGCACGCGCGTGGACAGCCACGCGCTCGTCACGGGCTGGACGCGCGTGGGGCACGACTCCCACGTGCACCACGGCGCCGTGCTGGGCACCGCCCCTCAGGATCTGAAGTACTCCGGCCAGGAGTCGTATCTCGAGGTGGGCGACCACGTCGTGGTGCGCGAGTTCGTGACCGCGAACCTCGCCTCCGATGCGGGAGCGACGACGCGGATCGGCAGCCACTGCATGCTCATGGCGTGCGCGCACGTCGCCCACAACTGCGTCCTCGGCGAGCACGTCATCGTCGCCAACGCCGTGCTGTTCGCCGGCTACGTGACGGTCGAGGACTGGGCGATCGTCGGCGGGGGCACGATGGTGCATCAGTTCACGCGCATCGGCCGGCACGCCATGCTCGGCGGCGGCTCGCGGGTCACGCAGGACATCGCCCCCTTCGTCAAGGTGGGGGGGGCGCCGCCCCGCCTGGGTGGGCTGAATCGCATCGGGCTCGAGCGGCGCGGTTTCAGCGGGCCGACCTGCGACGCTCTCGAGGGCGCCTACCGCCTCCTCTTCCGCCGGGGGCTCACCGTGGAGCGGGCGGCGGCCGAGATGCGCGCCGCGTTCCCGGGCGTGCCCGAGGTCGACTACCTCGCGCGTTTCGCCGAGACCTCGGCGCGCGGGCTGACGCGATGAGCGGGGGCGCGATCCGCACCGGCGTCTGGGGCGTGGGGGTCTGGGGGGAGAAGCACGCCCGCGTCTATCACGCGCTGCCCGAGGCCGAACTGGCCGGGGTCCATGACCACGATCCCGCGCGGGCCCGGGAGGTGGCGGAGCGTTACGGCTGCCGCGCCTTCGAGAGCGCGGAGGAACTGCTCGCCGCCTGCGATGCGGTCTCGATCGCCGTTCCCACGGTGGAGCACCGCGCGGCGGCCGAGCGCGCCGCGGCCGCGGGCCGCCACGCGCTGGTGGAGAAACCGATGGCGGTGACGGTCGACGAGGCCAGTGCCATGATCGCCGCCGCCCGGCGCGCGAACGTCGTTCTGCAGGTGGGCCAGGTCGAGCGCTTCAACCCCGCCTTGCTCGCGGCGCGCCCTCACGTGCGCCGCCCCAAGTTCATCGAGGCCCACCGGCTTGCCGTGTTCCAGCCGCGCTCGCTCGATGTGGACGTCGTCTTCGACCTGATGATCCACGACCTCGACGCGGTGCTGGACGTGGTGGGCGCCGCGCCGGCCTCGGTCTCGGCCGTCGGGGTGGCGGTGCTCTCGGGGAGTGAGGACATCGCCAACGCCAGGATCGAGTTCGAGGACGGTTGCGTCGCCAACCTCACGGCGAGCCGCGTCTCG
>Ga0315273_10008406_pt1 | contig 13007 bp, 7 predicted proteins | sample YL17G02_0_MG_FD_205753 | JGI IMG/M metagenome (GOLD analysis project Ga0315273, IMG submission 205753) | Sediment microbial communities from Yellowstone Lake, YNP, Wyoming, USA - YL17G02_0 | ecosystem: Environmental > Aquatic > Freshwater > Lake > Sediment | place: USA: Wyoming | collected...
TGCCGTCATCTTGGACGGGGTGGGAGATCCGGTCACCCTTGTTCATGAGGTCCTGAGCGTCCTGGAGCGACACCGGGAAGATCGCATTCGATCCCGACTCGCCGTCTGTCATCTTCTTCGGCTCCTCGTACTGCCTCTTCTCGAACCGCTTGCGCGCCTCCGCCTGCTCCTCCCTCTCGTTCCTCTTGTCCTGCTCGGCCTTCTGCTCCTTCTCCTTCTTCTCCTTGTCCCCCGGGGGGGGCACATACTCACCGAGACCAACCAGGCTCGGGTCGTGGAGGGGCGAGACAGGGGGCGCAGCGCCCTTGCTCGGGGTGGGGAGATAGTCCTCGAGGCCGGGTTTGCCGAGCCCGTGCTTGCCGGCCCCGGCGAGCATCTCGTCGACGCCAGGGCCGTGGTGCGGTGTGATCGCGTTCCCGAGCGGATCCTTCAACTGCGTGAAGTCGGTGTGCTCCGCCACCTGCGCGTCGAGCACCTTGCGGTCGAGGACCTGGCGCTCGGCGAGGCGAGCAGTCACATCGGGCGCGAGGTCCGGGCGGAGAACGCCGGGAAGCGCATCCGGGGCCCGCCGGGGCCCGCCGTCCTGGACCTGGAGCTCCGTGCCATCGCCTGCCACGTGGTGGGCCGCGGCCCGACTCCCTTCAGCAGCGTTGCTCCCGTCGCCCTCGTCCAAGGTCGCCAAGTCGTCGGTCGTGGCGCGCTGGTCCTCGTCCCGCTTCTGTGCCCGCGTGCGTTGCCGCTTCTTTGCCATCCTTGCCCCCGATGCCAAGCGGTTCTCGTGATCCACAGTCTTGTCCATCCCTGCGTCTGGCGCCAGGGGTCCCATACCCCGTGGCGCGCGTGCCTCCACGCTTCCGGGAGCCGCCGAAGGTCGGTATTGTCACGCCGTGCAGGTACCGAGGACGTGACCCGCGATCTCGCCGGGGGAGGCGCGGCGAGACCGCGGTCAGGCCACGGGCTTGCGGAGCTTCTCCCCCGATGTCGACACCGCGGAGCAGGAGATCTCGTGCTCACCGTCGCTCCACGCACCCTCGTCCGGCGTCACGGACTTCGTGTCGAGGTCCGACTGGTTCTCGAATGCCGTCCCGAATGCCTTCCCGAACTGGGTGAAGCACTTTTCGAGCGCGAAGTCGTCGAGCGCGCCGGTCCCCGGGAAGCGGTCGCCGGCCTTCGGGAAGGCGACGACCGCGTAGACCTCCGCCTCGTGTGGGCTCGTGCACGAGACCGTGCTGACGTCGGCGCCGCCCCCCTCGCTCCAGCAGTCACCGACCGCGAGCTCGGTGCGCGACGTGGTGCCCGTCGAGTCGCCGCCGCCCCCCGCGAGCACGACGACCAGCGCCCCCACGACGACGGCAGCCGCGATCCCGAGGAAGAGGAGGCGGCGGCGTCGACCACCGTCGGCACGATCCTGACCGGTGCGCGCAGCCTCGGCCGCCTCCGGCTTTCGCGCCTGCTCCCGCGGGGGTTCTGGCGTGGGAGCCGCCACCGTGGGAGGGGGCGCCGTCGGCTCCTTGGTCGGCGGCTCGTCGGCCACCGTGACCGGTGTCTCGGGCACGGCCGTCGCCTCCTGGCGTTCGCCGGCGACTGCCGCGCCGAGTGCGATGGCGTACTTCGGGTCGGCGTCCATCGACACCGGTCGCCCGATCGCCTCGCGCACCATCTGGCCCACGAGGGGGATGCGCGACGAGCCGCCGACGAGGAGCACACGGGCGACGTCGTCCGTCGTGATCCCCGCGCTGCGGATCGCCCGTCGGAGCGCGTCGATCGTCTCGGCGAGCCGCGGCCGGATCATCGCCTCGAACTCCTCGCGGGTGATGCGCACCTCGGTTTGCGCGTTCGGGAGCATGATGGGGATCGTGGCGTCGGTGTCGGAAGAGAGCGCCTCCTTTGCCACCCGGCAGTCGTCGCGCAGCCGGGCCAGCGCCGACATGGCGGTGCCGTCGCTCGGGTCGAGCTGCTCGACGAGCCCGCCCAGCGCGCCGCGCACGTGCGCGAACACCGCTTGGTCGAAATCGATGCCGCCGAGGCGGTCCATGCCCTCGGGCGTGCCGACGAGCTCGAAGCCGTCGGCGGTCGTGCGCAGGACCGCGGCGTCGAACGTCCCGCCGCCGAAGTCGTACACCGCGACGACCTCGCCGGGATCGAGCCGGTCGCGGTCCGCGTAGTGAATCGCCGCCGCCTCCGGCTCGGTGACGAACCGGACCGGACCGACGTCGGCCTGCCGGACCATCTCGACAAGCAGGTCCTTCTTGTACGGCCCGTAGTTCGCGGGGTGGCTGAGCACGATCGCCTCGGGCGGCTCACCCTCGCGCTCGACGACGACACCCACGACGTGACGGAGCAGCAGGGCCATGAGGGCCTCGGCGCCGTACGGCGTGCCGCCCAGGATCATGGGGGTGGGGTCCCCGAGACGGCGCTTGAACTCGCGTGCGGTACGAGCCGGCTCCGAGAAGGCGCGACGCTCGGCTGGCTCCCCCACGAGCACCTCGCCGTGGGCGCGCAGCACCACGACCGAAGGGATCGACGGAGAGCGGCTCCCCAGCGTCACGACCTCGGCCCGGCCGTCGCGCGCGGTCGCGGCGGCCGAGAAGGTCGTCCCGAGATCCACCCCGAGGAAGTAGTCCATCGGTGCTCCTCACCACTCGTGCCCGATACGGGGCGACAGCGTGGCACGTTTCGGATGCGGGCAGCGAGCCACTGATGACCGACCAGACCGATGAGGCCGTCGAGGTCGCGCCCGCATGGGTCGACGCCGCGAGGCTGCTGCTCGCGGCAGCCGACGCCACTGCGCGCTGCGGGCGCACCGATCTCGAAGGTCGCCTCCGCGCCGCGAGCAGCGCGGTCATCGGCAGCACGGCGGTGGTGTGCCTGGTCGGCGAGTTCAAGCAGGGCAAGAGCTCGCTCGTGAACGCCCTCCTCGGCCAGGACGTCTGCCCCGTCGACGACGACATCGCCACTGCTGCCCTCACGATCGTCTACGACCGCGACCCGCCCCAAGCCGCTGTGCGCCGCCGGGAGGGCGCGCAGTCCGTCGTGGAGGAGATCCGGCTCGCGGACGTCGCCGAGTACGTGTCGGAGCACGGCAACGCCGACAACGCTCGGCGGGTCGAGCGCGTCGACGTGGGCATCCCCAACCCGGTGTTGCGCCACGGCCTCGCGCTCGTCGACACACCGGGAGCGGGGAGCCTCACCGACGCGGGCACGACGGCCACGCTCGCGCTCCTGGCGTCGGTCGACCTGCTGCTCTTCGTGAGCGACGCGTCGAGCGAGCTCACCGGCCCCGAGGGCGCGTTCCTCGAGCGAGCGCTGGAGGTGTGCCCCGCTGTCGTGTTCTGCCTGACGAAGACCGATCTCTACCCAGAATGGCGGCGCATCGCCGAGCTCGACGGAGCACACCTGCGCGACCTCGGCGTGCGGGCCCCGGTCGTCGCGCTCTCGTCGCCGCTGCGCCGCGTCGCACTCGAGCGATCGGACGAGCGGCTCGACGCCGAGAGTGGCTTTCCGAGGCTCTTGCAGGCGTTGCAGAGCAATGCGATCGAACCAGTCCGGCGCCGCGACGCCAAACAAGCGCTCGCCGACGCCGAGGGGCCACTCGACCAGCTCGTCGCGTCGTACCGCGCAGAGCTCGACCTGCTCCACCAGAACGACGCCGAGCTGCAAGAGACGCTCGGCTCGCTCGAGGAGTCGACCGCGCGGCTCGAGCACCTGCGAGGGCCGGGCGCCCGCTGGTCGGTGCTGTTGAACGACGGGATCTCCGACGTGTCGAACCGGTGCAGCCACGGCTTCCGCGATGCCCTTCGTTCTGTGAGCCGCGACGTCACGGGCTCGTTGGAGGACATCAAGAGCTCCCGCGACTGGGACGAGGTGAGCGCGCAGCTCCAGGCGCAGGTCGCGGAGGCGGTGGCGGCGGCGTTCGCGGACCTCGAAGCGGACATCGAGGACCTCCGCGCCAGCATCGCCGACGTCCTCCAGGACGACGACGTCGTGCTTGCCATCAGGGCCCTTCCGATGGGTACCGATGTCCGGGCGCTCTGGACGGGCCGCCCGCTCGAGAAGCTGGCCGGCACGAAGGTGACGCGAGGGGCGAGCCGGGGCTGGGCTGCGGTGCGCGGCGGCTCGGGCGCGCTGATCACCTTCAGCCTGCTCACCCAGTTCATGCCCGCGGCAGGCAGCGCGCTGCTGTTCACGACGCCGGTGAGCGCGGGCATCGGGCTCGCGTTCGGCAGCGGCATCCTCATCCAGCAGCGCAAGCAGCGCGTCGCGGCGCGTCGCCAGCAGGCCCAGGTCGCGACGAGGGAGTTCCTCGACGAGGTGCAGTTCCAGGTGGGCGAGCAGCTCACCGAACAGCTCCGCAGTGCGCAGCGCGACTTGCGCGACGGCTTCACCACCCGGGTGAACGAGCTGTTCCGGACGTACACGGAGACGGCCCAGCGAGCCGAGGCGAACGCGCAGAGCACGCAGGCCGATCGCGACAGCCGCAGCGCCGAGCTCGGGGGTCTCCTCAGCGAGCTCGAGGCGCTCCCGGCCCGAGCCCACGAGCTCGAGGCCCGGCTGTGACCGAGGACCGATCGGCCGCCGGCCGCCTGGACGCGCTCTGCGACGACGCTGAGGACGCGGCCCGCGACACGCCGCTCGCCGTCCAGGTCGCGGCCATCCGCGACCGGCTCGAGGAGCCGCTCCGCGTCGCGATCGCGGGCGAGGTGAAGGTCGGGAAGTCGACGTTGCTCAACGCTCTCGTGTCGGAGCGCCTGGCCCAGACCGACGCCGGAGAGTGCACCCGCATCGTCACCTGGTATCGGGAGGGGCTCGGCTACGAGGTCCGGGCCGTTCGCCGCGACGGCACCGACGTGGCGCTCCACCACACGCGTGAGGACGGCGCCCTTCAGATCGACCTCGGCGACCTCGGGCCCGACGAGATCGAGCGCCTCGACGTCGCGTGGCCGTCGTCGGCACTCCGCCGAGTCACGCTCATCGACACACCCGGCCTCTCCTCGCTCGACGACTCGGGCTCGGCGCGAACGCGCGACTTCCTCGCGACCGAGGAGCACCCGAGCGACGCCGACGCGGTCATCTACCTGCTGCGGCACCTGCACCGGCGCGACCTCGAGTTCCTGGACGCGTTCCTCGACCGCTCGGTGTCGAGCGTGTCGCCGGTCAACGCGGTCGCGGTGCTCGCCCGCGCCGACGAAGTCGGCGCGGGTCGTCTCGACGCGCTCGAGTCAGCCGCCCGGATCGCCGCCCGGTACCGCGCCGATTCGCGCCTCCGGTCGCTCTGCACTGCGGTGGTGCCGGTGGCCGGCCTCGTCGCCGAGACCGGTAGGACGCTGCGCGAGCACGAGGCGGCCGACCTCCGCACCCTCGCAGGGCTCCCCGACGACGAGCTCGACGACCTCCTGCTCTCGGCCGACCACTTCGCGTCGGATCGCGAGTCGCCGGTCGGCACCGAGGCGCGCCGCTATCTGCTACGCCGCTTCGGCATGTTCGGGGCGCGCTACGCGGTGGGCGCGATCCGTGCCGGCGAGGCGGCGACCGCGGCCGACCTCGCGCGGCTGTTCGTCGACGCGTCGGGGGTGCGCGAGCTCGAGCAGCTACTCGAGGACCACTTCCTCCCTCGGGCCCGTGCGCTGAAGGCACGGGCCGCGATCGTCGCGTTGCGGGCGGTCGTGCGAGCGCTGGAGGAGCACGCGCCCGACGCGGCGCGCGAGATCGGCACCGCGATCGAGGAGATCGAGGCCTCCTCGCACGAGTTCGCCGAGTTGCGGCTGGCGCACGTCGTGCTGAGCGGGACCGTCGCGTTCACCGAGGAGGAGGTCGCCGAGCTTCGCCGCCTCACGACCGCCGGTACGTCGGCCGAGCGCGCCGGACTCGACCCCGGCGAGTCCGGCGATGAGGTGCAACGCACCGCGCTCGCGGCCGTCGAGCGCTGGCGCGCCCGGGGCGCGAGCCCGCTCGCCGATCCCGAGCTCTGCGACGCGTGCGAGGTGATGGCGCGCTCCTACGAGGGGCTGCACACCGCGGCCGCACCCTGAGCGGGCTCGCCGCGCAGATCGTCGACGGGAACCGTCGCGCCGCACCCGACCCGGGGCGGGCGGCCCGAGCGGGCCGCCCGCGTCACGAGTCGTCTGCTACGTCAGCCCCTGCTTCTCGAACCCGCCGAGGTACGCGAGCAGGCGGGCGCCCACGAAGGCCCCGTAGAGGTCGGTGAGTGCCTCGAACTTCTGGTTGAGGTCACCTTCGCGCTCGACCCCCGCGACCTCGAACTGGCTGGCCGGCAACGCGGGATCGGTCTTCTTGGACCGCAGCATGCTGATCGCGCCTGCCGCCTGATCCTGGCCGATCTCGAGCGCGTTCGTGAGCGCTTGCTCGTGTCGGACTGCGACGATGTCGCCGTTCTCGTCGGTCTGGGCTTGGAGTGAGTAGTACTTGGCGAGAAGCATCGCCGACCGGGCGTACAGGAGCGTGGCACCGCCGAGATCCGCGTATGCCGCCGAGGTCTTGTCCTTGACGAACTGATCGATCGCCGCGCCGATCGTCTGCGAGCCGTTGAGCGCGAGCCCGTAGTCGAAGTCCTGTTGGGCCAGCGCGCTCCTCGCGACGTCGTCGGACACCCCGTTCTCGGTCGCCAGAGGGGTGACGACGATCGAGTCGAACGCGTCGAGGTTCGCCTGTGCCGCCTTCCGGAAGAAGTCGGCGATCACCTTCACGTCGCTCGCGGCCTTCACCGGTGGACCCGGAAGGTCACTCGAGAAGTCCTGCAGCTCCTTGGCGGAGTCGATCACGGTGCCCGCGATCTCCTCGTACAACGCACCCAAGACGAGGCTGGCGACCGCCTCATCGGGGGTCGCCGCCTCGGCGGCCGCCTCGAAGAGGGCGTCGCCCTGGCTCGACAGCGCGAGCGCATCGATCGCGTTCCCGTACGCAGCGATGAGGCCGGCTGCCTCACTCAACGTCTTCGGCTTGACGTTCTTCAAGCCCTCGAAGAACGCGGTGGCCTTCTGCTCGATCGACGCACTCGCCTGGATCTGGCTGATGAAGGCATCGGTGCCTTGCGTCAGGAAGATCTGGTACGCCTGCCCGGTCTTCACCGCGGCATTCGCGAACGCCGCGGCCTCGACCGCCTTGGTGTACGCGCCGGCCTGCACGCCCGCGCCGCCCAGCTGATCCGCACGTTCGCCGGCATCCACAGCCTGCGTCGCGATGGGGGCGACCAGCCCCTGGATCGTCGGGTCCAGTGCACCGAACTGGCCGTCCGAGGCGTTGAACTCGGCGCCCCACGCCGCCGTGAGGCTCTCCAGCTTGTTGTAGGCGTCACTGCTCAGGTCGGTGTCGCTGCCCTCGAGGCGCGGGAGCTGCTTGCCCGTGAGCTCCGAGTACGCCTCGTAGACGTCGGCGACCTCTTTGACCTCGACGTCTTTGTCGGCCCCGAGATCGACCACGTCGACGAGCTCGCCCGTGTTGGGGTCCTCGGAGTTGCGCTGACCCTCCGGGATGAGCATGACGGTCTTCTTCGCCTCGACCGCGCCGTCGACCTTCAGCGGGATGCCACCCACGGGCCCGACCGTGCCGTCAGGGTTGATCGCGCCCGTCATCGTGACGTTCTTCCTGATCTTGTCGCCGCGGAGGAGCGCCATGATACCGACCGTCATCAGCGCCCCGGCGCTCCCGCCGTCGATCTCCCCGGTGACCTCGAACTCGACCTTGCGACCGGTGAGCGCCTCGCCAGTCAGCAGCGTGGCGGTCGTGGTGGCGTTCCAGCCGGCGGCGCGCCACTGGTCGCCGGTCCCGCCGACCTCGTCCTCGCTGAAGCTCACGCGGAACCCGCTCCCGCCCTCGGAGAGGTGGATCGTCACGGGGTTCGTGCAGCCCACCTCGCCGTCCGCCCCGCCCTGCACGCAGAGGGGGTCGAGCGCGACGCTGCCGCTTCCGTCCTTGGCGGCTCCAGCCGGCGCGGCGGCGAGCGCCGCGGTCGACGAGACGAGCGCCGTGACGACGAGGACGGTGACCTGCTTGCGAAAGCTTCTCATTGCTCTCCCTTGAACTCCTACACGACCGTGGGCGCCAGAGACTGCCACGCAGAGTCTGCGCGTGCCAGCGTCGGGCGCCTGTGGTCGGCGCGTCGGATCGTGCCGTGAGGGCAGCCTAGACAACCGGCACTCCAGAAGTACCGCGGGCAGCCGTCGGTCGCGAGGATGGCGATGGCGGCGAGCCGAGTGCGCATTGCGGTCCCCTCTCGGTCTGAGCCACCAGCCCTGCGGCTTGACGAACGGCGGATACTCGAGCAACACCGCGGCCTGCTTTCGAAGGAGCGAGTGCATGGCCAGTCCGAGGCGTCGGATCTGTCGTCGGAGAGCGTGCCCGGAGTGCGGGGCGCGCGCGGTGCTCGCGCGCTACGAGTCGGTGCTCGGCGCCCGCGCTTCGTTCCGGAGCCCCGTCGAGCTCCGCTGCACGAACAAGGCCTGCGACCGTTACTGGCGGTAGGCGGATCACGGAGGCCACGTCCGTGGCGGTCCTGCTCGACCAGGTGGGGTCGAGCGCGAAAGGAAGCCCGGCCGAAGCCGGGCTTCCGTCCGTGTGCCCCGTCTGGCCCGTCAGGCCAAGCGGCGGTAGATCAACTGGGTCGTCAGAGCCGGCTCGTCGGCGTAGACCGAAGCTGCCTCCTTGTCGACGTACTTCCCGAAGCTGGAGTCAGCCGCCAGCGCTTGCTGGGTCGCCTCGATGGCTTGCACATTTTCATGACCAGTGACCCAGCCGACCCCACCGTAGGTCCCGGTCACATCGGCGAGGAACAACGTCGGCGTGCCCGTGATCTTCTCGGCCCGCTGCGCGATCTCGGCTCCGACCTCCATGCCCCGAGTGAGGTTGCCGGCCGCGCACGCGGCACGCACAACGGTGGCGTACTCGATCTGACGGTTCGGGTCCGGCTCGCCGTGGATCACCTGCGCCAGCGCGTCGTCGGCACCGCCGATCGTCAGCGCCGCACCCTGCTCCGTGGCCGACATGAACGCGTCGTCGGCGTTCAGCTTGTCACCCGCGGCTTCCAGCGTGGCGAGATCGGGCACGAAGGTGCTCCAGCCGATCGTGCCGACGTCCGGTGAGAAGACTTGCGTGAACAGCCCCATCGGGAGGCCGGTGATCTTGGTGGCCTTCTCGGTCTGCGCGAGCGCCCACGCCATCGCTTCGCGGCCGTGCCCCCCGTCGATGCGAATCTGACGACTGAACATGTACATGGCTACCTCCTGCCTGCCCCGGACATACCGAAACGACAAGAGACGACTCCCGTCCGGGAACGGAACGGCCTCGCCCCGGAGCATGCCAGACGACCGGCGGTCCCGCAATTGCACGGGGACGGCGCAGGCTTGGGAGTCGCAGGCGCGCCGCGCGCGTTCAGGCCAGCTTGGTGACCAATGAGGCCACGTACGGGACCTCTTCGGTACCGAGGAACACGGCGAGGTGCTTGTCGCCGAGATACGTCGGGGCGCTCTTGACGGGCGTGACGAAACGAATCTTGCCCACATATTGGGTGGTCGACGCGAACGTTCCGTCTTGGTCGATGACTGCCCCGATCAGCACCGGCTTCCCAGAGACTTTGGACTCTCCCCGGTAGAGGCCGATGTGGTCCGTGCCGGCCGCCACTACGGCTCCGCTGAAGGGCAGCGCGACCTTCTTGGCGTCGGTCACCTGGCCAGTGAACTCGTCATCGGAGACATTCGCTTGGAAGGTGACCCCGTCTGGACTCGTCTTGCGGATGGCACCGTCGGTGCCGACCTTGCCCTCGTACCACCGTGCATATTGGAGATTGAAGTCCTCGTCGAGGCTGCAGACGTATGCCTTGAAACGGCCGTCCTGCACCACAATGCCTACACGAGCACTTCCGGCTCCTTGCGAAAACTTGGCGATGTAGCTCTTGGCTGGTCCGGCGGCAGAAGCCAGGGTCGGTGTGAGTGCGCCTGCGGTCGTCACTCCGACGACGAGGAAGAGTGCGAGCCCTGCCACGCGCGAGCGCACCCTCATGACTTCCCCTCCCCACCGGCCGCCTGGCCTGGCACGGTGACCCTGACATGTGGCGATCAGCCCCGTCAAGGGAGGCCCCGCCGCGCGTCGTCACGCGGGCCGACCCGACCGAGTTCACCACGCCATGAAGAGGAGATCGGCAACCTCACCCCCGACGAGCTGCTCGCCCTCGTCGTGGCGGTCCGGCTCGACCAGCCGGGAACGCGGGACGAGCGCGGCTGGTCAGCCGGTGAACCGGGGCGCGATCTCCACCGGACAGACAAGACCCGCGATCGCCAAGCCGAGGAGCTGGTCGTCCTCCGGGCTCGGGAGGGTGAGATCGGCGACCTTGGTCGCCGCGCCCGTCACCGGGTCGATCGTGAAGGTCGCTTCCGGGTCGGCGGCAAGGTCGGGATTGCCGATGCCCCAGAGCGTGCCTGCCGCATCGCGCTCAAGCCCTCGCATGAACGTGGACCCGTAAGTGTTGGGTCTCGGGGTGAGCGCCCCAGTCGTGGTGTTCACCGTGTTCAGCGCTTCTCCACCGAGCATGCCACCGTCGAGGATGGTAAGGACGTTCGCGAGCACGTTCTCGCACGACGCGGTCGCCCCGATCACAAGATCGGCAGGGGCAATGACGAATTGCGGGCCCTTCGCGACGAACGTCGCCGCGCCCGTCGCGGTATCGAGCCGGTAGAAGCACTGTGCCGGTTCCGGGCCCGGGTCGCACCGGGTGTCGAGGGTGAAGCCGTAGAACCAGAGCGTCCCCGCGGCATCGAACGCGAGCGCACCGCCCTCCCCAATCACGGCGGGGACGCCGAGCGAACCGTTCACCCCCACCGGCGTGCGCACGCCGGTGGTCGGGTCGATGGTCACCAACACCGCCGAAGGTAGGGCGGCTGCCGCCGGTCCGTCTGCCGCGGGAGCGGGCTCGTCGTTCGCGGTCGCGCCCGGCAAGGGCAGGCCCAACGCTGCGGAAGTCGAGGCTCGGCAGGCCACGCCGACCGGGCAGGGCTGAACCACCGCCCAGACACGCGCGTCCCCGGCGCGGATCGCCAAGTCCACGGGGCAACCCTCGATGCTGTTGGTGAAGCTGGGGCCGATCGGTGTCACCGCGCCGCCCGCCCCGAGATCAACGCTCGCGAGCTGACACGTCAATTCCTCACTCTCTGGTTGGCTAAGAAGAGTCGTGTAGCCCTTCGGTCCCGCGCTCGCCGAGGTCGCCGAGGTCGCGTCGAGCACCACCGCAGGACCCGCCGTCAGCGTCACCGCCGCGACCAAGGCCACCAGCCGGGCGCGCCCTCGCGACCCGATCAAACCTCGTCCCACCCCATGGTGCTCCACCCGCGACCTCCAAGCCCCACAGCCCGTCCGTTCGGGCCGCTCCACCGCCCCAGACCCTAGTCGCGCGCGCCCACGCAGACCCTCACCAGATCACCCCGGCTGAGCTGCTCGCCCTCACCGTGGCGGTGTTTCTCGACCAGCCGGGGACGCGGAACTGGTGGAGGTGATGGGACTTGAACCCACGACTTCCACGTTGCGAACGTAATCAGCTCAACCCGCTGACCAGCTCCTTCGCGCGAAGCCCCAGGTCAACGGTACGAAGTGAACCTCATGAGCAACCCTGAGTGACCGTGAGTGGCCACTGCTACTGGCACGTGTGTGGCACGAAACGCACATCGTTCGTGCCGTCGGCGATGGTCGTCATTCGCAGTCCACGGACGATGGCGTCGGCACGCTGGTGGTGAGCGACGCGTCAGCGGGGGTTCGCGGCATAGAGCTGCCAGGTGCCGGGAACTCCCTTGAGTGTGTGTACCCCGCGGTCTTCGAAGGTGATGCCCGAGCCGATCACGAGATCGGCGACTGTACGCGAGACGAGCACCTCTTCGGGCGCCGCCAAGGCAGCAATACGCGCCGCGACGTGCACCGCGAGACCGGCGATGTCGTCGCCGCGCCGCTCGCATTCGCCGGTGTGAAGTCCGGCAGTGACAGACAGATCGAGATCGCGCGCCGCGCGGGTGATGTCCACCGCGCAATCGATTGCGCGGGCCGGGCCATCGAAACAGGCAAGGAATCCGTCGCCTGTGGTCTTGATCTCACGACCCCGATGATGCCGAATCACCTCGCGTACGGCTCGATCGTGCGCGTCGAGCAACCCACGCCAACGCTGGTCCCCCATCGCCACCGCCCGCTCCGTTGACGACACAATGTCGGTGAAGACGACAGTCGTCAGGATGCGTTCTGCCATGCTTGCGGGACGCTCCCCCGTGAGGAACTCCGCGACCGCGTCGAGCGTCGGCGCATAGTCGCCCGCGAATGCCAATGCACCGTCACCGGGGAGCTCGAGGTAGCGGGCGCCAGCAATACTCGATGCGAGATAGCGCGCCCGCTCCGGTGCTCCCGTCGACTGATCACGCTGCAGCTGGCTCTCGTTCACCAGGACCAGCGTCGGGGCCGCTATGAGCGGCAGCGCGCCACGAGCGTCGAGTTCGCTGAAGATATGGCGATACTGCGCAGCGGCCATCCGTGGGGTGGCGGCGGCGCGGGTCAGCCGGGCCAACGCCACGAGCTCCGCCGGCTGCCCGCTGAGACCAGGCCACCACTCGGTCATGCCCTCGGTGGTGCCCCACGCTGACTGCACCATCTCCACGAAGGCCTCGATATCCGCCGGTGAAAACCCGATCGGATAGTCAGGCGCCCGCGCGTACCGCGCCGCGGTGTTGCTCAGCACGAGCGCGTCCACCCGCTCGGGATGAGCGGCGGCGAACATCATCGCCATGGGACCGGCCTCGGCTTCCGCGTAGATCGCCGCCGAACGCGACCCGACGGCATCGAGCACGGCCAAGAGGTCGACGTTCCATTCCTCCCAGGTGGGGAAGTGCCCGTGCGACACAGGATCAGACGCCCCGCTCCCCCTCCGGTCGAACAAGATCAGTCGGCTGAAGGACGCGAGCGCGCGCATGAACGACGCCTCCGAGACCACGTCCCAGTGCAGGTCGACATGACAGAACCCGTGGCTG
>Ga0315273_10008407_pt1 | contig 13007 bp, 11 predicted proteins | sample YL17G02_0_MG_FD_205753 | JGI IMG/M metagenome (GOLD analysis project Ga0315273, IMG submission 205753) | Sediment microbial communities from Yellowstone Lake, YNP, Wyoming, USA - YL17G02_0 | ecosystem: Environmental > Aquatic > Freshwater > Lake > Sediment | place: USA: Wyoming | collected...
GCTTCCTCCGACGCCTCCAATTCCTCCTTCCGTCTCCGCCATCCTCGCCTCCGTCCAGGCCGTCGGGGATGCCAGCGGGGGCTCGTGGTCGAGTCCCCCAGCGTCGACGTCGACGGCGGCGGAGGCTGAGGCAGCCAGGGCGCGCATGAGCGAGCTCCTGTTCTCTCCGCCGCCGGTCCCGCCGCTCCGCCGCTGCAAGAGCCTCTGCGGCGGGCTGACGAGCGCCGCCACCGCCGTGCTCGCGCCGCCGCCGCCGCTGCTGCCAAAGAGCAAGGCGGCCGTACCCTGCGGCGTCGAGGCCACGCCTCCGCCGCCGCCGCCACCCGAGACTACGCCCCCGTCCGCTCCCGGGAGCAGGTGCGCCCCCCAGAGCATCGCCGGCGGGGAGAAGGGCGCCCCCGACGGGAGAGGGGGCGTCGCTTTCACCCGCGCCCCCGTCGCCGCCGCGGCCGAGACCCCGAGCGGCGGAGGGGAGAGCATGGAGCCAAAGCCCCCGCGAGATCCCTGCTGCTCGGGCTCCGGCGTCTGCTGTCGCAGCTGGTGCTGCTGGTAAAACTGCTGGTGCTGCCGCTGGTGCTGCTCTTGTACGGCGGCCTCGGCCGCCGCAGCCGCTGCCGCCGCTGCCGCTGCTGCTGCCGCCACGGCCTCCGCCCTCCTCGCCGCGGCGGGCTTCCTCGATCCGCTCGCCCTTTTCTTGACGACAGGGGCGACGACGGGAGCGGCGGCGGCGTCGGCGGCAGCAGCAGCAGCAGCAACAGGAGCTTCTGACGCTGCTCCTTTCGCTTTCGCATGTGCTCTCGCCCTCGAGGCGGCGGCGGGCGCTTTCCTCTTCGCGCCGCCGCCGTTGCCGCCGCCGCCAGGCGTCGGCGCCGGGGCTTTCGTCACGGTCGGCGGGCCGCCGAAAGCAGCCGCGGCTCCGGCAGCTCTCGCAGGCGGAGGAGCAGTCAGGGCGGTCGCCGGAGCTTCTCGCCGGGGCTCTTTCCCTCCTGCACCTTCTCTGTCTTCTTCCTCTCCCTCTCCTCCCTGCTGGAGTCCCCCGGCGGCGTTGGGCGTCGCCGGCGAGTGCTGCTGCTGCTGCTGCTGCTGCTTGCTGCTGCTGCCGAGGGGAGGAGGCGCCGCCATCTTCGCCGCCGCTGCTACGGGGACTGCACCCTTGGCCTTGGACGCCGAAGAAGGCGGAGGAGGAGGGGAGACAAGCGAAGCGGCGGCGGCGGGTTTCGCTGCTTCTGCTTCCGCTTCTGCTCCTGCCTCCGTCGCCGCCGCGTCTGCCGCCACTTCCTCCTTCTCTCCCCTCGCCGAGGCAGGGACCGCACTGCTCCCGCCGGGCTTCCCGTTCCGGCACTCCTCGCACTTGCAGAACACGCCGCACTTCACTCCGGCCTGGTAGCACTCGCAGTACTTCTTGCTGCAGTGCGACTTGCGGCAGTTGCAGCCGCGGCGGTGGATCCCCTGGCTGAGGGTGTTGGAGGGCGTCGCTCCGCCCTCGCTCGCGCCGCCGCCAAGCGACGGCGGGAGCAGCAGCTGCGACGAGTCTCCTGCTGCTGCTGCTGCTCCTTCGAGGCCCTCCATCATCATCATTTGCTGCGACTGAGAGCCCTGCTGCTGCTGCTGCTGCTGCTGCTGTTGCGAGTAAGGAGAAAATAAGCCCCCACTTCCCCCCGCCGCTGCCGCTGCCGCCGCCGCCGCCTCCGCCTCGAGCTGCTGCGCCGCCTCGAGCTCCTCGAGCGGCGAAATCTTCTGCATGAACGCTGAGGGGTTCCTCGTCCTCACGTGCGCCCTCGTCGCGTCGACGAGCGGAGCGTTGGCGGGAACATTCAGGCATCCCTCGCAGGCGCAGCCGTCGCAGTAGGAGCCGGCGCCGAAGCAGTCGCAGTAGAGCTTCAGGCACTTGCTCTTTTTGCAGGTGCATCGGCGGGCGCCGGCCGGGGGCGGCGCGCAGGCGGAGGAAGCTCCTCCTCCTGCTCCGGCTCCACCGCTTCGGTTGCCGCTCCCGCCCGCGCCGCCAGAGTTCCTGCGGGCCGCGGACGCGGCCGAGGGCGGCGGGCGCTTCTTCTTGGCCGAGCCGTCGTCGTTGGTGGTCGCCGTCGGCGCTGCGGCTGCGGCTGCGGCAGCAGCCGCGTCGGCGTCAGCTGCGTCGTTCGAGGTGGTCGCCGCGTCCGCGCCCGCATCGGCCGCCGTCGTCGCCGTCGTCGTCGTCGCAGCCACGGCGGCCGCAGCGGCGGCATCGGCAGCAGCGACGGCCGCGGCGACCGCGGCGTTGCCTTCGCCTTCGCCTCCGCTCGCTGTCGCCGTCACTGTCGCCGCGGCCCCGTGGCTCTCGAAGGCGTCGTTGAGCGCCGCGGCGCGAGGCTGCGCTGCGGGGCCAGCAGCGACGGCCGGTTTCGAGCCGGAGGGAGGGGGTCTCGGGCGCGAGCGTGGCTTCGCTGCTGCAGCGGGCTTGCTCCCTTCCTCTTTCTCGCCTGCGCTGCTGCCGCCGGCGCGGCGATCACTGGCGTCGGAGGCAGAGGGCACGGGGGGCGCGCGCCTCTGGGCAGCAGGTTTCGCGCTGCCGCCGCCGCCGCCGCTGCCGCCGCCGGCAGCGAGGGCGGCAGCGAGCCCCGAGGGCATTGCCGTCCCCGCCGGGAGCTGTCTGCCGCTTCTCCCGTCTGCCCTCGAAGCAAACTGAGAAGGAGCAGCGGCGGCCGATGGCGCGGGGAACGCAGAGGCGGGGCCCGGATCGTTGTTCTCGGCGTTGCTGTCGTTGCTGGCGGCGTTCGCGTTGGCGTTTGCGTTGACCGCCGCTCCTCCCCTGCCGGCTCCGACTCCGCCTCCTCCTCCGACTCCGCCGCCGACCCCAAAGGCCGCCGTCCTCGCCGCGGAGCCCAGCGCCGGAAGATCCACATGCGTGGGCACGGTCTGGCGCATCGGGCTTGCGAGGCCGGGGTTGCTGCCGCCGGCGACGCCGCCGCGGAGGGGGCCCCCGCGGCGGTGCTGCTGCGAGGATGAGGGAGGGGGGTGATGATGGTGGTGACTGAGCTCGTGATGATCGAGCAAGCCGCCGTCGTCGTTCTGCCTGTTATTCGTTGTTGTTTTGTTGTTCTCCGAGTTCAGGTGAAGAGCGACATGCGTTGTGAGATCAGTGGCGAGGGTTTCGGAGCGGGGAGAGGAGCGGAAGACATCAATCCGCGCCGTGCGTTCAGAAGGCGGGAGAATTGGTTTTTCTCTCTCGCCCAGAGGGAAAAAAAAGAGGCGGCAAGATTCGTCAAAGGGAACGATCCTCCTCGAACCGAACGTTTTCCCGCCACGTTCACGTGCAATCGCGCGACTTTTACGGCTTCCCACCCCTTCAATCGAGACAGGACAAGATATGCCGTTTGGATCGATGAGACCGGAAACGGTGCGTCGGAAGCGAGGGCAAAGGAAGGAGACAGCGAGGCGCGATTGGCGAGAAAAAAAGGCAAAGGCAGAGGCAAAAAACTTTTCGATGCGCCTCGACGATGGAAAAAGGCCTGCGATCGTACGATTTCGCAACGCCCTCCGAGAAGCCTTCGCCTTGAGCCAGAGCAAAATTCCAACTCACCTGCCGTGCACGTCTAAGCAGTCGAGATCGAAGGCGCCGCCCGTGGGCGAGGGAGCAACGCCGTCGGCAACATTGCCTGCTGTTCCCGTCGCTGTCGTCGCCGTCGTCGCTGCGCCTCCAGCAGCGCCCCCGGCTCCTCCTCCACTTCTGTTGTCCAGCGCCATCTCTCCAAACCCGACGGGCGCGGACGGTGTCAGCGGCGTGAGCTCGGATGCGAAGAACAGCGAGAAGGGCGACGCCTGTATGCGGTGGTGAGAGGTGAGGGGTGGAAGAGAAAGAGGAGGTTGTTGAGCTTTGCTCCGAGATCTCGTTCCCTCCAGAAAAACCAAGTTCACACGATGCTCTCGTCAGCTCGAGGATGCACTCGCGGAATCGCCGCACCTCCGGGGCCTGCTGCCGCCTGATTCCTCTTCCGGGGCGATCTGGAGAGGCCATCCGAGCGTTTCGCGAGGGTCGGGAAGAGAGAGAAAGACAAGTCGGGGCGCCAAGTGCTGAGGTTGCGCGCGGTCTTTTTGGCTTCTTTTTTCCAAAACCTTTTTTTTGCCGCCAACGAAAGGAGCGCCAAGCGGGGAAGCGAAGTGAACAACAGTAATCTCCAGGTCTTCATTTTCTCTCCTTCTAGTACGGTCAATTGCGCGAGAGGCAGGCGAAGCTCTCCACGCTCGCAGGCCGAGAGACGTCACCAACCACAGAGGCTTCTGAGCTCTTGCATCTAGCGGATGCGCTGCTCCCTCGGAGCCGCATCGACGACGGCAAGAGCAGGAGCGAAGTCGATCCCGTCGCCGCCACCGTCGCCGTCACCTCGACCTCCTCGACCCCCCCTTCGACCCCGACGCTTTCCCCTCCTCCCCTCTCTCCGCCCCCGCCCCCCGCGGGAAGCAGTCCCCGCCGCCGCCTCTCCCCCTCGGCCCGATCGAGAGCGAGAGGACCTCGAGGCCTTCTCCCCCTTCCTGGCCGCCGCCGCCGTCCGAGGGGAAGGAGCGGCCCCGCGCCCGCCCCCCTCTCGTTCCTCCAGAGACGCGGAGCTCGCCTGGCGCCTCCTCGCCCGCTTCACCGCTGCGGACTTCGCGGGGAGGGCCCCAGCGCTCCTCGCCGACCCGCGGAGGAGGGAGGCCCTGCGCTCGGCCCTCGCGGTCGTCTCCAGGAGCCCGAGGGCAGCCAACGGCTGGTTTCCGGCCTCGGGCCCGAGCCCGAGCCCGAGCAGCGGCGCGCCTCCCGCGCCGCCTCTGCCGCTCGTCGTCGCCGTGCTGGCCTCGAGCCACGAGCTCGCGTGCAGAGCGCTCAGGGACTACCTGGACCTCTTCGGGCTGCCCTACTGCCCACCGTCCCCGAGGATAGCGGCAGCGGGGAGGGGAGGAGGCGGGGGCGTCTTCGTGAAGGTCTCCGCTTCATCGCTGGTCGCCCTCGCGTCGGCCGCTCGGGGAGTTGACGGAGGAGACGGAGAAAGAGGAGGAACGCCGCCGTCGCCTCCCTCGCCTTCGCCTTCGCCTTCCCTTCTGCAGCCCCCTCGAGCTTCGCCCTACGCGGGAAAAGACAGGGGCGTGCTGCTCACCCTGGGGGACACCCAGTTCGGGCACCTGCCCCTGGGGTTGCTCGACGAATCGAGGGAGAGGCCCGCACCGGCGCTCGAGTAGTTTCTTTTTGTTTTTTAGCTCTGAGCTCTCGAAGAACTCGAGCGGAAGATGGCGGTCCCGCTGCTGCTGCTGCGGCTGCTTCGCAGCAGCAGTCGGAGCGGGCTGCTGCCTTGTTCTCCTTCTTCTTCTTGTTCCTCTTCTCCTTCTTCGCTGCTCTCCGGTCCCAGGCGCTCGTTCACGTCTGTTGCTGCTGCTGCGGCTCCCTCTTCCGCAGCAGCGAGACCACGCGGGCGTGGTCTCGCTTCGGCCGCAGCAGCGCCACCACCACCCCCACCCCCACCCCCACCCCCACCCCCCCCCCCCCCCCCCCCCCCCCCCCCCCCCCCCCCCCCGGCCCCCCCCCCCCCCCCCTCCCCCTCCCCCTCCCCCTCCCCCGCCGCCTCCGCCCCTCCTCCCGGCCAGGACGGCCGCGGCGCTCGCCGCGGCCCCAGTCCCGCTCTCGGCCGTCCTCGTCGAAGGGGCCGGGAGGGGCCTCGTGATCGGCAGGGGGCGGCAGGGGGGCGGCGGAGCGGCCGGCGGCCGCTCGCCCGCGCTCCTCGTCGCGGAGGGGACGGCGCTGCTTCGCGAGGCGCCGCTGGCGGCGGCGCCGCTCGCGGCGCACTGCGAGCCGGGAGAGGGAGGAGGCGGCGCCGTCTGCTACGGCTGCCTGCGCCCCCTGCGCGGGAGGCCCCCTCCCGCTCCGGCGGCGGAAGCTCCCCTCGCCGCTCCTCTCCCTCTTCCTCCTCCGCCTCCTCCTCCTGCGCCTCCCCCCCCCTCTGGCGGCGGCGGCGAGGGGCCGCCGCCGCCGCCGCCGGCGGCGGCGGCGGCTCGGAGCTTCTGCTCCCCCGAGTGCCGCGTCGCGTCCCTCCCTGCCTTTTTCGGAATCGAGTCCGAGACCCCGGGCGGCGGGTTCCGCGAGCTCGAGGAGAGCTGCACGAGGCACGGAGAGAGGTTCCCGAGGATAGCGGCGAGGCTCTTCGCCCGAAAGTTGTTTGCCGCCACGCTCGGGGACGGAGGGGGAGGCGGCGGCGGAGGAGGAGAGCGGGAGGCAGCAGCGACGGAGGCGACGGCGATAAGGGAGGCCGCCCGCGAGGCCGAAGAGGCTCTCGCCGCCCTCTGCTTCGCGAGGGTCCGGCCTCCGTACCCTCCCTCGTGGGTCGAGACGCACGGCGCCTTCGTCCGCGGGCTCGAGCGGTGGGCGCAGGGGAGGGAGGCCTGGGACGAGGCGGCGGCGGCGGCGAGAGCGACTCCCTCCTCTCTCTCCTCCCTCATCGCCGCGACCGTCCCCTTGGACGCCTGGGCGGACGCCCTCGCCCGGATCCACCTCAACGCCTTCCGCGTGGATGCCGTCTGGCCCGCGACGACGAGGGAGGAGCTCATGGCGTCGATGCTCTCGTCGCTCGTCGGGGGCGCCGGAAGTGGAATGAGCAAAGGCTCCTCCTCCTCTTTCAATTCTTCCGAAGACGACTCTGGAGGAGAACAGGCCGGCACCGCAATCTACGCCGCGGCGAGCCTCGCCAACCACTCCTGCTACCCGACAGCGCGCCCCAGCTTCCCCAGGGCCGACGCGACGCTGGCGCTCGTCGCGACGCGCGACCTTTCGGAGGGGGACGAGGTGACGATCTCGTACGTGGACGAGTCCCTTCCCCTGGGGAGAAGGCGAGCGAGCTTGGAGTTTGCGTACGGGTTCTTCTGCAGGTGCGAGCGGTGCTTGGCCGAGGAGGAGGAGGAAGGAGGAAGGGGGGGTGGAGGAGGTTGAGAGAGCGAGAAAGAGAGTGGAGAGGAAAACATTTTAAAAAAAGAAAAAGAGAAAAAAACCACATCTCCTCCTTACTCCCTCTCTTTCTTCCTCTCTTCCTCTATTTTCAATTTCAACGATGGCTGCCGAAGCCGTCGTCAAGGAGAAGAAGCGGAAGCGTTCCTCTTCCTCCAAGGACAAGAGCGCCAAGGCCACAGGTAAAAAGAAAGGAAGAGATGAAAGCATGGTTTTTTTTACTAGGAGCCGCCGCCGGCATGGCAAAAAAAAGCCGCTTCAATCGCATCGCCGTTCCTCCAGTTTCCACGTGTCTGCGTCTTCCATCCTTATATGTCGCGCGCTGTGCTGACAACAGCTTCCTTTTGATCTGCGTACGAAAATCAAACTAAAAAACGAAAAGAAACAGCAGGCGAAGAAACAAAGATCGATGCGTCTCTCCCGCCGCCGCCGACGCCGCTCTCGGCCGCTGCCCGCCGAGCACGCCGCCGCGCCAAGGCAGCCGCGGACGCCGCCGCCTCGGCCTCCTTCTCCTTCGAGGAGCTCGAGCGCCGCAAGCGCCAGGCGCAGCTCCGCGCTCTGGCCCTGCAGGTCCGGTCTCGCGGGGAGAAGTACAACAAGTGGAAGGCGAAGCGCGTGAGGACGCTCCCCGGCGATGACGGCACGCCGGCCGGGCGGTCTGCGGCTCGCAGGGCTGCGGCTGCGGCGGGAGGAGCGGGAGGAGGCTCCGCCCGCGCCGCCGCCGCCTCCGTCCCTCTTCCCCCGCCGCCGCCGCTGCCAGCTGCGCAGAAGAAGAAAGATATCATCATACCCACGGGACCGCTGGTCAAGACCTGCGTCATCGTGCCCATCTACTGGAACAAGCGCCCCCAAGAAAAGGAAACCGTGCTCGCCTCTGCCGAGGAAGCCAAGAAAGTCCTGGTCTCCTCGGGGGTCGAGGCCGTCGTCGACGGCGAGGGGGATTCGAGGACCCCTGGGCAGAGGTACCGGTCGATCGAGGAGCAAGGGTGCAGGGTGAGACTGGAGATCGGGCCCAAGGACGCCGCGGCGGGCACTGCCGTGTTGGCTCTCGGAGGAGGAGGAGGAGGAGGCGCTTTGAAAGACGACGACAGCAAAAAGAAGAAGAAGAAAAACGACCCTTGTTCCCCCTCCTCTGCTCCTCCTCCGGAAATGGCCACCAAGAGCACTGTCCGAGTCTCTGGCAAGGGAAAGGAGAAAGAGATGACCCCCGCCGTCAAGTCGGCGCTGGCTGCGCTCGGCGCGACCTTTGACGGCAGAGTGAAAAAGAAGAAGGAGGAGGTCGAGGAGGAAGAGGTCGAGGAAGAAGAAGAAAACGGCGACAGCGACAGCGACAACGACAGCGAGGCGGCTTCTTCTGGTAATGACGACGGCGAAGGCGAAGAAACTTCATCTTCCGAAGAGGAGGAAGCCGCCGCGAGCAGCGACAGGGAGGAGAGCGGGAGCAGCAGTGAAGAAGACGACGACGACGAAGAAGAGAGCGACGACGATGACGACGGCGAAGAGGCTGCTGCTCCCTCTGCCCCTGTCCCCGGTCCTCCTGCTCCTTCTTCCAAGAAAGCAGCGGCAGTGGCAGCAGCGGCAGCGGCAGCAGCGGCAGCAGCATCAAACACTGCGGCGGCGGCGACAGCAACAGGCGAGGGCCTCGACGACGACTTTGGCGCGGCCCTCCTCGAAGACGTTGAGGACGAGGGCGACAGGAGGAAAAAGAAGAAGAAGCAAAAGTTTTCCTCTTCGCGCAGCGACGACGACGACGATGAGGATGAAGCCAAGCCTGCTGCTGCTCCCGCGGGTCGGGGCCGGTCTTCTGCGAAGCGTGCTGTCCCGAAGGAGGTGGTGTTTTGAGGGATAAGAATGAAAAAGAAGAAGAAGAAACGCAAAAGAAAAAAACTCTATTTCCGTTTTTCTCTCCTTTGCTCCTCTCTCTCTTCGCTCGAGTCCCTCCTTTTTTATATTACCTTTTGGCTCTGATTTGGACGTGAACCGAAAGGGAGCGAAGCGCTCGCCAGAGAAGAGGGTATTTGAAAAATCGGCCACGCCTTCCTGGCCTGGGCGGGATACCCGTTGAGAGAGAAAGAAAAGGGAGAGAGGGAGAGAGCAGCCAGAGTGAAGAAAGTCGAAAGAGAGAGAGAGGAGGAAAAAAACTTGCTGCAGTCACACTTCCTGATTTCAACAAGAGCTTCCAATCCCTCTTTTTCTTTTTCAGCTCTTCTCCCCCTCTTCTCCCCTCCTTCTCACCATGCACGTCCAGAAGCGGGACGGGCGCAAGGAGGCCGTGCACTTTGACAAGATCACCGCGCGCATCACCAAGCTGGCGTACGGCCTGTCCGCCGAGTTCTGCGACCCGGTGAGTTCGGAGCAACGATCTTTTTTCTCTTCTTTTTTTCTTTTCGAAATGCTTCGCTCGTTCAATGCTGGACGACGACGGCCTGGGGAGGGGGGTCTCGGCCCTCTTTTTCCACTCGCTGCTACCCCGAAACCGCCTTCAAACCTCCTCGAACGATAAGAGCACGCTCCTCTCTGCGGCCTGAGCGAGACAAAAGAGGCACTCGAGCGCCCCCAAACGCCCCGTTCCGCTCTCGAAGGTTTTTGCTCACGTCGCCCCCGGCAATCGACAATCGAAAAAAAACTCTCTCTCCCCCCCTCTCTCTCTCTTCAACAACAGGTTCTCGTCGCCCAGAAGGTCGCCACGGGCGTCTACAAGGGCGTCACCACGACCGAGCTCGATGAGCTGGCCGCGGAGACCGCCGCGTCGATGACGGCGACGCACCCGGACTACGCGGTGGTGAGTTTTCGGGACGAGGATGAAGAGAGAGGAAGAAGGTCCGCGCGCGAGGGAGGAGCCGACGTCGAATTCGTCTTGCTCTCCTCTCTCTTGCTCTCTCACCTCGAGCCGTCGCTGCCTCTTTGCCCCCTCAACTCACACCCCTGTCCTTCTGTTACACTCACTCGACACCAGCTCGCCGCGCGTATCGCCGTGTCCAACCTGCACAAGAACACGCTCAAGTCGTTCAGCGAGACGTAAGTTGGAAGATGAGAGAAAAGAGAGAGAGAGAGGCAATCGACGAAGAGCGAAGCGTGCCTCTTCGAGGGCTTTCTTTCAGCAGAGCAAACAGTCGCGGAGAAGCTCCCTCCCTTTTCTTTTTTCGACCCCGACCTCACCTCTCACCTCTCTCTCTCTCTCTCTCTTAAATTCACACAAAAAAAACCTTCCACAGCGTCAAGCTCATGTTCGACCACGTCAACCCGAAGAACGGCGAGCGCGCCCCGCTCGTCGCCGAGGATATCTACCAGATCGTCTCCGAGGTAAAGAGAGAGTCTTGTTCTTTCTCCAGAAGAGAGGGCGCGATAGCAAAGAGAGAAAGATAAGCTTTTTCTCAAAAAAAAAAAAAAACCCCCAAAACCCCCAAAAAACCATCTCAACAGAACGCCGAGAAGCTCGACTCCGAGATCATCTACAACCGCGACTTCGACTACGACTACTTTGGCTTCAAGACCCTCGAGCGCTCGTATCTCCTGCGCGTCAACGGCCGCGTCGTCGAGAGGCCGCAGCACATGCTGATGCGGGTCTCCGTCGGCATCCACGGCCGCGACCTCGCGCGCGCGGTCGAGACCTACCACTTTTTGTCCGAGCGCTGGTTCACCCACGCGTCGCCCACCTTGTTCAACGCGGGAACCCCCAGGCCGCAGTTGTCCTCCTGCTTCCTGGTGGCCATGAAGTCGGACTCGATCGAAGGGATCTATGACACGCTCAAGGAGTGCGCGTGCGTGTCCAAGTCTGCCGGCGGCATCGGCCTCTCGATCCACAACATCAGGGCCGTCGGCTCCTACATCCGCGGCACCAACGGCACCTCCAACGGCATCGTGCCCATGCTGCGTGTGTTCAACGACACGGCGCGCTACGTCGACCAGGGCGGCGGCAAGCGCAAGGGCGCGTTCGCTATCTACCTCGAGCCGTGGCACGCCGACATCTTCGACTTCCTCGACCTGCGCAAGAACCACGGCAAGGAGGAGGCGCGAGCGCGCGACCTCTTTTACGGCCTGTGGACCAACGACCTCTTCATGCGCCGCGTCGAGGAGGGAGGGGACTGGTCGCTGATGTGCCCCTCGGAGTGCCCCGGGCTCGCCGAGGTCTGGGGGAAGGAGTTTGACGAGCTCTACGAGCGGTACGAGAAGGAGGGGCGCGCCAAGAAGACGATCAAGGCGCAGCAGCTGTGGTTTGCGATCCTGGAGTCGCAGGTCGAGACGGGCAACCCTTACATGCTCTACAAGGACGCCTGCAACGCCAAGAGCAACCAGCAGAACCTGGGCACGATCAAGTGCTCTAACCTGTGCACGGTGAGTTGAGAAGGAGAGGAGGGAGAGATTTGAGAGTTTTTTGGGTTTTTCTTCCTCTCCTTTTTTTTCTTTTTTCCCCCTCTTTTTCCCACTCTTTTTTTTCCGAAAAAAAACATCGAAAAAAAACAAAAATGAAAAAAAAATCCGTAGGAGATCGTCGAGTACACCTCCGCCGACGAGACCGCCGTCTGCAACCTCGCCTCCATCGCGCTCCCGCGCTTTGTCCGCGAGCGCGGCTCCGCCGTCGAGGCCTCCGCCTCGGGCCGCGTCAAGCTCACCGGCTCGCTCGACGCCGCGACGCGCTTCTTCGACTTTGACAAGCTCCGCGCCGTCACGCGCGTCGTGGCGCGCAACCTAAACAAGATCATCGACATCAACTACTACCCGGTCGACACGGCGCGCAACTCCAACATGCGCCACAGGCCGATCGGCATCGGAGTCCAGGGCCTTGCCGACGCCTTCATCCTGCTGGGGCTGCCCTTTGATTCCGAGGGCGCCAAGCAGCTCAACAAGGAGATCTTCGAGGCGATCTACTTCGCCGCCCTGGAGGAGTCGTGCGCCCTGGCCGAGGTCGAGGGGCCCTACTCCACGTTCGAGGGCTCCCCGGCCTCCAAGGGCGTGCTGCAGCACGACATGTGGGGCGTCACCGAGCCCGCGTCCGACCGCTGCGACTGGTCGGGGCTGCGGGCCAGGATCGCGCAGCACGGCCTGCGCAACTCGCTGCTCGTCGCGCCCATGCCGACCGCCTCGACCTCGCAGATCCTGGGCAACAACGAGTGCTTCGAGCCCTACACCAGCAACATCTACGTGCGCCGCGTGCTCAGCGGCGAGTTCACGGTCGTCAACCAGCACCTCCTGACCGACCTGACGCGCCTGGGCCTCTGGTCGGCCGACGTCAAGAACCAGCTCGTCGCCGCCAACGGCTCCGTGGCCGACCTGCCCGACATCCCCGAGCCCCTGAAGGACCTCTACAAGACGGTCTGGGAGATCAAGCAGCGCGTGCTGGTCGACATGGCCGCCGACCGCGGGGCCTACATCGACCAGTCGCAGTCGTTCAACGTGCACATGCAGGACGCCAACTTTGGCAAGCTGACCTCGCTGCACTTTTACGCGTGGAAGGCGGGGCTCAAGACCGGGATGTACTACCTCCGCACGAGGGCCGCCGCCGACGCGATCAAGTTCACGGTCGACCAGCAGGCCCTGGCGAGGTCCAAGGCCAAGGCCAAGGACGCTGCGGCGGCGATCGAGGCCGCGAAGAAGGAGGTGGTCGCGAGCGCCGGGGGCAAGGCGGCGGAGGAGGCGGACGCCGGCGCCAAGGGCAAGCTCGCCGCCGTCGACGAGGACATGGAGCGCGAGGCGAAGCTGGCCGCGATGGTGTGCTCGCTCGAGAACAAGGACGATTGCCTCATGTGCGGCTCTTAGAGAGTGAGAGAGAGAGAGAGAGAGAGAGAGAGAGAGAGAGCGGGTTTCAACAGAGGGGGGAACAGAGAGAGAGAGAGAGAGAGAGAGAGAGAGAGAGAGAGAGAGAGAGAGGGAGAGCGGGTTCTCTATTAAGAAAGAAAGAGAAGTTTTTGTGCTTTTTTTCCCCTCACCCCCCCCCCCCCAAATTTTCATCAAACAAAAAACAGAGACCAGAGAGAGGGAGAGAGAAATACAACCAAACAAAACGAGATGACTTTCTAGTGTAATGCGGAAACACAAACACGAATGAATTTTCTATCCTTAT
>Ga0315273_10008408_pt1 | contig 13006 bp, 12 predicted proteins | sample YL17G02_0_MG_FD_205753 | JGI IMG/M metagenome (GOLD analysis project Ga0315273, IMG submission 205753) | Sediment microbial communities from Yellowstone Lake, YNP, Wyoming, USA - YL17G02_0 | ecosystem: Environmental > Aquatic > Freshwater > Lake > Sediment | place: USA: Wyoming | collected...
GGGCGAAGCCGCCGCTCCCGGCGATCGAGGGCTTGTTCGGCCGCCCGACCATCGTGAACAACGTGCTGACGCTCGCGACCGTGCCCGCGATCCTCGCCGGTGGCGCCGATGCCTACGGGAGGCTCGGGGCGGGGAGGTCGCGAGGGACCCAGGTGTTCCAGCTCGGTGGCAACGTGGCCCGCGGCGGGATCGTCGAGACCGCGTTCGGGATCACGCTCGACGAGCTCGTGCACGACTTCGGTGGAGGCACCCGCAGTGGCCGTCCCGTGCGAGCCGTCCAGGTCGGCGGCCCGCTCGGTGCGTACCTTCCCGCGTCGGGACTCGACGTCCCGATGGACTACGAGTCGCTCGCCGCCGAGGACGCGTTGCTCGGGCACGGCGGCGTCGTGGTCTTCGACGACACCGTCGATCTCGCCCGCCAGGCTCGCTTCGCGATGGAGTTCTGCGCCGAGGAGTCGTGCGGCAAGTGCACGCCGTGCCGGGTCGGCGCCGTTCGGGGTGTCGAGGTCATCGACCGGATCATCGCCGACGAGGATCGCGACGCGAACCTGGTGCTGCTCGAGGACCTCTGCGAGGTGATGGCCGACGGATCGCTGTGTGCGATGGGAGGGCTCACACCGCTCCCGGTTCGCAGCGCCCTGCGTCACTTCCCGGACGATTTCGCCCGGCCGGGCACTACCGTCGGGCGGGTGCAGGAGGTTCGATGACCGTCAGTGGCGAGGTGGATCTCGGGACCAAGCCGGTCGCGGGCCCGGCGACGATCGCGCTGGAGGTCGACGGTCGCGCGGTCATGGTGCCTCCCGGGACCTCGGTGATGCGGGCCGCCGCGCTCGCGGGGTTCGACATCCCCAAGCTCTGCGCCACCGACCGCCTCGACGCGTTCGGCTCGTGCCGCTTGTGCCTCGTCGAGATCGACGGGCTGGCGACCGCCCCCGCGTCGTGCACCATGCCGGTCGCCGACGGGATGCGGGTGCGGACCCAGACGCCGCGGCTCGAGCGGCTGCGACGGGGGGTGATGGAGCTCTACATCTCGGATCATCCGCTCGACTGTCTCACCTGCGCGGCGAACGGCGACTGCGAGCTCCAGGACGCGGCCGGTGCCGTGGGTCTGCGCAGCGTCCGCTACGGCACCGAGGGTGACGATCACCTCGACCTCGAGCCCGACACGAGCAACCCGTACTTCACCTTCGACCCGGCCAAGTGCATCGTCTGCTCGCGGTGCGTGCGCGCGTGCGACGAGATCCAGGGGACGCTGGCGCTCACGATCCGGGGGCGCGGGTTCGACTCGTTGGTGGCGGCGAGTGCCGGTGAGTCGTTCATGGACTCCGAGTGCGTGTCATGTGGCGCGTGCGTACAGGTCTGCCCGACCGCGACGCTCACCGAGAAGACGGTGATCGAGCTCGGCCAGCCGCGCCGGAGTGTCCTCACGACCTGCGCCTACTGCGGGGTCGGTTGCAGCTTCCGCGCCGAGCTCCAGGGCGACGAGGTCGTGCGCATGGTGCCGACCAAGGACGGCGGAGCCAACGAGGGTCACTCGTGCGTGAAGGGCCGCTTCGCGTGGGGATACGCAACGCATCGCGAGCGGGTGCTCCATCCGATGATCCGTGGAGATGTCACCGACGACTGGCGTGAGGTGACCTGGGACGAGGCGATCCAGCACACCGCGGAGCGTCTACGCGATCTCCAGGATCGCTTCGGCGCCGGCGCGATCGGCGGCATCACCTCGTCGCGCTGCACGAACGAGGACGTCTGGGCGGTCCAGAAGATGGTGCGCGCCGCGTTCGGCAACAACAACGTCGACACCTGCGCGCGCGTCTGCCATTCGCCGACCGGCTTCGGGCTCAAGCAGACGTTCGGGGCCTCGGCCGGAACGCAGCACTTCGCGTCGGTGGAGCACGCGGATGTGATCCTGCTCATCGGCGCGAACCCGACCGACGCGCACCCGGTGTTCGCCTCACGCATGAAACGCCGACTACGCGACGGCGCGCAGATCATCGTCGCCGACCCCCGGCGCATCGACCTGGTGCGCAGCCCCCACGTGCAGGCGGCCCATCACCTGCAGCTGCGCCCCGGCACCAACGTCGCGCTCGTGAACGCGTTCGGTCACGTCGTCGTCACCGAGGGCCTCGTCGACCGGGCGTTCGTGGATGCCCGCTGCGATCGGGAGAGCTTCGACACGTGGGCCGCGTTCATCGCCGGCCCCGAGCACAGCCCCGAGGCCACCGAGACCTACACGGGGGTCCCGGCGGCCGAGGTCCGGGCCGCGGCGCGCCTCTACGCCAAGGGTGCGAACGCGGCGATCTACTACGGGCTCGGTGTCACCGAGCACAGCCAGGGCTCGACGATGGTCATGGGCATGGCCAACCTCGCGATGGCGACCGGCAACATCGGGCGCGACGGGGTCGGGGTCAACCCGCTCCGGGGCCAGAACAACGTGCAGGGGTCCTGCGACATGGGGTCGTTCCCGCACGAGTTCCCCGGGTACCGCCACGTCTCGGACCCGACCGTCCGCGGGCAGTTCGAGGCCCGCTGGGGTGTGCCGCTGGATGCAGAGCCGGGCCTGCGCATCCCGAACATGTTCAACGAGGCGATCTTCGGTGGGTTCAAGGGGCTGTTCGTGCAGGGTGAGGACCTCGCCCAGTCTGATCCGAACACGCATCACGTGGCCGCCGCCCTCGCGGCGATGGAGCTCGTCGTCGTCCAGGACCTGTTCCTGAACGAGACGTCGCGCTTCGCCCACGTGTTCCTGCCCGGCACGTCGTTCCTCGAGAAGGACGGGACGTTCACGAACGCAGAGCGGCGCATCAACCGGGTGCGGCCGGTGATGCCCCCACGCGCCGGGAAGCACGAATGGGAGATCGTGTCCGAGCTGGCGACCGCGATGGGCTACCCCATGCACTATGACCGCGCGTCCGAGATCATGGACGAGATCGCCGCGCTGGTGCCCACGTTCGCCGGGGTGTCGTTCTCGCTGCTCGACGAGGTCGGCAGCGTCCAGTGGCCGTGCAACGACGGGGCGCCGCAGGGAACTCCGATCATGCACGTCGACCACTTCGTTCGAGGTGAGGGCCGCTTCGTCGAGACGCCGTTCGTCCCGACCGACGAACACTCGAGTCGCGCGTACCCGCTGCTGCTCACCACCGGGCGGGTGCTGAGCCAGTACAACGTCGGGTCGCAGACGCGTCGGACGCCCAACGTCGAGTGGTACGACGAAGACGTGCTCGAGATGCACGCGAGCGACGCGGAGGAACGGGGCATCCGCAGCGGCGAGATCGTCAGGATCTCGAGCCGGGCCGGTGAGACGACCCTGCACGCACACATCTCCGACCGGATGTCACCCGGCGTCGTCTACACCACCTTCCACTTCCCGGTCACCGGCGCCAACGTCGTCACGACCGAGCACTCGGACTGGGCGACGAACTGCCCCGAGTACAAGGTCACCGCGGTGCAGGTCGCGCCGGCCGACGTGCGCACGCCACGTCCGGACGAGCAGGTGGGGGCAGATCCGGCGCGCGAGCTCGTCCGGATGGCGAACCAGATCACCGACCAGTTCCGCCATCACGAGCGCGCCGTCGCGGTCGACGAGGTGGCGAAGCACCTGCAGACGTTCTGGGATCCCCACATGCGCAGCGAGCTGCTCGCTCTCGTCGATGCCGGCGCGGCCGGCATCGATCCCGTGGTCGCCGCCGCCGCCGAGCGGTTGCGCCCCGCCGTTCCGGTCTGACCGGGGTCCGGGCCGGGATCGTCTGCGAGACTCCGGACCACCATGCAGGCTTCCGAACTTCTGGCACTGTTCGCTACGTGCGCCGATGCGCAGGCGGCCGCATTGGCGCCGGTGCGGGGGGCGGCGCGCCGCGCCCGTACCGACGTCCCGGGCCAGTACGCGCTCGACGTCGTCGCCGATGCGGCCGTGCTCGAGGTGCTGGCGCCGTCGGGCGTCGCGATCGTGAGCGAGGAGTCGGGGCGCAGCGGTCCGCCCGATGCGACCGTCACCGTCGTCGTCGACCCCGTCGACGGTTCGACGAACTGCTCTCGTCGGATCCCGTACTGGGCGATCTCGCTCTGCGCGCTCGACGCCGACGGGCCCCTCGCGGCGTTCGTCGCGAACCAGGTGACGGGCGAACGCTTCACTGCGGTGCGCGGGGGCGGCGCCTGGGCCGACGGGTTGCCGATCGAGGCGTCGCCGGCGACGCGGATCGCCGACTCGATGCTCGCCGTCGGGAGTCTCCCCGATCGCCATCTCGGATGGAAGCAGTATCGGGCGATGGGTTCTTGCGCGCTCGCGCTGTGCGATGTGGCCGCCGGCCGCTTCGACGGCTACTTCGGCCACCGGGTCGGGGAGGCACCGTGGGACTACCTGGGCGCGTTGCTGATCTGCACCGAAGCGGGAGCGTGCGTGATCGATGCCCGAGGCCGGGACCTCGCCACCACCGATCCCGAAGCGCGGCGCGATCTGATCGCCGCCGGCACCCCCGAGCTGCTCGACGAGCTGCGTTCGGAGCTCAGCGCATGAGCTTCCTCGACCTCGACGCGCTCCTCGACGCCGCGATCGCGGCGGCACTCGCCGGGGGCGAGATCGTCCTCGACGCGTTCGGCACGGCCGGGGGAGTGGTCGAGAAGGCTCCCGGCGACTGGGTGACCGAGACCGATACCACCAGCGAGCGTGCGGTGCGCGCCGCGCTCGTTGCCGCCGCGCCCGACATCCCGGTGTTCGGCGAGGAGGAGGGGGGTGAACGTGGACCGCTCGGGTGGCTCGTCGACCCGCTCGACGGCACCGCCAACTTCCTGCACCGGTTCCCGATCGTCGGCGTGTCGATCGGGCTCGTCGAGGATGGGGTTCCGATCGTCGGCGTGGTGCACGCGCCGATGCTGGGGGAGACCTACACCGCCCGCGCCGGCGGGGGCGCGTACCGCGACGGTGAGCGGCTCTGGGTAAGCCGCCGCCCGGTGGAGCAGGCCATCTGCGCGACCGGATTTCCGTTCCGGGCCAAGCGGCAGCGCCTCGACGAGTACCTCCCGGTCTTCGAGCGCGCGCTGCGCACGTGCGAGGACCTCCGGCGAGCGGGCGCGGCGAGCATGGACCTCGCGTGGAGCGCGGCCGGCGTGTACGACGGCTACTTCGAACAGGCGCTCGGGCCGTGGGACATGGCGGCCGGCGCGCTCCTCGTGCGCGAAGCAGGCGGCGTCGTCACCGACTGGCATGGTGACGACACCGCCTGGCTCGACTCCGGCGACATCGTCGCCGCACCACCCGCGACGCACGAACGCCTGCTCGAGATCATCGCCGAGGTCTGACGGTGTCGCGTGTGAGCGCGACGGGACGGTGCTACCCGTTGGTCGTGACCGGGGTGCCCCGGTAGCAGCCGACGGTGTACGGGTACTCCGAGGTCGCGTGGTAGTGGTAGATCTTCACCTTCTTGCCGTTCCACTGCACCTTGTGGGTGTGTCCGTGGCACTCGTCGAGGTCGGCGTCGGTGACCGCTTCACCGTTCGTTCCCCGGGGGCCATAGATCCCGAAGCCGTCGGCGGCGAAGCCGACGAGCTCCGAGTGACCGCTCCCACCGTCGAGCTTGTCGAGAACGCACGTGGAGATCGAGTGGTAGTGGTACGTGCCGCTGCGTTCGGGGTGGCCCTGGCAGCTGTCCTGGATCTCGTACGCGACGGCGTCGCGTCCACCGGCGTCGAGCGCGTTGAACACCTGCACCCCCGACTTCAGGATCCCGATCGTGCCGAGCCCGACGCACGTCGGCGTGCTCGCGACCTTCGGGTTCTTCGGCAGCGAGATCGACACGGTCTGCGCCGAGATGCTGTTCGGGTTCCGGTCGTAGCTGTAGGCGTCGTCGCTCGACGCGACGGGGTAGGTCCCGGTCGTCTGCTTGGTCGGCAGTCCGTTCCCCGAGATGACGCGCTGGCTGCCGCTCGTCGTGATGGTGATGTTGGCGTCGGGCCAGGTGACCGAGCCGTCGACGGTCGGCTTCTTGGTGAGATCCCACGTGCCGTTGCCGTTGAACCAGTCGCCGGTGGCGAAGGCGCCGGGGACATCGGACGGGAAGCTGGTCTGGCACGAGAACACCTTGCCCACCTCGGCCGCGGAGACCGGGTCGCCGCCCACCGGGAGTTGGGTCGTGTCGACGTCGCCCGACCCCTCGCCCGAGGTCGAGTGGGCTGCCGCGGGCGCGGCGAGTGCGGTGAGGAGCGCGCACGAGGCGAGCACGGCGATCAGTGAGCGACGCATGGAGTGGCTTCCTTCTGATGGCTGCGGATGCTGTTGAGAGGATGCCGAGCCCGACCTGAGAGCCGGCTGTGTGACATCAGGTGCTGAGCCCCTTGGTCGCGCGCGTCATGTCTTGGACGGGCCGCCGTACCGACGCGACGTCGGGGCCGAGCGCGCTGTACACCGCGTCAGTGATGCTCGACACGCGTGCTTCGGCGTCGAAGAACCCGGCGAGGCCGTTCGCGACCACTGCGAGCACCAGGCCGCACTCGGGGTCGGCCAGCCCGCGTGACGATGCCATGCCGCCGTGGCCGAAGGCCCGCCACCCGGTACCGCCGCTGAAGTCGACCTGGACGCCGAGTCCCCACGGGATCTTGATGCCGAACGTCGCGTCCTTCATGCCCCACCGATGCACCGCCGACATCACCTCGACGGTGCGCGGTTCGAGCAACGGGGGGCCGAACCCCAGCAACGACTCGTAGAAGCGGCCGAGCTGGCTCGCCGGGCCGCGCATGCCGCCCCCCGGCTCGACCTTGGCGACGTGCCAGGGCTCGTTGTGCTTCTCGTCGACCCGGTAGGGGACCATCTGCAGCGCGCTGTCGACGAAGCCGGGCATCCGGTGGCCGGTCCAGTGCACCGGCGCGATGCGCATCCCGCACGCCTTCTGTACCTCGAGGGGGACGCCGAGGTAGCAGTCGTCGGCACCGAGCGGCTCGGCGATCTCCTCGCGCAGGTACCGGTCGATGCGGCGCCCGTCGACGCGCTCGACGATCGCGCCCAGGGCGCGCCAACCGCTCGCGGGGTGATAGCCCGCCTTGGTGCCCGGCTCCCACATCGCCGGGGCGGCCGCGGTCGCGGCGACCGCCTCGTCGAAGGTGATGTCGGCGTCATACGTCCGGTCGCCGGGCATCGGGAACCCGCCGGTGTGGGTGAGGACGTGGCGGATCGTCGCCCGTTCCTTGCCGTCGCCCCAACCGTCGATGTAGTCGGCCACGAGATCGTCGAGCCCGAGGCGACCCTGTTCCCAGAGGCGCAGCACCGCCACCGTGGTCCACGGCTTGCCCGAGGAGTACCAGAGCATGAGGTCGTCGGTCTTCAGCTCCCGCCCGGGCGCCGACTCGCCGATGGCGGTGTCGAGCAGCACCTCACCGTTGAGCGATACGTAGATCTGGGCGCCCAGGTGCCAGCCCGCGGCCCGCTGTTCCTCGAGCAACGTCAGTGCCGGAGCGAGATCGGGCGCGGTTGGAGGAGGGGGCATGACGACCTCGACGCTAATTGACTCGACCGGACGGGGAGTGAGGGCTGAACGCGGACACCGCCGGGCCGTCGGCTGCGCCCGTCCGCTGAAGAGGGGTCAACTCCCATTGGGGTCCGCCACACCGAAGGGAGAACCGATCATGGTCAAGCGACTCGTCGGGCTCACCGCCGTTGTGGTGCTCGCCTCGGCGGTACGGCACACGCCGCCGACTACGACCCCGCGGGGGTCCAGGCCAGCATCGACAAGGCCGTCACCGCCGCAGGTACTCGCTCCACCGTCGTGCAATCACTGGGACCGTTTCCGTACCCGACGGAGACAGAGGAGCAGATCGTCGATGCAACAGTCTTCGGCCTCGTCGGAACCGCAAAGACGAGCCTCACAACGGGAACCGGCCCGCTGACTCTGGCCCAGGTGGAGGCCGTCCAGAGCACGACACCAGCGCTCGCGCAGTCGTTCTGGCTGTCGCAACCCAAGATCCTCGAGAAGAACTTCCAACCGCCGGGCGGCCCGGCCACGGGTTTCAAGACCCGCAAGGTGAAGGGTCGGTCAGTGCTGGACGACCACATCGGGCGTCCCGTCGCGCACCGCAGCATCTCCTACACCGGCACCAGACTGGGAGCCCGCTGATCAACGTGAGCCCGGCCGCGGTGGAGCTGCAGCCGAGGTTCACGGGCTGGCTGCGGACCGGGACGCCGACGGGACGTGTGGTGCCAGGGCCCGGCCCTCGGCTAGGGTCGTCGGATTCCTGGAGAGGGCGGAGGTCCACGATGACGGGTTCTTGGCGCGCGCGGCTGTGTGCCGTGGCTGCAGTGGCATTGGTGGCGGGCACGAGCCTGGTGACGCTGGGCGCGGGGTCGGGGAGTGCGGCGAGCACCAGTACCGCCGATCCGAACGTCCTGGACACCAGCCCGCCGACCGTGGGTTCGCTGCGCTACCTGGTGGACAACGCGATGGCCGGTGACACGATCCTGCTCCAGGCCGGCGCGACGTACGTGCTCGCCGACGGCTCGGAGGGCCTCGCGTGCGACGAGCTGCGCGTCACCGAGGACATCACGATCCAGTCGACGTCGACCACGCAGAACGCGACGATCAAGCAGACCTGCTTCGACCGCGTCGTAAAGGTCGACAACAGCGCGACCCTCAAGAACGTGACGATCACCGGCGGTCAGCGCTTCAACAGCGGGGCCGGGATCAAGACCCAGAGCAGAGGCACGCTCGTGCTTGACGGCGTCGAGATCACCGGCAACCGGTCGGATGAAGACGGTGGCGGCATCGATGCACACGGCGCGCTGACGATCACGAACTCCACGATCGCCGACAACTGCGCGAACGGTGAGTCCGGCGCGATCGTCGCGCACACCGGTACGGGGGCGATCTCGATCACGAACTCGACGATTACCGGCAACACCCAGTTCGACGGCGGTGCTGTCAGGGTCCTCGCCGAAGGGCGACCGGTGACGCTGACGTACGTCACCCTCGTCGACAACACCTCGACGGCCACCGCCAACCCCTGCGGTATCTTCCCGACCTCCACCGACGCGGGTGCGCCCGACGATGACGCCGATCCCCTCACGCCGCAGGACGGCACGGGGGCGGCGGCGGTCAACTACGTCGCGAACCTCGTCACGAGCATCAACCACCTCACGTCGTTCGGTTCGGTGATCGGGTTGCCGGGTGGCCCGGCCTCGGTCCACAACTGCTTCGTCAACAGCGTGACGTCGAGCGGTTACAACTTCGAGCAGGGTGGCGTGGACGCGACGTCCTGCGGCCTGACCGGTGGCGCCGGCGACGTGCAGAACGGGGCCGATCCTGCGCTCGGCGCGTTGGGCGCCAACGGCGGGCCGACCACGACGCGCGTGCCCCAGACGGGCAGCCCGTTGCTCAACGTGATCCCGATTGCGGCGTGCGGCAGCCCGAGCGGCACCATCACGCGCGACCAGCGCGACGTGACCCGGCCCCAGGAGACAGGCTGTGAGATCGGCGCGGTCGAGATCCTGGCCGTCCTGGCCGCGGTGGAGTTGCAGCCGAGGTTCACGGGCTAGCCGTCGATCCACGAGACGCTTGACCGAGGCCCGGCGTTCCATCGCCGGGCCTCGGCGCGTGGCGAGCCGACAGCCCCGAGGGCGAACGAACCGCGGCACCTCGAACCTTGGGCGGGCGGGACCCTGGCATCTCGCAGCTCGTCGCCCACAGCCCGGTGCGGCGTTCCGACACGCATATCTCTTCCTCCCGTTATTCGCTTGACGCGGGGTCCCAGACCTGGTTCCCTGGTAATCCGATCGACCAACCGGCCGATGACGCAACCCGAGGAACCCCCAAGATGTACGCCATCTCGATGAGCCAGCACCACAGCGGCCACGGGATCGCGCGCGTCTACGCGGGCTTCCCGTGCGTCATGGCCCGCGCTTCGTGGCTCGACACCGCCATTACCACCACGAACCAGAAGCCCGAGCCCCGGTGGCCGACCCCGATCTCGCCCTAGCGCACGAGCGCTGCGAGTTCACCAGGCCGCCGGGGCAACCCGGCGGCCTTTCTTGTTGTTCGGAGCCGTTTCCGCCAGACCAGACCAGACCGACCAGACCAGACCGACCAGACCAGACCAGACCGACACCAGCGGCACGAGGAGAGAAGGAGCAAGGCCATGTACGCCATCGAGTACGGGGGGACCGAAGAGCGGTGGCGCGCCGAGGCGCGCTGTGCCGAGGGGACGGGTCAGCTCACCGCGCTCTTCTTCTCGGAGGCACTCGACGACATCGCACGGGCCAAGGCGTTCTGCCGGGGCTGCGCGGTGCAGGACGAGTGCCTCGGCGCGGCGATCGATCGGCGTGAGCCGTGGGGCGTCTGGGGCGGCGAGCTGATCGCCAACGGCAAGGTGCTCGCCAACAAGCGCCGCCGGGGAAGGCCACCGAAGGTGCCCCGTCCCGCGGATGTGCTGCCGACGACCTGGGAGCTCCAGGTCGCCGACATCGCCTGAGCGCGCGCACGACCCGAAGTTCCAAGAGCAACACCGAGTTCACCGCGAGAGGTGGACCGGGGTGACGACGGCCGGGGTACCGATCCCCCCGGTGCCCCGGTTGAGCCCCGGTCCACCCGCGGTCGACGGTGACGCGCTCGGGGATCAGTAGCCGGGTGCTCAGTAGCCGAACGGCGACGTGCCGGCCTGGTCCTGCATCTCGCGCATGCGCTGGCCGACGACCTCCAGCAATTTTGGTGCGAGGGTCGGCATCGCCGTGGCGAGCATCGAGTTGAAGTCGTTGCGGCTCAGCACGAGGAGCTGCAACGCCGAGGTGGCCGTCACCGTCGCCGTGCGGTCGCCCCCGTCGATGAGGGCCATCTCGCCGAAGAAGGATCCCGCGCCGAGGTCACCGACCTTCTCGCCACCGACGCTCGCCTCGGCGGTGCCGTCGACCACGACGTAGAACTCCTCGCCGGGGGCACCTTCGGTGCAGAGCAGCTCGCCCGGCGCGGCATCACGGGGCGCGGCCAAGGCGGCGATGCGGGCGAGCTCGTCGTCCGTGCAGCCCGAGAACAGCGTCGCGTTCCGTAACAGCTCGACGCGATCGTCCAGGGTGGTCATGGCGCCGACGCTACCCGGCGCCGGAGTCCGCCCGCAGCAGGACTGCGGGCGCCCATCGACCCCGATTCCTCGGTGCCGTCGTAGCCCGCAAGGGCCTGGAGTGGGCGCTGAGGGACTCGAACCCCCGACCGGCTGCTTGTAAGGCAGCTGCTCTACCGGGCTGAGCTAAGCGCCCCCGGACCGCCATTCTCGCGCGGGGCTCGCGGCGCCGGCCCCGCCCGGTAGCCCTGCCGCCGGTGGCGACTCCGTCGGGCCCGCCGTGCTAGAAAAGGGGTCGTCCTTGAGCAGACTCGCTCGCCCAACCGGTCCTGGAGCAGATGATGGCGCACCTCAACGAGCCGATGTCCGCGAGCCGGGCGCCTGGACACGCGGGTCGCCGGTCGGCGCCGCGTCGGGCGCGGGCCCTGGTGGCGGTGGGTGGCCTGGTGGCGCTGGTGACGGGCACCGTCGCCGCGTCGGTCGCGACCGCAGCGCCGCCGGACACCTCCGGTGACGGTGACCACCAGGCCGGCGCCCAGGACGTCTCGACCGGCGCGTTCGAGGCGTGTTCGGCGAACTTCGGGTACGGCAAGGTCGCCGAGGTCGTGGTCAAGGTCAACGGCGTGGTGCCGAGCCCGCCGCTCACCTACCCCGCGAACGTGCAACTCGTCGCGGAGTTCACCGACGGCACCGGGATCCATACGTGCACGCCCGACGTGGTGACCCCCGCGCTGTGGGACATGCACTCCCCATTTGGATTTGTCTTCGGCATCGACCCGCCGGTCGGCAACTACGTGTTCCTGCCTGGCGATGCACAACCGGTTGTGGACTCGGCGGGCGTCAATGTCCCGTCGGGGCTCGCACTCCCGGTCGCGGGTGTCCCGGTCACGTTGCGTCTCGTGGGCGCGCCAGCCGGCTTCACGGTGAGCGTCGGTGAGGCCATCGTGCCCCGGTTCGAGGTGACCGATGCGGAAGTCCTCGCTGCGGCGCAGCCGCTCATGTCGACGGGCGCGTTCAATGCGCTCCGCGATCTCGTCAACACTGGAACGGGCGGGGGGTGTCCGGGGTCGCCGGACAGCGATCTCACCGATGCCTACACCGCAATCGTCGCGGCGCTCGAGCCGCCGTTCAAGGAGTTGGTCAACTGGCCAGCCATGCCGAACTGTTCAGATGTGGGATCCGCCGCGCTAGTGTTCCAGTTCCAGCTGGGCTACCTTGAGGAAGTGGGCCGTCAGGCGGTCTTCGAGCTGAAGACCCTGACTGCGGCGATCACCTTCACCGGCTGAGCCTTCGTGGCGGCCGAGGCGGCCAACGCCTGGTACCGGCGTGAGGCTCGACCGGACGGGCGGCTCTGGCAGGCGCGCTGCTTCTTCGACGACCGCTTCGACGACGGGTATGTGGTCGCGCCCGACGAAGATCCCGGCGATCTGACCGACACCCTCGAGATCTGGAACACCCGGCTCGACGACTCGGGCCGGCTCGTCGTCACCGTCAACGACTGGGCCGCGCCGGGCGCGCCGGACCTCTGGTACGTCTCGATGGTGCGCCCGGGTGACGAGCGGCCCACCGCGACGCTCGTGGCGTTCGCGACCGGCGACTTCACGCCCGGGACGGTGATCACCGACACCGAGTTCCTCCCGATCCCGGTACGCACCGACGCCCAGGTCGGGGCGATCCGGTGGTGGAGCGACGAGGCGTGCGTCGAGCAGGTCTACGTGAACCCCGACCTGCGTCGCGCCCATGCCGCGACCAAGATCATCTACGTCGCGTCTGCGTTCCACCAGGCGCACGACTGGGCGGGTCGGCTCCACAGCGATGACCGCCGCACCGAGCTCGGCCAGCAGTTGGTGGTCGGTCTGCGGCACGCCAACCGCATGGCCCCATGGGGCCGCCATATGGCACCCATGGACCCGGAGCCCTGACCGGGCGGACGATCGCGACCTCAGGCGCGTCGGGCGGAGGCGGTCTACCGTCTCCC
>Ga0315273_10008409_pt1 | contig 13006 bp, 10 predicted proteins | sample YL17G02_0_MG_FD_205753 | JGI IMG/M metagenome (GOLD analysis project Ga0315273, IMG submission 205753) | Sediment microbial communities from Yellowstone Lake, YNP, Wyoming, USA - YL17G02_0 | ecosystem: Environmental > Aquatic > Freshwater > Lake > Sediment | place: USA: Wyoming | collected...
CTCGACACCAAATTGCAGATCAAGCGACTGCTGCGACTCGTTAGTCAACCGATAGTGCGCCGTTAACTGACCGGTAACGGATTCAAACCGGAGGGTCTTGGTTACATTGATCGGAACGGTTGCGCCATTGCGTTTGACATGCCCGCGACGACGGAGTGTGACTTCGATGCGGTTGCCCTCAGAGTGATGTTTGCAGGTGTAGGGTTTGCCCACGAAGTCTGCCGCCTCCGCATAGCTCGAATCGGTGAAGTTTTCAAGAGTCGTACCCTCGGCAAAGAAATGGTCGATAAATAACCCACGGCGATAGGGATCCTCCACCAGCAGTTTCTCCAAGCCTTCTTCCTTGACCAAGACCAGATCATGAATCGATTTGGTGGTGGTAGCGGGTTGTTGGTGGCGGTTCAGTAGCTTTTTGTGGTAGCCTTCTTTGCGTCGTCCGACGATATCAACGAGATTCTTGCAGATACCAAAATCGTCCAGTTCAGTAATCATGCCACCTAACGCGGGGGCGATGATCGCCTTCTGGTGTTGCGTAGTGACCACAACCTCGGTATTGCCGTCAGCATCGAAATCGCAGACTTCTACTCCTGCGACAGAACTACTTGATCCTCGACCTTGCTGGATGACCTTCTCGGCGGCGATTATTTCCTGAAAGACGGCTCCGCGAAGATGCGGCAGATAAAGCCCACCGAAAACACCATGCCAGTACGGGCAGTTGCACTGGCCGGCATAGAGATGTTTTTGCGCGCGGAGATAATCAGCCGCAGTCAACTCTGATTTATTTTTCTCCAGCATATCACTCACGTGGAGCATCCGCTTGTGAAGCAAATTCGACTCCGGGTACTTGGTAAGGAAGTTGCGCCAGAAGCCGCCTTTGACGTAGGCGACGTTATCCTCATACAGTTCGGCTTTCTTGAGTTTGCCGACAAACGTGTCGTATTGCTCGATTGCCGCCACCGGCATTGCCCATTCGTTCATCTCGCTGTATGATGCAGTCGGTAAATAGATGGTGCCGAGCGGTTGATTCTCTTCCAGTGCTTCGCCAAAATGCTTCATCTCGATCCAGTCGAGATTATCGGAAATCATCTTGAAGAATCGCTCTAGCCAGCCCTTCTCGAAACAGTGTTCGTAAGTTTTGGGCCAGACACCGAATTTCTCGCCGTCGTCGGCGTAAATGCCGATATTGCTGCAATCATCATTTGCCAGCCCGCGCAAGTACTCGACCGTCTTTTCCGGGTCGGCAAACGGAATGGCATAGCGCAACTGTTTGGAGATCGGAAACAATGCCACCGGTTTGCCTTCATCCTCCGTGACATAGTAGCCGTGCAGTTGCGACTCTTGTAGACCACTGTATCGAAAATGAATATCGTCGAGGATTGTGTATTTGACTCCGGCCTGATGGACATACTTCGGCAGAGCCGGTTCCCAGACTCGCTCAGCCAGCCACATGCCGGTCGGCGTAACGCCAAACTCCGACTTGATGAAATCACTTAGCATGGCGATCTGCCCGACCTTGTCGCGGTCGGGAATCACGGGCAAGATCGGTTCGAAATAGCCGCCGGTGAGCAGTTCGACTTGTCCTCGCTCGACCAGCGTCTTGACCAGCGCCATGCCTTCAGGATGAAATTCCTTCATCCAGTCATACAGTATGCCGGTGAAATGTTGCGATATTCTGATTCCCGGATATTTTTCGAGCAAAACGAGAAACGGGAAGTACGATTTCTGAAATGCTTCCTCGATCACCCAGCCAAAATTGCCGACCGGCTGGTGGTTGTGAATACCGAAACAGAACTTAACTCTTTTCACCGTTTCTCCTGAGTTTGAGTCATAGTCTTGATATCGGCATTCAAATCGCTAACGTTAAAGCCGGGATTGCCTTTGCTCTCCCTGCTATGTTACGTGGACAATGGGTGATTACAGTAATCAGGCTGCTCGTAAGGCATCGACAATTTTAAGACGCGAGGCGCGCACAGCAGGCAAGAATCCGCCAACGAGTCCCATCAGCAGCGCAAATAGCAGGGACGCGATGGTCGTCTGCAGATTCAGGCTGAAATTGAAGGCCAACTCGGAGAAAGTATTGAAATTGACAGTCGATATCTGCATCAGGCGCAGAAATGAGGCGGCGCCCAATCCAAAAACTCCGCCCAAGACCGAGATAAGAATAGCTTCGAAGAGGAAGGCATTGAGTATGGCCAGACGCGAAAACCCGAGTGACCGGAGCGTCCCGATCTCCTTGGTACGATTGGCGACCGCCGCGTACATGGTGATCATCGCGCCGATAATCGCGCCGAAACTGAAGACGATACAGATTACAACGCCGACAATTTTGATGAAGGAGGTCGTCATCTTCGACTGCTCGGCATAGTATTCCTTTTCACGCTTAACATCGAGGGACAAGCGGCGATCACCTTCAATGCGCTGTTTAACAGATTCAAACTGGCTGGGATCATTCAGTTTGAAGGTCAGCGAGGAATAGACGGGTCTGCGGAAGGCATCCATAAACTGCTCAATGTCTCCCCAGATTTCTGAATCAAACGCCGAGCCGCCGGCATCGATAATGCCGACCACTGTCCATTCGCGGGAGCCAAACCGCAGAGTTTCGCCCATCCCACAACCTTTGAAGCGTTTCGCGACCGACTTACCGGCGACGATCTCTGCCGTTCCGGGCTTCCACATCCGACCCTCCATCAGTTTCACGTTGGGGCGTAGCTCCATCGAGTGCTCGGTAACACCACGCACAACGATATTGGAGTTGTCTCCGGTCTGCCGCTTCGAACCGGAAATGAGGACGAAGAGTTCATTGGTGAACATCGGCAGGTTGTCCGACCCGGTCTTAATCTCCGGATAGGTACTGACTATATCCCCCTGATCCCGAAAAATAACTGAAGTCACTTCCGTCTGTGATGCCTTGCGGATGACTATGGCATTGTCGTCAGCGCCGGTCGAGACCAGCGTCTTGAGAAGGCCATCAGCGAGCATCAGCACGGCGGCGAAGACGAATACCACCAACATCACGCCGAACAGGGTCAGCAATGATGTGACCTTATGATTCCACAGACTCCGCAGGGTATAGCTTATCGGTATCACGGTATGTTCCTCAATCAACAACTCTCAATCCATCGACGATTTTCATCCGGGCGGCTCGCTGCGCCGGGAAGATCGACGCCAGCAGCCCGATCAAAATCGCCACGGCGGCAACAAGGACGAATGTCGCTGTCGTAATCGTAAATATCGGGAACCATTGGCTGACGCCCGCTTTGACGATGTTGGTCACGCCAACCAGCAGCAACAACCCCAGCGCGCCGCCCAAGCCGGCGATTACCAGTGATTCACCGCTGATCATGCCTATCAGATGATAGGTGCGGAAGCCCATTGATTTCATGTAGGCATGCTCCGCTGTGCGTTCGCGACCCGCCATTGCCATCGTATTGACCAGCACCATCAGGATAATGCAGATAATCAGAATCGACATCACTTGCAGCAAGGTCAGAATCGTTCCCGACATCTGCACGAAACTCATCTGGAAGGCTTTTTCCGTTTCAGTCAGTGTTTCAGCCGATGAATTCTTGAAACGCGCGTCAACCGCGGCGGAAATATCCGTTGCCCGATTGGGGTCACTCAGCTTGAGGCCAAACCAGCCGATTTCGGCGCCATATCCGGGCCAGTTCTTCTTGATCCATTCGTCGAGATAATCCCAACGAAAGAAGAAGCTGCTTTCGTCAACGGTCTGGTCTCTGCCGGTGTAAATACTAACAACGTCAAAATCCCAATTGCCGGAATAGACCGTGCCAATTAGCGTGACGCGGTCGCCGACTTTCCAACTGAAGCGATCCGCCAGTTTTCGACCGACAATAACAGCTTGGCGATTTTTCTGGAATTCCCCAAACTGCGCCGGTGGAATCACGAACTCGGGAAACACTTCGAAATAAGTCTCCTTGTCAACCGCAAACTGAGCGAAGAAATTGTCCGGATCGACATAAATGCCGCCAAACCAGTTTGCCCAGGTTACCTGTTTGATTCCGTCGATCTTCAGAATCTGATCGCGATATGACAGCGGCAGAGTGAAAATAATCGACACGGAGTTGCGAGTAATCAGCCGGTCGGGCGCGGCGCCCTCGACTCCGGAATACCACGCCGAGAGCACCGTTCGGATCAACCCGAACGCCATCACGGCAACGGCAATTCCGAGAATGGTCAGGAATGTACGGAGCCCGTGGCGAAGAGTGTTTCTGATGATTAGACCCAATACCATCAGGTCAACTCTCCCTTATCCAGATGCCGAATCAAGTGCGCCTTATTGGCGGCGCGCGGGTCGTGGGTGACCACGATGATCGTCTTACCAAATTCTTTGTTCAGTCGCGACAGCAGCGTCATAATGTCTTCCGCCGACTGTTTGTCGAGATCACCGGTTGGTTCATCCGCCAACAACAGCGTGGGGTCGGAGACGATAGCGCGGGCGATCGCCACACGCTGTTCTTGACCGCCGGAAAGCTGACGCGGATAGTGCTTGACGCGATCGGCCAATCCGACTATAGAGAGCGCGGTCTCAACATGTTTGCGGCGCTCCGCTTTGCTAAGTCTAGTCAACATCAACGGCAACTCGACATTCTCAAACGCCGTCAAGACCGGCAGCAAGTTGTAGAATTGGAATACCAACCCGATGTGTTCGGAGCGCCACTTCGCCAACTGGCCGTCAGTAAGCTGAGCGATATTCTCGCCGGCGACAGCCAATTCGCCCGAACTGGGGCGGTCTATTCCAGAGATTAGATTAAGCAACGTCGTCTTGCCGGAACCGGAGGGTCCCATCAACGCGAGGAATTCACCCTGCGGGATGTCAAAGTTGAGACTTCGCAGTACCGGAATCTCCTGCGAATCGCGGTAGTACGACTTACTGACATTTCTGATTTTCACTAGAGGTTCAGCCATAGTTCTCTCATTCATTCACTTTGTCAATTCCACTTTGTCACCCGTTTTCATTCCACCCGGCGGCGATACAACCACAACATCACCTGAGGAAAGCCCGGTGATGATTTCGGTCATTTGTCCCAATTCCCTTCCGGCCTCAATAGGCGTTTCCTGCACATAATCGCCGGCTACTTTGAATACGACCTTGCCCCCGTCGCGCGTTGCAATTGCACCCTTGGCCACAACCAATGTCGGCTTTTCCTCGGCGGTCTGCTTCTGAGCAACAGGCAGGAAATTGACCCGCGCCGACATTTCCGGTAGCACTTTGTCGTCGATATTCTTGAAACCGATTTTGGTCAAGACTGTCGCGCGCGAGCGGTCCGCAGTCGGCACGATTTTCTTTACATAGCCCTGATATTTTACACCGGGGTAGGCATCAAGCACGATCTCGCAGGGCTGCCCAAATTTGACTTTGTCGATATTCGATTCCGAGACGTCAGCTTCAACTTCGAGTGAAGACATGTCGGCAATCGTAACCACCGCGCCTTTGGAGGATGATGCCGACGCAAAGGGTGTCACCATTTCACCGACGTCGGCGTTCTTGGTCAGTACAGTCCCATCAAAGGGAGCGCGGATAATGGTATTCTCCAGTGCCACTTCCACTGAGCGGATCGAAGCGCGCCGCACCTGCATATTTGCGACCGCCCGGTCGAAGGCTGCCGTTACGGCATCGACAACGTCCTGAGTCGTGGCATCCGCTTTGATTAGATTCTGCTGCCGGTTGAGATTGATCGACGCCTCGACCGAATCAGCCCGCGCAGCCAGCAGGCCGGCCTTAGCATAGTCAAGATCGGCGCGGATATCGCTGTTGTCGAGAATCGCGAGGATCTCTCCGGCCTTCACTTTGTCCCCTTCTTCCACGTTGAGTACTTCAAGACGGCCGCTTCCTTTGGAAGCCACCGCCGCTTTAACCTGCGCTACGACATATCCGGTCGCTACCAACTCTGCTGCTGCATCCGTGCCAGACAGAAGCTGTGCGCGAGCGGTTTGCACTTTGGTTGCGGGAGTAATCGATTTGATGGTTGTCTGGTATCCAAAGTAAACTATGACCGGCACCAACAGCCAGAGGAGATGGAGCCACTTCCTGCCGCGACTGGGAGCATCGGAGTTTTTCTTGCGGTCGATTTTTAGTGCCGACAAGTCGACATTTTCTGGACGCGATTCGTTCATTCTAAATGCCCAAAGGTTAAGCAATTCCCTCTTAGCCGTCAATCACTTGAGAGCCTACGGCAGCGCAAGACATAATAACGAAAAAAACGGACAAGGGTTGCCAGAAATGCCGACGCGAAGGCTTTTTTCTGGCCAAAAGAATGGGACTGAAAAAACCCTCGAAATTGTCATTGCGAGGAGTCAGGGCGGGAGAGAGAGGGGAGGGGAGTGACGACGAAGCAATCTGCGCGCCTGCATTTGGAGAGCATAAATTGAGATTGCTTCGTCGTGCTCCACACCCTACATCACCTCCCCGCACTCCTCGCAATGACACGGTCTGGGCTTATCAACAGTCCCGGAATCTAACAGTTTCCGCGAATTTCTGTAACAGAGTCTTTTGTAAGCAGGCCAATTGTAGACTGGTCAGCGTGAATTAACCCAGACCAAAAATGAGCCCCAATCGATAAATAGCAAACGTTACCCCCCACGCCAAAACCAACTGGGCGGTCACGCCGAACGCCATCCAGCGAGCACCGATTTCCCTTCGCACCGCGATCAGCACTGAGACACAGGGTGTATAGAGAAGCACGAAAGTCAGAAAGGCGAAGGCAATCAGAGGGGTGACGCCGCCAGCCGGATTGCGCAGGGCCTTGACCAGACTCGTCGAAGTTTCATCCACCTCACCACCGATCTGGTACAGCACTCCCATCGACGAGACCACTACTTCCTTGGCGACGAAGCCGGTCACCAACGACACACCCATCTGCCAGTTGAACCCCAGCGGCTTGAGAACAGGCGCCACTGCGTGGCCTATTCGACCAACAAGCGAATAGGCAACATCTTCAGATGCTTTCTCTGCCCGCAAGTGAGCGATTCTACCTGCTGCTGATAGATTCGGCGATTGACGAAGCGATGTGATTTGACTCTCATAGTCTTGCGAGTACCGATCCACTTTCGGGAAGGCACCCAGAAACCAGAGTACAACCGAGGCGATCAGAATTATTCCACCCATCTTGTGCAAATAGACCCTTCCTCGTTCCCACATGTGCGACAATCCGACGCGGAACGTAGGGCGGCGATAAGGCGGAAACTCGATGATAAAGGGAATGTTGTGATCCGTAAACAGAGTCTTGCGCAATAACCAGCCCACAGCAACTGCGACCAAGACGCCGAGCAGGTAGAGCGCAAAGATCACATTGCCCGCGTCTCCAGCGAAAAAGGCGCTAGCGAACAACACGTAGACCGACAGCCGCGCCGAGCAGGACATGAAGGGAATCAGTAAAATGGTCAGGATACGGTCGCGCTGTGATTCCAGGGTTCGTGTCGCCATGATAGCCGGTACGTTGCAGCCAAACCCCATCAGCATGGGAATAAACGCTTTTCCATGCAATCCCAGCCCGCGCATTAAGCGATCCATGATAAATGCCGCGCGCGCCATGTAGCCGGAATCCTCCAACACGGCGATGCCGAGAAACAAGATCATGATGTTAGGCATAAACACCAACACCGACCCGACACCACCGATGACGCCTTGAGTCAACAGGTCCGTTAGAAAACCGGTCGGCAGCATGGCGGCAATCAAACCGGAAAATGCGGTGATGCCCTTGTCAATCCAGTTGGCGGGGTATTTCCCCAGAACGAAAGTCGTTTGGAAAATCAGCCACATGAAGAAGAGAAAGATTGGATAACCGAAGATGCGATGCGTCAGGATATTGTCGAGTTGATTCGAGAACGCCATTCGGTCGCCCAAGCCCTGCTTGATTGCCGCGTTGATCGTGCGACGGATATATTTGTGGCGCCCGTCACCGACAGCCATTTCCGAATTCCGGACAAGTGCTTGCTCAATACGTTGTTTTGATTTGGCCACCTGCGACATAATACCCGCCTTCTCCACCAGTGCCAGATCGGCGAACTCCTCAAGCACGACCGAGCTTTCGAGAAGATTGACGGCATACCAACGTGGCGGCAATGTGTTGCAGGAAGTCGCGGCCACGCTTTTCGCGACGGTCTCGATCTCTCGATCGATCACAGGTCCGTAACTGATGGGCGACGAGTAATGAAATTCTTGTGACGTCAACAACATCTTGCTGACGGTCTCTCGCAGTTGCTTCATACCGATGCCGCGATGTCCAACTGTCATAACGATCGGCGAACGCAGTCGCCGTGACAATTCATCCTCGTTCACCGACAAGCCCTGCTTTTCGGCCTCGTCCCACATGTTCAAGACTAAGAGTATTCTCACTCCCATTTCCATTAGCTGGGTGGTCAGGAGCAGATTGCGTTCGAGATTACCGGCATCAACGATGTTGATGACGAGGTCTGGTTCTTCATGCAGGATGAAATTGCGTGCAGCCGATTCATCGAGAGTAATCGCCGAGAGACTGTAGACACCCGGCAGATCGACATACTCAATATCGAGATCGTCGGTCAAGGTTCGGGCGCTGCGTTTCTCGACGGTTACGCCGGGATAATTGCCGACATGCGCTTTGGCGCCGGTGAGGGCATTAAACACGGAGGTCTTGCCACAGTTGGGATTTCCGGCCAGCGCAACCGTGAAGCGTCTTTTCTTCGCAGCCACTGCCTTCACGTCTGCTTCTCCACGCTGATCAGCGATGCTTCCGAGCGCCGCAGACTGATATGACCACCGCCGATCGTCAATTCGATCGGGTCGGCGAGTGGCGCCAGGCGGACAACCTTCACAACTTCGCCGGGGCGGAAGCCAAAATTCAGCAAACGCTGCCGCGTGATTCCTTCGGCATGGATGTCAATAATCTTCGCCGTTTCACCTCGACCCAGGTCTGCCAATGTCATTGTTCGTTCAATCATTTCGTATTGTAAGATAGGTAACAAAAAGTATGAGTGATCTTACATGAGTCATAAAAAAACTACTTAGCCAACAGTTCTTTACGGTAACTACTCAAGCATTTCGGATCACCACCGCCACAATTGGTGATCGCTTCCAGAAACAATCTCAGTCTTCGGAACGTGGTTTTTGACAATCCGTGTTCCATTCGGCAAGCTTCCTGTTCTGCGAGTTGGGGTTCGATCAGAAGCGCATCAGTCAGAAATTGCCGCAAGATTCGATGTACGGCAAATATCTCCTCACCCAACTTCTTGCCCGACGGATTCAGGATGATCTTCCCGTAGTGCTGCTGTCGCACGAGCCCATCTTTGGCCAACCGAGCTACCGCCGTCCGGGCAGTCGGCACAGTCACCTTGCGCGCCTTGGCGACCTCGGTCACACCGACGGTATCGCTGGTCTTGGAAATGCGATAGATCGTTTCCAAGTAGTCTTCATCTTTGGTGGTCAGGTGAATCATACCGCAACAATGTATGAGTCGTCTTACTTTGTCAAGAACTTTATTTCAGAGATTCAGAAGAGACCAAGACGCTGGCGGCATATCCCACAAGTTGCAGTATTGTAGGTCAAAACCGCTTCGGTTTTGACACTTTGCGCATCAACCACCCGCACCGAGCCCGAACGAATCAGTCAGGGTCCTTGTTCTTGTTATTGAAGCGCATCTGCGATCGCGAGAGCGTGGAGAGCATGAGGCGTCGGAATGGGGGAGCCGGGTTCGCAGACCTACAGCTGCTCCTGTTCAGCGCAAGGTCAGCACAGCAAGAAGGAAGATGTCAAAACCGAAGCGGTTTTGACCTACCGAACTGACAACTGCGCCAATCGCAACGATTCAGAAAAAGGCATCTTCGATTTCGGGGCTAGTGACGTTTCGGACTTGCATAATGTTCAAACGGAAAACTTCCAGGCGCACCAGTAATTCGGATGCTTCTGATCCGGCGGGCACGAAAGACATTCGGTTTTGATGCGTGGGTCGATAGTCGAAGCAAACAATGAATACTCGACGATACCGACTTCCTTGCAGGGGAACGGTTCGCGACCGTCGCGCACTCGCGTCGACTGCACCCGGCAGTCGCTCATGCGGAAGACCAGACTGGTAGCGGTTTCCTCGACGATTTCTTGTGTATTGATATAGGCATACAGGCGATAGCCGAGCGCGGTCTTTAGCGTCTCTAAACCGCCGTTTATTGGCAGATTGTGACGTTGCATGATGCGTTTGGCTTCGATAACTGTGAATTTCGCCCACGTGTTTTTGTCAAGCTCAATCGCCTTCTCCATACCGAAGGTCTTTTCCACCTCGAGAAACCACAACCCGTCATGCGCCAACCATAGTTTGGCGGCGTCTTCCAGTAGGTTGCGTTCAATCGACATTCCTATGTCCTCGGCTTGGCTTTTTCAGCAACAGCCACTACTAGATCCAGTTTCGCCGCTATTTCCTGGTCAATTCGATCCTTGGTGACCAAAGCAGTCAGGATATGGTAGTTCGCCTTTCGCATAATGTTCGGCTGCCCGAGTCTCTTATAGTACGCTTCAAAGAGCGGATCAAGGAAGTCGTCGGTGGCCTTGATATCGGACGACCACGGGTCAGGCTTGTTCTGATACTGAAGGAACTCGGAAATCTTCCCAATTGCTTCTTCCATCGCTCTCTGTCTCTCATCTGCCTCCCCCAGATCAATCAAGTCGTCGGACTTGGGTTTCCCCCTGGCATATGAAATCAGGACTTCGTGCTGCAGCAGATAGTTCTCAATTTCCCGCTTTGACCACATAGTCTCCACCAAGCTCGGGTCATTCTGAAGCTGTCCCTCATTCAAGCGATCAAAGATGGCAATTCCAATGAACTTTGGGCATGCCTCTCTTAGTCCGCGAAAATGGTCTCTGGCCTTGTTCGGCTCGTTCCCTATGTAATGGACAAATGGTTGCTGCAAACACGACAAGGCCCCGTGGCTCAGTGTTTCGGCAAAACACTGGAGATGTCTCAGATCTGTTGAGCCTTCGAGATAAATGACCCAGCCTTTCTGCTCAGCTTGATAGCACTGATCAAAACCGATGCTTTTCAGAGCCTTCAAGACTTGATGGCCACGATCGTTTATTCGGTGCGGTTTGCCCACGAATGCTATCACAATATCCTTGTCAGCAGCCTCATTCAAGACCACTTCCGAGTGGCTAGCAGCAATTATTTGACTCCCATTCTTCGCAGCGATCTCCGTTATCAACTGGTACGTCTGGCGCTGCCTCAGGACCTCAAGATGCGCATCCGGCTCGTCCAGAAGCAAGACGGTATCGGTATTGGCATATAAGTGAGTCAGCAACAACAAGGTCTGTTGCAGACCGCGCCCAGACGATGAGATGTCCAGTTCTGGTCGCCTTGGCTCTCGATAAGACATAGTAATTTCACCGCGCTCTTTAATGTACAGAGGAGGTTGCAGCGTAACGCCGAACAGCCGATCGACATGACCACACAGTTCATTCCATTGTTCGACTGAATGTTCGTGAATCTGTGCGCACAAATTTCGTAACACCTGCGCCGTCTGCCCTTCGCCTAAGAGAACACCTATGCGTCCTGGTTCCCATTTGGGCTCGACAGCTGCTAGACCCGACATCGGAGGAAGAAACGCCACGCGAACATCCGAGGCCTCTGATGGAACAGGCATTCTCTCGAGTTGGTCACCCTCTGTCAGTTTGAGGGGCCGGCAATAGAAGGACTCCGAATTCGCATAGTCGAACTCCAGCCCGCACGTCCACGGTTTCCCCTTCGCAATTCCGTCGACAGTTATTCCAATCCGCACGTTCTTCGTCTCTTGCTTTCCGTCCAAGACTCGAGTGTCGCGGACATGAAGACTACGCCAGAGTAGGTCCGCTGCTGGAACGGGGATGGAAATCAAGTCGTTCCTGTTTATTGTGACGCCCGTGCGCTGTTTAGCGAGGGATTTGGTTCCTCGTTTCTCGTTCCATTTCCTCAGCCCTATATCCCAAAGGGCCAGCGCTTGCAGTGCTGTTGTCTTGCCAGAGTTGTTCGGGCCAATCAGCACGACACAGTTGCCCAGCTCAATGTCGACATCATCAAATTGCTTAAAGTTCGTGATTCTAAGTCGAGTTAACATTGAACCTCCATTGATATGGCACTATCATCTTGTTATCTCAGCGCTTCCATCGGACTTCTCGCTTGCCGGCGATGTTCGATTATTCCCCAGACGTTTTCGAGATTGCCGTCGATTGTCAACGTCCCATCGACCAGCGACAGGCAATAGCTATTAGTGCTGAAAATCCGTTCGTTCGTCAAGGTCATTTTGACTTCGATGCCAAGGTCGAGTACGGCGATGTTCTTCTTCGATGCCAACAAGTCGTTTATTCTCGGATCGCGAGCTAAGCCTTCGGAGATGATACGCACATGATCCGAGCCGTCAGCGTATCGCAGCGATCCGCCCGATTCGAGAGCAAGGAAATTTTTCTTGATACGATCATTGGCGGTAGTCGAATCGGATGAACAAAGCAGACGCCTTCCCGACGTCGAGGTCAGGGCCAGCCAATCATAGTCTGTGTATGTCAAGCCGTCCGTGATGTTGGCAAACGGATTGTAGCCCTCAAGCTGGAGCAGTTCATAGAACAGAGTGCCGGTGATGGTTGCTGTGGGTAACACCAGTGTTCCCTCGCCAATAGCGTGGCTACGCAACCGCGTTTCGCCGTCTCGGAACGATTGAACGGGTCGTAGACCGCTAAACTTCAGATTGAACTCAAGGTCATGACGGTCATAGGAGACTTCGCCGTCAGTGTACGGTTGCGTCCAATTGAGCCCGCCGAATACGTAGGGGTAGTTCAGATCCAGCCGCAAGGAGTCATGTCTCATCCGTGTGTAAGGCAGCGTGATCCAGGCGCGGCCATCATAGAGAAAGCCGGTGAAATCGCGCTCGGCGCGCCTAAACCGGTTGTCAGCCAGAGCGCGGCCAAACGTCACTGACAGGACATACCGTAGAGAATCCTGCTGCCCCAGGAACACGATGTGATCGCAGGTATAGTAGTTGTCATACTTGGAGTCCT
>Ga0315273_10008410_pt1 | contig 13005 bp, 11 predicted proteins | sample YL17G02_0_MG_FD_205753 | JGI IMG/M metagenome (GOLD analysis project Ga0315273, IMG submission 205753) | Sediment microbial communities from Yellowstone Lake, YNP, Wyoming, USA - YL17G02_0 | ecosystem: Environmental > Aquatic > Freshwater > Lake > Sediment | place: USA: Wyoming | collected...
TGATCGACGAGGCCTACGCGTTCCTCAAGAGGACCTCCGAGCGCGGCGGCTCCGTGCTGTTCGTCGGCACCAAGAAGCAGTGCCAGGAGCAGATCAAGCAGCAGGCCGAGCGCATCGGCATGCCCTACGTATGCAACCGCTGGTTGGGTGGCCTGCTCACCAACTTCGCGACCCTCAGCAAGCGCATCAAGCGCATGCACGAGCTCAACCGGCTTGAGCAGGACGGGTCACTGGATCTCCTGCCGACCCGCGAGGCCATGCAACTGCGCGCCGATTTGCGCAAACTGGAACAGAACCTGGGCGGCGTCGGCGGCATGGAGCGCGTGCCTGCGGCCATCTTTGTGGTCGACCCGCGCAAAGAAGCCATCGTCGTCAAGGAAGCCCGGAAGCTCAAGATCCCGATCATCGCGCTCGTCGACACCAACTGTGACCCGGACGAGATCGACTACATCATCCCCGGTAACGACGACGCCATCCGCAGCTGCGCCCTCATCATCAGTGTGATGGCCGACGCCGTCGCCGAGGGCCGTCAGATCCTCACCGAGACCGAGATGAAGGCTGCCGCCGAGCGCAAGGCCGCCGAGGAGGCCGCGATCGCCGAGGCCGTTCAGGCCGCGGAGGCGCAGGCCGCCGCCGCCGCGATCGATCAGGCCGCCGGCGCCGCGGCGGTCAAGCCGCCCGCCGAGAGGCCCGCCAGGAAGGTCGACGAGACCAAGCGCGCGCCCAAGCCGGCGGCCAAGAAGGCCGACGCGCCGAAGCCCGCGCGTCCCGCGGCCGCGGCGACCAAGACGCCTGTGGTCGCCCGCGACGCGCCGGCAGAGGTGGCCGCGCCGGCCGCCGCTGCCCCGAGCGTCGAGAAGCCAGCCGACGGAGAGTAAGAACAGACCCGCACCCGCATCTATCTGCCGACCCTACGAGAGGATCGCGCTGTGGCCGAGATCACCGCTGCACTGGTAAAGGAGCTCCGCGAGAAGAGCGGAGCCGGAATGATGGACTGCAAGAAGGCCCTGGCCGCCACTGGCGGCGACGGGGAGAAGGCGATGGACGAGCTGCGCAAGCAAGGTCTCGCCGCCGCTCAGAAGAGGAGCTCTCGCGCGACGAAGGAGGGCGCCATCGACTCCTACATCCACGCCGGCGGCAAGATCGGCGTCCTCGTCGAGGTCGGCGTCGAGACGGATTTCGTGGCGCGCAGCGACCCCTTCAAAGAGTTCACGCACGACCTCGCGATGCACGTGGCCGCCGCCGCGCCGCGCTGGATCACGCGCGACGAGGTCACCGCCGATATCGTCGATCGCGAAAAGGCCATCTACGCCGAGCAGGTCAAGGGCAAGCCCGAGAACGTGCTCGAGAAGATCATTGCCGGCAAACTCGAGAAGTTCTTCGCCGAGACCTGCCTCATGGAGCAGGCCTTCATCAAGGACCCGGATCGCACGATCGAGCAGTTGCGCACCGACCTCGTCGGTGTCATCGGCGAGAACGTCGAGGTCCGCCGCTTCGTGCGCTACCAGCTCGGCGAGACCACAGAACAGGGCTGACGCGAATGGAGGGCGATCCCGCAGGCGATCCCGCGCGCAGCGCCTTCCATCGCGTGCTTCTGAAGCTGAGTGGTCAGGCTCTCGGCAGCGAGACGAGGACGATCGATCCGACGACCACCAGGGAGATCGCGCGCTATGTCAAGGTGGCGCGCAGCCTGGGCGTGCAGATCGCCATCGTCGTCGGCGGCGGCAACATCTTCCGCGGCATGTCGGCTCATGTGGCCGGCATGGATCGAGTGACCGGCGACTACATCGGCATGATCGCCACGGTGCAGAACGCCCTCGCGCTCCAGGACGCTTTGGAGCGCGAGGGCGTCGACACGCGCGTGATGAGTGCTTTCGAGATCAAGGACGTCTGCGAGCCATACATCCGGCGTCGCGCCATCAGGCATCTCGAAAAGGGCCGCATCGTGATCTGCGCCGCCGGTACAGGCAATCCTTACTTCAGCACCGACTCCGCGGCGGCGCTGCGCGCCCTCGAGCTCGAGGCAGAGACGATCCTCATGGCGAAGCGCGTGTACGACGGCGTGTACTCCGCCGACCCGGACAAGGACGACCAGGCCGAGTTCATCCCGCTGCTGACCCATCTCGAGGCCATCGAGCGCGGGCTCAAGGTGATGGACACGACGGCGCTCAGTCTGTGCATGGACAATCGCATGCCCATCTGTGTGTTCAAGATGACCGGCGACAACATCGTGCGCGTGCTCTCGGGCGAGCGTGTGGGCACCTTGGTGCACACGCCCGCCGAAAGCTGATCCGAAGGGGAGGGGTGATGGAGAAGGAACTGCTGACCGACGCCAGGCACCGCATGGGCAAGGCCGTCGAAGCCGTGAGAGCGGAGTTCACGACCGTGCGCAGCGGACGCGCCAGTGTGGGGTTGCTGGATCGGATCCACGTCGACTACTACGGAACGTCGACGCCCCTCAAACAGATCGCCAACGTGGCCGCCCCCGAACCTCGCATGCTCACCGTCCAGCCCTTCGACAAGACATCCATGCGCAGCATCGAGAAGGCCATCATGGAGTCCGATCTCGGGCTCAACCCCAGTAACGACGGCACGCTCATCCGGCTGGCGATCCCAACACTCACCGAGGAACGCCGCAGAGACCTCGTGAAACTCGTGCACCGCCTCGCCGAAGACGGTCGCGTCGCCGTGCGCAACATCCGCCGGGACTGCATGAAGGACCTCAAAGAGCTCGCCCACTATGGTGAGGTCGGCGAGGACGCCGAGAAGCGCGCCGAGCAGGAGCTCCAGAAGATCACCGACGAGTACGTCCACAAGATCGACGAGCTCGTGAGACACAAAGAGGCGGAGATCCTCGAGGTCTGACGTTCGTCAGCAGCGCAGGCCGCGACGCGGGGAGGGGATGTGGCATCGTGGCGAACCTGGCTGGCTCGCTGGCGTATGCGGGGGATGCAAGAAGAGGCAGCTCCTGCCGCCGGCGGTGCCCACTGCAGGTACCTGGCGATCATCATGGACGGCAACGGTCGCTGGGCGCAGCGCAAGGGCCTGCCCGTGGCCGCTGGTCATCGGGCCGGGGCGAAGGCGCTGCGCCGCATCCTCGAGCACGCCATGACGCGCGACATCCGGGAGGTGACGGTGTACTCGTTCTCGACAGAGAACTGGAACCGGCCGGCTGCTGAAGTCGCGGCACTCATGGATCTCTTCGTCGAGATGATCGACACCCAGGTCCCCGACATGCACGCGCGTGGCGCCCGGGTGCGCTTTGTCGGACGCCGCGAAGGCGTCCCCAGCCGTTTGATCCAGCGGATAGACGCGGCCGAGGCACTGACCGCCGCCAACACCGCCATCACCGTCTCCATCGCCTTCAACTATGGCGGCCGCCAAGAGCTCCTCGACGCCGCCACCGGGCTCGCCGCATCTGGCGAGGATCCCACACTGGAGAGTTTCCGTCGGCACCTGTATGCCCCGGACATGCACGACCCGGAGCTGCTCATCCGCACCTCCGGTGAACTGCGCATCAGCAACTTCCTTCTCTGGCAATGCGCCTACTCCGAGTTCTGCTTCAGCGACAAGCTGTGGCCAGACTTCGACGAGGCAGCGCTCGACGCCGCGCTCGAGGAGTACCGCGGCCGGCAACGCCGGTTCGGGGGCCGCATGATGGAGCCGCAGGCGTGACCACGCGCATCATCACCGGCACGATCATCGCCTTGTTGGCGGTCGTCGTCGTCGTCAACGGCGGGCTCGTCTACTTCTTCGTGATGCTGGCCTTGTCGCTCATCGGCCTTAACGAGTATCTCCAGCTCATGAAGCGCTACCGGCCGCTGCCGCTGGCGGGGTTCCTGACCGTGGCGGCGATGATGTACATGGCCTGGTTCCACACGCCGTTGGGGGTGCTCGGGGCGATCGCTCTCGGAGCGCTGCTCGTGGCGCTGTCGGGTCTGCTCATCGGACCCAAGACCGGCGTGACCGTGCGCATGGCCGTGACCATCCTCGGCATCCTCTATCTGGGGCTGGGCTTCACGCATCTCCTTCTCTTGCGGGATCTCGAGGCTGGTCGCGACATCGTCCTGACCGTCATCTTCGGCACGTGGGCCGGCGACACAGTCGCCTACTTCACGGGCAAGTACTTCGGCGCCACCCCGATGGCGCCCGATCTCTCGCCGAAGAAGACATGGGAGGGCTTCGCCGGCGGCGTCATCGGCACCATCCTGCTGGTCGTCATCATCGGGCTGTACACCGACCTCACGCCCATCGATTCGCTGCTTCTTGGCGCGGTCATCGCCGTGGCCGGACCTCTCGGCGATCTGTTCGAGAGTCTCTTGAAACGCGACGTACAGATCAAGGACTCGGGCAGAGGGCTGCCTGGGCACGGCGGCGTGCTCGACCGCTTCGATGCGCTCCTCTGGACGTCGGTCGCCGCCTACTACCTGCTCACTGTCGGACTCGGCTACTGATCGCGGGCGCCGGCTCGTGGCAGAGAGTCCCGGCACGAAGCGGCGCGACACGACCTCGGACGCGGCCGCCGTCGGGTATGCGGGCCTGTCGATCATCGGAGCTTTGCTGGCTCTGGCCCTTGCCTGGTACCGGCTGTTCCAGGGACTCGACCTCGGGGACGAGAGCGGCTCACTCGTGGTCCCCTGGCGTTGGGCGTTGGGAGACAGACCGTTTGTGGACGAGGAGAACCTCGCACAGATCCCGGGACTCCTTCTGTATCCCTTCGTCAAGCTCTTCGCGGTGGTCCGCGACTACGACGTCACAGGTCTCGTCCTCTATGGGCGCCACCTCTACTTGGTCATGGCGCTGGGTGTCGCTGTGGCCGCGTTCGTCGTCCTGCGTCGCCTCGTGCGCTGGGAGCTCAGCCTCCCGATAGCCGTGCTGTGCGTCGCCTTCCTCTCGCGAGACACCCCGCAGCTGAGTTCCACGACGATGGGGGCCGCTCTTCTCACGCTGGGCTCCGTCCTTGGCCTGCGGGCGGTGATCGAGCCGCCCGCGCGAGGCTGGGCCCTGGCCTCCGGCGCCGCTCTGGGGCTCGCGGTCATCGCCTATCCGACCTTGCTCTTCGTGGCCCCCTTCTACGCCGTCTTCCTGGCCTTCGCGTTCGGGCGTCGCGTGGTCGCCATGGTCTCGCAGGGGGCCTTTGCTCACCCCCCCGACCCGTTGGGACCACCGACGGGGCACACCGCCTGGCTGGTGCTCAGCGCCTGGGCTTTGGGCGGCGCCCTGACGCTTCTCCCCGTCAGTCTCGTCATCCTCAGCTTCGGTCCAGACAACCTCGTACGCGCCTGGCGCCACACGCTTGCGATAGGCCGCGATCTCGGCCAGCTCGGCGGCGCCGCCAAGGCATATGAGGTCGTGTCCGGCCTCTGGAGCTTCGTTTGGTCCGCCCCGTATCTCGTCCTCGCCGCGCTCGTGGTCTATGCTCTCTACCGGCAGTGGCCGATGCTCGGACGTACGCTGCTGGCAGGACTGCCGCTGGCCCTGTGGCTCGCGGGACAGCGCCCGGGCCTCGGCACGGCCGGCTTCGTCCTCATGTACGCCGCTCTGGCTCCCTACCTCTACTTGTTCGTCCCACGGGAGCGGCGACCGGACGGCGCCAGGGTGCTCGTCTGGATCTGGGTGCCCGCGCTGTTCGCGGGAGCTATGGCGGCATACACGAGCTCCCTGGGGTACATCCATGCGGCCATGGGGGTCTTTCCCGCGATCCTCGCCAGCAGCCTGTTCCTCGCTTGGGCTCTGGCGTCGGTGCGGCGCGCGTCCACCCGGACGCCGTGGCTGGCGCTTGTCGTCCTCGTCGCCGTACTCGGCGTCGCGGTCAGCTTCCAGTTCCGCCAGCAGGCACACCTCGCTCCGCAGGCGACAGCGCGCTTCACTGAGGGGCCGTGGTGGGGTATCAGCGTCCCCACCTCGGAGCATGCATTCGTCACGCGCCTCGCCGCCGACCTCGCCGAGCAGGAACGTCCCGGCGACAGGCTCCTGGTGTTCTACGGCGGCGCCGGTCTGTATCTCTTCTGGCGGGGCGAGGTCGCCACCAACTCATACTGGATCCGGCAGGGCGAGGGAGGGGAGATGGGCGCGCTGCCGGCGCCGACCCTCGCATACTTCCGCAGGCAGCACGAGGTGCCCACCGTCGCCGTCCACTTCCTTGACACCACCGGGCTCTCTGCGTCGGAGCTGCGTGCGGGCAGCGGAGGGCTGGACTATCCGCCGGTGCTCGTGCGCTTCGAGTACGCCATCCACCGCAAGCCCCCGGGGGAGACCGTCGATGACGTGCTCGATGGTCTCCCCCGGTAGCTGCCGCCTCTGGGTGACGTGGTAGGCTGCAGACATGATGAACCGCGAGGCCGACATCCAGCCCAGACACATCGTCGTCCTCGGCGCGACAGGCTCGATCGGGCGGCAGGCCCTCGAGGTCCTCGCGCGGCTGCCGCAGGCAAGGGTCACAGGTCTGGCCGCCGATTCGAGCGCCGCGCTGCTCGTGGAACAGGCCGCGGCGCTCGGCGTGCGCGACCTCTGTTTGCGCAACACCGCCGCCGCGGCGGCGGCGGCACGCGACGCCGCGCTGGCCGTGCGCTCCGGCGACGCGGGCCTGCGCGACCTCATCGCTCACGCCGCGCACGCGGCGGCGGCGGCGGGTGTGCCGCTCACCGTGCTCAACGGCATCGTCGGCGCCGCCGGCTTGCGCGCCACGATGGCGACCCTCCAGGTGGGGGCCACGCTGGCTCTGGCGAACAAAGAGAGCATGGTCGCGGGCGGGCCTTTCGTCCTCGAGGCCGCTCGTCGCAGTGGCTCGCTGATCCTCCCCGTCGACAGCGAGCACAGCGCCATCTACCAGTGTCTTGCGGCCGGCCGGGAAGGGACGCAGGATCACTCGGCTGTGGAGGAGATCCTTCTCACCGGGTCCGGTGGCCCCTTTCGCGGCCGCCGAGCGGCCGAGCTCCTCGATGTGACGCCGGCCCAGGCTCTGGCTCACCCGACCTGGGCCATGGGACCGAAGATCAGCGTCGATTCCGCCACGCTCATGAACAAAGGCCTCGAGGTCATCGAGGCGCACCGCCTCTTCGGCGTGCCGTTCGAGCACATCACCGTGCTGCTCGACCCGCAAAGCATCGTGCACAGCATGGTGCGCTTTGCGGACGGCGCCATCCTTGCCCATCTCGGGGTCCCGGACATGCGCACGCCTATCGGCTACGCGCTCGCCTACCCACAGCGGCCGTCGCTGCCCATGGTGCGGCGGCTGGATCTCTTCGCCGAACGACTTTCGTTCGAGCGGCCAGACACGGAGACGTTCCGCTGCCTCTCGTTGGCACAGGAAGCGGGCCGCATGGCGGCTGCCGCCGAGGCAGGACCCATTGCCACACATGGTCTGGCCGCCGGCATCGACGAGAGTCCTCCGCCACTCAGCGTACGAACAGTGGCCGCGCCGATCGTGCTCAACGCCGCCAACGAGATCGCCGTGCACAGCTTCCTCCACGGTGGCGTCCCGTTCGCTTCCATACCAGGGATCGTGGAGAGTTGCCTCGCCTGGCTTGGTGACGAACCCGTGACCAGCATGGACGACGTCTACGCCTGCGACGCCGAGGCGCGACGCTTCGCGGGAGAGGTGGCCGCCTCGCTGGCGTAGTGCCGCGCCTCGCACGGGACCCCGGCCCGCGCCTCCGGGACGGGACGCGTGGTATCCTCATGTCATGCCCACTCCGGACGAGCAGACGAACGCGGGACCCGCTGAGGACCCCAAGGCGGCGCGCACTCCCTCGCGCCTGAGCCCTTGGTCGCTCGTGCTCGCCGCCGCAGTGCTGGCCACGGTGGTGCTCGGCCAGTGGGTCTGGCTCGTCGGCATCCTCGGCCTGGCTGTCCTCATCACCGTGCACGAGTTCGGTCATTTCATCGCCGCCAAGGCGTTCGGCATGCGCGTCGAGAAGTTCTATGTCGGCTTCCCGCCGGCTGCCCTCAGGCATACCTGGGGCGAGACCGAGTACGGTATCGGCCTCATCCCGCTGGGCGGCTTCTGCAAGATCAGCGGCATGACCCCGGAGGAGGAGGTGCCGGAAGGCACCGGCGATCGCGTCTACTGCCGTAAACCTATCTGGCAACGCAACCTCACGATCTTCGCCGGGCCGCTGATGAACTTCGTCGCAGCGGCCGTGATCCTCATCCTGTTCGTCGGCATCCAGGGCGTCCCCACGGCGACGCTGGCCATCGACGAGGTCGTCGCGGACGCACCTGCGGCTCAAGCCGGACTCAAGGCCGGGGACGTGATCGTGGGCGCCGACGGGCGCACTTTCGCGACTTGGGAAGAGGCCTCCGCCTACTTCCGCGCCAACCCCGGCAAGACCATCACCCTCACATATGTCCCCGCCGGAGAGAACGGCGCGGCCGCGGAGCGCACGGTGAAGGTCAGCCTCATCGAGAATCCACAGCTCCCCGACAGCGGTTACATGGGCGTGCGCGCCGCGGTCGTGACCGAGCACCCCGGCTTGCTCGAGGCCGTGTGGCTCGGTCTCGTGGGCTTCAAGGGCGTCGTGGTCGGGACGTTCACGGGGTTCTGGTGGCTCATCAGCGGCCAGATCAGCGCGTCTGGGCAAGACGGCGTAGCCGGACCGGTGGGCATCCTCAATGTGAGCCGCCAAGCCGTCGAGCAAGACTGGTATCCGCTTCTCCTCGCGTTCCTGAGTGTCAACCTGGGGATCATCAACCTGCTGCCGATCCTGCCGTTCGATGGGGGCCATATCGCTTTCAACCTCCTCGAGCGCGTGCGCGGCAAGCGGCTCGACGCCAAGATCTTCGAGCGCATCGTCGCGTTCGGCACCGTATTGCTTGTGGTGCTGTTCATCTTCCTCACGTTCAACGACGTGAAGCGGCTCGTTGGCGGGTAGGCTCGACCCCCGAGGGGAGGAGAGAGCGTGGGCGAGCTGATCCTCGTCACCGGGGGGGCCGGGTTCATCGGCTCACACCTGGTGCATGCGCTGCTCGCCTGCGGCCACAGCGTCCGCGTCCTCGACGATCTCAGCACGGGTGATGTCGCGAACCTCGGCGGCGCCGAGGCGTTGGCGGCAGCGCACGGCGCCCATTTCCAGCTGGTCCAGGGCGACGTTCGTGACGACATCCGCGTGCGCGACACCGTGGAGGGATGCAGTGCCGTCGCGCACCTCGCCGCCGTGGCCTCGGTCAGCCGATCGGTCGAAGACCCCGAGGGCGCGAACAGCGTCACGCACGGCGGCACCGTCAACGTCGTCCGCTGCGCAGTGGAGGCCCAGGTCGCGCGCCTCGTTCTCGCCTCGAGCTGCGCCATCTATGGCGATGCCGCGCTCCTCCCGGTGACAGAGGCGTCGCCGCCACGGCCGCTGAGTCCGTATGCCACCGCAAAACTCGCGTCGGAAGAGGTGTGCGCCGCCGCCGCCGATGCCGGTCAACTCACGGCGGCGTGCCTGCGCTTCTTCAACGTGTACGGCCCGCGCCAGGACCCGCGTTCGGAGTACTCGGGCGTCATCAGCCGCTTCATGAGCGCGGCAGCGGCCGGCGAGGCCGTGACCATCTACGGCGACGGGCTGCAGACGCGCGACTTCGTCTACGTCGAGGACGTCGCCCTGGCGCTCGCACTTGCGCTTCTCAAGCCGCTCAGTGGCTGTTCCGTGGCCAATGTGGGCTCAGGGTCGCAGACCAGCCTGCTGGGCATCCTCGAGCGGCTGGAGGGGCTTGCCGGCCGATCCATTCGGCGCGCCTTCGCCGCCCGACGCGAGGGCGACATCCGCGATTCCCATGCGGACAGCGGCCGCGCCGCCTGGGTGCTCGGCTGGCGCTCGACGACGAGCTTTTCCGAGGGTCTCGCGCGCACGTGGGAGTGGTACCGGCAGTGGGATGCATGCGTCGAGGTACCGCGTGTCTAGCAGCCGTCAGATCGCCGTCGGAGGGGTGCTCGTTGGGGGTGGGGCGCCGGTCGCCGTGCAGTCGATGACCTGCACGCGGACCAGCGACGCCCCGGCCACTCTTCTGCAGATCCACGCGCTTGCCGCCGCCGGCTGCGATCTGGTGCGGGTCACGCTACCGCGCGCCGCCGACGGACCCGCATTCGCCGAGATCGTCAGCGCTTCGCCGCTGCCGGTCATCGCCGACATCCACTACGACTGGCGGCTGGCCCTCACGGCCATCTCGGCCGGCGCCGCGGGGGTGCGCATCAATCCGGGCACGATGGCGGAGAAGCATGTGCGCGAGATCGTGCAGGCGGCGGCCGCAGCGCAGCCCCCAGTCGCCATCCGCATCGGCGTCAACGCCGGGTCCCTGCCGAGAGACCTGCGCGACCGGGCCGTGCGCGACCCGGCGCAGGCCCTTGTTGAGGCAGCCCTGCGGTGGGCCGCGCGGCTCGATGCGTGGGAGTTCCCGACCTACAAACTGAGCGTCAAGAGCTCGAGCGTACCGACCACGATCGCGGCCTATCGCCTCCTTGCCGGCCGTACTGACGCGCCGCTGCATGTCGGGGTCACAGAGGCTGGCACGGTATGGGGCGGCAGCATCAAGAGCGCCGTCGGCATCGGCGCGCTGCTGGCCGAGGGCATCGGCGACACGATCCGTGTGAGCCTCACAGGCGACCCCGTACAGGAAATCCGCGTCGCCTGGAAGATCCTCGCCGCGCTCGACCTGCGCCGCCGTGGCCCTGAGGTCATCAGCTGCCCGACGTGCGGTCGCACGGAGATCGACATCGTGGGCCTCGCCGAGGATGTCGAGGCTCGCATGAGCAGCGACCCCGAGCTTGCCGCGCAGGCGATCACGATCGCCGTGATGGGCTGCCGGGTGAACGGTCCCGAGGAGGCCAGACACGCCGACTACGGCATCGCCGCTGGGGCGGGAGAGGGCGTCCTGTTCGATCACGGCCGGCGCGTCGAAGCGCTGCCCGCAGGGCAGCTCGTCGACGCGCTCCTCGCCCTCATCCGGGCTCGCTCCACGCCGGCATCGGATTGAGTGGCCGCGGGTCGACAACACAGGCAGGCGCCCCGAAGGGCGCCCCGCCCTTCCGCGACCGCGCTGGCGGGCTGATAGACTCACGTGCGTGACGCACGCGCCCCACATGACCACACGGCGGTCGCGCATCTACCTCGCGGGGCACACCGGCCTCGTCGGCAGCGCCATCCTGCGGGCGCTGCACGCTGCCGGGCACACCGACATCCTCACCCGCGACATCGGCGCGCTCGACCTCACCGATCAGCAGGCCACGCGGCGCTTCTTCGCCGAGCAGCAGCCTGACGTCGTGATCGTCGCCGCGGCCAAGGTGGGCGGCATCCTCGCCAACTCGGAGCAGCCCTGGGAGTTCATTCAGCAGAACCTGCAGATCGAGACCAACGTCATCGGCGAGGCTTACCTGACAGGCGTCCGCCGGCTCATCTTCCTCGGCAGTTCCTGCATCTACCCGCGGGAGGCCCCTCAGCCGCTGCGCGAAGAGTATCTCCTGACAGGCCCACTCGAGGAGACCAACAGGCCGTACGCCATCGCCAAGATAGCGGGGCTCGAGATGTGCCGCAGCCTCAACAGGGAGTACGGCACCGACTACCTGTCGCTGATGCCGACTAACCTCTACGGACCTGGCGACAACTTCGACCTCGAGACCAGCCATGTCCTGCCGGCCCTCATCCGCAAGTTCCACGAAGGCAAGGTGGCAGGGCATCAGCCGGTCAGGCTCTGGGGTACGGGTGCCGCCCTGCGCGAGTTCCTCTACGTCGATGATGTCGGACGCGCCGTCGTCTTCTGCCTGCAGAACGTCGATGCCACCGCGGTGCCCGACGGCATGGTCAACGTGGGTTGCGGGGAGGATCTCTCGATCCGCGACCTCGCCGGCATGGTCCAGCGCGTGGTCGGCCACGAGGGTCAGATCGAGTGGGATCCCGCGCGCCCGGACGGCACGCCGCGCAAACTCATGGACGTGAGCCGTCTGCGTGCTCTCGGTTGGCGACCGGCAGTCGGTCTTGAGCAGGGCCTGCGCATCACCTACGACTGGTATCTGTCGCACGGCGCGCAGGCGTCCACCAGGAGGGACCAATGACGAAGACAGCGCTACTGACGGGCATCACGGGGCAGGACGGCGCCTATCTTGCCGAGCACCTGCTCGATGCCGGTTACATCGTCCACGGCATCAAGCGCCGCTCGAGTTCGTTCAACACCAGTCGCGTCGACCACCTCTACCAGGACCCCCACGTGCCCGGCGCACGCTTCTTCATGCACTACGGCGACATGACCGACGCCACCAACCTCATCCGCATCGTGCAGGAGACGCAGCCTGACGAGATCTACAACCTCGCGGCGCAGAGTCACGTCCAGGTGAGCTTCGAAACGCCCGAGTACACGGCCAACGCCGACGCGCTGGGCACGCTGCGGCTCCTTGAGGCCATGCGCATCCTCGGTCTGGGGGATCGCGTGCGCTTCTACCAGGCCTCCACAAGCGAGATGTTCGGCCTCGTCCAGGAGACCCCGCAGCGTGAGACGACGCCCTTCTATCCGCGCAGCCCGTACGGCGCGGCCAAGGTCTACGGCTACTGGATCACCGTGAACTACCGCGAGGCCTACGGCCTCCACGCCAGCAACGGGATCCTCTTCAACCACGAGAGCCCGATCCGCGGTGAGACTTTTGTGACACGCAAGATCACCCGCGCCGTGGCTCGCATCGCCTTGGGGCTTGATGCCGAGCTGTGGCTGGGGAACCTCGACTCGCTGCGCGACTGGGGTCACGCCCGGGACTACGTCCGGGCCATGCATCTCGTCCTGCAGCAGAACGACCCGGACGACTATGTCATCGCCACGGGTGAACAGCACAGCGTGCGCGAGTTCGTCCTGGCGGCGTTCGCCGAGATCGGCGTCTCCCTGCGCTTCGACGGCGTCGGCGCCCAACAGGTCGGCGGCGTCGACGCGGTCGATGCCGAGCTCCTCCAGCGCGCCCGCGGTGCCCGCGGCCCTCGCGCCGGAGAGGGGCCGATCCGACCGGGCGTGCCTCTCGTCAGAGTCGACCCGCGCTACTATCGGCCG
>Ga0315273_10008411_pt1 | contig 13004 bp, 7 predicted proteins | sample YL17G02_0_MG_FD_205753 | JGI IMG/M metagenome (GOLD analysis project Ga0315273, IMG submission 205753) | Sediment microbial communities from Yellowstone Lake, YNP, Wyoming, USA - YL17G02_0 | ecosystem: Environmental > Aquatic > Freshwater > Lake > Sediment | place: USA: Wyoming | collected...
TGCGGATTACCACGATCCTGGGGAGCCCGAGAACCCAGGGTAATACTGCGAGTGTTCTGAGCGGCTTCGAGGCGCGGCTTCGTCCCGCGCATGAGTTCGCTCGCATCAACATCTGCGAGCGCCAGGTGGCTGGCTGCATAGGCTGCGAGGCCTGCCAGGGCGTTTACGACGAGCCGGGTTGCGCCCAGCCCGACGACGCCGACGAAATCCTTCGACTGATCATGGATTCTGATCTCGTCGTCTATGCCAGCCCCGTCTACGCTTGGGGGTTTCCGTCGCAGTTGAAGGCGCTGTTGGACCGGCATTATTGCCTCGTCAAGTGGGAGGCCGGCCGGGTCGAGCAGGCGCTTCTGGCCGGCAAGCGGGCGATGCTCCTGGTCACCTGCGCCGGGAAGGCCGAGGAGAATGCCGACCTCGTGCTGGCAATGTTTCGCCGCCAGATGGCATACCTGGGTTGCGAAATCGTGGGGGAGCATGTGGTGGCCGATTGCACGACCCCGGACGCGCTCGGCGAAAAGGGTGAAGAGGCGGCCGACGCCATGTTCTGGGATATTGCCAGGATGTCAGCCCAAAGGGGTCGCGCCAGATAGCCGCGCTTCGGCGGCCGGAACACTTTCTGCCGACCCGACGTCAGAGGACGTAGTAGCCTGCGAGATGAGCCGCTCGATCATGGCGAAGCGATCGAATTCCCGGCAGGCCGAGGGAGGGCTCGATGCGCCGTGTGTTCTCACCCGTTCTGCTCCTCGCCGCCTGGGTCGCCGGCGGCTGCATGTCGGTTCCGGCACCCCTGGCAACGGCTCCGGTCGTCCAATCCGTCGTTAGAGCTCCTGCGAGTGCAGTTCCGCTCGCGTCACCCACGTCGCCGCCCTCGATAGCGGCTTACCCGACCGCCGGCGCTCTCTCTGTCATGCCGGTGCCCCAAACCACAGCAGCTACGCCTGTCCCAGGTTCGACGACCTTCTCGTCCAAGCGGCTTGGCATTGAGTTCGAATATGCGCCCATGACGGGCGATCAGAAAGTCGGCGTCAGGGAAATCGGGGACAAGGTCTTCCTGTATGTAGGGCAGCTGCCTCCTGAGGCCGGGCAGTATGTCCGGGTCTACCGGAAAGCGCCGGGTGAGACGCTCGAAGCTGCCATCACCCGCCAGGTACTGCAGGGATATTCCTCAGCCGATTGCCTCGTGCGGGAGAGCGAGAGCCCCGAGAGGGGCCTTGGATGGCCCGCCAGCTACACTTTTGCGGTCATCGGACTGGCCGGGCCCCCCGAGCAGGACATGGAGGCGCTCCAGGCTCGGGCACGCAAGTGCCCGCAGCCATATGCGGCGTTGGGCGGCATTGCCTATTTTGTAGCTGACGCGGGCCATCCGGAGCGGTTCCTCTTTCTAAACATCGGCCAGTACTACATCCCCTCAGGCCTGGGCGAGCGACCGTGGCAGAATACCATCCGCTTCCTCGACTAGCCGGCGCTCGCCAGCGCTGCGGCGACAGTCGCTTGACCTGCGCCTGAGGTGGTAGCCAGCAAAACGCCGATACCGCGATGCAAACGGACCCACCCTGGCGTCCGATAGGTATTGAGCGTAGATGCCCGCGCGTTCCGAAAGGGTTCGGATGTGGAGTCTCCGCCCCGGGCTGCGTGCGAACGCTGAGCCGGAGTCTTGGGACCGCCTCGGCGCGGCGACAGACCGGATCGCCGGCACGATCGCCCCTCCACGGCCCGCGCCCCACCGTCTTTGGAGTTGCTAAGGGCGCGGTGGTAGAATAGTAGCGGTGCTCCGACAGTAGTCACCGTCGGGTAAGCAAACGTTGAAAGGTCGCGCCCGCTTGGTAACCCGCCGGAGACTGGTTCTGACTGCCCTGCTGTCTCTCACCTCCTTCGCGGCCTCGATCAATCTGCTCTTCGCTGGCCTCATCCGCATGGCGGCGGAGTTCAACACCCGGCCCGAAGTCCTCGCCGCCATCTCCTCGGTGTACTTCGTCGCCTTCGTCACCGTATCGCTTGTCGCGGGGTTCGCCTCAAGCCGCTACGGCACACGTCTGCCCCTTCTGCTCGGCGGCATGTGCACCTGTGCAGGGGGCTTGATCTTCCTTTTGGGCCGCGGCCCGGCGGCGCTGGTGCTGGGGGCCCTCGCGATGGGCGCCGGAGGCGGCGCAACAGAAGGGATGTGCTCGGCGCTGCTTGCCGGGCTCTTCCCTGGGCGCGAGCGCTTTGTCGTGAGCATCTCTCAGGCCGGATACTGCTTTGGAGCGATCGCCGGACCGTTTCTGATGAGTATCTTCCTGCCACTTGGGGTCAACTGGCGCATCTTCTTCGCCCCGGTGGCCGCACTTGCGCTGCTGAACGTCATCCTCTTCGCCGGAAGCCGCTTTCCCTCGAGCCGCCCCGAGGACCAGCTCTCGCCGCGCGCGGCCGTGGGCGTCCTTCGCCGTCCTTCGGTGCGCCAGTGGTGCTTCGTCGTCTTTCTCTACGTGCTTGCCGAGGCGGGGCTGACGTCATTCCTGAACATCTATCTCTTCGAGTACGAGGGCGCGCAGGAGGGCGTGGCCATCCAGGCGATTGCCCTTTTCTGGGGCGTCATGCTTGCCGGCCGCCTGCTGACCGGCCTGCTGCCGGCGTCGGTCGCCGATCGCAAGCTGATCGTCGGTGGCATGTCTCTCGGCGCTGTGTTGGTCGCAGCACTCCTGGTGGTCAGCGGTTGGGGGCCATCGCTGGCAGTGATTCTGCTGGCGAGCTTTGCCATGGCAGGCGCCTGGCCGACCGCCGTCGCGCTGACGGCGGTCGAGAATCGGGACGTGTCGAGCACGGCGGTAGGAGTCACCGTAGCGTTCGGTGCGGTGGGCTGCATCGTCAGCCCGCTCGTCATGGGCCGGCTGTTCGGGCTGGTACCGCCGGCGGTGGCGATGGTGGCCCCCGCCCTCCCACTGATTGCCGGCGCGCTACTGGCGCTTCCCAGACCGGAGCGCGTGCCCGTGCTGCCGGCGGTGGTAGGAGAAGGATAGTCCTTGAAGCGACTCCATCCCATTTTGGGCGCCTGGGCGGCGCTACTGGCAGTTGCCGCTTTGCAACTCGTCGGCAATGCGCAGGGCATTGCAGCGCATCGACCACATCCTCTCGCTCAAGCCGCATCGTTCGCAGAGGTGGCAGCCCACCTCGTTCCGGATCCGCCAGCGCCCAACTGCCGTTATGGCGCAAGCACGCTTTCGCGAGGGCAGTTGGACTGGCTGAGTGTGTTGGGCGCCGGCTGGTATTCGGACTTCTCGGCCCATGCCCCCCCGCCGGCCGTTACTTCGCAGTTCGCCCAGGTACTATTCGTCAGGCAGAAACGGGTGGGATGCACCTACTTCGACGAATTCACGATCTCCCCTCCTCTGACCGACTCGGGTCTGGGCGCCGTCGTGGCAGCCCAGCCGGGCGCGGTCTGGCTTGTCGGTAACGAGCCCGACCGCGGCCCCAATCCCGAAGGGCCCAACTGCAGCGGCCTGGCGCAGGACGACACATACCCCGAGGTCTACGCTCGGGCCTATCACGACGCCTACATCTTCATCAAGGGCCGGGACCCCTCGGCCCAGATCGCCAACGCAGGGCTGGTGGAAGTGACCCCCGGCCGCCTGCAGTACCTGGACAAGGTGTGGGAGGCCTACCGCCAACGCTACGGCACCACCATGCCGGTCGACGTCTGGAACATGCACCTCTACATCCTCCCTGAGGCGCTCCCGGACGGCCAGCCGAACGGCATCGCCAACATCGCGCTCGGCACCGATCCCGCCCTGGCGATCCGCGAGAGCGGCGGCAATCCGGCCAACTGCGGCGACCCCAGGTACTATTGCTGGGCGCAGCACGACAGCCTTACCGCCTTCGCCGGGCAGGTAACCGCCATGCGCACCTGGATGAAGCAGCGCGGCCAGCAGAATAAGCCGCTGATCCTGTCGGAGTACTCGATTCTCTACCCGTTCACGAACTTCAACGATCCGGTCACTCCGACCACTTGCTTTCTACAAGACGAATATGGCAAGTGCTTCACGCAAGCGCGCGTCACCCGATTCATGAACGACACATTCGAGTACCTGGAGTCTGCGGTCGACCCTTCCCTGGGATACGCGCCGGACCAGTATCGGCTCATCCAGCAGTGGATGTGGTTCAGCGTGAACACTCAGGCAGTCGGCTACGTAAGCAACTTGGTCACAAACGACCTGCAATCTCTCACCCAGCCCGGCAGGGCCTTCCAGTCAGCGGTCGCTAGCCATCCGACTTATGTCAATCTTCGTCTTGCACCGGTTTCCCCTGTCACAGCCGTCCTTCCGGCCGGTAGCGAGGCCACGACAGTGACGTTAGTAGCGAGGGTCGCAAATAGCGGGGGCAGGGCAGTGGATGCGCCGTTCAGCGTCGGGTTCTACGCCGATGCCGCGCTGGCGCAGCCCATCGGATCGGCCGTCGTCGCGCCGGCCCTGGGGGGCTGCGACCGGCAGACCGCGCGCGTGAGCATTCCGTGGGGCGGCCTGGCTCTCGGCCCGCATCCGTTCTGGGTCAAGGTCGACGACGGCGACGCGATCGTGGAGAGCACCAAGGCCGACAACGTCGCGGGCTCGGTGGCGACGATCTACGCCAAGGGGATCTACTTGCCGTTCGTCATGCGGAATTGAGCGCCTTACCCTTCACGAGTCTGATCGCTTTCGTGCGGTAAGACGCCCGAAAACCGGAGATAGCCCTCACGCGGCGTGTCCTGGCGCCCTGCTGGGGCCAGGACACGCCGTCATTGTGCCGCACGCTAGTGGCGCACCACGAGCGGCAGAAAACTTGTTAAGTCGGGCTCGGCCACCAAGATCTCAGTCGATAGCTCCACGCGATGTCCTGCCGTGTCCTGGACCGCGAGTGTGATCGTGTGCCGTCCGAGGGCCAGATCGGTGATGTGCAGCATCTCCCCTGTGCCGAGCGGGCCGGCGAGGTCTGACGACCAGCTCAGCGCTCCGCCCTCGAGCGCGCCGTCTTCCAGATCGTATGCGGCGCCGATGAGCGCAACCGGCTGCCCGGGCACGTAGCGGGCGCCGGAGGCCGGCGATTCGATACGAAGCGCGGGGGGCTTGTCGGCCACTACGAAGGTGCCCTGCGACATCCCCGAGCTGGTGTTGACCCCGTCCGTTGCCAGCACGCGAAATTTGCCGGCCTGGGCCCCGGGCAGCTTCGCGAGCGGCAGAGTGATCGACTGCGCGGTGATGTGGCTCTGCAGCATGCTCCAGTGCGCACCGCCGTCGACACTGTACTCTACGCTGAAGCTGAGTGGGTCTCCGTCCTCATCGGTGGCCGACCACGACACAATCACCGATTCCCCGTCTAGCGTTGCCCCTCCACCCGGCGCCAGAACAGTCACCACGGGCGCGTGCTCGCTCACTCGACGGTACGCCAGCTCGCTGGCCCCATGGAAGATAGAGACCCGGGCCGTCCCCGGCACCCAGGGGACGTACTCCATAATCTGCGCAGGCGGTGAGGCGGGCGGGCTATTGGCGCAAGAGCTGCCCGGATCGAGATGCGTCGAACTGGGCGTGAACTGGTAGTCGGCCAGCTGCTGCCCGGATGCGCCGGACAGCCGGATGCTGTAGTCGCCCGGCACCCGGCCCAGCATGTCCGTCGTATCGGACAAGCGGTAGAAGGGGTCCAATGTGACCTGCTGCGTGGCGGTCACGATTGTGCCGAAAACGGAGAGATACTCGCCTCGCATCGACGCGGCGGCCATGGTTCCTGCCGGATGCACCGCCTCCCACTTCATGCGGTCCAGAATGCTCTCGTACGTATAGTCCGAGATCCATTCGGGATTGCAGTAAGACATGTTCTCCTTGGTTGTGGGCGGGTAGATCGCCAGCGTCTGGATGTCGAATCCGTAGAAGGTGGTCCCCGCATAACGCAACACGGTTAAGCTGATGTTTCCGTTCCGGCCATGATCCACGGCGCCACCTTCACAGCCGCACGTGCCCCAAGGGCCGCACGCGCCCAAATCGCAGTTACCGCATGGCGCGGGGCTCGTGCCCCTCGTGTGCGCCTGTTTATACGCGTGGCCCAGCTCGTGGCTGCCGTACCACTCGCCGGTCAGCCAGGAGGGCCCGGACGCGACGGTGTTGCCGGCACAGCCTCGCATGAACCTGCCCGCATCGCTCACCATGCCGTAGGTGCGCGACCACGGCAGAGACGCTGTTCCGAAACTGTTGTTGGCCTTGTGCCAGGTGAGGTCGGCGTTTACATTTGCGCAGCTCGGGTAAGTCATCTCATTCTTCGCATTCAGCTTCGCGGCGTATGCGCCCATCCAACCGTAGATAGGTTTGACGCCGGGGACCGGGTAGATGCGCTTCAGCCACGACTCGAGGTCGAGGACCTCCTGCAAGCTGGTGTTGTAGAGCGTTCCTGTCACGGTGTACGACACGTTGACCAGCGTCACGTCGATCGGGGGTGTGTACTCGAAGGTGACCGTCGCCGAGGCCCTGTCGTTGCTCGTGTTCGTCTGGGCCCACTCGGACCCGATGCGCCCCTCCAGCGTCACGGTCCCCGATTGCCACGATGCGGGCAGATCAAAATAGAAACTGTCGCCGAGCGTCCCCCGGTCGGGTGACTGCTGGATCGTGATCTCGCCGCCCGGATTGCTGGGCAGCAATGCCTGGATGAAGTTGCCGTTCCGGTAGAGATTGAGCTGGGCGTGTACCGGCCCGCAGTTTCCCAACGCGGACTTGACATGGAAGCGGGCGAAGGTGCGCTTGCCTTTCACGAGCCGTACGCTATTGTTCATGTCCTGGATGCCCTGGGTTACCTCCAGGCCTATCGCGATGAAGTCGACCGTTGCGATAGAGGTATCCGACTCGGCGGCGGCGCTCCATGGCGCGAGATTGCCCGCTTTGTCGCGCGCCTGGACCTGGAATGTATAGCTGTGGCCGTCCAGGCCCGGAAAGCTGGCCGAATTCGCCGTCGTAGCCGAGAGCCAGCTGAACCAGGCGCTGCCGCCCAACGTATTGTCGCGAAAGCGGACATCGTAGGAAGCAATGCCCGAGACGTTGTCAGTGCCGCTCCAGGATACCTTAAAGGCCTTGCTCGACGTTTGGCCCGGCGAGGTAATCTGCGCAGTGGGCGGCTGGGTGTCGATCTTGATCGGCCCAAAATGCACGGGGGCGCTCCAGTTTCCCGCCACATCCTTCGTCCGCAAATGGAAGTAGGCGACGCCATCATTTCGCGAGGAGGTGGCGGAGGTGATATTCGTATTCACGGTGGTGCCGGGGTCCGTAGTGGCCGAATGGTCCCAGAGTTGGGCGTAACCGGCCACGCCGCTGCCCGACCCGTCAGATGCGCCGGACCAGCTCAGATGCACGGTCAGATTCTTCGACCAAACCCCAGGGACGTGCGACGAGCTGGAAATCGTCGGGTTGGAGGGTGCGTGCGTGTCGATGTAGAACGGTCCCCAGAACCTGTCGGCCCCGCTCCAGTTCCCCGCCCAGTCGACGGTGCGAACGTGGAAGCACCAGTTGCCGTCCGTGAGGTCTTGAGCCAGCTGCGTGACGGCGGTCGTGAAGACGGCCGGCGCAGCCGCGGCGCAGTTGTGGTCGAAGCCGGCGCTATAGCCTCGCACGCCGCTGGCGCCGTGATCCAGCGCCGCCGACCACTGCATGATCGCATGGGATTGTATCGACCATGCGCCGCCGGTGTGGGTCAGGCTGTTGACCGTCGTGGGATTGTCCGGCGCGGCGGTGTCGGTCGCCCACAAAACAAAGAGCCGAGGCGGGTTGCCGCCCTCTCGGGAGCTGAACTGCCGGTCGCCGACCGTCCCGCCAAACAGGAAGAATCCAAAGTTATTGTCCGGCGACGCTCCCCACTCCCTCACGAGCCCGGTGACATTCCACGATTTCCAGCCGAGGGCGCTCGCTACGTTCTCCCGCGCGAGGCCCACGTCCAAGACGGACGGAGCGTTGGACCACGTTACCACCCTCTCCTCCCAGCCCGCAGCGAGGGCCTTGATGCCGATCGGATAAGAGCCCGCGCTCGAGGCGTACGTCTGGTACAGCTCCAGACGTGCGTCCGCAATGTAAGTTCCCACCGGCGGAGCCGCTAGACTGAACCGCACCAGCGCGGCCTTTTGGATGAGGCTGGCGGCGCCCATCCGCGCCCCCAGCGACAGCTGCGGGTCAGCCCCATGGTTGGCCGTGGGGTCCTCCTGATTGATCCAGCTGTCGGCGATCGGCACGATCGGCGCGGAGGTCCGGGTCGGAGTTGGCGTGGGAGGAATCGGCGTATTCGTCCGCGTGGGGGTTGGGGTTTGCGCCGGCGTGCCGGTGCCCGTTGGTGTGCGCGTCCTCGTGGCCGTCGCTGTCCGCGAGCCCGTGGCGGTGGCCGTTGGCGTCCGGGTCGGGGGCACAGTCCAGGTGCGCGTCACAGTGGGAGTCGGCGTTGGGGTAGCGGTAGCTGTTCTGGTTGGAGTTCGCGTCGCGGTTGGCGTGCGCGTAGGGATTTGGGTCGCAGTAGGGGTAGGTGATGGCCGGTTGTAGTGCACCAGCAGCCGCGGACGGAACTCATTCTTGTTCCGGCTCTCAAACGTGCGCGAGTAGTTGGTTGAGGGACCGCGCAGGAGGAACCCGTAGTTGCTGGCAGGGTTGTTGAACCAGTACTGGACCAGGGTCGTCAGATCTCGAGACTTGTACGCATTGGGGAGAGAGTCGATCGACCAGCTCGGCGGCCAGTTGGGGTTGATGCGCGGGAAAGCGTTGTAGGTGACCGAGGTCTCGTTCCACGGGTCGATGACAGAGTAGATCGATAACGTCACGGGGTCAGCGCCCGTAGCGCCCGCGAGATAGAGCTCCACACTTGCTGTCTCTATGATGGCGTCCGCGGGGAGCGACGCAAGGCTGAAGTGAACCAGGAAAGCCTGTTCGCCGACTGGCGGCGACGAGCCACTGTAGGAGGCGTGCAGATAGTAGTCGCCCCCGAAGTTGGTGTTGGGCTCCCAGCTCCTGATGAAAGCGTCGGAGTCTGCGTAGATGAGGCTGTCTTCGGCGGGCGATGCCGGCGCCGGGAGAGGGGTGACGCTCAAGGCAGACGCCGCGCTGCCGGCCAGGAGCGAGGCACCCAGCAGCACCCCGGCGGCCGCCATGACGGCCAAACGGCGGGATTCTGACGCCATCATGAATGCACCTCCATATCGTCTGAACGGCCACGAGCACTTGGCAGTCAGCATCACAGATGACCTGCCGACCTGCGCACCGAGCAATACGAGGGTACCGCGATGAGAGCGTCGACGCTAACCCATCCATTATCGCGCACGCTCCGGCCGGCGTCAACCAGTCGCGTAAGTCAGGTCGCGTAAGTCAGTCGCGTAAGTCGTGTCGCGTAAGTGACTGTCGCGTATGTGACGCCAGTCGCGTAAGTGACCTGAGCTTGTGCGACTTCTCCCCTTGCCGGTCCGGCCCGGTCGCGGTGGGCCGATCGTTGTGAATTGGTCCAAACCAGGCGCGATTGGATCTACCGCGCGACCTTGGAATCTGGTAGAATACTTGTGTCTAATGCGGATTGGACTCTGGCTATCTCTTGGTTGGCGCAATCCTGGCATTCGCCAGCGCGCTTTTTTCCGCCGAGGAAGGCTCAAGCGCATCGCAATCGAACGCACCCGCCGGGTGCCCTCGTGTCGCCGGACCCGGCAGTCCATCGAGGGCGAAATCAGGTCCGGCGCGCTGCCGCCGGAGACTAAGCTGCCAGCCAGCCGGGATCTCGCTTCGGGTCTCGGCGTGAACCGGATAGCGGTCACCAACGCCGGCGCCATCGACCAGTTCCGTTTGTTTGACGTGCGGCTGCTCGGCGTGCCGGTGGATGAACAGGGGATGGAGGTCGAGCGGGTGGAACCGGCCAGGGAGGCTGCCAGGCCGCGGCTGTTCTACACGATTCCCAACTCTCAGAAACCCAAAGGCGTGTGCGAGAGCGCACCGCGGCGCCGGCAACTGCTTGCCCTGGCCGGACGCTACTATGTGCGCATCACCGAGGATGACTTCGTGGGCGATCTGTGATACGACGGTCGCGACTTGCCGGTGCTCAAGGCACTGGATGGCGGCGCGCAAATGATCTTCGTCTGGACTTTCTCGAAGGTGCTCGTGCCGGGGCTGAGTGATGGCCTCCTGCTGGCGGAGCAACCGGTCATTGACCGGCTCCTGGACTGCAAGCGCGCACCCGAGCTGGCGTTTTCGAGCCCCTCGCTGCGCGCTCTCAGCTCCTACATTGCGCTCGGGCATTACCAGGCGCACCTGCGGTGCACCATCGCCGTGCACCTCCAGCGGCCCGATGCATTGGTGGGAGTGATCGAGCGCCATCTCCCGCCTGCGGTGCGCCTATCGCTCACGGGACTCGCCGGACGGGAGTTGCACCGGGCAGTCGGCTGCCGGATTCTACACATGTTGGCGTACCTAACGGTCGACGGTGGGCGGAAGTGGATAGACGGGGGAGGGGCTCGCGCTTACCTTTGGAGCCGCCGGTCCGTCGCGATAAGTTGCCGGCGCTTTCGGCACCCCGCAGGTGACTCTCTTGGTCGCTCGCGGCTTTTCGTGATGCCCGATGGCGAGACCGTTCGACGAGCGTCGGCCAAGTACGGGACGGCAGCGGATGTCTTTCATGCAGCAGTAACCATCGCCGAGCTCGCGGGCCGTCCGACGCGGCCCGCGCGAGGGGAGGTTGGAGGAAACGCGACATGAAAATCACGATCCTGACCGTTGGCTCGCGCGGGGACGTGCAGCCCTACGTTGCGCTCGGCCTGGGCCTACAGTCCGCTGGGCACGATGTCAGCCTGGCCACGCACGCCTGTTGGCAATCACTTGTGCGGGCGCATGGGTTGGGCTACCGGCCGGTGGCCGGCGATCCCCGCAGCATCCTGGAAGGGAATGCCGGCCAGATGTGGCTATCCAGCGACCGCAGCCCCGCCGGGTTCCTGCGAGGGTTCATGGAGGTCGCCCAGCCGCTGATGGCGAAGATGTCCGACGACTACTGGGCGGCTTGCCAGGACGCCGGCTTGATCCTCTACCCAATTCTGGCCGCGCTACCAGCGGCCGCGATCGCAGAAAAACTCAAGGTGCCTGCCCTCCCCGCCTACCTACAGCACGTCCACACCACTGCGATGTATCCGAGCGCTATGATGCCGCCGATGCCGCTGCTTGGCGCCGTATACAACCGGCTCACGTACTCGTTGGGCGGCGAGGTGTTCTGGCGGGCCATGCGACCGGCAATGAACAAGTGGCGCCAGGAGCGGCTGGGCCTGCCCGCGCTGCCGAGGCGCAGCCAGTTCCCGGCATGGGACCGGGCGCGGCTGCCGTGTTTTTATGGCTTCAGCCGCGTCGTGGTGCCGAGGCCGCCGGAGTGGGGAGACCACGTTCACATCACGGGATACTGGTTCGTCCGAACGCCGGTCGATTCGACAGTGGCCGCGCCAGGTGGGCAAGGCGGGAGGGCGGACTCGCGCCTGGTCGATTTCCTGGCTTCCGGCCCGCCGCCGGTGTTCGTCGGGTTCGGTAGCATGACCGGGCGGGATCCGGAGCAGGTCGCCGGGCTGGTGGTAGAGGCCCTGGCCCGATCCCGCCGGCGCGGGCTTTTGCTGACAGGGTGGGGAGGCTTGCGGCCGGGTGATCTGCCTGACGACGTGCTCGCGATCGATGCCGCTCCCCACGACTGGCTCTTTCCGCAGGTGGCGGCCGTAGTGCATCACGGAGGCGCGGGCACGACGGCCGCTGGCCTGGCCGCGGGCAAGCCCTCGGTCGTCGTCCCTTTCTTCGCCGACCAGCACTTCTGGGCCTGGCGGGTCGCCGTCCTGGGCGCGGGCCCACAGCCGGTTCCGCGCCGGGAGCTAACGGCAAGGCGCCTGGCCGAAGCAATCTCCGAAGCAACCACCAACCCCTCGATCACTGGCCGCGCGGCGGCGATTGGGAGCATGATACGGTCCGAGGATGGGGTTGGGACCTTCGCCGCTCTGTTAGAATCGTACTCTCGAACCGCCCATTGGGGAGGGCAGTAATACTGCGGACGAACCGCGGCGCAGGCTCCAGCCTGTCACGTACTCCTGGTGGCCCCATCCTTCCCTGGTATCCGCGGCGGGCATAGCGGCCTGTCGTGGACCTACGCCGCAAGCACCGGCACCTGCCCCTCCGGCGTCATGGACACGGTCGGCAATGGCTCTGATTGGGTCTTGGATTCGTACTACTGGGCGGGCTGCCCCGGCCTGCCGGCGCGGAATCCCGTTGTGACCTGTCCGCCATGGAATCACTCCATGCGCGACACTGCCTGCAGCGCCCCGGTAGGTACTCTCGACTGGACGAGGCCGATCAGCCGCTGCCCGCGCGCACTTCCTCCCATGAAGTGAGCGACCCGCGCGTGGGCTTCAGGAATGCGCTTTGGCGAGGGGCGCGTCGCTGCGCAAGTCGCAATTCTTCCGCGGTGCCTGCCGAGTTGTGGTAGAATCCCCTTCGTGGAAATACGGAACGCAGGTCCCAGAAGGTGAATCTGGATGACCCAAGGCAACCTGTGGGACAGGCTGACTCGCGAGCCTGTCTACCTGGACCAGACAACCAGAGTCCTTGAGATCGACCCTGACGAGGTGACTCGATTCTACGAGCCCCTGGCCGGCAGGGTGCTCGGCCTCGAGCGGCCGGGCGGGCGCGCCGTCGTCGCGGTGGCCGGCCCTCCGGGCTGCGGCAAGACGGCGTTCGCCACAACCCTGACTGCGGTCCTCAATGCCATCGAAGGACGCGATGCAGGTGTAATGGTGGGCCTGGACGGATGGCATTTCCCTAATTCTTACCTCGATAGTCACACGGTCGAACACGATGGCTGTGCGATCCCGCTGCGCAAGATCAAGGGCGCGCCCGAGACCTACGACCAGGCGCGAATCCGTTCATTCATGGCATCCGTCCACCGCCACGGTCGGATGGCCTACCCCGTTTACAGCCGGGAGGTTCACGATCCCATCCCGGACGCCGGCGCGATCGAAGAATGGCAGACGACCGTCGTCCTCG
>Ga0315273_10008412_pt1 | contig 13004 bp, 10 predicted proteins | sample YL17G02_0_MG_FD_205753 | JGI IMG/M metagenome (GOLD analysis project Ga0315273, IMG submission 205753) | Sediment microbial communities from Yellowstone Lake, YNP, Wyoming, USA - YL17G02_0 | ecosystem: Environmental > Aquatic > Freshwater > Lake > Sediment | place: USA: Wyoming | collected...
ATGCCGGACAAAGATAAGGGACAACGCAGTTTATTATGATGCTGTTGCACTTTACTCCACTAAAAGAGATGAATTTCAGGCTAAGATCTTTTCAACTATTGAAGCAAATTTCAAAGATCGGGGATTGTTACTGGAACAACTTTTAGTAAGAAATATTACACTTCCTGCCTCAGTAAAAGCCTCTATCGAATCAAAAATAAATGCAGAACAGGATGCACAAAAGATGACTTTTGTTCTGCAAAAGGAAAGACAGGAAGCAGAACGAAAAAGAGTTGAGGCACAGGGTATTGCCGATTATCAGAAAATATTAAGCACTGGACTAAGCGACAGACTGTTACAATATGAAATGATTAAGGCCATCACAGTTTCACCTAATGCTAAACTCATATTCATGACTAACGGGAAAAACTTACCAATACTTGTGGATAGTAAATAATCATATAATTCATGTGCAAATAAAGTCCGTAAGAAACAAATGTTCGTTCTTACGGACTTTTTGCAGACTGGAACTCTATTTATTAATAGTTATACTGAAATTAGTTCAGGTCAACTACCAGATTATTGTCTGTTGGCGGCAGATCGGTATACAGACCATACAGTATACCAGCAAGGTCTGGTGATGTTGCAGAAATATCCTCGAGAATGGCATTTGTTTCAGCTGAAAGAGTTTCGTCTCCGGCAAAATGTGCCAGCATTGCTTCAGCAAAAACGGGTGCAATCTGGTCTGCCTGAGCTTCAGGGACATCGTAAGGCGGACTCATGAGCATATATTTTGCCTGAATTGTAAATCCATTTAGAGAAAAAGCTTTTTCATAATTGTGGAAAGATACTCCATGCAGACCCGGATAAAATATACGTTCAATATGATCTGTTTTAATGTATAGTTTGTTATAAATTAAATTTACTATCCTGTAAGGCGAATCATAAATCACCGGAGAGCCTGTCTCGATGTCAACCAGTGATAAGTTGCCGAAAGCTTTTTGGGTGGCATCGTTAGCATGAAAATGTCCGGTAAATATTACTTTCAACCCTGCCTGCATAAGTTCATTAGCTCTGGTTTCATAGTTGTCAACCAGATAACCGGGGAATAGTACAGATTCTCCCATAAAATGCTCAACAACTCCATGGTGCATCATTCCGATAACGGTTTTTCCCTTAGCTTTGGCATCGGCCAGCTGTTTCTTTGCCCACTCCATTGTGGCATCTTTAATATTGCCTGCCACAACACAATATTCAGGTGTATTGTTATAATATTCGTTTGCATCGAGGGCAAGAATACGCAGATCTTTAAAAGGTTCGGAAACGTAACTTAGCGAATTAGGGTCTCTGGCAATGGCAGTTTTATAGCCATAATCAGCGTATAAAGATTTGAAATCATTTGGATTGATTGTAGCAACCGATGTGGCATTGTCTCCATTGAATAGTTTTGCATCAGAATTATTAATATCGTGGTTGCCGGGTATGACCAATACCTTGATATGATTCAGGCTTAAAATCTGTAATTGTTTTATTAGCGCTTTGTGGCTTACGAGTTCGCCATCTTTGGTCAGGTCGCCTGAAATTAAAACCAGGTCTGGTCTTTCAATAAGTAGCTTGCGCAGGATTTGTTGAAGAATAGCACCACTTTCAGCAAGTAGTTTTGGATCCTGCATCAGGTACATCTGAAATGCACTCCCGTCTGCTTTAAGCAGTGAGGGCTCCATGTAATGCAAATCGGATAAAACGGCAATTTTTATCGTTTTAGGATTAAAACAGAAGTTGTCATTTGCTCCATTTGGGATTGGCTGCATACTGAATTCCTGGTTCTCTTTGTTACAGGCTACGATGCCAAGCAACATTAAAGCAGGAACAATAAATCTTAGTTTTTTCATGATGAAGTGATTTTAGTTAGAAAAATAAATTATTTTGAGTTAAATGATTGAATATAAGATTAATAATTTAACCATAATCACTCAGTTCAACATTGGCACATTTGTCTTGAGTCTGCCCTGAATTCTCCGGAAAATATCTTTGATATCAGGTCCGGTGATGGTCAGTCCATGGTTTTTTAATCCTACTTCTGTTCTTTCCGGCGATGATGTCTTCTTCAGCAATTCAACAACATTTTCTGCCAGTTCGCTTGTACCGCAGGGATAGCTTTGAGAAGTACATAAAACATCATCAATCCATGCGTGCACATGAACAATAGCTCCGGTTTTGGGGAATTCCCTGTAAATCAAATAATGTTCAATGGCATCAACTGAAACTCTGATCCTCGGATCATATTCACGGGGTACTGAAACCAGCATCTCTCCGCTTTCTTTATCGTAACCTTTTACCAGAAGCATATCTTTCCCTATTCCTTTCAGGTTCGATTTGTCAACTCCGCGGGCGGTCATCCAGTATGAAGTGCCTCCAATATTATGATTCACATTCCTGATACTCAGATTGCCGTAACTGAGTCCTTTTATCTGGTAAAGCCTGTACAGCTGATCTATCAGATCCTTATCCAGAAATTCTGTCAATGGAAAAGGAGCAGGAAGAACACCAAGCTTGTGCAATTCTTTTCCAAAGATTTTCAGGTCTTCAACTTCAGAAATTATTTCATCTTCATTTAATTGAAGATCATCAAAAAGCCTGTTCCTTAAAACAAAATGAGAACTTATAACGGGATACATATATTTGTACATTATATCAGGATCGTAGCTGAACTCAATAAATCCTACTTCCGGCGTAATGCTATATGCTTTAAGGTGTTCTTTTCCCTCCTGCATGGAAATACAAAAGAGCATATTGGAAATGCTTTTTACAAGTGCCACATAACACGATGCTTTAATATCAGATACGGGATCTTTGATTAAGGTAATGGAGACTACCATCTCTTCCTGGCTTTTCCGCCGGAATGCTTTAGGTTTATCGAGATCAATAACGTTCAGGACGAAATTGGAATTCTCATCTGAGGATACCAGCTCGTTACCTTTTTTTGCTATTATCTCAGATAAAATACCGGTCAGGTATAGAAGATCCGGACACTCAGATACTTTGTTAACTTTAAATTTCATGGCATAATCAATTTAAGTTGGCTATAAACATTAAAATGTATCGAGAGAGACCATATGGTCAAATGTTTCTCTCGCTCTGAGAAGGCTGTGCCGGCCATCAATTACAGTAACGATTGCCGGCCGGGGAAAACCAAAGGAGGATTCCCAGGAAGTAAAATATGCTCCGCTGTCAAGGATAGCTAACATCTCCCCGGCAGCCACTTCTGGCATAACTTTATTTCTGTAAACAACATCAGCAGAAAAGCAGCCCGGACCCGTAATAGTCACCTTTTCCGAAGCCTTCCTCCTGATGTCATTGCATAATACAACTTCATGGTGTTCGTAATAGGTAGGCATGGTTAATGTTCCGATTCCGGCATCTGCAACCAGCCATTTTTTAAGCCCTTTTCTTTCTTTTACCTGATGGATCTTTAATAAAAGTACCTGATTCGGACCGGTGATACATCTCCCGGGTTCGATAATCAGTTCAGGGATTTTCTTCTTCCCGAACAATGAGAGAACTCCTTTTGTAACCGAATCAGAGAAACTGGCAAATGATAATTTCTTGTCTGATAATTTGCCGGAATGAAGGATATCAAATGCCTGGTATAACAATAATTCGAGAGTTGTCATCTCACGCGAATTTGGAACTCCAAGGCCTCCGCCTATATCAAGTACGTCAACACTGAATCCAAGTTCCTCAGCATCATTCAGAATTTTTTTAAGCCCTGTAAGTGCTTTTCTGTAATCGTCTGTATCCCGGATGCCGGAACCGATATGGAAATGGAACCCTCTGAATGTGATACTTTTCATTTTTTTGATCCTTTCAAGCGCGTGTAAAACTTCTCCGCCTTTCAGATCCATACCGAAAGGAGAACCTGAGCGGCTCGCAGCCACGCTTCCATTGTTCATTCCGGAAGGAATAAAATCAGGATTGATTCTTAGAAGAACTTCAACGTTTCTGTTTAATGTATTACATATAGAATAGATCTTATCAAGTTCAAAGAGTGAATCAACATTTATAAACCTGATTTTATTTTCAAGACAGGCAGTGATCAGCCTGTCTGTTTTGTATGGGCCGTTGACAATAATTTCATTGCCGGAATATCCCAGTTTAAGTGCAAGTAACAACTCAAATTCACTCATTACTTCAGCTTTGATTCCGGTATCCTTTATGATTTTAACAATACCGGGAACTGGATTGCATTTAAAAGCATAATGTACAGATACCTTCCCAGGATATTTTGATTTTATTGTTCTCTGAAAGGATTCAGCAGTAGTTCTTAGTCTTGCTTCATTAACTACATGAAGTGGCGTACCATAAATATTACCCAGGTATATTGAATTGCATCCTCCTATCAAAAGCTCTCCACGGTTGGTGGCATCAAGGCCCCATCCCTTAATCAACTCGCTTAATATCATTTTGTTACCCAACATATTCGAATTTTATAAATGTTTTGAATAAATCGCGAAATGTTTACCTGGTTTCATCTCTAATAAACTGTCGAGATTAATTCCCAGGTTCTCATCTGAAATCCATGTTGTTGATATTGTTGAATAATTCCTGAATATTTTTACTGCTGCTTTCAGGAGTAGCGCAAATACCCTTTTATTCCTGAATTCTTTCTTTATCCCTGTCGTAAAAATCACCAGTTCTTTAAGACTTCTTCTTTTCCATAACAATGCAGGAATATTCCATAGCGTGATCCTTCCATTAAAGGATTTGATCAGACTGTTAAAATTTATTACAAACTGAGCCGCCCCAACTGGCTTCCCCTTGTATTCTGCAATTAAAATCAGACCTGGAGTGGTTACAAAAAAGAGATATTTTGCTGAAAACGTATATTCTTCCATTGACAGGGGAAGAAAGAACCTATTATTTTCAAATGCCTCATTGTTGATGTCACGTAATATCCCGAGGTCTCTTTTGAACCTGAAAATATTGAACTCCCTGATTGTAATGTCACTGCTGAAAATTTTCCCTGAAGAAGTTCTGTATTTTTTTGATAATGTTTCTGAGATGTTGTTGTTGATCCTGGTATGAAAAATGCCTGACTCGGAAAATCCAACCTCTTTTAGCAGGGCAGGATAGTAGGAAGGATTATAAGTTTCAAAGAAGACAGGTGGCGAATTAAAGTCATCAGTTAAAATACCGAGCTCTGAATAATGATTTGGATTAAATGGGCCCTCAAGAAATTCAGCGCCAGCTGCCCTGCTGTCTGATTCTATTTTATCGAACAAATACCTGACCGCATTTAATTCATTAACTGATTCGAAAAAACCAAAAAAGGCTGATTTCCTATTCCACTTTTGCCAGTGTAGATGATTGATTACCATTATTGATCTGCATACCGGCCTCCCATCGGAATAGCAAACATAAATCCTTAAAGAAGCATTATTAAAATATGGATTTTTTAGTGGATTCAGGACTCTCCTTAATTCAGAATGCTGAGGAGCTATCCAGTATGGGTCACCCCTGTATATTTCTGAAGGGATAGACAGAAAGTCAGCTAATCCCTCCTGAATTGATATTTCCTTGACTAAGAATGACATAGATTCTTTTTTATTCGTTCAACCACATATGCCTTATAAATAAAGGAGCGATCTCTTTTTCGGAGTTCAATTGATAGTTTCATGTCTGGAATTATCTGATCCGCAAACATCTCAGGACGATTTCTTGTAACCAGGTGATTGCGATAAGTAATTACTGCTCCGTCTTTTGCGATCCTTAATGTTTCTAACAGAAGAAGAGTATACTCTTCGATAGACATCCATTCAAAAATATTTGTGAAATTAAATTTTGATATTGTATCATTAGGCAGAGATCTCAGATACTCCTGGCAACCTGAGGTTACCATTTTAATCCGGTCCGCACGATTGCGGATCAAAACATAGTTTTCCTCTTTCAGATATACAGGTAAATTATCGGTAAAATAATTACCTGACAGGATATATGCAAGAAAATAGTTCTCTCTTGCAGGAAGTCCTGTCACAGCTCTTCTTACTGCCGAACGATAATACTTTTCAAAAGAGAATGCAGGGTCGAGATATTTATAGAATGCCTTGTCGAAAAGTATACTGGCAAAGGTTCGGCTCAGAAAAATCCGGCAAAACAATTTCCATTTGAAATTATCCCACTTCTTTTGAAACAATACTCTCTGTTCCTCAACGCTTGACGCATTAAACAACTCATTGATAATCTTTCGTCCAATAAGTATTCTGAAAACCTTTTTCAACAAATGCATATATCTCTCATATTTTCCGCAATGGATAATGCCCCTGTTTATATCGGCCTTTTTATTGTCCCAGTATGACAGCTCTTCTGCAGATAGAAGTGGTCTTAATTTTTTATATAATTCCCATCGGTTCTTTGAAGGTTTTACTCCAAAGAATTCAAGAACTTCATTATATGTGAGTGTCTTAAAAGCATTTATTTTAAGTGACAGGAGATAATTCTGAAACTTGTTCATATCAAGGCATATCACTTTCGACGGATCGTCAACTAGGAATGCAAGTGCATTGCAGCCTCCCGATGTAATTGAGAATACAGTATCTCCGGATTTAATACTGAAGGCAATTCTGTCCATCTCCGGATCTTCCCAGCATTGAGCATATAAAATATCCCTGAATACTTTTGAGTGGCTGAATTTTCTGCTCTTTGAAAATGATTTTCCCTTTACGGCAGAATCTGCAGAAACGCCTATAATTGTATGAATTATTGCCCAATCGATGACAGCCGGCAGTCCAATAAGCAGGGCATGAGTAAATTTACCGGTGTATGAGGCAAAGATAAGACCCGGAATAAACAAAACATATTGAGCATTATGCCGGAATCCGTCAAAATTTAATTTAAAGTTAAATGCGACATTAAAAAGATTTTTGATTTGATTTAAACCAGGATTAAGAGCCGGAACAGAATTAATATATTCCGTATATGAATTCCCAAATTTCGCTATTAGTTTTTCTTCCTCATATTTAATAAGCTGGTAATAATGCAACCAGATCAGGACCGGTATTAATAAACCGATTGGCCTCAGACAAAGCGATAATGCGGTAAATGCTACCAGGTCGGCAAAATAAATTGGATTCCTGACAAAATTATATGGACCTGAAATAGTCAGCTTGCTGTTTTGGATCTTAAAAGCCATAACGGTTTTTGATGACAGGACACTTCCAGCCCACATCCTGATCAGAGATGCAAACAAAATCATTGTAGCTATTATTAAGTATCCATACCGGATAGATACTCCGGGAGACAAGCCAATCCAACCTCCCGCTATTTCAACTATCGAAGGATGATTTTTAAATACTAAAAATGAGAGGATAGAGACAATTGCAACAATTGACAGAGAGATAAAAATTCTCACTTCAAACCATTTTTCCCGTATCTGAACAAAAAAAGATTTCATGATATTACATATTAATATTGCGTGCCTTTACCCTTATAGCTGAAGGAAGGATTTCTATATTAAAGGGAGAATTTCCAAGCATCTCTCCATCGCTTTCCAGAGATATTTCAATGTCTGATCTGATCTGCAACTTCTTGCATCTTTTTATTGAAAAATATGGTGACAGAATATGTCTTCCTGAATATACTTTTGAAAGGTTCAGCATTCTGTCAGTTACCTTCATGTCATTCATTGAGAGTACATCAAAAAACCCATCATTCAATTTTGCATCAGGAGTAAGTTTCATGCCACCGGCGCATTCGGTACCATTTCCAACAACAAGTCCGATTAATCTTAGTTCCTGAAATGCTTCATTATCAAAACCAATTGACAGTTTAAGTGGTTTCATAAACATTGCAATAGCAGTAGCTGCCAGGCCGAACGCAATTGTTCCGCCAAAAATTTTAGATTTTTTCCCAACTACTGATGCAACTTTGCTTCCAATACCAATTTGACACTCATTTACAAATAACCGGCTTACTGAATGCGCTTTATTATCCTGGTAGCCAATGTGCCCAAGGTCCAGTTCAATGCTTCCGGGCTGAAGTAGTTGTTCAATCTGTTCCTCTGTTGAATGGGGCAACTTTAAAGTCCGTGCATACCCACCACCTGTACCACAATTTATTACACCAAGCTCACAGAATGGATTCAATGGTTTTCCATCAGCAAAAAACCCGTTAACAACCTCATTTATAGTTCCGTCACCACCTACAACAATTATCATTGAAGCCCCATCCCTGATGGCGCCCCTGGTAACTAACATTGCGTCATTTTTCCATCTGGTAAAAGTTATGTTAAGCTCGAAATCAGAAGAACTTTTTAATTTTTGCAATAAAGTCTGTGCTACCCTCCTTGCCTTTCCGTGTCCGGCAGTTGGATTAATTATTATATTGACATACCTGGTTTTCATTGTTTTTATTCTTTTTGCATGAGATGAGATCCAATTATCGGGCCAAATTGCATAACAATAAGATATACAGCCACATATAATAACGATTCAGTTAAAGTTGCATGAATACTGTAGCGTTTTGCTACAATGCATTGATACAGAATGCTACAATTATTATCTTTACTTATATTTGTGTTTTACCGGTTAATAATCATTAATATAACTTTAATGAAATCAACCAGATCTGGTAACATACTGGTAGTAGATGATGATGATGATGTTTTATATACTGCCAGGCTTGTTTTGAGAGACCTTTTTGGCAAAGTTGACACACTGAACCGTCCCGGGTTAATACCCGAATACCTGAAGTCATTCAAATATGATGCGATTGTACTTGACATGAATTTTTCCCGTGGCAATACAAATGGCAAAGAAGGATTGGAATGGCTTGGTAAAATACTTCAGCTTGATCCTGAAGCATGCGTCTTAACAACCACTGCTTATGGCGAAATAAACCTGGCCGTTCAGGCTATGAAAGAGGGTGCCGCAGATTTCCTTATTAAACCATGGAATAAGGAACAGTTGATTTGTTCGGTTCAGAATGTTATTTCCCTTGGAAGTGAAAAGAAAGATGCCAGAAAGCTTAAGAACAATGTTGGTGGAGGTCTAAATTCCGGGAAGGCAAAATACCCCGATATGATAAGTCGTTCCCCAAAAATGGCACAAATTCTGGAAACTATTAAAACAGTTGCCCCTACGGATGCAAATGTGCTGATCATGGGGGAAAATGGAACTGGTAAAGAGCTTGCAGCCTGGGCTTTACATAATGAGTCACTCAGAAGACAAAATGCATTCATACATGTTGATCTGGGAGCTATTCCTGAGACTCTCTTTGAAGCTGAATTGTTTGGTCATACCAGGGGCGCTTTTACTGATGCAAGGGAAGAAAGGATCGGAAGGTTTGAAAATGCTTCAGGGGGAACACTTTTTCTTGATGAGATAGGTAATCTCACACTGCCTCTTCAGGCAAAAATACTTACAGCAATTCAGAACAGAGAAATTGTCAGAATTGGAAGCAATCATCAAGTATCGGTTAACATCAGGTTGATTTCTGCTACAAATATGCCTTTATACCAGATGGCTGAATCATTTGAATTCAGGCAGGATCTGCTTTATCGCATTAACACGGTCGAGATAATACTCCCCCCCTTAAGGGAAAGAAAAGAAGATATCAGTCTTATAGCGGATTATTACCTTGGACTTTTTTCGGGGCAATATGGCAAAAAAGAAATAGTAATCAAGGAAGATACAATAGGGAAACTGAAAGAATACCACTGGCCGGGAAATATCCGGGAACTGGCACATGCAATTGAGAGGGCTGTAATACTATGTAAAAGCGGAACCCTTAAACCCGATGACTTTATTTTTAAGACCAAATCAACCACTGTATTGATAAAGGAAGAGTCATCCATTAGTGTTGAAGATTATGAAAAGAAGGCAATAATCATCGCACTGAACAGACACAACGGCAACCTTTCTAAAGCAGCTGAGGAACTGGGAATAGCCAGAAGCACTCTCTACCGAAAGATTGCACGATTTGGAATTGTGAACTGATTACTGCGCGATAATAATTGGATAAAGCAATTTTTTGGACGGAAACGATTAACACAAAACGTTAAAGTTAGCGGGCATATGCAAAATATCTGGAAGTATATTTCTAACCTTGGAATAACAGATGAAAACATGCAGGAGAGCGAGAGAACAATCGTTCTCAGCAATCAGCTCAATTTTGTAATGTTCATCTCCATGTTGTTATTGCTGATAACCACGGTTGTTACACTTCTGCTGACAAAAGATACCATTTATTATGGCACATTAAGGGTGGTAATCCTTTTAATCGTCACCATTATAAATCTTGCACTTTCCAGAATTGGTTATACACAACTTAGCAAGCTCTCTCTTATCTATCTGCCTCCTGTTGTTTTTCTGCTTGGCCCTACACTGATAGGTTATGTGGAAGAGGAAAGTTATACATATTATCCCTATGTACTGATATGTGTTTCTATTCTTCCCCAATTGTTGTTGCACCCAAAAAAGGAAAAGTTTCTCTACTGGTTCTCCCTGGTGTATTATTTTGTTCTGGCCCTATTCATTGACAAAATAATGGTTCAGTTTGGAACAACCAGTTTCCCGATTGTTGACAGGATCAATACTTTCTATCCCTTCTATAAAATTGCACATATCGGGCTTTTCCTGTTTATTAACGCCAGCATCTATTATCTCCGGATCATTAATTTCCGATTTGAGGAGGAGTTAAACAATAAAAACGATGAACTTGACCATCAAAATTTAGAGTTGAAAGCACAAAAAGACGAGATAGAACGCCAGAAGGATGAACTGGTAAGCAAGGAGATAATTACATGGCAAAAACTAGTCAATATAATATCTCATGAGATAGTGAATTCAGCAATCCCTATTACCAATCTTGCCGGGATGACAGCTCAAATGCTGGAGAATGAGTCCGGTGAAGTTCTTAAACCTGAAAAGATAGGGGAGGAGTCTACGGAAGATATTCATCACAGTTTAAAAATAATCGAATCAAGGACGCAAGCCCTTATTAATTTTGTTAAGGCTACAAAAAGCCTGACACATATTCCCAAACCAAATGCGAGAAAAATATTGTTAAGTGACCTGTTCGAACGGATTACATTACTTTATCAGGTTAAGTTTAAGGCAACAGGCCTTGTATTTGAAACGGAAATTATTCCCTCTAACCTTTTTATTGAAGCCGATCTGGAACTTATTGAACAGGTAATTATAAATCTTATTCAGAACGCCCTTGAAGCGATGCATGAAACAGAGAAGCCCCGATTGTCAATAGTCGCTTCAAAAAATGAATCAGGGCATGTTCAGATTTCCATTTCAGACAACGGTACAGGGATAAGTAATGATGTACTCGAGAAGATATTTCTTCCTTTTTATTCTACCAAAGCCAATAACTCCGGGATCGGTTTAAGTTTGTCGCAGCAAATTATGATGCTGCACCATGCCCGGCTCGAAGTGAGCTCCGCTACGAAGAAAGGTGCAACCTTCAAAATGATATTTTAAGAAATTAACTGATAACGGGAAAAACTTACCAATACTTGTGGATAGTAAATAATCACGTTGTCCTTTTGGCATCCCAATTTTAGTTGTACAGCAAATATTTGATTTTCAGGCGACATATGATATATATTACATATATAAATATGTCGCATGAAGTTTTTGTATTTTTGCCAACTATATGAGATCAGGTTTGTCTACATATAACAATAATGAAAAATCACTTTACCACTTTAGTTTCCTCAGAGATATAAAAGTGCATGGTATCTATTTTAATAGTTTTGTAAAGTTTTTAAATCTCTATTGTTTCATCAGGAAGGAACATGCTCACGATTTCTACTCCGTTATTTTATTTACGAAAGGGACTGGCAGAATAAAGATCAATAATGAAAACTATCCTGTTTATCCGAAAACCATCTGCATTATTGGTCCGAACCAGATGCACTCATTTGAGGGTCTTGAAGATGTAGAGGGAATTGTCTTTTTCTTTTGTCAGGATTTTTACGTTGAAGAGTTCAGTTTTATCCGTCTCTTAAATGTTTATTCATATACCTCACAGGTTGGCATTGATGTCTGCAATCCATGTATTGCTCTATCAGACAAGGAGTTTAGCCCTGTTCTTTCAACTTTGAATTCTATAGAGAGCGAATACGAATCATATAGACCGTTTAATAATTCTGCTGTTATCATTCGTTCCCATTTGAATATCATGTTGTTAAAACTTACTGAGTTGTATCAAGCAAAATCAGGAAAATCAAAGAATAACGACAGCATTCTCATCCACTCATTATCACAAATGGTAGAATCTTACTTTATTCAGGAGCAACACTTAGGGTTTTATACTTCGGCTTTCAGTATCTCCGAAAGCCATTTAAATGATATATGCAACAAACATTTTAATTGCGGGTTGAAAAAAATATTACAAAACAGGTTGATGCAGGAAGCCAGGAAACTGCTTTTATCATCTGATTTGTCAGTTTCAGAGATTGCATATAAACTGAATTTTCAGGATAATTCCTACTTCAACAAGGTGTTTAAGAGTAAAACTGGCCTTACTCCTAAAAGGTTCCGCGATATTCATAAAAAATTAGTACCACAAAAATCCTGATTTTTACCATTTTCAAAAATCTTATGATTTTATTTTTGCACATTAAAATTGTGAGAATTATGAAGAAAAATGTTTTTTTGTCAGCACTCATTGTCATTCTATTTTTTAGTTGTAAAAAAGAAGACACAAAATCACCGATCGAGGCCCAGACATTTGAAATAAATTCCACCAGTTCGACTGTGTGGAAGTACTTTAGTCTGGCAGATAATGATACTGTAACCATCACTGACCCGGCAAATTCAAATGTATGGGATCTGGCTTTCCAGCGTTACCGGGTCAAAACAAATGGAGGGTTATCAGGTAATGGTTCAGGCAGTGCCTCAAATTCTTATAAGAAGGGACAAACAGGTTTTGATGCTCTATCAGCCGTTCCGGATACGACAACCTTTACTCTTGATGCTTCAGTTGATATTGCAGTACAACAGGGGTATGCTACC
>Ga0315273_10008413_pt1 | contig 13003 bp, 6 predicted proteins | sample YL17G02_0_MG_FD_205753 | JGI IMG/M metagenome (GOLD analysis project Ga0315273, IMG submission 205753) | Sediment microbial communities from Yellowstone Lake, YNP, Wyoming, USA - YL17G02_0 | ecosystem: Environmental > Aquatic > Freshwater > Lake > Sediment | place: USA: Wyoming | collected...
GATGTAGAGGGTGCCCCAAGATTCTCAAAAAATGAGATGTTCAGCCAATTTTGATCGTGGATATCCGGTATGCCTCAAGAGTCATTTTCGATTATTGAAACCAGTAATCGATGGGCGGAATCTGGGAATAGGCGTCATCATAGGTGAATTCAGGAATAGAAAAAGAAGGTAACGTAGCTTATTATATCATTTGATAGTAGACCCCCTCCCTGCTAATTGGATTGCATGCCACGCAAAGCCAGATTAGATGGGCCTGGAGCGCTGCATCACATTATCGCTCGAGGGATCGAGCGCCGGGAGATTTTCCGGGACAATACCAGAAAATTGCGGATATCATCCTCCCTGGGAGAAGGTCGGATAGACTGTGTCTCTGGGCTATATCCCACCAAAAGCGGTTAGCGCTAAAAGGGTGATACTGACAGCCTGTACCTCTTTCTCGCTTTCCCTCCTCCGGCAAGTGATATCCATATGAAATAGCAACCCGGCTTATAGTACGTATATCGGCGATGAAACCCTCGTTCTGAGCCTCTCACAAAGCGTCAGTTTACCTGACCAACTCCACCACTCTCCAGTTTCATACCGGGCCAGACTTTTCGGAAACTGCCCCGGTTTTGTTTTATCCCCAATGCTTCTCAATCTGCCAGCTCTACATGCTCGATGAAGACGAGGCGACGGTCCTTTATGGTGGGGACTTTGTCGTACGGGCGGTCGTCGTCGACCAGGTACTCCTCGAACTCGGCGACGACCAGCCGGAAGCGCGTACCCACGGGCCCACGGGCCGGCAGATCCACATCGCCCTCCCACAGCTTGAGAATGGCCATCAGTCTGCCGACGAGCCCTTCCGCCGCCAGCTCGGTGAATCGCCTGGCGCGGTGAAGCTGCAGCGCGCGCGTCACTTCATCTGCGGGCACGAACTCGAAGACCTCAGCATGAGTCGGTATCGCGGGGACGGCCTCGGCCTGCACGAACGTTCGCGCCCTCACGTCGATCCGTTCCCAACCGAAATCTTCGCCCTTGGCTGGGTCGAGACCCTCGACCCACACCTCGATCACGCTGGTCGGCGAGACTACGGCCGGCCTGAGCTCGGTGACCGTGCCGGTGATCCGATCAAACAGGCTCATGGACGGTGCGCGTGCGGCCTCTTGATGGCCGCTCGAATCGCTGTACGTCGGCCCAAACACGTTCACGTGGATCGTGCGGCTGTTGTTGTTCCTGTTCACGTTCAGCCACCGGTCGGCCGTCAGGGGCATGAAGTCGGCGAGCACGACCTCCGAGAGATGCGCGCCGTCGATCGACACTGGCTGATACCGCGCGAGCGCCAGCCGAATGAAGGGCCAATACGACGCGCCCTGATCCACTTCGACGTCGCAGTACCAGAGGCGGCGGTCCGCGTCGTAGTGCACGTCGTGCGGGGCAATCTCGACCGATCCACCGAGAAACGACGGCACGCCCGGTGACATCAGTCCGTCGACCTGGAAGGCGCCAGGCGGCTGGTCGGCTTCCTCCGGTTGAGCGCTCACGGGCAGCCACGCGCCGGCCGGATCCTTCTGCGTTCGCGCCAAGGGAAAGTTCGAGCGCCGCGGGGCGATGCCGGCAACAAACGGTGACTTCCAGATCGGATCGTTGCCCCACTGGGTGACGTAGCTCTGATAAGGCTTGACCGCCGGCTCGGCGTCGGGATCGCCCTTGAAAGACTCCGGCGGGAGGACAACCGCCAGCATCTCTCCGTAACCGCTCACGCTCCAGGGTCGATTGAGGTACACGCGCAGGCCGCCGCCACGCCGCCATCTCGACGGGTTGCCCTGCGCGTTCGCCGTCCGCACCCATCCGAACGTCGGCACCACGTAGAGCACCTCGGGCGCCGGCGGCGACGCTGAGCTGGGGATCCAGGCCACCTTCCGCGGACCGACGACCTTGATGTTCTTCTCCGTCGGCTCGGACTCACCCGGCTCGAACAGAATCTTAGGCGGCATGTATTCACGAAACTTGGTCGTCGCCTCGATCCAGTACTCGATCCGCCGGTAACGCGTGTCGTGAAACTCGTGAGTTTTGGTCAGGACGAGATCGCGGCTCTTCCAGCCAACCCCGATCGCTTCGTCTGCCTCAATGGTGTGCTCGGGGATGCCACCGAGCTTCTGCCCCTGGTCGCGAGTCGCGTACGACGTGGGATCCGTGATCTTGGTCGCGAACGCCGTATCGCCGCGCGAGCGGTCGATCAACGCTTTCTGGATCGCGGCCGCCTGCGGGTCGGTCGCCCGCACCCTCGAGACATCGTCTTGCGGCTCGTGCCACTCGGCCATCAGGTCGATGCGATCGGTGCTCTTCAAGCTGCAGGTCGCGACAAAGCGCGGAATCGCCGACGTGGCGTTGTCGCCTCGCTCGATTCTCAACTTCAGGAACTCGGGCGTGATCAACGGCCGCTGCACGGCGTGCACCACATCGATCTCGCGCCACGGCGTCAGCATCCAGTGTTGCCCGTCCAGGGCCATCTGCTCGAGGGCTGCCCGCTCGGCCTCTGGAATCCATCGCCAGATGCCCATCACCTCGCGCAACGCCTGCTTGGACAGCTGAAACGAGAGGCGGACCTTCGCGCGCTCCGCCTTGCCGAGAGGGATCACCAACGTACGCGTCGCCGGATCGTAGTGCGGCACATCGCCTGGCTTTTCGAATACCTTGATTTTGAAAGGCTGCGCCTCCGGCCACGCGCCCGCCGGGTAGAGCGGAACGCGGATGATGGTGCTGTGAGGAATGTCCGGATGACCGAAGATCCGGACGGCCACGATCTCTGACAGCGGATCGGGCAAGTACGTCAGGCTTTCGCCGTCGCGGTAGACCGCGAAGACGACACCGACCGGCGTCGGATCCAGAGGGCCCTTCAGCGGGATCTCTTCCTGAATGAGCGCGGCGCCCGGTTGCGTGGCGTCGAAGTCCTTCTGGTTCGCCAGCAAATTGAACTTTGTCGTGTCCACCTTACCACCGGCGTCGAGCCTGCCGTGGTGTTCCGCGTGCCTGGCGCTCACCTGCGGCGGAACCGCGACGCGCCTCGCGACCTGCGCGCTCGGGGACGTGTTATCCGCCGGCGTGCGGTTGAAGCTGCGAATGGCGACTCGCTGCATCGATTCGCCTTCGGCCGGAGGTTCCGTGGTGCCGTTGCTGCGTTTCACCAGCGCGATCGCGGGTGATTCGACCGGTTCGTAGCGTACGTACGGACGCGCGTTGTCCTTCGGCATTTCCGGGCCGAAGTCCGCCTCCTGGTGGCCGAGCGAGTTTCCCGCGAGATCGACAACCCGGCCGCGCATCCAGTACTCGCGTCCGAACCGAAGACGCGGGAGGGATTCGCGCGCCGCCCTGAAACGAGAGCTGAACTTCATGCCTGGCGGCAACTCGGCTTCCGATTGCGAGCCGGTCGTGTCGTGCGAATCGTCCGGTTTGATCGCGCGGCCCGGAGGCGGCGCGGCGAGGCTCCATCCCGCCCAGGCCAGCAGCACCTCGTGCAGGTAGACGATGTCGGCGTTGCTCGAAGGATCGGGCGACGTCGTGGCGCCGAGCCGCACGATCGCTTCTTCTTCACCGGCTTTGGGGCTGACGGTCAGCGCGCCGTCGCTCAACGAGTAGATCGCCTCGCGTCGCACCAGCGAATGCCATCGGCGAGTCTTGCCGTCCCAGACGTCGAAGCGGAAGCCGCGGACGAGGTCTTCCGCCCAGAACTGGAGCGCGTTGGCGCTCATCAGGCCTTGCGCGATCTTCTCCGCGCGCTCGTTCTTGTCTTTGTTCGTGCCGAAGCGATCCTTCAGCATGGCGCCCCGTGCCGTCTGCGCGAGCAGCAGGCCCGGCGTGCGCAGCGCCGGCGCGCCGATCTCTTTCTCGAAGCGGGTGACGGGATCCGCGCGCGCGTCCTCCGGACCGAGCCGGGCGAGCGTCCTGGCGAACGACATGAGCTTGAGCGCGGCGCCGTCCACATCCGTCTGCAGGACGGTGAACCGGCCTCGTTCGAGCTCGAGAAGGCCGTCCTTCACGCGGTAAGCGTCGCCCGGAAGGTGCGGATCCGAAACAGGCTGAAAGCGGTCGGCCGTCAGACGCGCATGCGTGATCGGAAATACGTCGTTGACGGAGCGGCTGATCTTGAGCGTGCCCGCCGGAAAATCGACGGTTGTCCGAAGCGGCGCATCCGCCGCAAGCGTGAACGCCGAGCGATCGAGCACGAAATCGACGACGAGGCCGAGGCGGCGAAGGAGGGTGGGATAGGAATTCATCGCCGCCACCACCTGATGGAAGTCGATCTGCTTCGTCAGATCTTCCTTGGCGGGCATGTCCTGGTGGTCGTACTCCATCCAGGTCGCGTCTATGCGAGGGTCCTCCTGTCGTGGCCGTTCGATGACGGGTGCTGGCTTGAGTGGAGGTGTGTGAAACAGCTGAAGCGTGGCCAGCAGGTCGCTCGTCGGGTTACCGAGCTTCAGCCCCTTGTTCCTGAACATGTTGAACTGAGCGCCGACGTTTCTCAGGCCCGTCTTGTAGTGCGTGAGGCGGTCATCCCTATCCAGGTGCTTGACGGCCTCGACAAGCGCGCTCCAGCCGGGATCGTCCACCAGGTCGGACACCACGGGCATGTCGCCGTCGGCGCTGCGAGCCAGCTTGGTGTACAAGTCACGAACGAGGCCTTCGGTCGCGGCGGTGTCGTACGACAACACCTCGCTTTTCGACAAATCCTTGAACGTGAAGCCACGCACGAAGAGCCTGTTGGCGAACATCGCGCGCCACACCGCCGAGTCGGGGACGCCAATCGTGTCGTCCACGCGGTTGGGACCCGTCATCTGTGTCGCATGTATCTTGACGGGGACACCACCACCGTAGCTGACGAGGAACGTGGCTTTGGACAGCGTGAGGGGCCAGTCCTCCCAGTCAGGGAAGAAGCTTTTGAGAATCGCGGGATCGGCCTCCGGATCGAGCCGCGGAGAGAGCATCACCGAGACGCGAAGGCTGCGGCCGTCGGGACTGATCCCGTTCGGCAGAGTCGTCCATATCAGCGTCTGTCGCGCCATCACGCCGCCTCGTTCGCGAACGCGTCGCAGTACTCAAGCCATGTCGCGGGGCCTGGAATGAGGTCGATGAACTTCGGGTCCGACTTCGCGCCGCCGAACTCCTTGCGGCATCGCACCGACACGTCGGCGCTGAAGAACAACACCTCCACCTCGACGACCAGAGTCGCCTCGCCCCACACCGACGATTCGTGGTTCTCCTTGCGGTAGGAAAGCTGGAGGTTGAACGTGATCGAAACCGAAATGAGCCCGAGGACCGACAGCTCGCCGTGGATCCGGATGTAACCCGCGAGCTCCACGAGCCCTTTGCCGGGTACTGCCTCCAGCCAGTGAAAGTACACACCCGCCTTGATCTCGACCCCTCCGGATGCGACGCCGAGGTCGATTTCGAGCGCCGCTCCGAACTCGAGCGCGGCTTCGATCTCCTGGACCCCCTTGGCGGAGATGCCAATCGCGAAGAAACCGCCTCCGCCCAACAGGGAAACGGTCAGGCTGAACGGACGCTGTCGCTCGGAGAAGTTGAACTTCACGGACATCGGCGTGGCGTCGAACGGCAGATTGAAGCCGGCGCCCAATGACGCGTTCGACAGCGCGAACACGCCGACCTGCACCGCGGGAAGGTTCAGCGAGTAGCTCGCCGAGATGCCGCTCGGCGTCACCGACAGGGACGGCGGATCTGAGAAGCCGTTCGATGGGATCAGGCCCCGCAGCGTGTTTACGAACTCGAGCGGTCCGCCGAACATGACGGCCTCGCTCCCGTGTAGCGCCACCGACACGTCCGGCTTCTGGCCCTTCTTCGAGTCGAAGCTGAGCTGGTCGAACCACAGGATGATGAATCCAAATAGGTTGACCTTGAAGTTGGTCAGGAAGGCGGTGGCCTTGTAGTCGGCCTGGCTCGGATCGTCGAGCGGCGTCGTGACGAGGCTGTCCATCACGAACTGCGTGGGCCCGCCGGCGGTGGGCATAAACAGCTTCAGCGGGTCCGTTTTCGTGATCTCCGTCTCCCACTTGAACGACGCTTCGACTCTCCTCGGCGCGTCCAGCTCTCGTGAGACGAGCTTCGGCACTTTCGCGCCCGCCAGTCCGGTCACCGCGTCGAGGATCGTGGCCAGCTCGATGCCGCCGAGGATCGTTGCGCCCTTGAAAAAGTCCGTGGGTTTGAACTCATTGCCGATGGCGTTGCCCAGCTTTGTGGCGATGTCGTCTGGGTTAGACGGATCCTGCCCAGCCACCGGCCCCATCGTCTTTGAAAGGCCGAGGATGGACATCTGCGGTGTGGCGAGCGCCCCCAGCGCATCGCTCTTGGATTGCCCGGCGTCGCTGCCGAATTCGAGGCGGTAAGGCTGCTTCAGCACCTGGAGAAACACCTTGCCGGCGTTCTTCCCTGGGCTCGATTCTCCGAAACCATGGGTCATGTACTCTTTGGGGTACGTGACCTCGATCACTTCGGGCCGGCCCAGCAGCTTCTGAAGCGCCGGCACCCCGACGGAAGCCGCCGCCGTTTCCGGATAGAAATTCGGCGCGGCCGGGTAGAACTTGTTGAGGGGACCGGCGCCAAATGTCATGCGGTCGGTGGGCAGAAGCGTGTCGGCAAGGTCGCCCGGCTCCGCCGGCGCGTAGCTGATCGTCGAGCCGGCCAGATCTCCCGTGCGGCGCGCGAGGACTTCGGCGTTGTAGGCGCGCTGGATCTCCGGATGCTTCTTCTGATTGGCGATCTCGCCGACGAACAGCAGCGGCACAGAGAACGTCACCCGTCGTCCGTCGATGCCGGTGGCGACGATTTCGAACGGGAAGTCCACCGGGTTATTCGCCGAGACTCCTGGCACCATCGGCCAGAAGGCCATCCGCTTCGTGACGCCGAGTTCGTAGATCTTGTCGGTGTTGACGGCCTCCAGCTCGCTGTCGCCGGCGCCCGGCTGAAACAGATCGGGTGTGGATCGCGTGACGATCTCGACTTCGTCGAACGGAAAATTGCGGCCGCCGTGGACGTGATCGGATTTCGCGTAGCGCTTGACCCTCTCGCGGATGACAATGAAAAACCGCTGGCGGAGGACCGCGATCCGTTTCGCGCGGTTGCCCTCCAGCGATTGGAACTTGCGCTCCGTCACCTTGACCAGCGACGCGGCGTGGCCGAAAGGACACATGAAGCCCGCATACACGACACGAACATAGTGGTCGCGCCCAAGCGTGGCGAGATGGCGCCACTGCTCGAGATCCACGTCCGTCGGACGCGGCTTCCAGTTGCCTTCAGCATCGAGCAGGCCTCCGAGCGCCGACAACTGGAGCCTCTTGGCATGGCTGGCCCTGGGCGTGTACGGCGTCGGCTTCACGATGTCGCCGCGCAGTTCGCCCCAGCCCGCCATCAGCCTGACGAGCATCGTCCTGTCGAGCGGATCGAGGCTCATGCGGAACGGCCGCTGTGGCTTCAGCAGCGCGTAGACACCTTCGATCGCGTAGTCGGGCGACCAGACGGCGCGGATTTTTCCAGGGAGGTCCGGACCGAAGTCGTCAGGTGCGGTCGTCATCCGCGTATGCCACAGCTCGGTGCGGCCGTTGTGCTCGACCGGATCGTCCTGATGCGTCCAGCGCGCCTGTTCGATCGGGGAGATCAAAAGACGATAGGGGAGCTCCAGAGCGGTCGCGGTGCGGGCCGGCTCGTGCGGGGACAGAAACAATTGGAAGAACGGGATTTCCGACAGCAGCCCGAGCTCGACGTCGGCGCGTCGCGCAGCTGGAGCCAGCGCTTCCATCGCGGTCAGCGAGACCGCGGCGATGCTCGCCTGGTGCGCGGGGCCGTCCCGCAGCTCGGGGCGGCTGCGGAACAGATCGTCCATCTCGCGATCGATCGCCTCGAACATCGCCTTTCCGAATCCCGTGCCTCCGGCGCGCGTCAACCCGCCGGCGGCTCGTGCGATGACGCGCCGGGCGGCGGCGTCCACGGCTTGTTCGAAGCCGGCTCCCGCAAGCGAGTTGAGCGCGCTGGACAGGCTGAGCCGCGTTGTTTTCCAGCCGTCGGAGGCCACTGTTGTGCTCAGAAACTCGCCGAGCGTCACGTCGACGCGTTCGAAGAGTCGCGATCTTGGCTCGGGGTCCGGAAGCGCACCCATCGGCAGGCTCAGGGGCCACGTGCGCATCGCCTTGAGGACGTCGGCCAGGGTGTATGGAAGGTTCGGAACCGACGGAGGCATCAGGAACGCGAGACGGCTCCGGCCCGACATGCGCACCCGAGCGGAAGGCAGCGGCGGTACCGTCTCTTCACTCTGGGGCACGTTCCTTGGCGGATAGGCCTTGTCTTTGCTGACTTCCTGGACCCGTTCGAGGGCGGTGTTCGGCTCCGACTGCTTGGAGACTTCGAGAAACGCCTCTTCGCCGAAGCTCTGGGGCGGAAACTCGATAATCAGGTGCGCCGAGGCGCGCGTGTTCGTCCTCTGGAGCCGTGGATATCCGTCGGTCTTCAGCGTCAGGTTGTCGACGAGGATGTCGAAGACGAGCAGGTCGTCCGGACGGCGCACCGGCACCCTGAACTCTGTAGCGGGGCGCGGGCGCACGGAGTCGATGATTTTGCCGAGGGCGAAGTCAGACCCGATCAATCGTTCCGGCTGAACTTCCCTCAGATCAGAGACGTGGCGCACCGCATTTGTTTCATCGGTGGCAGGACGGGTGTCGCCAGCCTTGCGTGGTTTCTTGGCCATAGAAGCGAACCTTTCGCCAGCATGCGGCCCCCGGCAGTCGAGCGTGCGTTATCGGGGCGAATCGGCTCGGAGAGGTGGCCGGACTGCCGTCAAACGAACGATAAGAACTTGCTTTATGACGGGTTAATGCAGCATAAAGGGAGTAATATGTCAAGTCAAGAAAAAAATCCCCAAGATATGAGGTATTTTCTCAAGCCCTCCGGGGAGAACCTGACAGGAAGCTATTGCAGTGGGATAGGAGCATTGGATTGCGGCTGGAAAGCACACTGCGGGCATTTCGTCCGGTCTCGGCATCCCTGACAGACTTTCTCCCGGTCCAGGATCTGCGGCAGATACTCGAACAGGAACTCGATACCCTGGGTCATAGGCACGCCCAGGGCCCAGGAGATCCGGCGAAGAGTGCAGGATGAGCGCATGGAAAGCTTCCCGAGTTCTTCAAGGATGAGACCGAGCTGCGCACCCTCTGGAGCTCGCCTGAGACTCGCAAGAAGCTCCTGCAGGGTCTCGCCGAAAAGGGATTTGGCGGTGAGGCGGCGAGCCAAGGTGACTTGGATCTTTTGGAATTGAGAGAAATGCCTGATGATGGGGTTATCGAAAAGTTGTCGTCCTTGCCTGGCATCGGTGTCTGGACTGCCGAAATGCTGCTTATTTTCTCGCTATGCCGACCGGATGTTGTGAGCTGGGGGGATTTAGCCATACGCCGCGGCATGATGAATTTGTATGGATTAAAAGAACTTTCTAAAAAGCAATTTGACCGATTCCGCAAAAGATACTCACCGTGCGGTTCAGTTGCATCTCTATACTTATGGGCTTTGTCGGTTAAGCAACCCTTTTCGAATTATGGAAAATAGGCCCTGAATCCGGAGGCCTGTCACCAGTTCTGAAAAAAATCGATTTTGACCACACTCTCAAGATCAAGAACAACTTAATCTAAAGGTTGGACGGAAAGTGTACACACTGATCAAAAGCGTGAGGATCTCAGCGGGAACAATGGGCGAATTTTTGGCTCAATCCTATATTCCCTGCCGATGAGGGGCTCCCATGAATTTTCTCGCCCATCTTCTTTTAGATAGCAGCAGCGACGATGCTCTTCTTGGAAGCCTGCTGGGTGATTTTGTAAAAGGGGACACCGAAGGTCGTTTCAGTGCAGCAGTTTCTGACGCAATTCTTCTTCATCGGAAAATTGATTCATTTGCGGACGCCCATATGATCACCCTCAAGAGCCGGAATCGTATCAGCCCCTTGCGTCGTCGCTTTGCGGGAATCATTGTCGATGTTTGTTACGACCACTTTTTAAGCAGGCATTGGCGTCATTTCGGCACGACTGACCTGAAATCCTTTGTCGACCGGGTTTACGCCGTCCTAATCAAAAACCGTTCTCTGTTGCCGGAACGACTTAGACGCATCCTGCCCTTCATGATTTCAGAAAACCTGCTTGGGAGTTACATCCACTTGGAAAAGGTGGGCGATGCGCTCGACCGTATCGCCGGCCGTCTTTCCCGAGGCGGCCAGTTCATGCGAGCCATCACCGAAATCGAAGCCAATTACGAGGCTTTGGAAATCGACTTCCTTGAATTTTTCCCCGACCTCGCTGTCTTCGTTGGAACCCAGAAGGCACTGGCGATGGCGGTGAGAAACCAAGACACCAGCCGGCGGCAAACTTTCCTGGAAAAACTTTTACGGCCTTAGTCCGTGGCCTGATTTATCCCCGTTCCGGCTTTGGCTGTAATTTTGGCAAGCCGAGCACACAACCGGACACGCTATCCGCATGATCCACTTTTTGAGTGCCGAATATAAATGACCTTGAACGCCTTCTTTTGACGTAAGGTTCAAAATGGCCAGATTCCGAAATGCTAAATCGAACCTAACAATTTGGGCAAGACCCGTTTAAAGCACAGAACCTAAATTTCAAACACCACCAGAATCCGTTTGATTTCTATTGTCTATTGCAACGTTGGCAACGTCTGGGATATCATCCAACATATCGCTGAAAAGTTAGCTCTGTGATACTATAGAGATGAACAAGTTCCAGATGATTTACATCTATGTTTTCAGCCATGGGCTGTCGGGGTTCGGCGCTTCGTCGACAGGCTTTGAGACCGTATAGGTGTGTGTTTATGCTGATCGGTATAAGACGCCATGCTAAAATATTCCAAGAGATCCAACGGTCTGATTCTGTAACACATCTCGTTTCTGTCAAGGCTGCCGCAACGGCATGTTATACGGATAGGAAAACGAAATGGCCGCATTTTATGCGGATAACCGAATCATCGTTGGACAGCTTACTACAAGACAGGTTCAGATACAATCAATCGGAGGATGCCGATAGTTTACTCGCTATCAGCAGCAAAAGGAGAACCATCAATGACTCAACAAGACAAACTACTTGCGTCGGCAATTGAAGCCATTGGAGACACTCCCCTGGTTGAATTGTCCCGACTCACTAAAGGGCTGGATGGCCGAATTCTAGCTAAACTCGATTATCTCAATCCTGGTTTTTCAAAGAAGGACCGCATTGCCCGTCAAATCGTTGAAGATGCCGAAGCCGAAGGCAGACTCAAGCCTGGTCAGACAGTCGTCGAGTTGACCAGCGGTAATACTGGCACAGGGCTGGCGATTGTCTGTGGCATCAAAGGATATCCCTTTGTGGCAGTCATGTCCAAAGGGAATTCTATGGAAAGAGCGCGCATGATGTCCGCGCTCGGGGCAGAAGTTGTCCTCGTCGACCAATTGTCAGACTCTAAACCAGGGCAAGTTTCTGGTGGGGATTTAGAACTGGTTGAAAGAGAGGCGCAGCTCATTGTTGCAGAACGCAACGCCTTTCGCGCCGATCAGTTTCGGCTGGCAGGCAATTTCCGCGCACACTATTTACACACCGGACCAGAATTTATCAAGCAATCCGGTGGAGTCATTGATGCCTTCTGTGATTTCGTCGGCACGGGCGGCTCATTTGCGGGATGTGCTGCCGCTTTCAAGGAACATAACCCTTCAATACGATGTTTTGTTGTTGAGCCAGATGGTGGGGCCGCGCTCGCGGGCGAGCCAGTCACCAATCCCAACCACCGCATTCAGGGTGGTGGCTATTCCATGCCCAGTTTGCCACTGCTTCGGCCTGAACACATTGATGGATACTTGAAAGTGGCAGATACAGAAGCCGTTTACATAGCACGTCGGCTGGCGCGTGCGGAAGGGATTTTTGCCGGATTCTCATCCGGAGCCAACGTGGCGGCGGCTTTACATTTATTGCGGACATCCTTTAGGAGTAAGACAATAGCCGTCATCCTCTGTGATTCAGGTTTGAAGTATTTGAGTACGGATTTATGGGAGTAAGTTGTACTCAGTCCAATGCATAATTATTAAGCCATTCCTCGAATGATCCTAATCCACTTGGTTTCAAACCGAGGTGTCGTCCATGGCGAAAAAGCCCATCGACCAAATTTTGACAGTGGGAACGCTCGCACGCCAACAGAATACCTGGCAGCGAAGCTTTAGGGTTTAAGAGTTGAACCCATATCCCATGGCAGTGCACTACAGCATAAATCGCATTTTTTACGTCGGGTTGTTCAAAATCGATTGGTATCAACCGCTTTAGCAAATCGCCTGTTTGCTGGCCGATCAAAGCAAAAAGACCCAATGCGTCCGTGAGGTCGGTATAGTACTCATTTGGCCATATCCGCATCATGTTGCCGGTCAAGTCAAAAATCATTCTTTCTCCAGGCTTCCGACAACAAATTAAAGTTCCTCCAGTCCATTTCGCCTGACCGGGGTAAAGCTGGCCCAGGTTTTCAGCCGCAGGGCCATAGACAATCGCTTTGGGTCGATGACTAAGATCGACGAGCCCGACTATACTAGCTGGATCCGATTTGTATGACCTTGCCAATGCCCAGCCGTTCTCTATGGAAATCTGAGGCTCTCCAGCCCACTCGGAACATGTCTATGAAAATGAGACACCGGTATGAGGAAATTAGACTCCAATATTTTCTTTCGAAGGCGGGTTGATCCATACCGCCTCCGGTAGCGTATCAGGAACCGGTATCTTGTGTTTGAACCGGTTCGGGTGTTTTTCAAACACCGATGCGAGAACCGTTACGATAACGGGTATCAGTATTTGGTAACGCTCCTTCTTAAGCGATAACCTTCACAAAACTCTCCACCTCGCTTTTGGCGATTGCCTTTCCGCTGTCTGCCAGATCAAACCTTTTGATCCATGACGGCATGGACCTCGCCCCTGACTCTCTGAGGGAAGACGTGGCATCGCGGCTATTGATAACTGCA
>Ga0315273_10008414_pt1 | contig 13002 bp, 9 predicted proteins | sample YL17G02_0_MG_FD_205753 | JGI IMG/M metagenome (GOLD analysis project Ga0315273, IMG submission 205753) | Sediment microbial communities from Yellowstone Lake, YNP, Wyoming, USA - YL17G02_0 | ecosystem: Environmental > Aquatic > Freshwater > Lake > Sediment | place: USA: Wyoming | collected...
CGACGAATGCCGGATCAGAACCGAGCACGCCCCCGCCAACTTCGCCACCCTCAGGCACATGGCCTACAACCTTGCCCGAAAAGCCCCGGGAAAAGCTTCAATCCGCCTCAAGCGAAAGACCGCATCATGGGACAACAATTACCTCGCCAGCCTCATCGCAGCGTAATATCCTTCACCCGATTCCCCTGGTGCTAACCCTGAGGCGCGCATCTGTCCACCGGTTGCATGGGCGTCTGCGCGAATGGCTTTGATTTCATGATGTTGCATATGCGAGTGTCAGCGAAATGTCAGGCGAAGCAGGGTAGATTTACCCTCAAGACAGCTGATTGCACTTGTGCTTATTTGGTGCAAAATATTGCCACTTCTTTTATGATAGAGTAATTCTATGGACTATAATCATGCTTTCGCAGATTCGATCGAGGCCCTGAAGTCGGAGGGGCGTTACCGCGTGTTTGCCGACATTCGTCGCAAGTGTGGATCCTATCCCACCGCCACCTATTTCGGACCCAACGGTGAGAGCGACGTGAAGGTGTGGTGTTCCAACGATTATCTCGGCATGTCGCAGCACTCCAAGGTTCTGGCCGCCATGCACGAAGCTATTGATACGGCAGGTGCAGGTGCCGGTGGTACCCGCAACATTGCCGGCAATACTCACTACCACGTAGAGCTTGAGGCGGAGCTCGCCGATCTGCACGGCAAGGAAAGAGCCCTGCTGTTTACTTCCGCCTATGTGGCCAATGACACCACACTTGCCACGCTCCAGAAACTCCTGCCAGGCTCAGTGATATTTTCAGACGCCAAGAACCATGCTTCAATGATTGCGGGCATTCGCAACGGCGGTGGCGAGAGGCGCATCTTTGCCCATAATAACATGGCCGATCTCGAGCGCCAACTTGCCGAATTCCCCTATGCCAAGCCAAAGATCATCGCCTTTGAAAGCGTCTATTCGATGGACGGCACCATTGCACCCATTCAGGCTGTGTGCACCCTGGCCAAGCGCTATAATGCGCTCACCTATCTTGATGAAGTCCATGCCGTGGGGCTCTATGGCGCACGTGGCGGTGGCATTGCTGAACGTTCCGGCGTGCTGGATAGGGTTGATATCATCAATGGCACGCTGGCCAAGGGCTTTGGTGTCATGGGCGGCTACATCGCCGCCAGCGAGAACATCTGCGATGCCATCCGATCCTATGCGCCAGGCTTCATTTTCACCACGTCCCTTGCACCGGCCGTTGCCGCCGGCGCACTGGCTAGCATCCGCCATCTCAAGACTTCTTCGGTAGAGCGCGAGAGCCACCAGGAGCGCACCGCAAAGCTCAAGCATGCCTTGCGCAATGTGGGTGTGTCGTTGCTGGAAAATCCCAGCCACATCGTTCCCGTGATGATCGGCAATCCTGTTCACAGCAAGCAGATCACCGATGCGTTGCTCAGCGACCATGGGATCTATGTACAGCCCATCAACTATCCAACGGTTGCGCGCGGTACCGAACGCCTGCGCCTCACGCCCACGCCGCTCCATACCGATGCGGATATCGAACATCTGGTTGAAGCGCTGGCCGCCCTGTGGTCCGCATGCCCGATGAACGAAGCGATGAAGCGGGCGGCGGAGTAGGGCGGACCCCACTCCGAGCAATCCCCAGTTAGTCTCCATGGTCGGCCGTGCGCCGACCACCGAGCGAACACAATAAGCTCAACGGCTGGGTGGTCGGATCGAAGCCCGACCATGGAGAGATTTTAAAGGACAATGAGAGCCGACGAACTCACTTCATCAGCGCATGTGTTTCTTCAAGCTTCAACCGTTCAGCGATTTTGCGCGGCGTGTCGCGCATCTTGTCGGTGGCGTCCGGGTCGGCGCCCATCTGCAGCAGTACTTTTGCAGCGTGGATGGCACCTGACCGCATGGCGATTGCCAAGGCGGTTTCGCCATACACGTTCTTGGCGTCAATTTCCCGTCCCGTTGAGGAGACGATGACCAGGCAAGTCGTACAATCTCTTGCGGCCGAAAGCATGGCGGCGTCATTTCCGTCAAGGGTGACGGTATCGCTCTTGGCTCCCTTTTTAAGCAGCGCTTTCATAACATCTTGATGGCCGTTCTTGGCGGCAACAAGAAACGGGGTTTGACCGAAACTATCCGATCCATCCGCTGCGGCTCCGACTGCGAGCAGAAGGACAACCGTCTTGATGTCGCCTGCCTTTGCTGCATACCATAGGGCGGTTCGCTTCTTTGCATCGACGGCATTCGCATCGCTGCCGGGCATGAGCTGGGCGGCGAGGCCTGAGTCCTGGCAGTTCTTGATGGCTGCCATGAGGGGTGTCTCGCCGGCGTCATTGGCGGTTTGCGCCGCTCCTGCCGAAAGCAGCACACCCACACTCGTCACCTTGCATTTTCGGGCCGCCAGCAGGAGAGCGGTGTTGCCCGCCTTGTCCTTGGCTGCAACATCCACTTTGGCTTCGACAAGGGCGGATACGGCCTGTTCGTTGGCGCTCATGGCAGCGAGCATCAAGGGGGTTTGTCCGTAGGCATTGGGTGCGTCCCTCGCGGCACCCGCCTGCAGCAGCGCTGCCACCGAAGCCGCTTCGCCGCGATCGGCAGCCATCAGCAGGGCTGTGTCGCCATCTCCCGTTTTTTCATCAAGCTTTGAAGCGGGTTGCAGCATAGGAGCTGCCATGCCCCTGGCCGCTGCCCGCATCAGCCACGTTAGTCCGATTGCGTTGTGGGAATTGGAATCGACCGTCGGCTTGAAGGTGTCGAGACCGCGCAACACCGTCACATCCGCCACCGAATCGTGCGGCGTTGCCACGGGGTGAGAGCCCAGGCGGGAGAGAACCTCAGCGGCCTTCCGGTTGCCGGCCGCGGCAGCTTTGTGCAGCCACTCCCTGGCGGTGGCCTCATCTTGCTCAACCCCCACGCCGAGGCGGTAGAGGGAGCCCAGGCGGTATTGCGAATTGCTGTCTCCCGCCTTTGCGGCAGCCAACAACAGGTTGGCGGCCTTGTCATACTGCCGTTTTACAATGGCCTTGTTAACCGCCGCCACACTGCCGTCGGCCGCATGTGCTGGGGTAGAAAAAGTGATCGCGGCAGCCAGAAACACCACTGCCGCGCGCTTAAACTGTGCCATATTTTGTCTCCATCTCGATGCCGGCTGATTTCAGGAATTCGGTTGGAAGAATACCGCCGGCACAAATGATGACCGCGTCATTGCGGAATCTGTGCAACTCGCCGTTCCATTCGATATCAACTGCATCAGCAGTGATGCTCCGCACCTTGGAACTGAGCAGCACCTGCATTTCACCGGTCTTGGACATGCGGTCGACCCGTTCGCGGTTTTTCAGCTTGGCGCGCGAGAAGGCCTCGCTACGGTAGGATAGCGTCACCGTGGTTCCCGGCTGCTCGGCAATGGTGCCTGCTGCCTCCAGGGCGGAATCGCCGCCGCCCACGACGAGGACGTGACGTTCCTTGTATTGTTCGGCATCAATGAGTTGGTAGACAACCTTGGGCAGATCTTCGCCTGGCACATCAAGCTTGCGCGGCGTGCCACGCCGCCCGATGGCCAGCAATATGGCGGTCGCACGCTCAGTCCCGGCGTTGGTTGTGACGGCGAAGCCGCGACCGGTGCTCTCGATGCTGACTACTTGTTCGCGGTACCTCACGTTCAACTGATATTTGGTTTCAATATCCTTCCAGAAAGCGAGCAGGGATTCCTTGGTGGTCTCGCGGAAATTGACCTGGCCTACGATGGGAAGCACCGCCGGTGCCGTCATGACGATCTTGCCGCGCGGGTACTTGAATACCGTGCCGCCAAGATCATCCTGCTCAATGACGGTGTAACGCAGGCCGTGGCTCTTGGCAGCCAGTGCACCGGCAAGGCCCGCGGGTCCTGCACCCACAATCACGAGGTCGAGCTGGCCCGGCTGGCCCAGGCCGCCCATCTTGCGGATGGAATCCACCGCTTGGCGGCCTTGCGTCACCGCATTTCGGATAAGGCCCATGCCGCCAAGCTCGCCGGCAATGAAAATGCCCGGCACGTTGGTCTGGAAATCCGGACCGACGCGGGGCAGGTCGATGCCGCGCTTGGCGGTGCCGAACACCAGCGTGATGGCGCCCGTAGGGCAGGCTGCAGCGCAGGCCCCGTGGCCAATGCAGTGGGTGGGTTCCACCAGTTCCACCTTGCCGCGGATGATGCCGAGGATATCGCCTTCGGGACACACCTTGGTGCAGTTGCCGCAGCCCAGGCAAAGCGATGGATCGATGGAGGGGTGCAGCGAGGCAGGTTCGGTGAGGCCTGCTTCCACCGCAGCTGCCTTGATGGCAAGGCTCTTTTGCTCGACGCGCCGATGCCGGTAGGTATAGATGCCCCAGATCACGGCCATGATGGAGCCATATAGCGCGATTGTCGGATCAAAAATCACAAGACTACATACCTCTCTGCCTAATCGAGTTTCACTCCCAATTCCCCTGCCGATGTGACGATCTGGGCGCTGGTTGCGGTATCTTCTGCAAATTCGGCCACGGCCTTTTTCAAGGCTGCCTGGGCGAGGTCCGGCTGGTTGAGAACCATGCGGGCCTTGATCAGGCGCAGCCAACCCTCGGCATCATGGGGTGACTGGGCGAGCCTGTCATCAAGACGCTGCACCATGCCCTTGACCATCTCCTGCTGATCGGTGGTCGGCAGGGCCTGGACGCTTGCCATGGCCTCTGGTGTCAATGTGGGGGCCACCGGCGCTGCCGCGATAGCTGCGGCAGGCACAGCGGCATCAGTGGCCGTGACGCCAAGCCCCTGCGCCATGGCAGTCAATTGCGTGGCAGTCGTCTGATCATCCGCAAATATGGCAACGGCCTTCGCAAGTGCTGCCTTGGCGCCTTCCACATCGCCCTTGACCTTGAGTGACCTGATCATCATGGCCCAGCCGTCACGGTCCTTGGGGTTAGCCTCAAGTTTTGCAGCAAGCTTGGCCACCATGCCATCAACCATGGCCTGCTGGTCGCGCGGGGGTGTTACCGAAGTGCCGCTCGCAAGATTGGGCAGAACCAGTGCGCCTGCCAGCAGGCTGCTCACGTCGCGTTTGGTTTTTTCACCCAGGTCGGCAATGCGTTGCTTGACATCTGGAATCCAGCCCGCGTCCTTGGGTGCATCGGCGAGCAGACCCATCCAGCGGTCCAGGGCGCCGGGAAGGTCGCCCGACTGTTCAGTGGCGAGGGCATCGTAGAAGCGCGCACGCTCCTCCTTGGGATCGCTTTTCAGAATCTCGGCAAACAATTGCTTGGCCTGCGGAATGACAATGCCCTGGGCTGCCTGCACAAGTGATTCCGCGTAGCCAGCCTTGTAGTCGATGTTGGTTGGTTCGAGTTCCACGGCCCTGCTGTAGGCCGCGGCCGACTCTTCATAGCGCTGCGTGTTGAAATACGACCAGCCCAACATACGCCAGCCATCCGCATCTTTCGGGTTGGCCGCCAGTCTAGCGGCCAGCTTGGCTATCATCACATCAACCTCTCCGCTGGCGGCAGCCGCAGCGGACTGGGCAGGAGCCGGGTTCGCTGGTGGTGTTGCTTGGTTTGCCACTGTGGGCTGGGAAGGTGCTGGCGGTGCCGGCTGCAGAAGGTCGGGCCGTCCCTGCAAGGCGTAGATGTTGACGCTGCCCAGGATCACCAGCCCTGCCACGGCGGCCAGCGCTACATTCCGCCACGTGTTCGAGACGGGCCTTGGGTCTTTCACTGTTTTCGCCGCAGCGATCAGGCGCCTTTCAATCTCGGTCTTGGCAAGGTCGGCGTCACTCGTTGCAATGAGACCCAGGTTGCGGTCTCGCTCAAGTTCCTTCAGTTGATCGGCAAAAATGCGGGTTCCAGCACTTGCCATATCCTTATGGTGCTCGTAGCGCCGGATTAAGGGGATGGACACCAGAACCGCAGCAATTGCGCACATCACTGTCATTACAGTCCACAAGGTCATTTCAGATATCCTTTATGTACTCATTGAGCTCGAGCTGCTCGGATTCACCGAGCGAGGGGGTAGGGGTATCACCCGCACCCCGCTGCTTTCGAAAATAGAATATGGCAACTCCCGCCGTGAGCAAGAAAATGATGCCGGGACCGATCCATAACAGGAGTGTATCTGCCTGGAATGGCGGCCTGAGCAACACGTAGTTACCATAGCGCGCCACCAGGTAGTCCACTACCTGTTCATTGGTATCGCCCTTGGTCAATCGTTCGCGTACGATGATGCGGAGATCTCGCGCCAGGGGTGCAGCCGAATCATCAATGGACTGGTTCTGGCACACCAGGCAGCGGAGATCTTGGCTCAGCAGCCTTGCCCGCGCCTCAAGTACAGGATCCTTCAGCACTTCATCAGGCAGGACAGCCATGGCCTGGCCAGCAAGCATCGGAGCTAACATCAGGACTGCCAGAAACAAAAATTCCTTGGCGCGGCGGGGCAGGGTGACTGGCATCAAGACCTTTCCTCGATCTGGGCAATGACAGGTTCAATCTCCCTCGCCCACACTCCGGGCGTTAGGGGACCTGCGTAGCGATAGCGAACGCGCCCGCCGCGATCAATCACGAAGGTTTCCGGAACACCGGTCACGCCGAGATCGATTCCCGTGCGGCCAGAGGTGTCATCGCCGAGAAGTTGATAGGGATTGCCATATTCCTTGATCCAGCGCGCCCCCTTGACGGGTGTATCCTTCCAATTGATGCCCACCAGTTTCAAGCGCTTGTCGTCGGCAATGCGCATGAGCATAGGATGCTCATAGCGACAACCGCCGCACCAGGATGCGAACACATTCAGCAGGACCACTTCGCCTGTCGCAAGATCATTGGATTTGAGCCCTGCCATGCCTTCAAGGAGGGGAGGCAGATCAAACATGGGTATTGGCTTGTCGGCCAGCATGGAGGGGAGTTCGCGCGCGTTGTGTGTAAGGCCCAAGCCAAGGGCTGCTGCAAGGACGACAAAAACGCCGACGGGAACGATTGATGAGAGTCGGTTCATGGCATCGTTTCCTATTCGGCCGGCATCGGCACAACAAGGGTCCGGGCGCGCTGCGGGGCTCCCACCCTGAACCTGCGGTCAGAGAGCGAAATGAAGCCGCCGAGGGCCATGGTGACGCCACCCAGCCAGAGCCAGGGCGCCAGTGGATGGTAGTACAGCCGCACCGTCCAGCGGCCCTGATTGTCCTGTTCGCCAAGGGTCACGTAGATATTCGAGATCAGGTTGGTGCGTATGCCTGTCTGGGTGGTCTGCTGTTGCTGGACCTGATAGAAACGACGTTCCGGAAAAAGGGTCGTGACAGGCGCGCCGTTGTAGGAAATATCAAAGGTCCCGCGGTCTGCATCATAATTCGGCCCCGGAACTGCCTGGACCTCTCTGAAGGTAACACTGTAACCCGCAATGTTGGTTACTTCTCCAGGCAGCATGGTCGTGATGTTTTCCTGTTGCCAGGTCGACACCGTCGTAATGGCGCCAACCACGAAGCCAAAGCCCATGTGGGCCATCACCAATCCGTAAAAGGATCGGGGTGTATTTCGAACCAGGGACAGCGACGTCGCAAGATCAGTGCGGCCCAGTTTCATGCGCTTTGCGCCAACCCACAGCGAGCCGCTGATGATCCACACCGAGAGCGCAATGCCCATCGCCGACAACAGGTGAGTGCCCAACGTAAATGCCAGCACCAGCAGTGCTGCCCCGACACTTACAATCATGCTCAGCTTGAAAGTGGAAAGGGACGTCCGCAGGTTGTCACGCTTCCATTTCAGGGCGGGGCCCACGACCATGGCAAGCATGAGAGGAATCATGATGGGAATGAAGGTGCGGGCATAGAATGGCGGGCCCACCGAGATCTTGTCGCGCCCGATGAGGTCAATGAACAGGGGATAGAAGGTACCGAGGAACACCGTGGCTGCGGCTGCCACCAGCAGCACGTTGTTGAGGATGAGTCCACCTTCCCGGCTCACCGGTGCGAAGGGTGCACCCAGCTTCAGCTGCGGGATGCGGATGGCGTAGAGAACCAGCGCACCACCGGTTGCCAGCACCAGGAGCGCCAGGATGAAAACACCGCGCGCCGGGTCGGTGGCAAAGGCATGCACGCTGGTGAGTACGCCAGAGCGGACCACGAAGGTGCCAATCAGGCTCAGGGAGAACGTGAAAATGGCCAGCAGGATGGTCCAGTTCACCAGGGCATGCCGGCGTTCGACCACCATGGCGGAATGGAGGAGCGCGGTGCCAGCCAGCCACGGCATGAAGGAAACATTCTCAACCGGATCCCAGAACCACCAGCCGCCCCAGCCGAGGATGTAGTAGGCCCAGAAGCTGCCGAGCGTGATGCCGATGGTCAGGAAGCACCAGGCTGCCAGAACCCAGGGACGAACCCATCTTGCCCATGTCGCATCAACCCGGCCTTCAATGAGCGCTGCCACCGCAAAGGAAAATGCCACCGAAAATCCGACATAGCCGAGATAGAGCATGGGCGGATGGATCACGAGGCCAGGATCTTGCAGGATGGGATTCATGCCCTGGCCATCAGCCGGCACATCATCGAGACGTACGAAGGGGTTGGAGGTGGCCAGCAGGAAGGTGAGGAAGCCGGTGCAGATCATGGCCTGCACGGCAAGGGCGCGCGCTTTGAGCGGCGCCGGCAAGTTGCGCCCAAATGCGGCAATCGAGGCCCCGAATATGGCAAGGATCAACACCCACAGCAGCATCGAGCCTTCATGATTGGCCCACACGCCGGTCAGTTTGTAAATTAACGGCTTGGCAAGCTGTGAACTCGACACCACAAGCCGCACGGAAAAATCCGACGTAGCAAAGCAATAGGTGAGTGCGGCAAAGGCGAAAACCACGAAACCAAAGCTTGCCACCGCGCAGTGGCTGGCCAACGCCATGAACCCGCGGTCTCCGCGCGCCGCCCCCAACAGGGGCAAGGAAGCCTGAGCGATGGAAATGAGCAGGGCCAGTATGAGTGCGAAATGCCCGACTTCGGCTGCCATGCAGTCTCTCCTTCTAAGCTGAAGCTCCAAGGGCGAAGCTGAAAATTTATCGCAAATCAGAACATTTTTGCGTGCAAATCCATATACAGCTTAACCATGGGAATGAAATACCTCCTGTCAGCGTATTGTCAGCCACTATTAAATAATAACTAAATAATGGATGGTAGCACAAAATTGTAAATTGCGTTCTGGAGGTTGTTTCCGTGACAGGCAATGTGAAGGCGAGACTAATACCACCCACACCACTTCCACGTGCTGTTCGCGCGCTGCAAAAACTTGAACTGCCCCTCCCGAAGGCAGCTAAAGCAGTGCCCCAGTCTTCCGCCAATATCGAATCGGATGAATCATTTTGGGCGCGCGCTACCAGGCTGGTCTTCACGATGTCTACAATTGTCGCCATCGGATTTGGTGCAAAGCTCAGCGCCATCGAAAAATTTACGCCCGCCGAAGGCACGGGCTACATGCTCGGAATTCTTGGCGGTTCCCTGATGCTGCTGTTGCTGCTTTACCCCTTGCGGAAGCGTTTTCGTGTTCTCGATGGGATGGGAAGTGCGCCGGCGTGGTTTCGTGTGCACATGGCATTGGGCGTCGCGGGCCCAGTGCTTATTCTCTATCACTCCAATTTTTCTCTGGGTGCCACTAATAGCAATGTCGCCCTGTTTTCGATGCTCCTGGTTGCCATCAGCGGTGTTGCCGGCAGGTACATCTATGGAAAGGTTCATAATGGACTCTACGGCACAAAGGCGGACCTGCCGGATCTTCTGGGGGCGGTGACTGCGTTGCTCGGTGAAATCGAGCAGGTCGTGGGTGGCGCCAGCGGCACGATTGCGCGGCAACTCACCGATTTCGGCGAAAGCGCCCTGCGTCCACGCCACTCGGTCGCTGCAAGCCTCGCTCAGAGCCTTGTTGTGCCGTTTTCAACTCGTTTTGCCCAAACCCGAGTCATGGGCTCGGTCAAACAGGCAATCGCTGACAACGCAGTGAGGCATTCATGGACAGCAAAGCAGAAGCGCCAGCGCTACAGGGACGCCCGCAGGCACGTGATCGCCTATTTCAATGGGGTCGTCAAAGCGTCGCAGCTGTCCTTTTACGAGCGCCTGTTTGGCCTCTGGCACGTGCTGCACGTTCCGCTGTTCTTTCTCCTCATCATCACAGGGGTCGTTCACGTGGTGGCAGTACATCTGTATTAGGGAACTTGATGGGGCAACTCCGGCACTTTCGCTTCCTGATAAAGCTATTGCAGGCGATTTGCCTCCTAGTACTGCTATCACCGCAGGCCGGGGCACAAAGCACACTTGAAAAACTGCTGATGCCGGGGCCCCTGTCATCAGCCCATGCCAAGCTGGAAGAGAATTGCGACAATTGCCACGTGGCATTTTCCAAGAAGTCACAGGACAAGCTGTGCCTCACTTGCCACAAGGAAATTCAGGCGGATCGGATTGCGTCAACGGGCTTTCATGGCCGCAGTCCCCTGATGAGCGGACTTGAATGCAATAATTGCCACACCGAACATAAGGGCAGGGACGCCAGCATCATCCAACTCAGCACGGAAACCTTCAGCCACGACCAGACTGATTTTCCGCTGCTGGGATCACACCAGCAGGTTGACTGTATCGGCTGCCACTCGAAGGGCAAGAAATTCTCGGAAGCCCCATCCACCTGCTTTGGATGCCACGACAAGATCCAGCCTCACAAGGGCAATCTCGGCAAAAAATGCGAGACCTGCCACCAAGTCAGCAAGTGGACCGTGGTGGCGGCCTTCGACCACTCGAAGACCACGTTCCCGCTGCAGGGCAAGCACGCCAGCGTGCCGTGCGCCAATTGTCACCTGGGTGAAGTCTACAAGGACCTTCCATCCACCTGTAACGACTGTCACGCCATCCAGGACGTTCACGTAGGGCGCTTCGGCAACAAATGCGAATCCTGCCACAAGGTCGAAAGCTGGAAAGCGGCAAAGTTCGACCACGCAAAGAATACCCGTTTTGCGCTAAATGGCGCCCATGCGACGGCGGCCTGCGAGGATTGCCACCACCAGGATTTCACCACCAAGCTGTCCATGGCTTGCTTCGACTGCCATCAGAAACAGGATGTCCACAAGGCGACACTCGGCAAAAACTGCGCGGACTGCCACAGCGAAGTGGCCTGGCGTAGCAACGTGAAATTCGACCACGGCTTGACGAATTATCCGCTGATCGGCCAGCATGTGGCTGTAGTCTGCGAAGGCTGCCATGCGTCGGCAGTTTTTCGGGAAGCCAAGATGGAATGTGTCGACTGCCACAAGTCGGATGACGTCCATCGTGGCCGATTCGCGGTGGCTTGTGCGGACTGCCATTCCCCCAACGGCTGGCAACGGGTAAAATTTGACCACAGTCAAACCAGCTTTGCGTTGACCAGCGCACATGCCAGGGTCGGCTGCTACAACTGCCACAGCCGGGAAAACGTGGCGAGTGCCAAGCTGCCCACCACCTGTTACTCCTGCCATAAGGCGCAGGACGTTCACCGCGGCGCCTTCGGTCAGAACTGTGCCAGGTGCCACACCACGGCGACCTTCAAGAGCGCCTTCATTAGGCAGTAAGATGTGCCCGATTTGTCTGCATAAAAGTTAATTTCCGTTAACTCGGAGTAGGGAATTGTCAGTTAACGTATGTCAGCCTTTTGTCAGTAGGACTCAGGCATTCTAGCAGCACGGCGGGACGTTTGTTTTTGTAATTCGTGCGTAACCGGCTCTCTTCCTCCCCCGGCGTTTTGGGGTGCAGGCAAGGGGTTGCCATCAACATGAAATTCAGAGGGGCCAGTGAAAAAAGTGATTTCACTGGAGAGTTGACTATTGCGCCTATGCAGGGTAGCCGCGCATTTTCATTGCATCGTGATGTTCATCGCGATGCTTATATTTGCCTGCGCGCCTGGCCGGGCCGAAGAGGTCAATGCGGCCATCAAGGTTGACCGCAATTTTAACCACTCCACCACCGCATTTGATCTGGTTGGCGTCCACAAGTCTGTACCTTGCGAGACCTGCCATGAAGGTGCGATCTTCAAGGGCGTGCCGACGGCCTGCGAGAAATGCCACAACGGCGACATGGCCAAGGGCAAGTCTGAAAACCACCCTGCCACTGGCGAAGCCTGTGGAGAATGTCATAATTCCACCAACTGGAATCAGGTGCATGTGGACCATGGTCCGATCACCAACAATTGCTTCAGCTGCCACAACAATGAAATCGCAACGGGCAAGAACAAGAACCACATCAAGTCGATAAGAACCTGCGAGACGTGCCATCAGACGTCCTCATGGACCGTGGCATATTTTGACCATACCCTGACCATATTGCCCTGCGTCACGTGCCACGACCGCACGCACACATTTGGAAAGCCGCTCAACCACATCGCATCAAGCAACTTCTGTGAGACCTGTCACAATTCATTGGACTGGACAGTCGGAGTTTTTGATCACACGGGAATTGTTGGTGGTTGCGCTGATTGCCACAATGGCTCGCGGGCAATGGGCAAACCCGGCAGCCATATTCCAACCTCGAACCCCTGCGAAGACTGCCACGTGACCACAAGCTGGGCTGTAGCGAACTTCAGCCACAACGGCATTACCGGCGCCTGTTTCAGTTGCCACAATGGCCGCAGCGCCACCGGCAAGTCGACGGCCCACTTCAAGGTCAACAATGTTTGCGAGGATTGCCACAAGACAACCTCCTGGACGCCGACATGGGCCTTCAATCATGCTTCGGTGCAGGGGACCTGCTACTCCTGCCACAACAACCAGCGGTTACCCGCAACAGGCAAGACGCCAAGCCATCTGAAGACGTCGAATGTCTGTGAGGACTGCCACACGGGCGGTGCCCTACCGAATTGGACCATCACGCAGTTCAAGCACACCGGCATCATTGGCGGTTGCTTGTCGTGCCACGACGGCACGCATTCAACCTCAATGGGTGCCATCCCCGGCAAGAACCCCACCCACATGGCCACCAGCACGCTATGCGAAGCCTGTCACGTAACCCGCGCCTTCAAGCCAGCCG
>Ga0315273_10008416_pt1 | contig 13001 bp, 17 predicted proteins | sample YL17G02_0_MG_FD_205753 | JGI IMG/M metagenome (GOLD analysis project Ga0315273, IMG submission 205753) | Sediment microbial communities from Yellowstone Lake, YNP, Wyoming, USA - YL17G02_0 | ecosystem: Environmental > Aquatic > Freshwater > Lake > Sediment | place: USA: Wyoming | collected...
GCCGTCGTGATCCTGGCCGGCGCAGTCTGGTCCGCAGCGCGCTACGCGCGGGATCGATCCACGCCGGGACATGCTCGGCTCGCCGCGGCAAACGGGCTCATCGCGCTCGGCACCCTCGTGCTCTCGAGCGGCGGTCTCGTCCAGGGTCTGGTCGGGCACGACGAGGCGTTCACACTGAGCCTCGCGGTCGGGATCAGCGTGATCTACGCCGGGTTCCTCGTCGCCGAGGGTCGCAGCTCACGGCGCAGGAGCTTGCCTGCGACGGATCGCGGCAGCTCGTCGACGACCTCGATGCGAGACGGGCACTTGTAGCGGGCCAGCGCGCGTGCACACTGCTCGCCCAGCGCGGCGACGTCGAGCGTCGTCTCGGGAGTAGCCGCGACGAACGCGACGACCGCCTCTCCGGTGCGGGGGCTGGGCTCGCCGACCACGGCGGCGTCGAGCACCCCGGGCTGGCCCCGCAGCACGTCCTCGACCTCGATCGGGTACACGTTGAAGCCCGACACGATGATGAGGTCCTTGGCCCGATCGACGAGGCGGAGGTCGCCGTGCTCCTCGACCACCGCGACATCGCCGGTGCGGAGCCAACCGTCGGGGGTGAGCACGCGAGCACTGGCCTCGTCGTCGTGCCAGTACCCGGGGAAGACGTTGGGGCCCCGCACCCAGAGCTCGCCCGGGTCGCCGTCGAGCACGTCGGCCCCGTCGCCGTCGACGACCCGCACCTCGACCCCGGGAAGTGGTGGGCCGATCGATCCGGGTCGGGGCTCGCTCCCGCCGAGCGCCGTGGTCGTGACGATCGGTGCAGCTTCGGTGAGTCCGTAGCCCTGGTGGACCACGACGCCGAAGCGCTCGTGGAACGCCGCACCGACCTCGGGGGGGAGGGGCGCGGCACCGGAGACCGCGAGTCGCACCGACCCGAACGTCTCCGGCGAGATGTCGAGGGCCAGCCACTGCGAGTACATCGTGGGCACACCGGCCAGGACGGTGACGTCGTGGCGGCCGACGATCTCAGCGGCCTCGCCCGCGTCGAAGCGCGACTCGAGCGCGACGGTCGCCCCCGCGGCGAGCGAGACGCCAAGGACGACGTTGAGGCCGAACACGTGGTGGAAGGGCAGCGACCCGAGCATCACGTCGTCGCGCAGGACGCGCAGCCCCGGGTGATCGAGCACCTGCGCGATGTTCGCGGCCAAGTTTGCCTGCGTGAGCACAGCGGCCTTCGGTGCCCCCGCGGTGCCCGACGTGAAGAGGAGCACCGCGGCGGCGTCGGGGTCTCGCTCCGCACGAGCTACGGGTCCAGGTCCCGTCTGATCGAGGTCGATGCTCATCACGGTCGCGCCGGCGGCCTCGAGCTCGGCCACCGAGCGACCGACGGCGAGCCCCAACCGCGGCGAGACCGCTTCGAGCTCATGGGCGAGCTCCTCGGTCGGCGCCGAGGGGTTGAGTGGGACAGCGACCGCGCCGACGTGGAGGGTCGCGAGGTAGGCGACCACGAACGCTTCGTTGTTCGGGCTGAGGATTGCGACTCGATCTCCGGGCTCGACCCCCTCGGCCACCAACGCACCGGCGCGGCGGGCGACCGAGTCCTCGAGCTCGCCGTAGGTGGTGGCCCCCCGTTCACCGAGCAATGCCACCGCCTCGGGACCGCCGGCCCCGAGCAGTCGCCCCACCAGGTTCACGTGGTCACCAGGTTCACGGGCCGATCGTACTGACGGGGAAGGACCCGGCCGCGGGCGTGGGCCTTGGGGCGGGCTGGGAGGCCTGTGATCGCCGCCGACTTCCCGACGACGGTCACGTTACCCACGCCCACGGACCGGATCCTTCCCGACATCGACTCGGCGCGCGGGCGCCTGAAGGACCAATGACCACGGAGCGTGAGATTTTGCCTCGTGCTTACCCGGCCGCGCCTCAGGGGCTGAGCCGGAGCACGAACTGCGCGAACGCGGCGCCGAGGATCATCACGAGCAGGACGGCAATCGCGATCGTGGTACCAGGTCGCACGGTGGTGCTCCTCGCAGGCAGGGGCTTCGGGCGGACGGGGTCGCGTCAGGCGGGGTTGAGGCGCGCAGGCGCGCCGGGTTCGGGCGCATCGGCCCCGGGGGGGACGAGCGTCACACCCGAGCCGGGCTCGAGCCCGTAGTCGGCGGCGGCGGAACGGCGGTCGAGTGCGAGCGAGACCAGCCCGTAGGAGTCGACCAGGAGCACGAGCTCGGACGGCTTGGCGTCGGCGTAGGTGCGCACCCAACGGGCCGACTTGACCCGATCGCCGGCTCGGACCTCCACGAGGCCACCGGGCTCGGCGCCCCGGGCCGCGAGCTCCTCGGGACCGACGTTGAGCTGGCAGTTCCCGAAGCGGTCGACCCACCAGACCTCGGCATCCAGCGCGCCACTCTCCGTGGTGTTCGGCAGCCCGATGAGCCCGGGCACGAGCGTCGCGGGATCGACGGCGGGCCCGAGGTCGTCGAGGGGCACGTCGGTGGCGAGGTACGCCGCAGCCGGTGCGAGCACGTCCCGTCCCGCGAACGTCGGACCGGGCGCCGCCAAGCGGTGCTCGTCGCTGGTGATGCACACGACCCGTCGGGACCCGCCGAGCATCGCGACCGCCGGGGCCAGCAGCCCGTTGTCGGGCCCGAGGAACGTGGCGGAACCGCACTCGACGGCCAGCAGGCGCCGATCGGTCCCGACCCCCGGGTCGACGACGGCGAGAATGACCGCCCCCTCGGGGAGGTACTGCACCGAGCGCACGAGGGTGAGTGCACCGCCCCGCACGTCGTGGGGCTCGAGCTCGTGCGTCAGGTCGATGATCGCCAGATCGGGCGCGATGCTCAGCATCACGCCCTTGCACACGCCGACGAACTCATCGCGCAGTCCGTAGTCGGACAAGAACGCGACGGGACGGGGCACGCAGTAGGGCTCTTAGCCCGCTTGGGTGAACCTCGACGCCAGGTACCCGTCGACGTCGGTGTCGCGCACGCGGAACGACCTTCCGACGCGCACGGCCGCGAGGTCTCCCGCCTTGATCAAGCGGTACACCGTCATCGACGACACCCGCAACATGACCGCCACTTCCTGAACTGTCAGGAAGCGCGCCTTCGCAAAGGACTGTGCCACGCGGCTCACCCCTCTCCCCCGCTCGTGGGGTCAGCGTAGGTCCCCGGGGTAGGAGTTGTCGAGTGTGGCCCGGGGGCCGTGAGCGCAGCCACGATGGGGCCGTACGCCTCCGGAGGTCGTTGCTCGTCGAGGGGGACCAGACGCACGGGCAGGTCACGCAGGGCCGCCACTCCGAGCACCGCGGCGTCGAGGTCGGCGAAGGCCACGGTCTCGTGGCCGGCGGCAAGCGCCGAGGCGGCAAAGCCCCGGTCGGCGATCACGAGGTCGGGACGGCCGACGGCGAAGAGCCACTCGGCCCCTGCGACGGCGCCGTCGTCGGCCAGGAGGCTCGCGCCGTCGGTGACCACGGCGACGCCGTCGACCCACCACAGCGATCGGGCGGCACCGAAGGGTCCGAAGGCCTCGTAGGCGAGAACGTCGGCACCGGCGTCGGCGAGCATCACGGCAAGGGCTCGGTAGACGCGCAGGAGTGAAGCCGGCCGGCCGGTGGCGAGCGCGACCCGCCCGCCGGTGCGAGCGACGGCATGAAGACGGACCGCAGCGTCGCCCGCGCCGGCGAGCGTCCGCTCCGGCTCGATCGAGGCGCGAGGAGCATCGCCGTCGTAGCCCCATCCTTGCTTGATGGCGGCCCACGCTTCGTCTCGGCTGATGCGCCCGAGATCGAGCCCGAGCGTCGCTTCCGGGTGGCCGGCGGCAAGCCGGGCGACGACGGCCGCGACCTCCGCTCGCCCCATCCGAGCGTGCGGTCCGGCCACGTGCCCGGCGACGACGAGCCGGCGTTGCGTCGGCGCGGCGCGCCCCGGTGTGCGGGCCGCGGGGGGCGTCGGGACATCAAGGCGCGGGGGTCGGTTGCTGCGAGGACGGCGGGTCATTCCTCGCCGAGCTCCCGGGAGCGCGCCGCCGCGGCGAGCACTGCGTCGAGGATCGCGGCGCGAACGCCGTGCGATTCCAAGATGTGGAGCCCGGCCGCGGTCGTGCCGCCCGGCGACGTGACGGCAGCACGGAGCTGCTCGGGCTGCTCGCCCTCGGCCAGCAGCGTCGCGGCCCCGAGGAGCGTCTCGCGGGTGAGGGCGTCGGCGACCGGACGGGGGAGGCCCGCGAGTACCCCGGCGTCGGTGAGTGCCTCGGCGATCAGGAACACGTAGGCCGGACCCGAGCCCGAGAGGCCGGTCACGGCATCGAGATGTGGCTCGGGGACCCGGACGACGATCCCGACCGCCCCGAGGATCCGCTCCGCGATCTCGAGGTGCGCGTCGGTCGCGAGGCCTCCCGGGGCGATCGCGGTGGCGGCGCGCCGCACGATCGCGGGCGTGTTGGGCATCGCGCGCACGACGGGCCGACCCGGTGCCGCGCCTTCGAGCGTCGTGATGCGCACCCCGGCCGCGATCGAGATGATCAGTGCGTCGGCGGCGAGGCTCGGCAGTGCCTGCTCCAACGCGCCCGGTGCATCCGCCGGCTTGACCGCGACCACCACCACGTCGGCGTCGGCCACCGCCCACGCCGGGCTCGGCACAACACGAATCCCGGGGAATCGCTCCTCGAGCGCACGGCGGCGTTCGGCGTCGACCTCGGCCACGGCCAGCGCGTCGGCGTCCCAGCCGGCTCCGAGCAGTCCACCCACCAGGGCTTCGCCCATGCGGCCGCCGCCGAGCAGCGCCAGGGTCGCCATGCGATGGGAGGCTAACCGGCCCGATGAACCAGGCCGGACGGACGGGGCCGGGCGCGAGCGGACCCGAGGAACGCTCGGACTCGCCCCGCACTTCCCCGAACGGAAGCGGGCCATCCTGCACCTCGGGCCCACTGCACCGGCCGACCCCACATCCAAGGAGGAAGTCGGCCGCACCGCCACCCGTCGGTGCCGGCGAACGCATCGTCGCGCGCGCCGCGACCGCGATCAACCCTCCTCGAGGTCGGCCTCGGTACTCTTTGCCGCTCCGTCGTCGGCACGCTTCGGGCTCTCCGGTGTCGCACGACGCGCCGCGGCGCCGGGATACGCGAGTGCGATCGTCGACGGGAACGTCCGCTCGACGATCTCGTACAGCACGCCGATGACGCGGTCGAGCTCATCGACCGTGAGGTGCTCGAGCGCGACCCGCCCGGTCAGGTAGATGTCGCCGTCGGGACCGATCGAGAATCGCGCGCCGTACAGGTTGTGGTTGTGCTGGAGCAGGAACCGGTAGAGCTCGAGGCGGTTTGTCGGCGGGTCGGGCAGGAAGTACACCTCGAACCGGAGCGTCCGCTGGTGCAGGTCGAAGTAGATGGTCGTCGCGTCGCGACCGTCGCAACCGAACCGGACGTACCAACGGTGGAGCTCGGGGTCGTACTCCACCGTCTGGATCCACGGTTCGGCGGCGACCGGACCTTCGAGATGCGCTGTGAGCAACTCGTGTGCCATGCGCACACGCGCTTCCAGCTCGAGCGGATCGTTCGCCGACACTGCCTAGCTGCAGCGCACGAGCTCGCGGGCGCCAAGATCCGCGTACACGCGCCGCAAGCGCGCCGCGGTGATGTTCCAGGTGTACCGGCCCGAGCGAGCCGCCGCGCTCACACCGATCTCACCCGCAAGGCCGGGATCGGCGAGCAGGCGCTCGACCGGCGCCGCGAAGTCGTAGCCGGTGCGCCCGTCGACGAGAAATCCGGTGTGGTCGGCGTCGATGAGTGAGCGCAGGCCGCCGACGTTCGCGGCGACGACGGGAGTGCCGCACGCTGCCGCCTCGAGGGCGACCAGACCGAACGACTCCGTTCGCGACGGCATGAGGCACACGTCGGCGCCGCGGTACCAGTCGACGAGTGCGCCATGCGGCTGCGGGGGCTCCCAGCGCACGCGTTCCTCGACCTCGAGGTCGCGCGCGAGCGCGTGCAGGCGGTCGACCTCGGCGATGCCGTCGGCTCCGCTCGGACCACCGACGACGACGAGCAGCGCCCGGGAATCACGCATCGACGCCAGACAACGGATCGCGAGATCGACGCCCTTGAGCGGTTGGATCCGGCCGACGAACAGCAGCACCGGTCGGTCGGTCGGGAGCCCGAGGCGGCGTCGGGCGGACGCGGCATCACCGGGCGAGAACATGGCGTGATCGACTCCGGGAGCGATCACCTCGACGCGATCGGGCTCGGCGCCGTAGGTGGCGACCAGCTCGGAGCGCTCGTCGGGCGTCGACGCGATCATGCGGTCGAGGCAGGCGATGGTCTCGCGTTCGACACGCGCCCGCTGCGGGGGGTCGTCGGTGATCCCCGCGGCCACCTTCGTGCGGGCGAGCGTGTGGAACGTGCCCACGAGGGGCATGTCGATCTCGTGCTTCAGGCGGTGGCCGACGGCACCCGAGATCCAGTAGTGCGAGTGAAGTACGTCGAATGGTTCGGAGGTCGTCGTGAGATGCAGCCGCGCCGCCTCGACCAGCTCGTCGAGGAGCCCGAACAGCGCGTCCTTCCCGACGGTTGAGCGCGGACCGGCATCGAGGTGCACGACTCGGACACCCGGCTCGACGTCGACGATCGCATCCTGCCCCGGATGCTCAGCACGGGTGAGCACGTCGCACTCCACGCCTGCGCGCGCGAGGGCCGACGCGAGCGAGCTGATGTACACGTTCATGCCGCCACCGTCGCCGGCGCCGGGCTGCGCAAGGGGTGACGTGTGCACACTGAGCATCGCGACGCGGCGCACGGACATAGGAACGACGATCTTACCGGTCGTCCGGATCCAGGTCGCGCTCGGGAGCGCTCGGCTGCTCCACATCCCGGTCGCGCTCGCTCCGCACCGGGATATCAGATGCGGGTCCTCCGGGAACGCTCGGCTGCTCCGACTGGAACGAGCGGTACACCTCGAGCAGCGCGCTCTTCTGGCGGTCCGAGAGCGTGGGGTCGCGGCGGATCTCGTGCTCGAGGTCAGGTGTCGCCTCGTCCCGCTGCTCGAGGAAGCCGGCGCGCACGTACAAGGTCTCGGCCGAGATGCGCAGCCCGTGGGCGATCTGCTGGAGGATCTCCGCACTGGGCTTGCGGAGACCCCGTTCGATCTGGCTGAGGTACGGGTTCGAGATCCCGGCGAGCTCACTGAGCTTGCGCATCGAGAGGCGGGCGTTGTGACGCTGCTCGCGGATGAACTCGCCCAGATCGTGGAACCGTTGCTCGATCGAATCGCTCACGGCCGGTCGTCCGGCAATCAAGAACGGCCGGCGGCGTGGCGGGCGGTGAGCTCGCCCTCGATCCGGTCGATCACGTCATGAAGAGCACGGCGTCGCCCCGACGTCTCGCGCTCGAGCTCGCCCAGCTGCCCGAGTGTGTCGCGCAGCTCGTCGTCGGAGAGCGTCGGGAGGTTCACGAGGGTGGCGTCGGCGATGAGGTGCTCGAGGCCGCGCTTCCACTCGATGGCCGGTGCCGGGGCGAGATGGCGCGGGAGCCGACTCGACGCCGGGTCAGGCCGCGGGTGGTCGTCGGCGAGGATCTGGGGAAGCGCGGCAACCAGATCGCCGATCGTGCCGCCGGCGGCGCGCCGGTCGAACTCGGCCTGCAGGATGTCGATCCGAGCCTGGGCAAGACGCCGCACATAGGAGAGCTCGGTCTCGACCTGCAGACAGTCCTCGTGCATCGCCCGCACGTCATCGAACGGCTTGTCGGCGAGCCCTTCCACGTAGGAGGGTTCGAGGATGACGTCAGCACGTCGGCGTCGCGGCTCCGACATCATCATCAGGGTACCAGCGGAACACCTCGGGTAGGACCGACGTTGGTGGTTCTCAGACGTACCGGACGACCGACAGACGCCCAGGAGGAACGACGATGGCCCAATACGCGCTCCCCGAGCTCGCCTACGACTACGCGGCGCTCGAGCCGCACCTTTCGGCCAGGATCCTCGAGCTGCACCACGACAAGCACCATGCCGCGTACGTCGCCGGAGCGAACACCGTGCTGGAGAGGCTCTCCGACGCCCGCGCGAGCGGCGACTACGGATCGATCAACCAGCTCGAGAAGAACCTCGCCTTCCACCTTTCGGGGCACATCCTCCACTCGATCCTGTGGCGGAACCTCTCGCCCGACGGCGGGGGCCGGCCGGAGGGTGAGCTCGCCGCGGCGATCGACGAGCACCTCGGCAGCTTCGACGAGTGCCGCGCCCAGCTCACCGAGGCCGCGATGAACGTGCAGGGATCCGGGTGGGGTGCGCTGTCGTGGGAACCGATGGGTGGACGACTGATCGTCGAGCAGGTCTACGACCACCAGGGCAACGTCGGTCAGGGTGGACCGCCGCTGCTCGTGCTCGACATGTGGGAGCACGCGTACTACCTGCAGTACGAGAACCGGAAGGCCGAGTGGGTCGCCGCGTTCTGGGAGCTCGCCAACTGGGTCGACGTCTCCGAGCGGTTCGAGAAGGCGCGGTCCATCGACCTGTCGCTCGGGTGACGCGTAGTCTTCCGAGATGACCGAATCCGCGAATCCTGAGCAGCGCGAGTACTGGAACGGTCCCGACTCGCAGGAGTGGGTCGAAGGTGCCGAACGCTACGACGCGATGCTCGCCCCGTACGGCGAGACCGTGCTCGACGCCGCGGCACTCACCAGCGGCGAGCGCGTGCTCGACGTCGGCTGCGGCAACGGCGCGACCACGCTCGGAGCGGCGGCCCGCGTCGGCGGCGGCGATGGCGAAGCGGTGGGCTTCGACATCTCCGCCCCGATGCTCGAGGTTGCACGAAGCCGAGCTTCGGAGCGTGGCATTGCGAACGCCCGGTTCACGCTCGGAGACGCGCAGACCGACGCACTCGGCGGCCCCTACGATGTCGCCATCAGCCGCTTCGGCATCATGTTCTTCTCCGACCCTGCCGCCGCATTCGCGAACGTCCGGTCGGCGCTCATTCCTGGAGGGCGTGCGGCTCTCCTGTGCTGGCGACCGATGCTCGAGAACGAGTGGGTGATCGTGCCGACTGCCGCGGCGATCGAGCACGTGCCGCCGCCCGAGCCTCCACCCCCGGATGCCCCCGGGCCGTTCCGGTTCGCCGAGAAGGGTTCGTTGGCCGCTGCACTCACCGCGGCCGGATTCGTCGACGTCACCAGCGACGCGGTCGACGGCCCGATGCTGCTCGGTGGGCCGGGTTCGTTCGACGACGCGTACGACTTCCTCAAGGGCAACGGGATCACGCGGCGCGTGCTCGGCGATGCGCCCGACGAGGCGAAGACCCGGGCACTCAGCGCGATGCGCGAAGCGTTGTTGCCCTTCAGGACCGATGCAGGCGTTCGCCTGAACGGCGCGATGTGGCTCGTCCGAGGCCGGGCCTGATCCGTCCCGTCCCGTCCCGAAGAGCTCAGCCCGGGATTGCGGGCTAGCCCCCGCTGACGGGCGGCAGCACGGCGACCTCGTCGTCATCGCTCACGATCGTTGCGTCGCCGTCGGCCGGTTCGTCGCCGTTCACCCAGACGCGCGCAGTACCGAGCACTGACACGAACGGCTCGCCGTACGTGTCGCGCGCTTGGTCGAGGACGTCGCCGAGCGTGCCCGCCTCGAACCGATCCTCGGATCGGCCGGCTGCCTCGCGTGCCCCCGCGAAGAGCCGCAGCCGCACCTGCGCCACCGGTTCAGGACGCCGGTGCTTCGGCCTCGGCCGAACCCGCGCCCGGGCGATCGACGCGCTCGAGCTCGTGCTCCAAGTCGGTGAACTCCGCCTCGAGTCCTCCGAGGGTCACGAGGTCGCGATCACGGTCGTCGGTGGACGGTGCCGTCGGCTCGGGAACCGACGGATCCGTCGGTCGGGTCGGCGGCTGGCTCGGCTGGCTCGGCTGGCTCGGCTTCGGGGTTTCCATCACCCTCCAGCGTACGCGCCGCGTCGGGATCAGTCGCCTGACAGTCGGAAATCGAGCACGGAGGCCGCGTCGGCCAGGAGCTCGACCAGACGGGCGAGCCGCGCGCCGGCGTCGTCGAGCTCGAGCAGGCCCTGCGCATCGAGGGGACCGATCGGCGCGAGCGCGGCCGCCTGGAACGAGGCGCGGACGGGGTCTCCGCCGAGGTCGATCTCCTCCGACGGCACCGTCGCCCCGAGCTGCGCATGCAACGCCATGACGCGCCGCAGGAGCAGCGTCACCTCCGGGATCAGCACCGCTCCCTCGGGGTCAGCGTTCTCCGTGAGCACCTCGACGTGGGCCCGTGGGAACGGATCGTCGGTGAGCCACTCCCGGATCCGGCACCGCTGCACACCCGCGGTCACGAGCGCGTACCGACCGTCTTCGAAGCGCCCGGCCTGCACGATCCGCGCAAGGGTGCCGACAGGGAAGCGAACATCGCCACCGCCGACCTCGCTCCCGCGCTCGATCAGCACGACACCGAAGGCCATGTCGTCGGCGAGGCATCGCTCCACCAGCGCGCGGTACCGATCCTCGAAGACGTGGAGCGGGAGCAGCGCGTGCGGGAACAGCACACTGCCGAGCGGGAACATCGGGGTCCCGAACACCGGGGTCCGGGACAGGGGGGTCTGGGACAGCGGCACGACCCGACGCTACCGGTGCGCCGCCCGGGTCAGTTCGCGCGAGCTCGGAACCCTGCTGCGTCCTGAGCAGCCCGTTGCGCTGCGTCGCCTTCGAGCTCGCCGGAGAGCGCGTCGAGCGCGTTCGCGGCCTCGGCGAAGCGCCCGAGTCGGCCAAGCAGCGACGCGCCCGCGCGGCGTTCGACGATCGAGAGCCCGGGGATGCACAGTCCCAGGCGCGTCGCCCATACCGCGGTGCCGGGATCGCGACCCACCGAGCTCTGCACGAGGTTCGCGAGCATCCGGGCGAGGATGGCGCGCGGTCCGACGGGCGCCAGGTACTCGGGCAGGAATGGCACGGCGCCACGGGTCGCTTCGAAGATGAGGCGGCAGCCGTCTTCGTCGAGGCGGAGCCCGCCGTGGAACGGGTCGTAGAACGCGCCGTCGTCGGCTCGAACGAGAAAGTGCCCGGGCATCCCCACGCCCTCCAACGTGAGCCCCATGCGGTGCCCGACCTCGAGCATCAGCACGCTGAGGGTGATGGGGATGCCGAGGCGACGCCGCATGACCTCGTCGAGGTACGAGTTGCGGGGATCGGCGTAGTCGACCTCGTTCCCCACGAAGCCGAGGTCGGTGAAGAGGTGTCGAGCGAGCCTCTCGGGGGTTCGGGGTGCGTCGTGCGCGAGCTCGTCGAGTGCCGCGAGCTCCGCCGCGACGTCGACGGGGTGATCGTGCGCGGCGATCAGCAATGCGGCTTCCGCGAGTGGGAGGTCGCGCTCAGGCGCACGTACGCGATCAGCGAAGCGCTCGGTCGGGTCCACCAGGGCCGACGGTACACTCGACCCCGTGACGACCGACGTCCGCGAGGCGACCCTCGACCAACCAACACTCGAGCAGCAGGTTGCGAGTCGGCTACGGCGAGTCAAGCAACGCATGACCGGCAATCGCGCCGCGCTCGTCGATGTGCTGCGCGATGCCACGCGGCCGCTCACCATCCCCGAGATCCTCCATATCCGTGGCGGACTTGCCCAGAGCAGCGTCTACCGCAACCTTGTCGTCCTCGAGCAGGCCGGCGTCGTACACCGCATCGTCACGAACGACGAGCACGCCCGCTTCGAGCTCGCGGAAGATCTCACCGGGAACCACCACCACCATCTCGTGTGCTCCGAATGTGGTGCCGTCGAGGACGTCCCCGCGTCGGCCGGGCTCGAGGCGTCGTTGCACGCGGCCGTCTCGGAGATCGACCGGACCACCGGGTTCACGACCGAACGGCACCGCATCGATCTCGTCGGTCGGTGCCGCACCTGTTCCTGAGCGTCCGAGCGGGACTCAGTTCCGCGAGAACACCGACTGGCCGGCCGCGAGCTTGGCGGCCGTAGCGGCGATCGACTTCGGCGCGAGCTCGCCGGACGCGCGCCCGACCACGTTGCCCTGGGCGTCCAGGAGCACGAAGTACGGGTACGCAGTACCCCCGTACGCGCGCATGGCCTGCTGGTCCGCGTCGTCGTTCAGCACGTTCGTGAACGGCCACTTCTCCCGGGCCAGCCACTTCGACGGTGGGTAGTTGGGGGCATCGGAGCTCGTCCCGGTCGTGACCGTGTCGACCTCGATGCCGGCGAGCTTGCCCTGCTTGGCGAGCTTCACGATGCGCGGCACCTCACGCCGGCAGTGCGGGCACCAGTGCGCGACGAAGACGACCACGCGCGGCGTTCCCGGGCCGCCGATCGTCACCGGCTGCCCGTCGAATCCCTGACCGGTCAACGTCGGCGCCGTCTTCCCGATCTCGGGGTCGCGGGCCGTGGCGATCTTGTCCGAGGCCGCCAGCGCCGTTCCGGCCACGACGACCTTGCGGCTCGTCTCCTGCTTGGCGTCCTTCGCCGACGCAGCCGTCGCAACGAGTGCCGCAGTGAGCGTGAGGGCGGCCAGCGCAAGGACTCGGGTCGTGCGGGTGCGGTTCATTGCAGAATCTCCTTCTCCGCCCGACTCGATCGTCGATCCACGACGAGCAGGGCCCCGATCAACAGGAAAGCACTCAAGTCCATGAACGCCAGGGTGACGTATCCGAGTTCCTCGAAGTACGGAACGCTGCACGGGACGAACACCGAGCACGACGTGCTCTCCGAGAACGACGGCACCCGCTCGACGAGCCAGTGGTAGAGCGCCAACGGCGTCCCGACGACCACGAACGGCGCGGCGTACCAGACCACGCCGCGGTCGCGCCGCAGGACCCCCACCACCAGGATCGCGGCGAGCGGATACATCAGGATTCGCTGGTACCAGCACAGCTCGCACGGCAGGAGCCCGGCGATCTCCGAGTAGTAGAGACTGCCCATCGTCGTGACGACGGCGACTGCCGCAGCAGCCGGGCGGGCATAGGGACCGATCGCGCCGATGACGCGGGTCGCGAACCGACGGCCACCCGATGACACGAGCGCGGCGATCCCGACAACCACAAGC